>Ga0207678_10005535_pt1 | contig 11285 bp, 6 predicted proteins | sample KBSC63metaG_FD_184319 | JGI IMG/M metagenome (GOLD analysis project Ga0207678, IMG submission 184319) | Corn rhizosphere microbial communities from Kellogg Biological Station, Michigan, USA - KBS C6-3 metaG (SPAdes) (version 2) | ecosystem: Host-associated > Plants > Roots > Rhizosphere > Soil ...
GCTCGGACTCACGCTGTACGAGCTGATCGCCGGCAAGCCGGCGTTCGCGGCCGACGATCTGCTGCAAGTGCTGCGGCGCCAGGTGCACGAAGCGCCGCCGAGCTTGAGCGAGCGGGCCGCGGTCAGCAGCGGCACCGTCGAGCTGCTCGACCGCGCGCTCGACAAGACGGCGCAGCGACGCTTCGCGGACGCGGCGGAGCTGCTGGCAGCGATCGAGTTGCTGCGCAACGGACAGTCGATGGTGCGGGTGAGCGAGGCGCCGCCGGCGCGAGCCGAGCACCTCCAGGAGATCGGCTTCACGCTCGATCTGGCCTCGGCGGCGCACGACCTCTGGCCCTACGTCAGCGACACCGATCGCATGAACCAGATCGTCGGGCTGCCGCCGGTGCGCATCGAGCGCACGCGGCTCGAGGGTGAGGCCGCGACGTTCCTGTCGAACGTGGTGCTCGGGCTGTCGCTGCGCTGGCGCGAGTACCCGTTCGAGTGGCTCGAGGGGCAGCGCTGGAGCGTGCTGCGCGTGTTCGAGGCGGGCCTGATGCGCTGGTACCGCGTGCGGCTGGAGCTCGAGCCGCTGCCCTCCGGGGGCACCCGCCTGCACTACACGATGCAGTTCGAGCCGCGCTACCGGCTGCTCACGTTCCTGGTTCGCTTCGAGGTGGGCGTGAAGCAGAAGGCGCGCCTGCTGAAGATGTTTCAGCGCATCGACGCGCTGCTCGAACAAGGCGTCGTCAAGCGCACGCCCTCCCCGCACTCGGCGCCGAAGGCCGCCGACGCGAAGCTCGTGCGGCAGCTGGCGAGCAAGCTCTCCGCGCTGGAGAACGCCCGCGTCCCCGCGCCCATCCTGCGCGCGCTGGAACAGCACGTGCTGTACGGCTCCGAGGCGGAGATCGCGCGCTTGCGCCCGCTGCGCTTCGCGCGCGCGCACAACCTCGACGAGCGCGCCTTCACCGAGGCCTGCCTGATCGGCGCCCACCAGGGCTTCTTGGACTTGCTCTGGGACGTGGTCTGCCCGCTGTGCCAGATCCCGGCGACCTTCGCGGAGTCCCTGCAACGGCTCGAGACACACGGCCACTGCCCGGCGTGCGAGCTCAGCTACCCGCTGCAGTTCGCGAACTCGGTGGAGCTCGTGTTCCGCGTCTCGCCCGAGGTGCGACCCAACGAGATCCAGGCGTATTGCATCGGCGGCCCCGCGCACTCGCCGCACGTCGCGGCGCAGCTCCGGCTCGAGCCGGGCGAGGGCCGCGTCCTGCCGCTGACTCTGTCCGACGGACGCCACCGCATCCGCTGCACCGAGCTCCCCGGCGTGATCGAGCTCGACATCTCACCGGGCCACGCCTTCTCGCGTGCGGACCTGGTGATCGGTTCGCGCCTGCGCCGAGAGGGCAAGGAAGGCGTCGACCCGCGCCTGACGCTGGCCGTGAGCGAGCCAATGGTCGAGCTGGGCAGCGGCGCGCAGACCCTCGGCTTGCGCAACGAGCTGCCGCGCCCCGTCACGGTCCGCATCGAACGCACCGCCACGCGCGACGACGCCCTGACCGCGGCGCGCGCCTGGGCCATGCCCAAATTCCGCGAGCTGTTCCCCGGCGAGACCCTCGAAAGCGGACGCCTGGTCGCGGTGGGCCAGCTCAGCTTCTTGATCTTGCGCGTGATCGACCATCTGGCGCTGATCGAGCGCCAGGGCGACGCCGCTGCGCTCGCGGAGACCGTCAAAGCCTTCGACCGCCTGCAGAGTGCAGCGGAGAAACACCAGGGCCGCCTCACCAGCTCCAGCATGGACCTGGCCATCGCGAGCTTCGAACGCCCCGGCGACGCCCTCGAGGCTTGCCTCGCGCTGTGGAAGACCCTCGAGCTCAACCCCAACGCGCTGCCCGTCGGCGTGGCCCTGCACCGCGGCCCTGCCGTCGCGACGAGCATCGACGATCGCATGACCTACTACGGCCGCACCGTCGCCCGCGCGCTCGAGCTCGCCCAGGAGCTCGGGCCCCACCAGCTCGTGCTCAGCTCCACCGCTCTCGGTGAAGACATAGCGCCCCTCACCCGCGCTGGATTGACACCCCAGATCGTACCCGCGCCGCGGCTGGGTCCGTCGGCATGGTGCGTGAAGCTGGAACACGGCTGAGCCACGCTGCGCGCGCCGGTGTGGGCGAGTTCTTACGTTGCGCGATGGGGTTCGCCATCGAATAGTCGTAGATGGCCAGCCTGCAGCAAGGAATACACCGCGATCAAAGCAAACGCCTGCTGCGTGCCCTGCTCGGATCCGCCCGCAGGAGCGATCGAGACCAGCTGCGCTCGCTCGTGACGTCGGCCCGGGACGAGCGCAGCGACGCGAACCAGGTCTCCTACAGCGCTGCGCTGCGCAAGTTTCGCGAACCGGGCGCCATCGACCGGCCCACGTTCTACCAGAACTACAAGAGCGCGATGTCCTCGGCGGATCGAGCCTCCGAGACCATCATCCGAGCCGCTCTCGAAGCAGGCGCCCGGGATCAACCGATCGTCGCCTACGTGATGGACGACTTCTGCACGGCGGTGAACGCCTTCATGACGGGCTTCGGCGGAAACGCCGAGACGGGACAGAAGCCAAGACGCGGCGAAGAGCTGCGCGTGCTGCAGGAAAACACCTCTGTCCAGGCGCAAGGGATCGGCCACCGCGTTCGAGAGCTCCGCAACAGGCTCGAACGCGACCAAGGCGGCACCTTCGACCGCCTCCGCCAGTGGTTCAGCAACCTCTGGAGCCGCTGACGCCTCCAGCCACGAGCCCACCCCACAACGCGGAACGCAAGCGGGGCTGGGGCCCCGCGCGCAGCGCCCGCCGCGGGCGATGTTGGGAGGGGGGCCCCGCGCCGCTGCGGCGCGGGGGGAGGGGCTGCGCCAGCCCCTCCGGAAACTCCGGATGCGCCAGCCCCTACAGAAACTCCGCTAGTCTTCGACTGCTAGCCGCAAAATCGCGGCTTTGGTGTCGTCGCTGAGCTGCGCTTCGATCATGCCGCCATCGCGGCGCTCGAGCACGAAGCGCTCGGTGATTTCGGATGCGCCGGTGCGCACCTGGTACGAGGAGACTACGATGCCGAGCGCGAGCAGCGTGCCGTGCAGCCGTGCGATGAGCGGCGCGCGCGCGGCACGCACGATCTCCACAGCTGTGAGACGCGAGCCCTTTTGCTCGAACTGGATTCGGGACGACATGGCAGACACGTCAACGTGCTTCACTTGAGCACGCGGCGGCAGATCGTCAAGGCGACCCCCGACAGATTCCCGAGCCGCCACATCTCTTCTCGATTTGTCACTGCTGCGACGCGTAGGTGGGCGATTGTCGCCCTGAGCCCCGAGGGGACACGCGTTGCGCTATGGGGCAGGCCCGGCCCACCCGTCCTGAGAGCCGAGGCTTGCTCCGGATTGGCTCGGGCACTAGCGTCCGCGCCGCTTGCAGCCTGAAAATACAGCGTCGTTCCCCTCCGAGGCCACCGCCGCGGGAACACCCCGCACCCCGAGTTCCAGCGCCGGCGTCGAGTTCGTGGCGCTCGTGGCGCTGACGACGTCGATGGTCGCGATGTCCATCGATACGATGCTACCGGCGCTCGGTCAAATCGCCTCAGACCTGGCCACGACCGACCCGAATGATCGCCAGTTGGTGCTGATTGCGTTCTTCGGCGGGCTGAGCGTCGGGCAACTGATATGTGGTCCCGTCTCGGACGCCACGGGCCGCAAGCCGACGCTCTTCACGGGGCTCGGGCTGTTCATCGCGGGTGCCGTGTGCTGCGCGCTGGCGCGCGACTTCTCAATTCTGCTGCTGGGGCGAGCGCTGCAGGGCTTTGGCGCAGCGGGGCCGCGCATCGTGTCGGTGGCCGTGGTGCGCGACCTGCACGCGGGGCGCAGCATGGCGCGCGTGATGTCGTTCGTGCAGTCGGTGTTCATCCTGGTGCCGATTCTGGCTCCGGCGTTTGGGCAGGCGGTGCTGTCCGTGACCGACTGGCGCTCGCTGTTCTGGATCTTCGCGGGCTGCGCGCTGCTCGACGGCGCCTGGTTTGGGTTGCGGCAGCCAGAGACGTTGCCGCCGGAGCGGCGCTCACCGCTCTCGGCGCGGCACGTGCTGCGCGCAACGATGGAGGTGATGAGCAACCGCATCACCCTCTGTTACACGCTGTCGACCGGCGTCGTGTTCGGGGCGTTCATCAGCTATCTCACGACCTCGCAGCAGGTGTTTCAGGAGCTGTTCGGCATGGGCAAGCTCTTCCCCGTGTGCTTCGGCGTGTGCGCGCTGGCGCTCGGGGTCGCGTCGTTCACCAACGCTTCGCTGGTGATGCGCTATGGGATGCGCACGCTGTCGCGGCGCGCGGTGATCAGCGAGGTGGTGTTCGCGGCGCTGTTCCTGCTGGCGGTGGTGCTCTGGCACGGCCGCCCGCCGCTCTATGTGTTCCTGCCCGGCCTGATGTTTTGCTTCTTCTGCAACGGGCTCTTGTTCGGCAACTACAATGCCCGAGCCATGCAGCCGATGGGACACATCGCCGGAGTCGCGGCGGCGATCTCGGGTTGCTTGTCGGGTCTGGTCGGCATGCTGTTCGGGGGCCCGCTGGGGCGCGCCTACGACGGCACGGTGACGTCCACTGTGGGTGGCTTCGCGCTGGCGAGCCTGATCGCCTGCGCGCTCACCGAGTACGCCGAGCGCGGCGCGCGCCCGGACTGAGCCGCGGCTGTACCGATCTGTTCACCAAATCCGCTCCGCTTCAGGAACTGCAGAGCAGGCCGCTCCGTCTCAGGTGCGTGACCGCGCTGGACGCGGCCATTCCTCACCTACCAGGACCTGAAACATGACCACGAGACTCACACGCTCCTTCTTGCTCTGCTGGACCCTGTCGGGAGCGTTCGCCTGCGGCAGCTCCGACGAGGAGCAGAAGGTCCCTGGCCCCGGCGACAGCTGCCTGCCGGCGACGAGCGGCGAGGTCTGTCAAACGGGGCTGAGCTGCGATCCGCTGGCGGACGGCAGCGGCAACGTGTGCGGGGCGCCGTTGACCCTGCGCGGCAAGGTCGCAGATGCCGCGAGCGGCGGGGCGGTGGGCGGCGCGCGAGTGATCGCGTTGAACGCCGAAGGTACCCCGGTGGGCGATGTCGCGAACAGCGACGCCGACGGCAACTATCAGCTGAGCGTCCCTGCCCTGCGCAATCCCGACGGCAGCATCTCCGCGCAGAGCAGCTGGAAGCTCGTGGTGGCCGCTCAGGGTTACCAGATCTTCCCTGCAGGGCCGCGGCCGGCAGTGCCCATCTCGGGCCAGCAAGCGAGCGGTGAGCCCGCCGTGATCGAAGCCGCGAACACGCAGGTCTCGCTGCTGTCGCTGCCCGATGCCGCCGCGCTGGATCGGCAAATCCACGGTACGCTCGCCGGTCCCGACGCGGGCGGCACGCTGGTCGTGGCGGAGGGTGGCCCCGTGCCGGCGCCCTATGGAATCGCCGCTCGCGACGGCAGCTTCGTGCTCTTCAACGTGCCGGCAGGCGAGTTCGAGATCGCGGCCTATCGACAAGGGCGCCAGTTCCAGCGCACGCCGGCGAACACGCGCTCTGGCTCCGCCAGCGGCCTGGCGGTGAACGGACTCGAGGGCGAGCTGGGCCCGGTCTCGGGCAGCGTGAGCATCGTCAACGCGCCCGGCGGCAGCAAGACCAGCGTCGTGCTGGTGCCGGAGAGCGTCTTCGATGCCACCCTGGAGCGCGGCCCCGTGCCGCTCGGGCTGCGCGCGCCGAAGCCGCCGGAGCTGCCGAGCATCTCGGGGGCGTTCACGGTCGAGGGAGTGCCGCAGGGCAAATACGTGGTGCTGGCGGCGTTCGAGAACGATCAGCTGGTGCGCGACCCCGACGCTTCGATCTCGGGCACCGACCTCCAGCACGTGGACATGGCCGGCAGCAGCGTGAGCATGGCGCAATCGTTCAAGATCACCGAGCAGCTGGCGATCGTCGGGCCCGGCGCCGAGCAACCCGAAGCCGTGTCGGGCGCCCCGGTGTTTCGCTGGGCAGACGATTCCAGCGAGGACCGCTATGAGCTGGAGCTGTATTCTGCGCTGGGTGATCTGGTCTGGTCCGATCGCGCCATCCCTGGCGTGAGCGGCTCCAGTACGGTCGAGCGGACGTACGACGGTCCAGCTCTGAGCCCTGGCATGATCTATCAATTTCGCGTGACCTCGTTCCGCGACAAGCGCGGCACGCCGACCGCCATCTCGCGCAGCGAGGATCTGCGCGGCGTGTTCAGTTACGAGTGAGCTGGCGCCACTGAACGCGCCGGTCCCGAGTCGCGACACCGGAGTGATTTGCGGTTGCCCGCGACGGCCGCTCGAGGACGCGCGGCCCGCGCGGGCTTAGGCTGCGCGCATGAGCCACTCGGACGTTCGAGCGCAGTGCTGTATCGCCGGCGGTGGCCCCGCCGGCATGATGTTGGGTTTGTTGCTCGCACGAGCAGGCGTGCGGGTCGTGGTGCTGGAGAAGCACGCGGACTTCCTGCGCGATTTTCGCGGCGACACGGTGCATCCCTCGACGCTGGAAGTGATGCACGAGCTGGGTCTGCTCGACAAGTTCTTGAGCCGCCCGCACCAGCGGCTGGAGGAGATCGGCGGGCGCATCGCCGGGCAGCGCGTGCGCCTCGCCGACTTCTCTCACTTGCCGACGCACGCGCGCTTCATCGCGCTGATGCCGCAGTGGGACTTCTTGAATTTCATCGCGGAGGAAGCGCGCAAGTGTCCCAGCTTCGAGCTGCGCATGCAGAGCGAGGTGACGCAGCTGATCCAGCAGGGTGATACGGTCATCGGCCTGCGTGCGCGGGGTCCAGAGGGCGAGTTCGCGGTGCATGCCGATCTGAGCATCGGCGCGGACGGGCGTTCGTCACCGGTGCGCAGCATGGCGGGGCTGCTGGTCGAGGATCTGGGCGCCCCCATGGACGTGCTGTGGATGCGGCTGTCGAAGCGCGACTCCGACTCGACCCAGGCGCTCGGCTACATCGGGCAGGGCCACGTGCTGGTGCTGCTCGACCGCGGCGACTACTGGCAGTGCGCGTTCGTGATCCCCAAGGGTCAGTACGATGAGCTGCAGCGCCAGCCGATCGAAGGCCTGCACCACGAGATCGAGACGCTGGTGCCCTTCCTCGCCGACCGCACGCGCGAGCTGGGTTCCTGGCAAGACGTGCGGCTGCTCACGGTCAAGGTCGACCGGCTGCGCCAGTGGTATCGCCCGGGCTTGCTCTGCATCGGTGACGCCGCGCATGCGATGTCGCCGATCGGCGGGGTCGGCATCAACCTGGCGATCCAGGACGCCGTCGCGGCCGCCAATCTGCTCGCGCCCGCGTTGCGCAGCGGCCAGGTGCCCGTGCGCGTCCTGGCGCGTGTGCAGCGGCGCCGCGAGCTGCCGACGCGGCTCACCCAGAGCGCGCAGCTCGGCATCCAGAACGGGCTGATCCGTCCCACGCTGGCGGGGCAGGCTCCGAGCGTGCCGCTGCTGGCGCGCGTGCTGGAGGCGGTGCCGCCGTTGCGCAGGGTCTCGGCGCGCATGCTGGGCCTCGGCCTGCGCCCCGAGCATGTGGACGCCGCGCTGCGTACCCCCGCTGCCTAGCTGGCGCCCAGGCGCGTGCTACGGTGCGACACCGTGAGCACCGACCCAGACGACGACGGCCTGCCCTCCGAGGGCCGCCCCGCGCCGCGTTTCGACAAGGACCAGGCGCGCCGGGCGGCACGCCGCCCCGAGCGCCCCGGCCAGCAATGCCGCGCGCAACCCGGCGCCTACATTCCCGTGGTCGATCGCAACCGCTGCGAGGGCAAGGCGGACTGCGTCGCCGTGTGCCCGTACGGGGTCTTCGAAGTACGCCGCATCGACGACGAGGACTTCCGTGCGCTGTCGTTCTTCGGGCGCCTGAAGAGCCGGGCGCACGGGCGTCAGACGGCGTACACGCCGGCGAGCAACGCCTGCCAGGCGTGCGGGCTGTGCGTGGTGGCGTGCCCCGAACATGCCGTCGCGCTGGTCCCGGCGTCAGAACATTGACGCTGCGGGCAGCCGCCCAGTGATTCAAAACGGTGACAAATCCGCGTCCTTCCGCCAACAGACGGCCTGCTCGCACTTATGAGGAACTTCCTCATGGACGCATGTCAGTAATGGATGGACAGCCATAGCCGAATTCTTCTGTCAGAAGCGACTCAGCTGCTGAACATGACCCGACGGCGCATCGAGCTGACGGCTGCGCTGCTGGTGAAGGCTGCTGCTGCAGAGCAGCTGCCGAGCCCGCGTGGTCTCAGCCGGCGCTCGGGTCTGTCAGAGGAAGAGTCGCCCGTGTCCGGGTCCGGCAGGGATGCCGTGACCCGCCCCTGAGCTTCAGCCGGTCGCAGCCGCGGCCTGGCGAAACACAGCGAAGATGAGCTGCGCTTGATTCGCAGGGTCGAGCTGGGCGTGCACGCTGAGCTCGAGCAGGGCGGAGTGCCCCGGGTGTAGGCAGACCTGGCGCCGGGTGGTGAAGGGCAACCCCTTCCCCTGGCGCAACGCGACCAACACCTCGTCGCGTCCGGCGCACGGCTCCTGCGCGAACAGCGCCAGCGCCTCGTCGAGCGTGGGCAAGGCCTCGCTCGCGCCAAACAGGCTGCGCGCGCTCTCCGAGAGGCGCACCACCTCGTTGGTCAAGTCGAGCACGGCATGGCCCATGCCCGAGATCGACTCGGCGATCGCGTGCGCTCGCTCGAGCCGCGCGAGATCGGAGGTGGCGCGCTTGAGCTCCGAGATCTCGTGCAGGGTCACGATCACGCCGCCGGCGCTCTCGCCGCTGCGATCGCTGGCAGCGCGCAGCCCGATGCTCCACCAGGCGCCGTCATGCCCCAGGGCCGTGAGCAGCCTGCGCTCCCCGGAGTGCAACACGTCGAGCGCTTCGTCGACCAGCGACGGGCAGTCCGCCTGGACGGCGATCTCCGCCAGCGGGCGCCCGAGATCTTCGTGCCGCAGCGGGAAGACGCGGGTGGCGCTGTCGTTGAAGCGCCGGATCGTCAGGCGCTCGTCCAGGAACAGCACGCCAGCGTCGACCACGCGCAGCAGGTTCTCGAGGGCGCCGTTCGTCTCCAGCAGCTCGCCGATCTTCTCCTGGTACTCCGAGTTGACCGTGTACAGCTCCTGATTGACGCTCTGCAGCTCCTCGTTCGTGCTCTGCAGCTCCTCGTTCGAGGCCGTCAGCTCCTCGTTGGTGCTCTGCAGCTCTTCGTTGCTCGCCTCCAGGTCTTGCACCGCGGTGTTCAGGTTCTCCCGCGCGACCAGCAGCTCATCCTCGAGCTCGCGCTGGCGCTGGCGGGCCGCGCCGTCGAGATCGGGCAGGTCGAGCGCGGCGGGCCGCGCCGTGGGCCGCGGCGACTCGAAGAAGATCAACAGACCGAGCGCGACACCCGGCAGATCTTCCACGGGCGCGATGCGCACGCAGAACACTTGCTCCACCCCGAGGACGGGGATGCGCACCTCGGGGATGAGCACCTCTTCCCCCTGGCTGAGCGCCTTGCGACCCGCCGTGCTGAGCAGCGCCGCGAGCGCGCGCGGTACCATCTTGAGCAAACTGATCGTCACCCGCCCCGGCGGCACGCTCACGAAATCCGCGACGCGCCCGAAGACCTGCAGTAGCTCGAAGTTGGAGTCGACCGCGACTCCCGGTGGCGCGTAGCGCTGCACCACGGCCTCGTACAGCGACTCCGTGGAGCGGGCGGCGCGCGGCGGTGGGGTGGAGCCGCTCGAGCCTTCCACGGTCAGCTCGCGCAGCGACGGCAGCACCGAGTGCGTACCGCTCACGGCGCCGCGCGCGAGGAACATGCCCTGCCGCGGGTTCAGCGAGCGGAACAGCGGGCTCGCCTCCCCTACGCCCTCGCTGCTGCCCAGGAACAGGAAGCCGCCTTCCTTCAGCGACGCGCGCAGGCGGCTGAGCACGTGGCGCTGGGCCTCCACGTCCAGATAGATCATGAGATTGCGGCAGACCGCCAGGCTCAGCTGCGTGAAGGGAGGGTCGGTGAGCAGATCGTGCGGGGCAAACGTGACCGCGTCGCGCAGCGCGCGGCGCACGACCAGCTGCTCGCCGCGCACCTCGAAGTAGCGCTCGCGCAGGGGCTCGGGGATGCCGGCGCAGGCGGCAGCAGGATACACGCCGGCGCGCGCGTAGCGCAGCGAATCGCGCCGCACGTCCGTGGCAAACAAACGATAGCTGATCGGACGCCGCAGCTTGTGGCTCTGCTCTTCGAGCAGCATCGCCAGCGTGTACGCCTCTTCCCCGGTGGCGCAGCCTGCGACCCACAGCCGCAGCGCGCCGCGCTCACTGCCGAGGGCCAGCACCTGCGGTAGAATGGTGTCCTCCAGGTAGCCCCACGCCGCCGGATCGCGGAAGAATTGCGTGACGCCGATCAGAAGTTCTCGCGTCAGCTGCTCCATTTCCGGAGGCCGCGACTCGAGCAGCTCGACGTAGCTGCTCAAACTGTCTCTGCCGGCGAGGCCCGCCCGGCGCTGGATGCGCCGCAGCACCATCGCCGGCTTGTACATCGAAAAGTGGACGCGCGACTGCTGGCGCAACAGGCGCAGGATCTCATCGAAGGCATCGCGCTCGCTGGTTGCGTCGCTGCTCGTGGCGGTCAGCCGCTCCACCGACTGCTTGGCAAATTGCTGCAGGCGCTCGACCAGGTGCGCGGGCGTACCGACGAAGTCGACGCTGCCGCTCTGGATGGCGCTGTTCGGCATGCCCTCGAACTTCGCGCTGCCCGGCTCCTGCGCGAGCACGAGACCGCCGGCCTCCTTCAACACGCGCGCGCCGTGCGTGCCGTCGCTGCCGGTGCCGCTCAAGATCACCGCGATCGCCTGATCGCCCTGCGACTCGGCGAGCGAGGTCAAGAACGCGTTGAACGGCATCAGCGCGCGCGCGCTGTCGCGCTCCGCGCAGCGGAAGTACGCGCCCTCCAGCGTGACCAGGCGGTGCGGCGGGATCACGTGGATGCAGTTGGGCAGCGGGCTCGTGCCGTCTTCGATCTCCACCGCTCGCAGCTGGGTCTGGCGAGCGAGCAGCTCCGCCATCATGCTCTTGAAGTCGGAAGGCAGGTGCTGGACGACGACGAACGACAGGCCGCTGTCGGCGTTGACGTGCCGGAACAGATCCTGCAACGCCTCGAGGCCGCCGGCGGATGCGCCCACGGCGACCACGAAGAAGGGCAGTGCCGGCGGATGCGGCTCTGCGTCATCATTCAGGCCAGGACCTACACTCAGGCCGGGGGCTACACTCTGGCCAGGGGCTACAGAGTCACGGCTGGAGGATACACCGCTGT
>Ga0207678_10005537_pt1 | contig 11281 bp, 12 predicted proteins | sample KBSC63metaG_FD_184319 | JGI IMG/M metagenome (GOLD analysis project Ga0207678, IMG submission 184319) | Corn rhizosphere microbial communities from Kellogg Biological Station, Michigan, USA - KBS C6-3 metaG (SPAdes) (version 2) | ecosystem: Host-associated > Plants > Roots > Rhizosphere > Soil ...
GTGTCGATCATCATGGCGGTCTGCTGCCTGGCGTCGGTGGCCTGCATCCTCGCGCTGCGGGAGACCTCAACGACCGACCTCACCGCGGATCCCGAGCAGGCGCAGGCGCCGGTACGCCGCTGACCGCCTCCATCGGGGTCCGGGGCGCCGGGATGGCCCCCTCCGGCGGGTCCACCGGGGTGCGGGCGCAGAAGTAGTCGCCGCCCTTGCGGGCGGGGTCGTCGGTGCCCCAGGCGCGCTTCTGGGGCAGGCGCTGCATCCGGGGGATGTGCTTGCGGCAGTGGATGTAGGCCTCGACGACGTCGACGACGACCCACCGCTCGACGCGTCGGCCCTCCGCCTGCTCGCCGTGCCCCGGGTAGCGCGTGGCGAAGGTGTCGTTGTCGAGGACGTGCGCGTGCCCGTTGACGTGCAGGCCGATGAGGTCCTCGACGAAGTCGATCATCAGCAGGCCGATGTGCGGGTTCTCGCTGAGGTTGCCCAGGCTGGCCAGCACGCCGTTGCCGCGGTACTCGGGGTAGGCGAGCGTGCGGTCGTCGAGCACCCGCAGGAAGCCGGGCGAGCCCGCCCGCAGCGAGGCGTCGCAGTCGCCGCCCGCGTCCGCGGTGGCGATGAAGACCATCTCCATGCGGTGGACGAACTCGACCATCCTCGGCAGCAGCCGGTCGCGGAACTGGTCGTTGTAGAAGCGCTCGGCGCGCTCCCGGGTGCCGTAGGCGTCCTGCAGCCGGTGCTCGCCGTCCGAGCCGGGCCTGCGCTCGACGCGGGGGCGGATCCTGGTCGGTGGCGGGCTGTTGCGACGTCGGGGGCGGAGGCGGCGCTGACCGGGAAGACGCGACGTCACCCGAGGACCGTGCATCAGACCGGCCGATGGCGGAACCGCGAAGACCGCCAATCCACCGGACCGACCACTCGCGATGACACAGGGTGGCAGCGCCTGACCCGGACGGGCGATGGACATCGGGGCTAGGGCCGGTCGTCGGTATCGCTGGGGGTGAATATCGGGCAGCGTGGTCGTACGAGGACAGGGGGCACGGCGATGGCGGTTCGGCCGGTGGTGGTCGGGGTGGACGGTTCCGCGAGCGCGTACCGGGCCGTGGAGTGGGCGGTCGGGGAGGCGCACCGGCGCGGTGTGGGCCTCCGCCTCGTGCGCGCGTTCTCCTGGACGACGGCCGACCACCCCACCGGCTGGGTGGCGCGGTACCGCGACGAGATGCTGGACGTGTCGCGCCGCCAGGTGGCACGGGCGATCCGCATCGCCGCCGACACCCGGCCCGACGTCGAGGCCGAGTCCCAGGTGGCGATCGGCGCCCCGATCGAGGTGCTGAGCTCCGAGGCGCGCCGGGCGCAGCTGTTGGTGCTCGGCGACCGCGGGCTGGGGGAGGTCGCCGGGCTCGTGCTCGGGTCGGTCGCGGTCTCCCTCGCGGCGCGCGGAGCGTGCCCGGTGGTGGTCGTTCGCGGGGAACGCGCAGGCGCCGACGGGCCCGTGGTCGTCGGGGTGGACGGTTCGCCGGTCAGCGAGGCGGCGTTGGCGTTCGCCTTCGACGCCGCCGCGGCCCGCGGCGTGGACCTGGTGGCCGTGCACGCGTGGTCGCCGACCGCGATCGACGAGGAGTTGGCGTCGTTGGTCGAGTGGGACGCGTCCGTGGAGAGCGCCGTGCTGGCCGAGCGGCTGGCCGGGTGGGGGCAGAAGTACCCGCAGGTGGCGGTGCGGCGCACCGTGGTGCGCGACGGCGCGGTGCGGGCGCTGGTGACGGCCTCCGCGGGAGCGCAGCTGGTGGTGGTGGGGTCACGCGGTCGCGGCAACGCGGCGGGCCTGCTGCTCGGTTCGGTCAGCCACGGTGTCCTGCACGGCGCCCACTGCGCGGTCGCCGTCGTTCGCCCGGGCACCGACAGCTGATCACCGAGGGTTGGGCGGCGCCGCGGTGGTGCGGTCGTGGTGCCCGATCAGCATGTGACCGGTGATCCACTGGGTCAGCGAGATCCAGCTCGAGCTGAGCGAGCCCGACCAGGCGGGTCCGGAGACGTCGCGCACGGCCCGGGTGAGGGCGTGGGCGATGTAGAGGTAGTGCGCGGGCTGTACCTGCCAGCGGTCGCGGTGGAGGACGCCGAGCGCGCGGAGCTTGGCCTCGAGCGCGGGCGTCTCGTGCTCCAACCCGCTGAGCGTGGAGAGCAGGACGTCGGTCATCCGCTGCATCTGCGCGGTCATGTCGCTCGCGAACATGGTCCGGGCCGCCGGAGCCATCTCGAAGAGGTGCGCGTAGAACGACTCGGCGAGCGCGACCGGCTCACGCCGCACGGCGGCCAGCGACGCCTTGATGGCGATGACGTCGCGCCGGGCGGGCCGCTGCGGCACCGGCGTCAGATCCACCGGCACGAGTGCGACGGGGACGGTCGGTGGCGTGACGCCGGGCCCGCGCTGCTGGGGCAGCGCCTGACTGGCGGGCGAATGCTGCGTGCTGGTCATGCCGTCCCTCGTGATCGCCGGTGGCCTCCCGCGGCATGTCGGACGGGTGCGGTGTCGTGTTACAGGGCGGTTACTCGCAGTGAACGACGCGCCGGGGAGTTGAACGGCGCGCTGAACGATGGTGCACTGTCCGTATGCCTCTCGGGTCCACGCTCGCCGGACGCAGATTTTGTATCTGCCTGATGGCGATGGACCTCCTCTCGGTCGACGACCGGCGCTGTCGCCGGACCACGTAGCGGCCCCCGGGTCGTTGCGTGCTGGCGCCCAGCCCACTTCGACCCGAGGACCCGATGACCGACAGCCCGCCCCGCCCCGCTGCGCGCCGCCGCTCGCGGTTCGCCCAGCTCATCGCCCGCATCGCCGCTGCCGTCCGCGCCGCGAACGCCGGGAACGTGCCCTTCTGATCCGGTTGCGGCCGCCGCCTTAATGACCGTACATTAGGGCGGTCGTCCTGAAGGTTGGGACGGCGTCGTCCCGGCCGGAAGGAGCGCACCCGAGTGACCGCCACGGCCCTCGTCGCCGCGGTGCTCGGGATCGTGGTCGGGGTCGTCATCGGCGGCCTCGGCGGCGGGGGTGGCGTGCTCACCGTGCCCGCGCTGGTCTACGTGCTGGGCCAGGACGCGCACGACGCCACCACGGGCGGGGTGCTCATCGTCGGCGTCACCGCGCTCGTCGGCACCCTCGTCCGGGTCCGGGAACGGGGCATCGAGTGGCGCACGGGCATCGCGTTCGGCGCCGTCGGCGTGCCCGCGGCGTACCTCGGCACGCTGGTCAACCGGAACGTCGACCAGCCGGTGCTGCTGATCGCGTTCGCCTGCCTCACGTTGCTCGCCGCGGCCGCGATGCTGTGGCACGGCGACAGCGCCGACGACCCGCCCGAGCACGGCGGTGGGGGCACGGCCGTCGCGATCCGCCACGGGGTGGTCACCGGGGCGGCCGTCAAGATCGTCGTGTGCGGCGTGGTCGTCGGCTTCCTCACCGGCTTCCTCGGCGTCGGCGGCGGGTTCCTCGTCGTGCCCGCGCTGGTGGTCGTCCTGCGGCTGCCGATGTCCCTCGCGGTCGGCACGTCCCTGTTCGTCATCGTGATCAACGCCGCGTCGTCGGTGCTGGCGCGCACGGCGGACCTGCACCTCGACTGGATGGTCATCGGACCCTTCACGGTCACCGCCATCGCCGCGAGCCTGGTCGCGAAGCGGGTCGCCTGCAGGCTGTCGGGCACCACGCTGAGCCGCGCGTTCGCCCTCATGATCGGGGCTGTCGGGCTGTTCGTCGCGGCCGAGAGCATCGGGATGCTCATCGGCTGACGCGTTCGGGCTCCGAAGGGTCAGGCCGCCGCCGGGCGAAGGGCGAAGTCCCACGACGAGAGGTCCCGGTCGACCAGCTCCCAGACGCCGAACCGACGGCTGCGCAGCAGGGACCGCACCGGCAGGTTGTCCGGCTGCACGGTGGCCTGCACGGTCCACCCGGCCCAGCGCGGCTGGTCGAGCTCGGTCGCGAGCAGGTGCGTCGCCACGCCGCGGCGCCGCCACCCGTCGGCGACGATCAGGCTCAGCTCGGCCGCCCGCGCCCCGACGACGATCAGGTTCAGCAGCCCGACCGGCTGCCCGGCGACCGTCGCCACGGTGGCCGTGCCGAGCGGGGGCCCCGCCAGGAGGTAGCTCCCGTAGCGCGCCCAGACCGTGTCCCGGTCCATCGGGGCGGGGAGGAAGAAGCGCCGTTGCAGCGCCCTCGGCGAACAGGCGTCGACCAGGGCCCGGACCGCTTCGGCGGTCGCCGCTTCTATGACGACTGTCATAGCCCCTTGTTCTACGCTGCGGGCGCGGATCGGGCACTATGACACTCGTCATAAGTCGAGGGAGGACCGATGAACCGGGCACGCGCGATGTGGGGGCTTCTCGAACCGATCCACGTGGTCACCTACTTCGCCCCCGAGGCCAGGGCCACCGCCGACGCGCTCGGCATGCGCGGGTTCTGGATGGGCTACGCCGCCCAGCGGTCGGCGCCGCTCGGAGCGGTGGGGCCCGAGATCGCTACGGCGGCGTTCTTCGGGTTCCACCCCGACCGCCTCGGCCGGGCGCTGCCCGACGCCTGGCACCTGACGACGCCCGAGGCGGCGCTCGCCGCGCGCGTGGCCGGTGCGGGTGCGGCGCTGCGGCGGCTGTGGGGCGACGACGTCGTCGACGCGCCCGCCACGGCCGAGGCCGCGGAGCTGGCCTGGCAGGCCGCAGCGAGCGCCGAGTGCGCGGGCCGGGTGCTGGCCGCGGCCAACCAGGTGCTGCCCCGGCCGCGCGAGCCGCACCTGGCGCTGTGGCAGGCCGCCACCACGCTGCGCGAGCACCGCGGCGACGGCCACATCGCCGTGCTGGTGGCGCGCGGGGTCGCGCCCGTCGCATCGCACCTCATCAAGGCGGCGGCGGGGGAGTCCGACCCGGAGGTGCTGCGCACGGGCCGCAAGTTCGCCGAGCCCGCCTGGGCCGAGGGCGCCGCGGCGCTGCGGGCGGACGGCGTCCTCACAGCGGACGGGCAGCTCACCGAGGCGGGCAGGCGCCTGCACGCCGAGATCGAGGACGCGACCGACGCAGCCGCGGCCGGGCCGTGGCACGCGCTCGGCGACGCGGCCACGACCCGGCTCGCCGACCTGCTCGCGCCGCTGGCCGCGGCGGTGTTGGACAGCGGCACACTGCCGCAGCCCAACCCGGTCGGTTTCGTCAGGGCGTCCAGCTGAGGGTGTCCCAGATCCGGTCGAGGTGCTCCCGGTACGGATCGGGGTCGATCGACTGCGCGCGGCGCCACTCGGCGTCCCAGAACGTGGCGGCGTAACGGTCGGCGCGGTCGCACATCAGGGTCACGATGCTGCCGGTGCGGCCCGCGGCGCGCAGTTCGCACGCCAGCATCAGGGCGCCGTAGAGGTTGGTGCCGGTGGACGGGCCCGCGCGCAGCCCGAACCGGTCGTCGAGGAAGAGCATCGTCGCGACGGACGCCGCATCGGGCACCCCGATCATGCGGTCGACGACCCGGGGCACGAACGACGGCTCGACCCGGGGCCGTCCGATGCCTTCGATGCGCGAACCCGGGGTGTCCGCGATCTCGGCCGCGTAGGCGGGCAGGAACGCCGAACCCTGCGGATCGACGACGGCGAGCCGGGTGGCCAGGCCGCGGTAGCGCAGGTACCGGCCGATCGTGGCGCTCGTGCCGCCGGTGCCCGCGCCCACCACGACCCACTCGGGCACCGGGTGCGGCTCGGCGACCAGCTGCTCGAAGATCGACTCGGCGATGTTGTTGTTGCCGCGCCAGTCGGTGGCGCGCTCGGCGTTGGTGAACTGGTCGAGGTAGTGCCCGCCCAGCTCGTCGGCGAGGCGGCGGGCGACCTCGTAGACGGCGCCTGCGGATCCCACCAGCTCGCAGCGGCCGCCTTCGCGCTCGATAAGGGCGAGCTTGTCGGGGCTGGTCGAGCGGGCGACCACCGCCACGAACGGCAGCCCGAGCAGCCGGGCGAAGTACGCCTCGCTGATCGCCGTCGAGCCGCTGGACGCCTCGACGACCGTGCTGTGGGGACCGATGTCGCCGTTGCAGATGGCGTACAGGAACAGCGACCGCGCCAGGCGGTGCTTGAGGCTGCCGGTCGGGTGGGTGGACTCGTCCTTGAGGTAGACGTCGACGCCGAGCTCCGCCGGGGTCCGCAGCTGCAGCAGGTGGGTGTCGGCGCTGCGGAGGGTGTCGGCGCGCAGGCGGGCCACCGCCCAGTCGACCCACCCGCGGTCGATCGGCGCCTTCGGTGCGACGTCCCGTACCGGCTCCCTGGTCACCCGCGGAATCTAGTCCGGCAGGAGCAGGTCCAGCTCCGATTGCACCGCATCGAGCGCGGTGAGGTCCCGCCGGGCCCGGCTGAGCACCAGCGCGCCCTCGGCCGCGCTCACCACCAGCAGGGCCAGCCGCGCCGCCCGCTCCGCGGGCACGCCGCCGCGGACGAGGACGTCCTGCAGCGGCGACAGCCACGTCGCGAACGCCGCCCGCGCCCCGTCGGTGACGGCCGGGCTGTCCCACGACGCGTCGGCCACGCCCGCGACGATCGGGCAGCCGCCGCGGTAGTCGGTGATGGTGAGGAGCTCGCGGAACCGGTCGAGCACGCCGTGCACGACCGCCCGCGGCGACGGCGGCTCCGCGGCGGCCAGCGCCGCGTGCAGCGGGCGGGCGGCCCGCTCGGCCATCCACGCCATCGCCTCGACGAGCAGCTGCTCCTTGCCACCCGGGAAGTAGTACTGCAGCGAGCCGCGCGGGGCGCCCGCGTGCTCCACGACCTCGCGCAGCCCGGTGCCGCCGACGCCGCGCTCGCGGAACAGCAGCGCGGCGCTGCGGACGGTGCGTTCCCGTGGGCTCTTCTGCGTCATGACAGCTGTCATACTAGCCGGGCGCCTGCTGGTCGGCCGGTGCTCTCGGCACACCTCTTCGAGCAACGGCGGGTGCGGCACGGGATCAGGGCTTCCGGCCGACGCCACCGGACTCGGAGACGTCGGGGGCCTCGCCGAACGCGTTGGGCTCGGGCCGCCACAGGTGGATGGGCACCACGCCGGGCTCGACCAGCTCCAGCCCCTTGTAGTACCCAGCGATCTGCTCGTGGGTGCGGGCGTTGTACGGGACGCCGCCGCTGTCGCGGTACATCTCGATGGCCGCCATGTACTCCGGGCTCGAGTCGGTGCCGTCGGTCTCGATCAGGTAGCTGCCCGACGGCAGGCCGTCGAGCAGCGCGCGCACGATCGAGCAGGCCTCTTCGTAGTCCGCGACGTGCCCGAGCACGCCGATCATGAGCAGCGCGATCGGCTGGGCGAAGTCCAGCGTCTCGGCCGCCTCGGCGATGATCGCCTCGGGGTCGTGCATGTCGGCGTCGATGTAGCTGGTGGAGCCCTCGGGCGAGCTGGTGAGCAGCGCGCGGGCGTGGGCGAGCACCAGCGGGTCGTTGTCGACGTAGACGATGCGGGCTTCCGGGGCCAACCGCTGGGCGACCTCGTGGGTGTTGTCGGCGGTCGGCAGGCCCGTGCCGACGTCGAGGAACTGGCGTATGCCCTGCTCCTGGACCAGGTACCGCACGGCGCGCGAGAGGAACTGGCGGCAGGCGCGCGCCTTGTCCAGCTGCTGGGGGTAGTACGTGAGGAACTCGTCGCCGGCCTCGCGGTCGGCCTGGAAGTTGTCCTTGCCGCCCAGCCAGTAGTTCCAGATCCGGGCGGAATGCGGCACGGAGGTGTCGAAGGGGTTCGGGCCTGCCATGAGCGCACCGTAGACCTTGCCCTCGTCGCGTACCGTGATCCCCGTCATGCTCAGTGATCCGAGTCCGCGCCCAGCGCGCTGCTACGACCCGTCGGTCGCGCCGTACCGCGACGGCGAGGACAGCAGCGTCGTGCACGTGCACGACTACGCGACGATCCGCGCGCTGCTGCGCGACCCGCTGCGGGTCACCGCGGACGTCACGGAGAGCGTGTCGGCTGCGGACCGCGACCGGCTGCACCCGGTGAGCGCGTTCGTCTGGGGCACCGACCGTCGCACGATGAGCGGGTGCCCGGGCAGGCACGGCGCCTTGCGCACCGCCATGGCGCCGTGGTTCACCGCCTCCGCGGCCGCCGCCCGCCGGGCCACCACGCGGGGCGCGGCCGAGGCGCTGGCCCCGGCGCCGGGCAGCGCCTTCGACCTCTACCACGACTTCGCCATGCCGGTCGTCGTCGCGTCCACGGCCGCATGGCTGGGCGTCGAGCCCGCCGACGTCGAGTACGCGATCACCGACCAGCTCGACCAGGGCGAGTTCTTCGAGCACTGGCCGATGCTCTCCACGGAGGAGATGGACGAGCACTACCGGGCGTTGATGGCGCGACCCGAGCTCGGCGGCGTCGCGGCGGAGGCACGTGCCCTCGTCGCGGCGGGCGTCGTCACCGAGCGGGAGGCCTGGGGGATCGTCTACTCGCTCTCGGTCAGCACGGTCGCCACCGCGGCGGCCGTCACGCTCGCCGCGGGCCTTTCCGTCGAGCAGGGGACGTGGGAGCGCATGGCCGATCCCGCGCTGGCCGACGGTGCCGTCCAGGAGGCGATCCGGATCGGCAACCCGTTCCCCCAGGCCAGCCGGTTCGTGCGCGAGCCGTTCGCCATCGGCGACGTCGCCGTGCGGCCCGGTGACCAGGTGCTGATGTGGCTCACCGCGGCCAACCGCGATCTGCCCGGCCCCCACGGGCAGCCCCTCGACCGGTTCGACCCGGAGCGCGACAACGGCAGGCAGCTGGGGTTCGGCTCCGGCTACCACCTGTGCGGCGGCGTGCACCACGTCCGCGAGGTCGCCGTCTCCGCGGTCACCACCCTCGCCGAGCGCTGCCCGCAGCTGCGCATCGTCGGGCCGTGGAAGCGCTTCGTCGGCATCGACGACGGCTACGTCGCCGCACCCGCGGAGACCGCGGCGCCGTGAATCCCCCGACCGGGCTACGCCGCCGCAGCTAGGCTGTCGATCATGCCTCCGCCGATTGCCCGCAGTGGCGCGGTGGCGCGCCGGTTTGACGACGGAGCCGATGGGTTTCCGCGCCTGCCCTATAAGGTCGCGGCGTGCAGCGCACGGTGACGAACTCGCGCCTCTGTCGTCACTCGATCGTCGGAGGGGGACGCGGCCATGGGCGTTGAGCGGCAAGGAGCGCCGGGCGAAGTGGCCCCGCAGCACGGCGCCGCGCCGTCGGGGATCGAGCGCAACGGCGTCGACCGCATCCCGGAGGCCGAGCGCACCTCGACACCCGGCACCTTCTTCGTGGTGTTCGTCGGCGGCTCCGTCGGCCTGGGCGCCATCGCGTTCGGCTGGCTGGGCATGTACTTCGGGCTGGGCCTGTGGGCCACGATCTCCGCGATCGCCGTGGGCACCGTCGTCGGGCAGATCCTGCTCGTGCCGCTGATCCTCATCGGGTCGCGCACGGCCACGAACAACGCCACCTCCTCCGGGGCCACGTTCGGTGTGCGCGGTCGCTTCATCGGCAGCGGCATCGGGCTCCTCACCTGCCTGTTCTCGGTGGCGTTGACCGTGTGGACCAGTGGATCCGCGGGTGTGGCGGCCGCGGGCAGGCTGTTCGGGCTCCCCGACAACGCAGGCACCCAGGGCGTGGCCTACGCGCTGGTCGCGGCCGTCTCGGTGGCGGTCGCCATCTGGGGGTTCCGCTGGCTCGTGCGCGCCACAACGATCATCTGCATCGTCGGCGGCCTGTTGGCGATCCTCATGCTCGTCGCGTTCGCGGGCTCCATCAGCTGGGGCTACGAAGGCAGCCAGCCGCTGCTGGGGGACTTCTGGCCCACGTGGTTCCTGGTGGCGACGACCATCGGGGTCTCGGGCGCGCTGCTCGTGTGCACGATCCTCGGTGACTGGACCCGCTACATCTCCTCCGAGCGGCACTCGCAGAGCAGCCTGGCCTGGATCGGCTCGCTGGGCATCTTCATCGGGTTCGTGGTGCCCGCCGCCATCGGCGCCGCCGTCACCACCGCGTTCACCGACCCGGCGGCGCCGTTCACGGTCGGCGTCGCCAACGACTCGCCGCTCTGGTACGCCGTGCTGCTGCTGCCGTTCGGCGTGTTCGGCGGCGTCGGGCTCGTCGCGCAGTCGCTCTACAGCGCCGGGCTCGACCTGGAGGCGGTCGTCGTCCGGCTCACCCGGGCCCGCGCCACCGTGATCATCGGCGTGATCGGCGTGGTGCTCGTCTACCTCGGGCTGCTCGCGCCGACCGTCCAGGCCGCGGCCACGGCGGCGTTCATCGCCTTCGCCGAGCTCGCGGCGCCGTGGGCGACGATCGTCGGCATCGGGTTCCTGCTCACCCGCGGCCGCTACGACCCCGACGACCTGCAGGTGTTCAACCGCGGTCGCACCGGCGGCCGCTACTGGTACTCGGGTGGCTGGAGCTGGCAGGCCTCGCTGGCGTGGGCCGTCGGCTCGATCGTCGGGCTGCTGATGATCCAGACCCAGCTGTTCCAGGGCCCGCTCGCGAACATCGCGGGTGGCGTCGACATCAGCCTCATCGTCGGCTCCGTGGTGGCGGCCGTGCTGTACCTCGCCCTCACCGGGGGGAAGCACGTGCAAGCGGACTGACCCCCCGACACCCGGTTTTCACCTCGATTTTCCTGGTTGACGCGTAGTGTGCGAGAGATGCGACCGGCCGAGGCCGCGTCGCCGGTTGGGGAGCCGGAGCTAGCACCAGGGGACCGGTCCCGTCGGCGCAGGCGGCGCGTTCTGCTCTACGTTGCCGTCGCCGTTGTCGCGGTACTGGGCCTCGGGGTCTGGTGGCTGCGGCCCGCGGGCCCGCCGCCGCTCACCCCGGCCGATGTCGACAAGGCCGTGCAGCACGGCCTGCAGCAGGCGCAGGAGCAGCAGCGCAACACCCCGCCCGACGCCACCATCGCCGATCGCACGATCACGCCGTCGCTCGTCGTCGTGACGGCCCAGCGGGCCGATCCGGGCAACATCGATACCCGGCTCGGCAGCGGCGTCGTCATCAACGCGGCGGGCGCGGTGCTCACGGCCCTGCACGTGGTGGACGGCGCCACCCGCATCCAGCTCGGGTTCGCCGACGGCAGCTCGTCGGGGGCCACGGTTCTCGTGACCAAGCCGGAGAGCGACATCGCCGTGCTGGCCCCGGACCGGCTGCCCGACCTGGTGGTGCCCGCGGTGATGGCGGGCCCGCCGCCGGTGGGCGACGCGGTGTACGCCGTCGGCAACCCACTGGGCCTCACGCACAGCCTCACCGCGGGCGTCGTGTCGGCCACCGACCGCAGCATCCCCACCGGGCGCGGCCAGCTGTCCGGGCTCATCCA
>Ga0207678_10005543_pt1 | contig 11279 bp, 7 predicted proteins | sample KBSC63metaG_FD_184319 | JGI IMG/M metagenome (GOLD analysis project Ga0207678, IMG submission 184319) | Corn rhizosphere microbial communities from Kellogg Biological Station, Michigan, USA - KBS C6-3 metaG (SPAdes) (version 2) | ecosystem: Host-associated > Plants > Roots > Rhizosphere > Soil ...
GCGGACGGGCCGGTGGAGGCGACCCGGAACTCGCGTCCGGTCCGGCCGGGTGGTGCGCGCGGCGGCGCGGGCGAGACCATCGCGCCGGGCCTGGTGACGAAGGTCGGCGATCCTGGCCTGGGCGAGGTCGTAGCTGACGGTGGTGCTGGGGTACATCGCGGTCTCCTCGGGACGAATGTGCCTATATATCGAGGATGCGTCTAAGGCGGGGCCCCGCGGATCGGGCGATTGCCTAGTATTCGCAGGTCGGAAGGGCCTTAGATGTGAGCCGACCCGGGCTTAGGCGCGCACCGGGCTAAGGCCCCCGCGAGCCAGTACCGCACCGCTACAGGTACTCGGGCAGCTTGATGGCGGTCGCGGTTCGGGTGGACAGGTACCTGATCAGGGCCTTGGCCGGCAGGTAGGGCAGCATCCGGAAGAACCGGTCGCGCTGCCTGATCTTCTTCTCGGTGGCAGGGGCGAGGAAGTCCCGGCCCCCGAGGGCCTGCTTCTGGCCCCGCGCGACGTAGCCGCGGAGCAGGTGCTCGTAGCAAGCGAACGCGGCGCGGTAGTCGCCGCCGGCCGCCGCCAGCTCCCCGGCCAGCACGTAGGCCGCCACCACCGCGGTCCCGGTGCCGTTGCCGCCCGGCCCGGCGGCGTAGCCCGCGTCGCCGATCAGCGCGACCCGGCCGGACGACCACCGGTCCAGCCGCACCTGGCTCACCGAGTCGAAGTAGAAGTCGGTCGCCGCGGGCATCTGCCCGAGTAGGTCTGGCACGTGCCAGCCCACGCCCTCGAAGGCGCCGGCCAGGATCTTCTGCTGCTGGGTGGTGTCGTGGTAGTCGTACTCGATGGCCTTGCCGTCCGGGGCGGTGAAGAAGAACTGCGCCACCGCCCCGTCGGTACCCGGCGCGCTGAAGATCGCCGCGGTCCGGCCGGGCACGCTGTACAGCAGGCCCTCGTGGTCCAGGCCGTAACGATCCGGGACGCCGAAGATCGAGACGTACAGGCCGAGGTCGTGGACCGGGTCCTGGCGGCGGCCGAAGGCCAGCTCGCGGACGGCGGAGTGCAGTCCGTCTGCCCCGATGACCAGGTCGAAGGTCTGCGGTGCGGCCCGGCGGAAGGTGACGTGCACGCCCCCGGCGTCCTGGTGCAGGCCGGTGATCGAGTCGCCGAACAGGTACTCGGTGCTGTCCCTGGTCGCCTCGTACAGGATGCGGCCCAGGTCGCCGCGGAGGATCTCCACGTCGCCCGCGAAGATTCCGGCCGGCATGCTGGCCACCGGGCGCCCGTCCGCATCCACGTAGGTGGTGGCGGACAGGTGTGTCTGCCGCTCCCGGATCCGGTCCAGGATGCCCATCTTGGTCAGCACGGACAGGTGGGCGGCGCCGCGGAAGTCGACCGCGTAGCCGCCACCGCGCAGCTGCGGCGCGCGTTCCACCACGGTCGGGCGGAACCCGTGCCGGGCGAGCCACCAGGCCAGGGAGGGACCGGCCACGCTCGCGCCGGAGATCAGGATGCGTCGGTTCTGCAGGGCTCGGTTACTCGTGGCTATGTTGGTCATGCCGAGCATCATACAAACGTATAAGACATTTGTATAGTACGTTTGTATAGATCTCTCGCTAGGATGCATGCCATGGGCCATCGTGAAGACCTGCTCGCCGGTGCCGTCCGCTGTCTGCGGGAAAAGGGCTACGCGCACACCACCGCCCGGGACATCGTCGCGGCCTCGGGCACCAACCTCGCCTCGATCGGCTACCACTACGGCTCGACCAGGGCGCTGCTCAACGCGGCGGTGCTCACCGCCATGGACGACTTCGGCGCGGAGATGGCGCGGGCGATCGGCGAACCGGATCCCGGGCTCAACGCCCTAGAGCCCAGCGCCCTGGAGCGTTTCGAGCAGTTCTGGACCCGGGTCATCGACTCGTTCCAGGCCAGCAGCCAGGTGTGGCTTGCCACCTTCGACATCTTCACCGTGGCGCAGCGCGACCCTGAGGTGCGTGCCGCCGTGGCCGACGGCCTGGAAGACGGCAGGAAACTGTGGGCACGGCTGCTCTACGCGGTGGACGACGCCGACGAGGAAAAGATGCGGGCGATCGGCTCACTGCACCAGGCGCTGGTCAGCGGTGTCCTGGTGCAGTGGCTGATCGACCCGGGGCGAGCCCCTTCAGCTGCCGAACTCGCCCGGGGCATGCAGGCCATCTGCGATCAGATCGCTAGCTAGCCCGGCCTAGCCAGCACAGCTGTGCCGGGCGGCGGCGCTCACCGAGGAGAACACCCATGGGTTCAGCGGCGCGTTGCTGCCCCGCAGGGCCTTGGGCAGGCCATGCGGGAACCGGAACGAGGCCCTGCTCCAGACCCAGCGGGTCCCGGAGGAGGAACACACCTTGACCGGCTTACTCAGCGTTACCACTGTGGGCACCTTGTAGAGCGGCCCGGCGGCGCAGTCCGGGTTGCAGCCGTCCAGTTCGTATAGGCCGGTCCCGACGGCCTTCGAGGCCGACCAGGTGGGCCACGTCATCGTGTCCAGGATCGCGGTGGAGTCCCCGGACAGCGGACAACCCGACTTACAGGCCGGCCGGTACAGCAAGCGGCCCCGCACGTCCTGGCCCTCGGCCAGGTAGACGCGCGGCGTGGTCTTGGCCGTGACCGCGGCGCTGGTCGAGCTGGCGACACCCGGGTTCGGGGCGCCCGTCACCACCACGGACGGGGCGCCCTGGGCTTGACAAGCGGCAAGCAGCACGGCAGTACAGGCGATCCCGGCCCCCGCCGCCACCCGGCGGGCCCAGCCGAGCCGGGCCCGGCGCCCGGGCGCAAACAACATAGAAGCAATCAACATGGCTTCAATCCCTCAACTCTCAACAGTCCAATAGCGGCTCGGTGAGCCGCGGCACCAATAAAGACGGCGACGGCGTCGCCACGGTTGGACAGAGAGTGACCAGAGGCGATTGATACGACCGTTCGGTATTGCGGTTGGCTCTGGCCTTCTAGGACACAGGCCGCCGCTGCCGACCGCACTGGATCCGGGGTTTCACTGCGCTAGACCGCCGTGGAACCGGGGTTTCATGGCGTTCCGGCTAGCCCGGCGCACCGGAGCCTAGCCGAAGCACTGGCCCTCGCCCCGGTACGTGGGCACGGTGCCGAGCTGGCCGTCCTCGTGCAGCACGTGGTAGTCGCGGAAGCGCTCGGCCAGCTCCCCGGCCTTGGCGTGGCGCAGCCAGACCCGGTCCCCGGCCTGCAGGTGGTCCGCGGCCGGGCCGCGGACCGGGGTCTGCACCTCGCCCGCGCCCTCGGCCCCGGTGAGGCCGAGGCCGGCCGGCAGGTACGGGCGGGGCAGCCGGTCCGGGGTACCGGTGCCGGAGGCGACGTAGCCGCCGGAAAACAGCGTGGCCAGGCCGGGACCCGGCCGGCGCACCACCGGCAGGGCAAAGAGCAGGGCGGGCTCGGGGCTGAACCGGCGGTACGCGTCGAACAGGGTCGGGCCGACCAGGCCGGAGCCCGCGGTGAGCTCGGTCACCGAGGCGTCCCTGGCGGTTGACTCCAGGCTGCCGGTGCCGCCCCCGTTCACGAACTCCAGGCTGGTCACGGCCTGGATCCGGCGGATCGCCTCGGTCCGGCGCCGGACCAGCTCAGGCATCGAGCGGCCCTGGATCAGCCTGATCATCCGGGCCCGGACCGGACGTCCGGGCGGCGCGTCGCCCAGGCCCGCGATCTGGCCCTCGTATCCCATCACGCCGACCAGGCGGAAGCCGGGCCGCCGGGTGATCACCCGGGCGAAGTCCGCCGCCTGCTCCGGGGTGTGCAGCGGGGACCGCCGGGTGCCGATGTGCACGGCCGGCCGGCGGGCCAGCGGGCGCCAGGAGACGTCCAGGTCCAGGCAGACCCGGATCTCCGGGTGGTCGGCGCCCAGCGCGCGGTCCACCACGTCCAGGTGCGCCTGCGAGTCGGTCATGATCGTGACGTGCTGCCTGGCCTGGCTGTCCGCCGCCAGCGCCCGCAGCGCCCCGCGGTCCACGGTGGGGTAGGCGACCAGCAGGTCGTCGCTGGTCCCGGTGGCGTGCAGCCAGAGGGCTTCGGCCAGCGAATAGCACATCACCCCGCGGTAGCCCGGGGTGGCCAGCGCGCGCTCGATCAGGAAGCGGCAGCGCAGCGACTTGGTCGCCACCCGGACCGGGTGGCCCCCGTTCCCGGCCAGCGCCGCCCGGCGCGTCATGTCGGCGGCGTTCCGGTCGAACGCGCCCAGGTCGACCAGGGCCAGCGGCGGGTCGAGGTCGGCGGTGGCCCGGTCGTAGCGTTCGCGGGCGGCGTCAGGGGAAGGCCGTGCCGAACGCCCGGCGAGCCGGCGACCCTGATCGACAGACATGCTCGCACAGTAGACCAGCGCTGGTGAAATATGAATACTCTCCAGTAATGAGGAGCCAGCCTTCCGCCCAGCCGTCCGCTGGCCGGCGCGTATGGCGCAACTGGGCCGGGACCGCGACGGCGACCCCGGCCCGGTGGAGCCGGCCGCGCAGCGAGGCCGAGATCTGCGCCGCGGTCAAGGACGCGGCCGCGGCCGGGCTGACGGTGCGGGCCCTTGGCAGCGGGCACTCGTTCACCGCGGCCGCGGCGACCTCCGGCATGGCGCTGGACATGTCCGGCTGGACCGGGATCACCGCCGCGGATACCGCGAGCGGCCTGGTCACCGCGCGGTCCGGGACGACGCTGCGCGCGCTCAACGCCGAACTAAGCGGCCTCGGGCTGGCCATGGCCAACCTCGGCGACATCGACGCGCAGACGCTGGCCGGCGCGCTGTGCACCGGCACGCACGGCACCGGGGCCCGGCTCGGAGGACTCGCTACCCAGGTCGAGGCATTGGAACTGGTCCTGGCGGACGGGTCGGTGGTGACGTGTTCGGCCTCATGCCGGCCCGAGCTGTTCGCGGCCGCACGGGTCGGCCTGGGCGCGCTCGGCGTGATCAGCGCCGTGACGCTGCGCTGCGTGCCGTCGTTCACGCTGCTGGCCGACGAGCGCCCGCAGCCGGTGGACGAGGTGCTCGAGCAATTCGACGAGCTGGCCGCGGCCAACGACCACTTCGAGTTCTACTGGTTCCCCTACGGCCGCCAGGCCCTGGTCAAGCGGAACAACCGGCTGACCGGCCACGACGCGGCGCTCGGTACGCCGGTTCCGGCGGCGCTGCCGGCCTGGCGCCGGTTCTGGGAGTTCGAGGTGATGGAGAACGTCGGCTTCGGTGCGCTGTGCCGTCTCGGCCGGGCCCGCCCGCGGCTCATCCCCGCCCTGAACAGGTTCTCCTCGGCCGCGCTGTCCACCCGGACCTACACCGACACCTCGCACCGGGTGTTCGTGACCCCGCGGCGGGTCCGCTTCGCCGAATCCGAGTACGCCGTTCCACGTGAATCACTGGGCCAGGTGATCACCGAACTGCGCCGTGCCGTGCCCCGCCTGCACGATCCGGTCATGTTCCCGGTCGAGGTGCGGGTGGCGGCGGCCGACGACATCTGGCTCTCCACCGGCTACGGCCGGGAGTCCGCCTACGTCGCCATCCACCAGTACACCGGGCTGCCCTACCAGGAATACTTCGACCGGTTCGAGTCCATCGTGGCCGCGGTGGACGGCCGGCCGCACTGGGGCAAGCTGCATTCGCTCGACTCCGGACGGCTCCGCTCGCTCTATCCCCGCTTCGACGAGTTCCGCCGCGTCCGCGCCGAGGTCGATCCGGACGGCAGGTTCGGCAACGCCTACCTGACCAGGATCCTGGGACCGCACGATTTGTGACGAGATAATTACGCCCTCCGCCGGGGCCGAACGGGTCCGGCCGGCTCCTCGTATCCGGGTTAGTGGCCAGTGCGCGCGGCCGCCGGGACTACCGCCTTCATCACTGACGGCGACCGCGGCACCGGCCACGTCAGTGCCTTTCCGCGTGGTCGGCAAAGGTTCGTACCGATCCCGTGCGGGGAAGGGCGAGGAGCCAGATGATATCGACATGGCTGGCGGCGAGTTACACCGGCGGAAGCGGTTCGGCCGCGGGCCGCATCGCGCTGGTCGCGGTGGCGGTGCTCGCCGTCGGGGCATACGCGTTTCTGCAGCTCAAGGCGCGATCACGCCGGGCCAGGGCCGGACGTCTCCGGTACGACCCGTGGGACTGGCGGACGTATCACCACCCGTCCCGGCCCGAGCGCCGGGACGACGGGGAGCCGTCCGGCAACGAGGAGAGCAGCCGCCCCGACTGGCGGTACGGCTATCCGCCCGGATACGAGCCGTACCCGCTGTACGATCAGGCCCGGTCGCCGTGGACCGCCAGGGACCAGGCGGGCAGCGACCGGCGGTCCTGAGCCGCGGCCGGGGAGCCGGCCCGCCGCCCGGCGGCGGGCCACCTTTCCAAGCGCGGTCTGGCCTGCCTAAGGTATTTGTATCCGGTAGATGCATTCTGAGGCAGCGTTGGGTGGTGCTCGCGGCGGACACGGGCGGAGCGGCGCGATGTTAGCGTGGGACGCGCTCGGCGGACTCGACGCCTACCGGATCACCGAGATCCCGCGACGGCCCGAACCCGGCCCGGCCCCGGCGCAGGCCGATTCTGACGATCCAGGCCGTATCCAGCGGCTCGCCGCCCTGGTCGCGGCGTACCACGCCGGCGCCGAGGTTAAGGGCAACGGCTCCGGCGCGGTCGCCATCGGCTGGGTCAGGCACGACACGGACGGACCGGTCCAGCTCCTGGCCGCGGGCCCGGGCCTGGTCGGCAGCGACGAGGGCCGGGAGGTGTTCCTGGCCTTGCCCGCCGGGGCGCGAGCCAGGCCGCTGGGGCGCGGCTCGCTGACCGGGCTGATGGCACGGCTGCCCGCGTGGCGGGCCATCGGCGGGATCAGCGACGGGCTCCTCCCCGGTGACGAGCGCCGCCCGGACGGGCGCCCCGCCCCCTCGCTGGAGGAGTGCCTGCTGGCCGCGTGGCCGGGTCCGTTCGGCTGGCTGCTCATCGCCGAACCGCTGAGCGCGGCCGAGATCTTCAAGCTGGCCGAGGAACTGGCGCAGCGGGAACAGTACGCCACCGGCGACTCGGACCGGTTTCCCGGGCGCGCCACGGCGGCGCGCCGGCTGAGCCTGCGGCACGGCGAGATGCGCAAGGGCGTCTCGTCGGGCATGTGGCGGATCTGGCTGCTCGCGGGCGGCGCCGACGCCGAGGCCGCCGCCCGGGTGGCCGGCCTGGTGTGCGCCTCCGCCGACCTGTCCGGCCTGCCCTATGCGATCACGCCTTTCCAGGGCTTCGGGGGGGATCGGGGGGGATCAGGGTTTCGTCCCCCCCGGAACCAGCAGAGCGGCCGCGGCCTGCGGGAGGCGCTGGAAGACACTGACGCGGCGGAGCCGCCGGCCGGCGGCGACGCGGTGGCGGCCCACCCGTTCTGCGCGAGCAGCGAGCTGGTCGCCGCGCTGTGCCGGCCGCCTGAGCGCGAGATGCCGGGAATCCGGCTGCCGCTGCGGCCCGATTTCGACGTGACCCAGGAGACCGCGCCCGGCCGCGCGGCGATCACCGTCGGCGAGATCCTGGACCGGAACCGCCGGCCGGCCGGCCCGCTGACGCTGCCGCTGGACTCGCTGAACCGGCACGTGTTCGTCAGCGGCGCGACCGGATCGGGGAAATCGCAGACCGTGCGGGCGCTGCTCGAGGCCGCCACCGCGGCCGGGATCCCGTGGCTGGTGGTCGAGCCGGCCAAGGCCGAGTACCGGCTGATGGCGGCGCGGCTGGCCGGAACCGGAGGCCCCGGAGCGTCCGGGGCGGCGATGGCCACGGTCGTTCGGATCCGCCCGGGCGAGCCGGACGCGATCGCGGCCGGCCTCAACCCGCTCGAGCCCGCGGCGGACGGCGCGGGCCGCCGGTTCCCGCTGCAGACACACGCGGACCTGGTCAAGGCGCTGTTCATCGCGTCCTTCCGTTCGGACGAACCCTTCCCCCAGGTACTGAGCGCGGCACTGACCAGGGTGTACGAGGACGCGGGCTGGGACCTGGCCCTGGGCGAGACGGTCGCGGCGGACGCCAACCCCGGCTACCCGAACCTGACCGACCTGCAGCGAGCCGCGATCAGCGTCGTCCGGGAGATCGGCTACAGCCAGCGGATCACCGACGACGTGCTCGGCTTCATCAAGGTCAGGCTGTCCAGCCTGCGCCTCGGGACCACCGGCCGGTTCCTCGAGGGCGGGCACCAGCTCGACTTCGGCGCCCTGCTCGATGGCAACGCCGTGCTGGAGATCGAGGACGTCGGTGACGACAGCGACAAGGCGTTCCTGATGGGGACGGTGCTGATCCGGCTGGCCGAGCACCTGCGGATGGCCAACCGGGCCAGCCCGGCCAGCCTGGCCGGGCTGGCCGGCCTGCGCCACCTGACCGTCATCGAGGAGGCGCACCGGCTGCTCCGCCGTCAGGAAACCGGCGCTCCCGCCGGCGCGGCGGCTCACGCGGTGGAGATGTTCGCCGGGCTGCTGGCCGAGATCCGCGCCTACGGCGAGGGTCTCGTCATCGCCGAGCAGATCCCCGATCGCCTCGTCCCCGACGTCATCAAGAACACGGCGGTGAAGATCACCCACCGGCTGCCCGCGGCCGACGACCGCGAGGCCGTGGGCGCGACGATGAACATGACCCAGGCGCAGAACCGGTTCCTGGTCACGCTCAACCCGGGCGAGGCCGCGGTGTTCGCCGACGGCATGGACTTCCCGCTGCTGACCCGGATGCCCGACGGCACCGCCCGCGAGGCGGCCGGAGAGGCCGCCGGGAAGGCGGCCACCGCCACCCCGGCCGGGGTGGTCCGGCCCCGCAGCATCACCTGCGGCGCCGACTGCGCCAGCCGGCCCTGCACGCTGCGGGACATGCGGGTCGCCCAGCGCGCACTCGACGAGTACCCGCCGGTCAGGCTCTGGACCGAACTGTCGGTCCTCGCTCACCTGACCGGCTGGCCCATGCCGGTGCCGCGTACCGCGCTGCTCTCGCTGCTGCAGATGATGCCGTCCCGGCTGCGGGACTGCGCCCTCTCCCACGGCGTGGACGCGGCCCTGGCGGTCCGGGTCCCGGTGATCGCCGGGCGGGTCAGCCCGGTCGGCCTCGCCTCCCACGTCAGCACCGCGATCAGGGCCCGGATAGCGCGGGGCAGCTGGCTGTGCCAGCGGGAGGAACCCACGTGGCTCGCTCCGGCCTATATGTGGACGCTCGTCCTCGACGCGCTCAAGTCGGCTGACCGGAAGAACCCCGGCGCGGGCCCGCACCCGCGCAGCCAGGAATGGGAGCGAACGTACGGGCAGGCGATCACCGGCGACACCTGCGCGCGCCAGGTGGGAACGGTGCAGCGCTGGTACGACAGCGCGCAGCGGGACGGCTGGGAGGTGCGGGCGGTGGCGTTCGGCGTGGACGGCAACTCCGCCGTCGAGCAGGCGGTCGGCGCCCGGGCCGAGGACGACGACTTCGAAGAGCGCCTGACCGGTTACCTCGATCAGTTCGTGGACTGCCAATGGCCGCGGCTGTACCTCACCGCCGACCCGCTCGGTGATCCTCCGGAACGCCGGTAGCTCAGGTTATGAGAATGGGCTAGCCCGACGCCCTGTGTTATCCACAGCGAAATCCACAGAAGTGTGCATCGGCTTGCCAGTAGCACTGTGCGTACTGGTCCGATACCCGCAGAGTTGTCCACAGGCGTCTCCTGTGGATAACTTCCGGTCAGCTTGCGGGCAGCAGTTCGGGCAGCCGCCCGGAGGCCGCGGCCGAGCGGGATCGCCAGCCCCAGCGGCCGGAGACGCAGAACCAGACGAACGCGACCGCCGCGAGCAGGCGGATGCCCGGCGTCAGCCAGGTGCCGTTGAACTGGCCGAGATCATAGAGCCAGTGCGGCTCGGACGGGCTCTGCACCGCCTGGGCGTAGACGGTCGCGCCCGCGAGCAGCCGGATCAGCACCACCCAGTCCAGCCACGACGCCGGGTACAGGGCGAGCAGGCCGATGGCCATCACGTCGTACCAGGGCCGCTGGAACGGCGTGACAAACAGCCAGGCCAGGCTCAGCGCCAGGGCCGGAGTGACGGCCGGCAGGCCCGGCACCCGGTCGGGGAGGCGCAGCAGCGCTAGCAGCGCGACCCCGGCGAACAGCAGGTAGGCGACCAGGTCGAGGTGCGGGGGGACGTCCGACACGCCGAACCGGGTGTACCCGAGCACCGGCCGCCAGAAGAGCTGGTACATGGTGTCCCAGGTGATCCCGCCGCTGCGGTCGACGAGCACCTTGACCGCGGCCGACCCGGCCGCCAGGTAGGCCGGGGCGATCACCACGGCGAAGCCTGCTGCGGCGCCGGCCAGGGCCCTGACCGACCGGCGGCAGGCCCAGGCCACGGCCAGGCCGAACAGCGCGTACTCGAGCTTGAGGCCGGTCGCCACCCCGATCAGCAGGCCGGCCAGAGCCGCGCTGCCGGCCCCGGGCCGGCCTGCTGCCCGGGAGGTGCTGTCCCCGGCCGGGGTGCGCACCCGCAGCGCCACGATCCCGAACAGCCCGAACGCCGCGGCCAGGCCGTCGACGTGACCGCCCGCGACGATCTCCCACAGCAGCAGCGGGTTCACCGACCACAGCAGGTGCGCGCGCAGGCGCATCTCAGGATCGCGGCGCAGCAGCCGGTCCAGGGCCAGGACGACCGCGCCGAAGGCGATCGCTTCCTCCAGCTTCAGCCAGAACGTGATCCGGGCCAGCGAGGTCCCGCCGAGCTCGGCCGCGCTCCACTCGGCCGCGGTGGCCACCGGGCCGTACACCGAGACCGCGTTCATCCAGCTGGACGGGATCTCGCGGGACGGTATCTGCTGGCCTACCGGGTCCCCGGATTGCTGTAGCTGCCGGGGGGTCATCACGTACGGGCTGTGCCCGATCACCGCCGTCCGGCCGCTGGCGGCGTACGAGATGGAGTCCGTCGAGCCCGCGGGCGGGAGCACGGTGAGCACCGCCACGACTCCGAACACGGCCACCAGGATGGGCCGCACCGGCGGGCGGGCGCCCCGGGCCACCGCGATCAGGCCGGCGATCACGCCCGCGCAGCCCAGCACCATCGCGATCCACAGGGACACGGTCACGAAGGTGGCCGTCAGGTGCACCGGGTGCCACCAGGGGGGACCGTGGCCTGGCCGGGGCATGGCAGGCACCGAGACGTTCGGGCCCGCGGCCGAGATCGCGATCATGATCAGCGCCGAGGCGGCGATGGCGGCCGTGGCCAGCCAGCCGGTCAGGCGGGTGAGCCCGGATGAGGTCGCGCGCTCTGCTGCCTCCGGGGGGGACGACCCCCCCGAACCCCCC
>Ga0207678_10005544_pt1 | contig 11277 bp, 7 predicted proteins | sample KBSC63metaG_FD_184319 | JGI IMG/M metagenome (GOLD analysis project Ga0207678, IMG submission 184319) | Corn rhizosphere microbial communities from Kellogg Biological Station, Michigan, USA - KBS C6-3 metaG (SPAdes) (version 2) | ecosystem: Host-associated > Plants > Roots > Rhizosphere > Soil ...
CCGGAAGTGCCATGGGCCGCGCGAAAGCCGATGGGGTCCTTGAGACATCGCATAATCCATCCGAGGCAGGTCGGCGGCATCAGGATCGTTGTCGGCATCGCCAAGCAGGATCACGAGGCGACGGCCAAGATATCTTCGTAAGTGCCCATCGTCGAGATCGAGACCGCCCATGCCGATTGGATATTCGGCGGCGAGATCCGGCAACATATAGACCCCGCAATTCGCCGCGACAGCCGCGTCAACGGCGGGGGCCTCAGTGAGCGCCAGATAGCGCAGGACATATTGCGCGCCGGCAGAGTTTCCAAACAGACCGAAAGTGGATCTGCTGGAGCCGATCGATTCGCGAACATGCGCGAACATCCTGTCCACGAGGTCAAAATTCCAGTGATCTCGCGGAAGCACCGTGTGGCTTGGTGGCGGAAGACGCACGCCACCACAATTGTAAGCGTAGAAATCAGGAAATTGATGCACGTCGAATTCCGGAACCAGAACGATCTGTCCGTTGCGCACACTCTGGGCTGCCATGAGGTCGCGAAACTCCGCGGCAGCCCGGTCCATGCCGTGCATGGCAACGATGATCGAAGCATCGCGAATGCCGGATGGTGGACAGGCATAGAAAACGCGGATCGTGCGGTGTAACTGTGCGACGCGGTCGGAGTACAAGAAGAATCCGGCACGATCGCAAAAGAGATCCTGGCTCATCTATAGCCTTTCGACATCAGCCCATTGACATCCGCGAGCCGGCCGCGACCGGACGAAGCCAAGCAAGGGAGGTTCGGCTCAAGCCCACAGCAATAGTGATCCAACGGACGACATCGATGTGACCGCGGTCAGGGGCCGCGCCGATACTATCCTCCTCGGTCGCCATAGGGATTGTCATCACTGGTGCGGGCGCTGGTCGCCTTCCGCGCCGCCTTACCGAGATAATCCTTGAGTCTGGCGAGTGCGTCGGGCGACCAGTCGCGAACGTCGGCCACGGCAACCCAGGCATCGACATAATGCTCCGGCGCGTAGACATGGCCGTAACCTATTGGCGTGCTGGTCGCGACCGCCATATCGAGGGCAAGCTGAAGCATCGTGACAACAGGATACCACCGCAACTCCGGCGAAACGTCCGGGCCACGCGGCGGCCTCATCCAGGCCGGGCGCTGGTATGCATCCCGGTGGTCGAACAGCACGATCGGGTCGCTGGCATATTGCAGATAGACCACGCGCATCGGTCCCCATGGGGCATCAGCCGGCACCGTGGGCCCGTTCTGATTCATAAACCGCACGAAGCGGCCGTCACGAAATTCAGGCAACCAGGCGGGAGACCCTTCGTTGCGATTCTCGGTGATGGAACGCCAGATGCGGCTGGCGAACGGCGGCCCGCTCCACAGGGCCCCCGCGATCGGATCACCGATCGTCTCGAATAGCTCCGCGGATTTCTCCGAGTTCATGGCGCCAAGGCTGAGGCCATGCAGATATAGTTTGGGCCGCTTGTCCCTCGGCAGCGTAGTCCAATAGCCGTAAACTTCCGCGAACAGAGCCCGCGCAGCCTGTGCGCCGTATTCAGGCTGAAACAGCAGTGATAATGGGCTGTTGAGATATGAATACTGAACCGCAACGCTGGCGACGTCGCCATGAAGAAGATATTCGACCGTATCCGTGGCTGCGGGATCGACCCAGCCGGTGCCGGTCGGCGTAATCACGATGAGGGTGGAGCGGTCAAAGCCGCTCTGGCGTTTGAGCTCTTCCAGCGCGAGTTTTGCGCGCTCGCGCGCCGTATCTGCACCACGCAGACCCACATAGACACGAATGGGCTCTCGCGCAGGCCGCCCCGTGAATGCGCTGATCTGCGCAGCGGTCGGCCCGGACGCCACGAATTCACGACCGGCCCGACCGAGTTCATCCCACTTCACCAGCGACGCAGCGCTTCCGGTCTTACCAGGCGCCGTCGGTTGCGGTCGCTCGGGCTCGATCAAAGCATCAAATTCGCGGAACGAGTAATCGAGCGAACGAAAGGCGGTGCGGATCAGGAAATTATTCGCGATCGACCAGAACAGCAGGGCTGCCAGAAGCAGGCCGACGGCATTCGCAATCTTTCGCGGAATGAAGCGCTGGATCTGCGTGGACAGGAAGTGGGTCACGAGCTTGAAGAGACGCGCCACCGCCAGGAACACGAAGAACGTGATCAAGGCGATCGCACAGACCTTGAAGGGATGAGCCGTCTCGACCGGCTCCATCTTCATGACGGCACGGATTGAATTCTGCCATTCCATCGCCCGCCATAGATAGACAATGACGACGATGACGCAGGCAACCATGACCAGCGCGTTGGTGATGGACCGAATTCGCGGGTTAGGCTCGGGCAGATCGAGATAATGCCATAGCCAGCGCCAGAGCACGCCGGCACCGTAGCCGATCGCAAAGCAGGCCCCGGCGAGCGCACCTTGCGTTAAATAGCTTCGCGGCACGAGCGTCGGCGTGAGCGAGGCCGCGAAAAGCAGTGCTCCCAGTACGAGCCCAATGCCGGACAGTGACTGCATCTGCCGCCTGATGATCCATGTCGAATATTTCACGACGGCCACTGTGCGACCTTCCCTGAAGAGATATTCAGCCGACAAAAGTACCGAACCGCGACGTCCGATCAGGCCTACCCTAAAGCGTTTTCGAGCAAACTGGATACCGGTTCGCGTGAGCTTAGTCGCATCATGATCTAGATCGCAACCTGCCGGCCGATCTCGACAACCTGGTCGCTCGGCAGGCTGAAGAAGTCGCTGACATGGATCGCATTGCGCTCCATCACCGCAAAGAATTCCTCCTGCCAGCGCGGCAGGCCCATGCCGTCTTCACGACGGATCACGGTCTCATGACCGACATAATAGGTGACATCGTTGAGATCGACGGTGCAGCCGAGCGATCTGCTCACGGCGAGCAGATCCGGAATATGCGGCCGCTCCATGAAGCCGAACTTGGCTTCTGCGCGCCAGAAATTCGGCGCGACTTCCTGCAATGTGATGCGCATGCCGGGCGCGACCCACGGCACCGAGAGGATTTCAACCCGCAGCACGAACAGATGCTCGTGCAGCGCCCGGTTATGCTGGACATGCCATCGCATCACCGGAGGAACACCGCCTTCGGTCCGGGTCAGGAACACCGCCGTGCCGGGCACGCGCGGAATGCTCTTTTCCTTGATCCCAGCCATGAATTGATCGACCGCGATGAGCTGGCCGTGCATCCGTTCCATCACCGCTGCCCAGCCGCGGTGCCAGGTCCACATGATGCCGTAGACGGCGATGGCGAGCAGCAGCGGCACATAGCCGCCTTCCATGATCTTGGTGAGATTGGCGAGGAAGAACGCGCTGTCGATGATCAGGAAGCAGGCGGCCACGATGCCGGCCGCAACCAGGCTCCATTGCCAGATTTCGCGCATCGCGATGAACAGCAATGCCGAGGTCATCAGCATGGTCAGGGATACCGCGATGCCGTAAGCGGCGGCCAGGTTGTCCGACTTGCCGAAGCCGATGGTGAGCGCGACCGTCACGATCATCAGCAGCCAGTTGACCACGCCGACATAGATCTGGCCGTAGCCTTCCGAGGAGGTCTGCTTGATCCGTAGTCGCGGCAGCCAGCCGAGCTGGATCGCCTGCCGTGTCATAGAAAACGCGCCGGTGATGATCGACTGGCTGGCGATGATCGTTGCAATCGTCGCCAGCACGATCAACGGGATCAGCAGCATGTCCGGACACAGCCGATAGAAGATGTTGCCGTCGGTCGGCGCACCGTCGAGCACCAGCGCGCCCTGCCCCGCATAATTCAGGATCAGGCTCGGAAACACGATCGCAAACCAGGAGAGCTTGATCGGTCCCTGGCCGAAATGTCCCATATCGGCATATAGCGCCTCGGCGCCGGTAACGCAGAGAAACACCGCGCCCAGCACCAGAAAGCCGGTCGCACCGTTCGAGAACAGGTAGGACAGGCCGTAATAGGGATTGACCGCCGCAAAAACCGCCGGGTGCCGCATAATGCCGCTGATACCCAGCAGCGCCATGGTCAAGAACCAGATCAACATGATCGGACCGAACCAGTGGCCGATCCTCGCCGTTCCCTGTGACTGGATCGCAAACAGCGCCAGCAGGATCGCAACGGCCGCGGGAACGACGTAAGCTTGCAGCGAAGGCGTTACCTGGTTGAGTCCTTCCAGGGCCGACAACACCGAGATCGCCGGCGTGATCGCGCCGTCACCGTAGATCAGCGCCGCGCCGAACAGGCCGACTGCGATGATGGTCGGGCGATGCTGCTTCTTGACGCCGAGCAGCGCCATCAAGGCCAGGATGCCGCCCTCGCCGTCATTGTCGACGCGCATCGCGAACAGCACATATTTGACGGTCGTGACGACGAACAATGTCCACAACACCAGCGACAGCGCGCCGAGCACGGTGGCCGGATTCGACGGCTCGGCGGCGGTGCCGAGGACGGTCTTGAAGGTGTAAAGCGGGCTCGTTCCGATGTCGCCGAACACGATGCCAAGCGCGGTCAGCCCGAGTAGCGGCAGGTTGCCTTGCACCGCCTGCGGCCGTCCTCCGATTTCGTTCGTCCGAATTTCACTCAATGGCTACGTCACTTAACCGCAGGGATTGCTGGTCCCAGCCTACAAACTATCCCCCCGTATTGCGACAGTTAAACGACGGCCCCGGCGCCAATGTGATGAAAGCTCACGCGCGTCTTTACGAAACGTTTTCCGCAACGCAGATGCAATATGTTCATGAGTTGACGACCTTCCGAAACTGGCATGTCATCCCGCCGTGCGACTCATTGCACTCTGGAATCAACCCTGGGGAGAATGTCATGAATGCGCAAAAATACGCTGCAGAAGCGATCGGTACATTCTGGCTGACCTTTGCCGGATGCGGCAGCGCCGTGATCGCCGCGGGATTTCCGCAGCTCGGCATCGGCTTTGTCGGCGTGGCCCTCACTTTTGGCTTGAGCGTAGTGACCATGGCTTATGCGATCGGCCACATCTCTGGCTGTCATCTCAATCCGGCCGTTACCGTCGGCCTCGCTGCCGGCGGCCGCTTTCCGGCCGGACACGTGGTGCCTTACATCATTGCGCAAGTGATCGGCGCCATCGTGGCCTCTGCGGTACTCTATGTGATCGCAAGCGGCACAGCCGGCTTCGATCTCGCCAAAGGCTTTGCCGCGAACGGTTACGGTGAGCATTCGCCGGGCCACTACGATGCGATGGTGTGCTTCCTCATGGAAGTGATCATGAGCATGATGTTTCTGTTCGTCATCATGGGCTCAACCCACGGCAAGGCGCCCGTCGGCTTCGCACCGCTGGCGATCGGGCTTACGCTGACGATGATCCATCTGGTCAGCATCCCCGTCACCAACACGTCGGTCAATCCGGCGCGCAGCACGGGACCGGCCTTGTTCGTCGGCGGCTGGGCGCTGGCCCAGCTCTGGATGTTCTGGATCGCGCCCCTGATTGGCGGCGCCTTGGGTGGCGTGGTCTATCGCTGGCTCAGCACTGAGCCGACCGGCGTGGTCGAAGGACAAGCCCCGGCCTGATCACATTCGTATCGGGCGAACTTATACCCTGCGGAGCCTGCGCCGAGGGACGCAGGTCCTGTTTCAAATCATTGCCGTTTCACCTGCTCTGCTGCTAAAGATAGCAGGAGCGTTTTCGGGCCTCGCGGCTACCGGTTCGCGTGAACAAAGACGCGTCGGAACGAGAATCTGTCGGAACGAGATTCTAAGACCCGCTCGTCAGAGGGAAAAATGACGTCGCAAAAGATTGCAGGATTTCTCGGGACCATTGTGGCAATCATCGTGCTGGCCGCGGCATTTTACTACGTCCCGCCCGGCGCCAAGAACGTGCCGGCCAAGCAGGCCGCGCCCGCGGAACAACAACCGACTGCGGCAGCGCCGGCGGCTCCGCCCGGCCCCGTGGTCAGGGACATTCCGCAGCAATGAGCAAAAGCCTGAGCGGTTCCGATCGCATCAGAGCCGGGCGTTACAGCGTTTTCGAGCGAACCGGCCTCGGCCCGAAAACGCTATAGCCGTTGTCGGAAACTTAGATCGCAGCAAGCCCGACGCATTGCAGCATCACACGATTCCAAGCTCGGCCGGACGCGCGCCGGCAAAGATGCGCTGGATGCTCGCATGGTCCAGCCCATACATCCGCTCGAACAATCCGGCGAACATCGCGCGACAGTCGGTGAGCACGGGATAGTCGCGGTTCTGAAAGAGATGTGGCTGATCCACCTTGACCTGCTCGCCAAGAATGCGGCCACCATTGATGCCGCCGCCCATCGCCCAATAGACGCTGCCGTGGCCGTGGTCGGTGCCGCGATCGCCGTTCTCGCGGAAGGTGCGGCCAAATTCGGAGATCACCACGACGACGGTATCGCGCCAGTCAGCCGGCCCGATCTCCTCGGCAAATCCGGCAAGCCCGCGACCGAGCTCGCCGAGGCGATCGGCGAGATAGCCGGTCGCGGCGCCCTGATTGACATGCGTATCCCAGCCGCCGACGTCGACGAAACCGAGATTGAATTGCTCGCGCATCAAACGGCCGATGCGTCGCGCCGACAATTCGAAACCGCGCGGTGAAACCGCGCCGCGATTGGCTGCCGTCATTTCCTCGGAGATCGAGCGATAGACGTCGTCGCGAACCCGAAAGCCTTCGGAAACCGACGCTGAGAGATCGGTGTGGGCGTACATCTCCTGGATCAATTTGGCCTGACGGTCGTCGACGCCGGGCCTGCCAACGCTATTCAGGCCGATATTCGGGATCTGGGTCTTGCCGCGAAAGATCAGCGGCAGCTGATCGGTGAAGGCGATCGGCTTGACGCGGGTCAGCTCCGCGGCGAGCCGGCTCATGAAGCCTGAGCGATAGTCGCGCGAGCCGCTCACGACCTGACCGAGCTCGATCGTATCCTGCGTCTCGAAATGGCTCCGCGTCAGATCATCCGACGTGCCGGCGAACGGCACGAAGGCGATCTCGCGCCTGGCCCATAGCGGATAGATACTGTCATGCAGCGCCGGATGCAGACCCCAATCGGCATTGAGCGACAGCGCCGCATCCGGGTTGCCGGTGTCGGGCCTGGCGATGCCAAGCGTCGGCCGGGAATTATGATAGAAGTCGCTCGATACCGGCACGACGACATTGGCAGCGTCATAGGCGCCGCGCAGAAACACCACCAGCAGCCGCGCGTCGGTTGCGGGCGCAGCCCATGCGCGGCCGCCGACCGTCATCGGCGCCAGCGCCGCAAAAGCCTTGATCAGTTCACGGCGATTCATGGGTCGCGACTCCCCTATCTCGTTAGCGCATGAATTCGGGCGACGACAGAAACAGCGTGTTCCAGTCCTGTGGCGAGATGGCCTGATCCAGCGCAGCCAGCGTCGTCGGCGTCAGCGTCTGCCGCAGTTCATTGAAGTAAAGCGCGTTGGCGATCAGCGGGAATGCCGGATGATCGACCGGATTTGGTCCGCCGGTCCTGAACAGACCCGCCGAGCCGGAGCCGATCTGGCGCGCGATCTCGAAGCGCACCATCATCTGCCCCGGGCCGTTCCAGGACGCGGTCGTCATCGGATAGCCGTCCGGCGTCTGGTGATTGTAAAGCCCCTCGCCCATGCGGTTGAGCCAGCCCTGAATCGGCTGCGTGTTCAGGATGACCTTGTCATCGTAGGCAAGACGCACGGCGGAATAGACATATTGCACGGGGTCCTTGAACTTCGCGGGCGCTTTCAGCGAAGTCGCGAACTCCGGCGAATGGATCATGGTGGACAGCACCGCCGCGATATCGCCGTCACTGCTGCGGAACGTCTGCGCCATTTTCTGCACCAGCGATTCCGGCGGATTGTCGCCGATGAAATAAGTCGCGATCTGCCGCGATATATGCGTGGCGGTTGCGGGATGATGCACGAGGATATCGACGGCCTCATCGACTTCGTTGAGCCCGCTGCCTTTGATAGTGTGCCCGAGGAAGACCTTGTCGCTGTAATCGTGCCGTGCCGGATTGAATTCGAACGCACCCTCGCGCACCAGCTGCGCTTGCAACTCCGGCTTCAGCTTCGGATCTTCGGGGCGCAAATCGACTCCGACGCCGGTCAGGATGCGCGCCAAAGCCTCGACATCGGCCTGGGTGTAGCCGGAGCCGACGCCCATGGTGTGCAATTCCATGATCTCGCGCGCATAGTTCTCGTTCAAATGACCTGCGGCGTTATCGGCATTGTCGAGATAGCGCAGCATCGCCGGATGATAGAGCGTCGCCGTCAGGAGATCGCGAAATTTGCCGAGCGCGAAGGGGCGGATCGCACGGTCCTCATAGTCGCCGACGAGAACGCGAATGTTCGCCTTGTACTGATGTACGTTGAAATGATTGAACCAGAACCAAGTCATGCGCTGGCGCAACTGGTCGGGCGCATAAAGTGCACGCAGAATGCTGCGCGAGGCGGCTTGCCTGGCGCGCTCGTTCATCGCCTGCTGATAGGCCTGTTGCGCGGCCTTCTTCTGGTCGGGATCGGTGGTCTCTCTGACAGCCTTGGCCTGCCGCTTGAATTCGACCGCGATATCGAACGGTGCTTTGTGGACGTCCGGCATCGCCTCGATCTGGGCCTGCGCGCCGTCCGGCAACCGGCTGCTCCCGGGCGGATGTAATTGTTCGAGCAGCCAGTGCTCGGCGCCAACTGCCTGGAGATGCGCGGCACTGGAAGCGTTGATCCCCCAGGTGAGACGATCGAGCAGCGCCATGTCATGCGCGGATAGCTCGGCCGCCTGCGCAGACGTGGCGCACAAGATTCCATTAAGCATGATCAGCGCGGCGAAGAGCATCGAAGTGCGAGGCCGAGTGCCAAGTCTGCCGGGACCAAATCTGCCGGAAGCGCGCGTGTCCATCATGGGCCAGAGTGTTTGGGCTCGAATGATTGCCTTTTGATCAATCTGATCGAAGCCCCATGAATAGGCTCTGAATGGAACGCATATAGATGGCGGCCGGAGCCGTTGTTCCGGTTTCAGCAGCAAAAGATCTCAGTTTCTCTCCCCACAAACTTACATGGAGCTGACAGTCACCCGAGCCGAGCACTGCGACGGTGCGCGCAACGAATCAAGCGGATCAGAGGGGCCGCTTCAGTTCGCCGAGATCCCAGAACAGGCCGGTCATGATGCGCAACGCCTCTTCGGTCACCGGCAGCAAAATATGCTCATTCGGTGCGTGCTGCGAGCAGCCGGGATAGGAATGCGGCAGCCAGATCGTCGGCAGCCCCAGCACCTCGGAGAACACTTCGTTCGGCAGCGAGCCGCCGAAATTCGGCAGCACCGCGGGATCCTTGGCGGTGGTCTGTCGGATCGAGTCCGCGGTCCACTTGATCCATGGACTGTCGAGATCGGCGCGCGAGGCGAAGAATCTTTGCGCGGCAGACGCTTTCACCATCGCAAAGCCATTGGCATCGAGATGCCGCCTAATCGCGGGCGCGATCTTGTCGACGTCGGGGCCGACGACATAGCGAAGCTGCAGCACCGCGCGCGCGACGCCGGGAATGGCGTTAGCCGGCTTCTCGATATTGCCTGAGGACATCGCCAGCACTTCGAGCGTGTTCCAGGCATAGAGCCGTTCCGCCGGTGACAGGCCGTCCTCCCCCCAATCCGGTGACAGCGCCGGCTCATCGGCCGTCGGCTCGACCCTGACGTCGGCGAGCATGGCGCGGATCTGGTTCGAAAGCCGCGGCGGCTTCATCTCCTCCAACAGCAGGCGGCCACGGTGATCGACCAGTGAACTGATCGCGTTGGCAAGGATCGTTGCGGGATTGGCGAGCACGCCGCCCCAATTGCCGGAATGATGACCGCCTTCGCGCAGCTCGACATCGAGATGAATCCGCAAACCGCCGCGGCAGCCAAGGAAGATCGTCGGCCGTTCTGCCGTCAGCCGCGGCCCGTCGGAGGCGATGAAGACGTCGGCCTTCAATTCATCACGCAAGGAAGCGCAGACCTGCGAGAGCTCGGGCGATCCGATCTCCTCACCCATCTCGATGATGAATTTGGCGTTGAAGCCGAGCTTGCCGCCGCGCGCGGCGCGGGCCGCCCGCAGCGCCGCGATGTTGATGGAGTGCTGGCCCTTGTTGTCGGCGGTGCCGCGGCCATAGACGCGATCGCCTGATGTCGTCACCTGCCAGGGATCGAGATTGTCGCGCCACTCGCCGATCATGCCGTCGACGACATCGCCGTGCCCATAGCTGAGAACGGTCGGCAGTGATGCGCTCTCTTGATATTCCGCTACCAGATACGGGAATTTTCCGTTCGGGGATTCGATCAGCCGGGTCGTGAAGCCGAGCTCTGCAAAGGTCGGGACCAGGTCGGCTTCGAGATAGGCCTGCAGTGCGTCCCGCCTCTCGGCATTCTCGCTTTCGGTCGGATAGGCGACCCGGCGGCCCAGTTCGCGCAGGAAATCACCGGAATGAAAATATTGGCTGACGCGCTCGATAGCCTCGGCTCTGCTCACGGAAGATATCCCGAATTGGCGTTGCGGTTGGGAGCAGCGTAACCGCAGCTAAGCCATCAGGTCCATGCCCGATTGCGCAAGGCCGGTTCGGACTTCAAGGCATCCGGGGCGCGTGCCCATAAGGGCGATGTCGGCGTCTGGCAGCCGTCTGGGATGAGGATACCGTCCGCCCACATCCATCAACCTCTAAACGCATCCGTTCGCGGTGGCGATTGCCTTGAGACCTCGATGATTGTCGAGTATCTGATTTTGGTATGTCGAGCGCTTTATCGAGTTGCAGCGAGGGGTTTCCATTCGATGCAGCCTAGCTCGACGAATATTGGAGGTTTGATCGATGGTTGTTTGGTCTCCTTTTCGGTTCAACAGTGGGCAAGAGATCGCAAATCGGTTTGTAATTGCTCCGCTGACAACCAACTCTTCCCACGAAGATGGGACGGCTACCGAAAGCGAGCTCGAATTTGTCCGACGACGCGCCGCCAGTGGATTCGGAGCTACCATTTCTTCCGCCACTTACGTTGAACAGGACGGGCGCTCCTGGCAGGGAGTAGGTGCGACGCATGATGGACACTTGTCCAGTCTCCACCGGCTCGCTGACGCGATGCGCGCTGCAGGAGGTCTTGCGATCCTCCAAATATATGATGGTGGCCGCATCGCAAGACCCGAGTTGATTGGTGAGCAATGTCTGCGTGCGCCTTCTGCGATCGCATCGTTGCGTCCCGGAGCAAAAACGCCAAGGGCGATGACGGCCGATGAGGTTGGAAACCTGATAGCAAGCTTTCGAGAGGCCGCCTCCCTC
>Ga0207678_10005546_pt1 | contig 11274 bp, 14 predicted proteins | sample KBSC63metaG_FD_184319 | JGI IMG/M metagenome (GOLD analysis project Ga0207678, IMG submission 184319) | Corn rhizosphere microbial communities from Kellogg Biological Station, Michigan, USA - KBS C6-3 metaG (SPAdes) (version 2) | ecosystem: Host-associated > Plants > Roots > Rhizosphere > Soil ...
GGTGGGGGGGGGGCAGGATGAGGTTGACGTTGCGGGGCTGGCGGATGTGACGGTGGTGGTGCTGGTGCCGGGGATGGGCGATGAGGTGCAGAGCCTGAAGGCCGGGTTGATGGAGGTGGCCGATATTTTTGTAGTGAATAAGAGCGATCGCGGCGGGGCGGAGTTGGTGGAGGCGGAGGTTGTCGCGATGCAGCGGCTGGCAGGGGATGGCAGCGGGTGGGTTCCTCCGGTGGTGCGGACGGTGGCGACGAGTGGGGAGGGTGTGGCGGAGTTGATGGCTGCGGTGCGGCGGTGTGCTGCTGAGAAGAAAGAGCGGCGGGTGCGGGTTGGGGATTCGGTTCGACTGGATCGGCTTCGACTGGACCATTTGGGAGTTGCGGTGCGGAGTATTGCTGCGGCGCGGGGGTTCTATGAGGCGCTGGGGCTGGTGGTGAGTCATGAGGAGGCGGTGGAGTATGAGAAGGTGAGGGTTGCGATGCTGCCGCTGGGAGAGAGCAGGATTGAGTTGCTGGAGGCTACGGAGCCGGAGTCGGTGATTGGGCGGTTTGTGGAGAGGCACGGTGAGGGGTTGCACCATGTCGCGGTGCGGGTGGATGGGGTGGATGCGATGTTTGAACGGTTGAGGGCGCAGGGGGTTCGGCTGGCGAGCGATGCGGTACGCGTGGGCGCGGGGGGGCATCGATATTTTTTTGTGCATCCGGAGAGCACAGGTGGTGTGCTGATGGAGATTGTGGGCGCTGCGGATGCGCGGGAAGGTGAGGCTTGATGCGGTTTTTGCTGATGCATACTTCGGGCGGCGAGGGCAGCGTGGCGCTGGCGGATACGGAGGCTGCGGATGCGGTGGTGGCTTCGGAGACGCTGCCGGGGAGGAGTTCGTCGGAGCGGCTGGTGCCGGCGGTGCGGCGGCTGATGGAGGCGAGCGGTTGGAGGCTGCGCGATTTGACGGCGGTGGTGGTGGTCGATGGGCCGGGATCGTTTACGGGAGTGCGGGTTGGGTTGAGCGCGGCGAAGGGATTGTGCGAGGCAGGTGGGGTGCCGCTGATTGCAGTGTCTCGGCTGGCTCTGCTGGCTGCGTGTGTTGGTGAAGGGGCGGTTCATGCGGTGCTCGATGCCGGGCGGGGGGAGTTTTATTACGGGGAGTATGTGGGGCGGCGATTGGTGCGCGAGGCTTTGCTGGGTGAGGACGAGGTGCGGGCAGCGGCTGGCGAGGGTGTGCTTGGGGTGTGCGAGGCGAAGGTGGCGGAGGCTTTGGCGGGGATGCGTCCGCGGCTGGTTGCGGAGCCTGTGGCGGGGGATGCTTTGGCGTTTGCGGTGGAGCGTGCGGGGATGGGGGATTTTGACGATGCGGCTTTGGCGGATGCGAATTATCTGCGGCGGTCGGATGCGGAGATCTTTGCCAAGCCTAAGGGAAGCTCGGCGAAATGAGTTCGGGTGCGGTGCGGGTACGAGAGGCTGGTGCGGCGGATCTGGCTGGGGTGCTGGCGCTCGAACGGGATGTGGCGGAGGCTCCGCACTGGGCTGAGGGGGTGTATCGGGAGATTGTGTCTGGGAGTGGGATTCCACGATGCCTCTTTGTGGCGGAGGCGGAGGGCTTGCTGCTCGGCTTTGCCGTGGGGGTGGTGACGGGGGATTCGGCTGAGTTAGAGAGCGTGGCCGTGCGTGGGGACGCGCGACGGCGTGGTGTGGGGCGCGCGTTGTGTGACGCTGTTGCGGAGTGGTGCCGGTCGCAGGGTGCGACCGCTTTGGAGCTGGAGGTGCGGGCGGCAAGCGCGGAGGCGATGGCTCTTTATGAAGGGCTGGGATTTGTTTCTGTGGGGCGGCGGCGGGAGTACTATCGGGAGCCGGTGGACGACGCGGTGCTGATGCGGCTGAAGTTAGCGTAGGGACGAGTTATCCACTTTGCAAGGGTTGTGGGAGGTGTGGTAGCGTGTCGGCAATCGGTGAGATGGGTGTCTTGGTCGATGCCGTCTGATCGATACCGTTGTTCCATGCTGTCTGATGCTGGAGGTGCCCTTCATGCAGACCGCCAAGTTTACGGAGCTACCACAGGCCTCGTCGCTTCCCTCGATTCACCAACTGATGCAGGAACACAGCCTCTATGCGCGGAGGCTGGAGACACTGCGTGCGAAACTCCATCTGACCGAAGCGGAAGAGATGGAAGAGGTTCGTCTGAAGAAGATGAAGTTGAGATTGAAGGACGAGATGGAACGGCTGCGACGGTTGGGCGTCGCGCTTCCGCAAAATTGACGGCGTAACGGCTGACGGCGGGGCCGCGCGGGGCCTCCGGTGAAGGTGTGTTTCGGCTTCATGGCCTTATAATCGAGTACTTATGGTGCGAGATGGATTCTTTTACGCCTTAGGGCTTGGGCTGGTGGCGGCGCTGCTTTGGTATTTGAAGATGCCGACACTGCTGGTGGCGTTGCCGATTGTGCTGGCGGCCTTCTTTTTGTGGTTTTTTCGGGACCCGGAGCGGACGATTCCGCAGGCTCCGGGACAGATCGTCTCTCCCGGGGATGGGCTGGTGACCGAGGCGGAGTGGATTGAAACGTTGAGCGGCAGCCGGCTGCGGCTGAGTATCTTTCTGAATGTGTTCGATGTGCATGTGAATCGTGCTCCGGTTGGCGGCGTGGTGAAGGTGTGCGAGTTTCGCAAAGGGGAGTTCATGAATGCGATGAAGCCCCAGTCGGTAGTGAACAATGAACAGACCCTGATCGTGATCGACGCGGGAGGCTATGAGGTCAGCTTCAAACAGATTGCCGGGCTGCTGGCTCGGAGAATTGTTTGCAATTTGAAGGTGGGCGACCGGGTGGAGCGCGGACAGCGTGTCGGGCTGATCAAATTTGGCTCGCGAGTGGATGTGCTGATACCGGCCGAGGCGAATCTGGCGGTCAAGGTTGGAGCACGCGTGCGTGGAGGGTCCTCCGTGCTGGCGGTTATGCCGGACGTTTCCGTTGAACCGAACGGCCCGTCGGCAGGAGTGGGGGCCTGATGGGGGAGGAGAAGCCGGACGTGGTACAGATCGGCGCCGATGGAAAGGTGAGACGTCAGCCAAGCCGTGGTATGTATATTCTTCCGTCGCTGTTTACGGCGGGCAACATGGCGGCTGGGTACTACGCGATTACGCAGAGCGTGCAGGGTTCGGTGGCAGACACGGCGCACTTCGATCATGCAGCGCTGGCGATCGGGATTGCGGTGCTGTTCGATGGACTCGACGGCATTATCGCCAGGGTGACGAATACCACGAGTGACTTTGGCAAAGAACTGGACTCGCTGGCCGATGTGGTGACGTTCGGCGTGGCTCCCAGCCTGCTGGCTTATCTGTGGGGTTTTCGGATGATGCCGGAACTGGCGAATCCGCAGCTTCGCGGACAGATCCTGCACCTTGGCGTGCTGGTCTGCTTCATCTTTCTGATCTGCGGAGCAAGCCGGTTGGCGCGGTTCAATATCAGCATCAATCCGCAGCCTAGAAATCCTGGGCGTCCGGGGAAAAAATATTTTGTTGGCATGCCGATTCCGGCGGGTGCCGGTGTGATCGCCTCGGTGATCCATTTCCAGAAGGGGTCTCCGATCGATAACCCGTGGATTGCGCTGGTGTGGGGTTGCCTGATCGCGTTTTCGAGCTACCTGATGGTGAGCAACTGGCGGTTCTGGAGCGCCAAAGAGGTGACTTCAGGAAGCCGTCGCCCGTTCCAGGTGGTTGCGGTGATTGCCGTGGTGGGTGCGCTGATTGCGTTGTATTCGGAGTACATGTTGCTTTTGATCGCGATGGTGTATCTCGTCTCCGGCGTGATTGCGCGACTGGCGTACTCGTGGAGCAGGGAGCGCAGACGTGCAGGCAGAGTGGGCCAGGCGTAGGAGCGGAGGACCACGCGCTCCGCTTCATCCCAGGTTGGTGGTTAGAAAGAGTTACAGGAAACGATGGCGAACGAAATATACCGAATCGGAATCGTCGGGGCCTCTTCATTGGCCGGGAAAGAGTTGAGCGACGAGTTGGGCGAGTCGTTGCTGGGCGCTTCGGATTTTGTACTGCTGGATGAAGAGGATTCGTCGGGACAGCTTACGGCGGCGGGCGATGAAGCCACGTTTATCCAGCGGCTGGAGGCGACTGCGTTTGACCACATGGACTTCGTGTTCTTCGCGGGCGATGCTGCCGCCGCAAAAAAACATTGGCAGGATGCGCGGCGAGCCGGGGGGAGCATCGTCGATTTGACGTATACGCTGGAGGGGAAGAAGGATGTTCTGGTGCGCGCGCCGTGGGTGGCCGAGGCACTTGCTGCGCTGGCTCCGCATCACGGCAAGGAGCCGGATCTGAACACGCCTGCCGTTGTGGCTGCGCATCCAGCGGTGGTGATGCTAGGGCTGGTGGCAGGAAGGCTGCAGTCGAAGTTGCCGCTGGCCAGCGTTGCGGCGACGGTGATGGAGCCGGCATCGGAACATGGGCGGCTGGCTATGGATGAGATGCATCAGCAGACCGTGAACCTGCTGTCGTTTCAGAGCCTGCCGCGGGAGCAGTATGATGCGCAGGTTTCGTTCAACCTGCTGCCGACGCTTGGCGAAGCGGCGAAGGTGAAGCTGGGAGCTACCGAGCAGCGCATTCGCAATCAGTATGCCAGCCTTGCGGGAGGCGTACTACCGCCGCTTGCGTTACAGATGGTGCAGGCGCCGGTGTTTCATGGCTACGTCATCTCGCTGCTGGTGGAGTTTGCCCAGCCCGCAACGGTGGAGCAGGTAGAGGCCGCTCTTGTTGGAGAGCACATCGATGTGGTGAACGGCGAGTCCGATCCGCCAAGCAATCTGAGCGCGGCAGGGCAGGAAGACATTATGGTGCGTGTGAGCAAGGACTCCGGCTCGGGTGATCTGGGGACGCGGTTCTGGCTTTGGCTGGCGGCTGACAATCTGAAGCTGGCTGCGCTGAATGCGATAGCCTGCGCCAGCGAGTTGCGACGACTGCGACCGCTGGGCAAGGTGCAGTAGCAGCGACGTTCGGGAGAGAGTCCTGCTGAGTCACCTCGTGAAAAAAGGCGTACCTCAGCGGCTGAACAGGCTCAGCCATGGGAAGGGAGAGCGTACCTCCGGGGCTAAAGCCCACTGAAGATGAAGCTCTTGCGGCACGGCTGAAGCCGTGCCCTTAAGCAAAACAGACCTTTCAGCATCTTCGACAGGCTTGTCTCGGCGCTCGAAAGCTCTGCTTTCCTGCCCTGCTTCAGGCAGTGGTTAGCTTGAGTGTGATGCCAATGTCAGCCGTGGGTGGGCGGTTGGGTGGAAGGGTGACTTTGAGTGCTGTGGCGTCCTGGGTGAACTTCAGGTGGCCTTCGTGTCCGAGCATGGAAGCGGCGGTGATCTTTGTCGAATGCGCGCTGGACGTGCCGAGTGACTGCATAACGGACTGTCCCTGCGGCCAGCCCTGGACGAAGGCGTAGAGGGTCGAGCCCTTCGTGGTGAAGCGGATGTCGGAGGCGGTGAGGTCCGGCTTCTTGCCTTCATTCGGGTCGAACTCCTTCCCGTTTTTGGGGACGACAACCTTCATGGCAGGGCCTTCGCCGTAGACCTTCCAGGGGCGGGTGGCGTAGATGCCTTCGCTGTTGACGGCCATCCATGCGGTGATGCCATTGAGCGTGGTCATCTCTTCGGGGTCGAGTTCGCCTGAGTTCGGCAGGGGGAAGTTGAGCAGGAGATTGCCGTTTTTGCTGACGATATCGACGAGGAGGTCGATGACTTTTTTTGCGGATTTGTACTTAATGCCGCGCTTGTAGTGCCAGCTGCCGATGCAGGTGTCGGTCTGCCAGGGGACGGGGGAGATGTCATCGAGGACGCCGCGCTCGCGGTCGAGTGCGCAGGTGCCGGTAGCGCAATCCGTTGCGGTCTTGCTGGTGTAGATGGCTTCGACTTTGCCATTGTGGCGGGTGGCGCTGAGATTGTAGAGATTGGCGACGAGGGAGAGGCCGTACTCGTCGAAGGGGATGCCTCCGTCGGTGTAGAGGAGATCGGGCTGGTGCTGGTCGACGAGATCCTTGATGCGGTTGAAGTATTGCTGCTTCCACCAGTCGGGAGCGACGCGGCCCATGGCTTGGGCAGTTTTGGCGAAGTTTGCGTTCATGCCGGAGTAGTCGTGGTAGAGATCCTTGTAGGCGGGAAGGACGCCGTCGTAGGAGACGCCGGCGAGTGGGCCGGTGGAGTCGCTGGTGTGCGCGGGGGCCAGCCAGTCGAAGGAGTTGGAGAGATGTTCGCTGACTCCGAAGCGCAGGCCGCGCTTGCGGGCGGCTACCTTCCACTCGCCTACGATGTCGCGCTTCGGGCCGATGGCTACGGCGTTCCAGCGAGGCTGGTACTTTGAGTTCCACATGTCGTAGTTGTCGTGATGGACGCCCATGGAGAAGAAGTATTTGGCTCCGGCTTTGACGTAGAGATCCATGAGGTGTTCGGGGTCCCAGCGGGCTGCTTTGAACTGAGGGACGAGGTCCTTGTAACCGACCTTCGACGGATGGCCATAGGTCTTGACGTGGTAGTTGTACTGATTGGAGCCCTGGATGTACATGTTGCGGGCGTACCAGTCGCCGTCTTCGACGCCGGACTGCGGACCCCAATGGGACCAGATGCCGAACTTGGCATCGGCAAACCATGCGGGGATGCGGTAGGCGGTGAGAGAGGTGCGCGTGCCTTTGAACGGGCCGGCAGCAATGGGAAGCTTCGTTGATTGAGCGAACGAGGGGCGCAGAGCGGCGGCAGGGGCGGCGGCGAGAAGTTGCAGTGCACGGCGGCGAGTCAATGACATGGTTGAGAGCACGTCTCCTGAGAAAATGTTTACCGGGACACTGTAGCGTTTTGGATCGGCTCTGCGCAAGATGGCTTTCCTTTGCGTTGGACGAAGTGCTGTAGGCAGTTTGTTAGGGTGATGTATAGGTTCAGATTGCGAAGGAGTTTTTGATGGTCGAGATGCCGATGATTGCCAAGGGTGATGAAGAACTGTATCTGCTGGCGGGAATGTCGAATCGACATGGGCTTGTGGCGGGGGCTACGGGTACGGGGAAGACCGTGACGCTGCAGGTGATGGCGGAGGTGTTAAGTTCGATTGGCGTGCCGGTATTTGCGGCGGATGTAAAGGGGGATCTGTCGGGGATCAGCCAGGCGGGGACGAGTTCGCCTAAGCTCGACGCGCGTGCCAAGTCGCTGGGGCTGGAGATGAAGTTTGCTGGGTGTCCGGTGGTGTTCTGGGATGTCTTTGGCAAGCAGGGGCATCCGGTGCGTGCGACGGTGAGCGAGATGGGGCCGCTGTTGCTAAGCAGGATTCTGAACCTGAACGATACGCAGAGCGGCGTGTTGACGCTGGTCTTCAAGATCGCCGATGACAATGGGTTGCTGCTACTGGACATGAAAGATATGCAGGCGATGTTGCAGCATGTGGGTGAGGCCGCGAAGGAGTATCAGACGCAGTATGGAAATATTTCGGCGGCGAGCATTGGGGCGATTCAGCGGGGGTTGGTGACGCTGGAGCAGCAGGGTGGGGATCTGTTTTTTGGCGAGCCGGCTCTGAATATCGAGGACCTCTTGCAGGTGGATGCGAAGGGGCAGGGCGTGGTGAATATTCTTGCGGCGGACCAGTTGCTGCAGTCGCCACAGCTTTATGCGACGTTTCTGCTTTGGCTGATGAGCGAGCTGTTTGAAAAGCTGCCGGAGGTGGGCGATCCGGAGAAGCCGAAGTTAGTTTTCTTTTTCGATGAGGCGCATCTGCTTTTCAACGATCTCCCTTCGGTCTTGCAGAATCGGATTGAGCAGGTGGTGCGGCTGATTCGGTCGAAGGGGGTGGGGGTGTTCTTTGTGACGCAGAATCCGATCGATGTGCCGGATACAGTGCTGAGCCAGTTGGGGAATCGGGTGCAACATGCGTTGCGGGCTTTTTCTCCTCGAGACCAGAAGGCGGTGAAGGCGGCGGCACAGACGTTCCGAACGAATCCGAAGGTGGATGTGGAGACGGTGATTACGCAGCTGGGCGTGGGGGAGGCACTGGTTTCGTTTCTGGATGAGAAGGGGATTCCGGGAATGGTGGAGCGGGCGATGGTGTGTCCTCCGCATAGCCAGATCGGGCCGATTACGCCGGAGCAGAGGGCGGCGATTATCAAGGGGTCGGTGGTGGCGGGGGTTTATGAAGCGGTGGTGGATCGGGAGTCGGCTTATGAGAAGTTGAAAGGGAAGGTGCTGGCTTCGGGGGGCGCACCGGGTGGGGTGGCGGGTGCACCCGCGGCTTCTGGGTCTGGGTGGCTGGGGAGCCTGGAGGCGGCGGCGGGGTCGGTGCTCGGGTCGGGGAGCGGGCGGCGCGGCGATACCGTGGTGCAGGCCATGGTGAAGAGTGCGGCGCGGACGATGGGGAGTACCGTGGGGCGGCAGATCATCCGCGGAGTGCTGGGGTCATTGATGGGCGGGTCGCGGAGGTAGGCGGCTCAGGCCTGGGTGACTCCGGCGAGCTTCTGGTAGGCGATGCCCGCCTGGAAGTTCTGGCCGATGCGGTGCGACACGAGGATGATGGAGTTGGCGTGCTCGGGGGGCATGACCTCGTTGGCGGTTTCGGCGAAGAGGGTGAGCCAGCGGTGGAAGTGCTCGGGGTCGAGGGGGAGCGGGAGGTGGACCATCATGGGGTCGCCTTTGTAGCGGCCCGTGCGGAGCATCACCGTCGACCAGAAGTCCTTGAGCTTGGCGAGATGGAAGGGCCAGTCGTCGATCATAGCGTTGAAGACGGGACCAATCACATCGTCGCGGCGGACTTTGGCGTAGAAACGGTCTACGAGGTTGCTGATCTCTTCTTCGGTGATTTTCTCGCTGTTAATCATGAATTCTCCGTAATGATTCTGGGATTGATTTTAAGGCACGGAGATTCAGGGGGCTATGACTGAAGTCTGGGCCCACCCCCTTTGCGGTGAGTGGGCCCGGGAGCTAGATGACCTTGAGTAGAAGCAGGATGAGGACGATGAGGAGGATGAGACTGATGCCGCCACCGCCGTAGTAGCCAAGTCCTGGGCCCAGTCTGTAACCTCCGAAGCCGAATACCAGGATCAAAACAATCAGAATAATAAGCATTTTTTTCTCCGCGTGACGAATTTTGGGTGCCGGATAGTCTGATGCAGATTCTTCTGCTGGCGTGAGGAGGTCCCCCCCTCCCCCTACCGAAAAGTCCTAAAGTCTTCGAAGGAGAGACTTTAAGTCTGGACTTCAAGACGGCACAGGATGCTCTGGCGGGCTCTCGGTTTGAGAAGCACTCCTTTTGGAGAGGGATGTTTGTCAAGTCTTGCACTGCTGAAAGTTACGGTACACTGGACGGGTTTCGGGCGCGGTTCCACCGCTTCCTGAACATTCCTGCTAGCGGAGCAATATGGCATCCAGCGCGTTTCCCTCCCCTTCTAGTTTGCCGACGACGGTTGTGAAGTGGCATCCGATCACTTTGAGTGACGTTGGCCCCACCGCATCGGTTCCCTCCGTCAGCTTTACGTTTCCGGAGATTATGGTCGCCGATCCGCTGACCTCGGTGGGCGATGCAGGATCGGCCCCAAATAATAAGGCGGCGTGGTGGCCGTACTTCCAGGAGCGGCATAAGGTGGCTTCCCTGTTCTGGGTGCAGGGACACATGTTGAACCACAACGTGCATGGGCCAGGAACGCCGGAGAACCTGGTGCCGATCAGCGGCGTGCTGAACACGAATATGAGCGCGATGGTGGAAGAGCAGGTGAAGAAGCTGGTGGGACAGGGCAAGATACTCCGGTACTCTGTCCAGGCGCACTGGGAGGGGCACATGAGCTCGATGGGCTTCGCCGACGCCGCGAAGCATCCTGAGGCCATGCGAAAGACATACGGAATGCGGGGCGACGGGAATGGCGGTACTTTGCTGTGGGGGGAACAGTTTGCGCCGACGAGACTCTCGTGGGAGCTGTACGAATATACAAACTGGCCCATGAAGACGCTTAAGGCGATCGCGCTTAGCCGTTATGGCCATGATGCGAGCCAGTGGAATAATCACTTCCCGAATAAATAGCGAGCGCAGCTTCCTTCTCTGGCCGGTTCGCGCTTCGCGCGAATGCCCACTCATGCGATGAGGCTGCATGAATGGGCATCCTGCTTCGAGGCTATTTCGTTCTACTTCCACTCCCATATTTTGGAGATGGTATCGCCGGAGGCATCGACTTCATATTCGAAGGCTCCGCAGGCATTGTTGATGCGCGCGAGCTTCTGGGAGGCGGTCTGGAAGAAGAGCATGCCGCGGTAGCTGACGGAGCCGCCGGGGCCGAACTTGCCTACACCGGTTCCGGTCCAGGTGATGGCTTCGCCGTCCTGCGTCATGCTGAGGCCTTGTCCCTGGCCGGCGACGGTGCCGTCGGGACGGATGGTTGAGGTGTAGGTGCCCATGCCGGTGGTGGGGATGCCGAGCATCTGGCCGGTGTCCTCGAAGGACACTTCTGCGGTTGGGGGGTCGATGGAGATGACCCTGCGGACAAGTCTTCTTCCTTTGGTTTCGCCAATCTGTTCTCCGAGCATGATGGATCTCTCTTTCGTGAGACTTGAATTGTGAATCCCTGGGGTGCGCAATTGTAGTCCCGGAAGAGAGGTGTGGCGGGATTAAATCCTGTTACGAAGGATTGGTGGCGTCGGGGGTACAACCTTATGCTGGCGGATTGGGATGGGTTCGCGCTTTCGCATTGCCAGTGGCGTGGGTAACCGGCACGCTTAGAATGGTGGCATGGAATCTATTGACTTGTTGCCGCTGACGAACGCTATACGGCAGTTTGAGAGTGCCCTTGCGGAGTACGGCAAGGAGCCTGCGCGCACTCTGCTTCGAGATGGTTTGATCCAGCGATTTGAGTTCACCTACAGCATGTGCGAGCGGATGATGCGACGGTTTCTTGAGGTGAGCTCCAGCGGCAGTGAAGATGTGGATGCGATGAGCTTTCCTACGCTGATACGAACGGCGAGCGAGAGGGGGTTGCTGCTGCATGGCTGGGACAGGTGGGAGGGGTATCGCAGGGCGCGGAACATGACCAGCCATACTTACAATGAGGCGGTGGCTCTTGAGGTGGTGGAGAAGCTGCCGGAGTTCTCGACTGAGGCTGGATATCTGCTGAAGAGGCTGGCGGAGAAGACGGTATGAGCCAGGTAGCCAGGCCGTCCTCGCAGGTCGTGAATGGTTTGCATGTTTCGCCGGGCGAGTTGGAGATTGTTGCGGGGATTCTGCGGAAGCGTGTGGCTGGGCGCCGGGTGTGGGCGTTCGGGTCGCGGGCTACGTGAACTCCACTC
>Ga0207678_10005548_pt1 | contig 11272 bp, 11 predicted proteins | sample KBSC63metaG_FD_184319 | JGI IMG/M metagenome (GOLD analysis project Ga0207678, IMG submission 184319) | Corn rhizosphere microbial communities from Kellogg Biological Station, Michigan, USA - KBS C6-3 metaG (SPAdes) (version 2) | ecosystem: Host-associated > Plants > Roots > Rhizosphere > Soil ...
CCGATGCTGGCGGTGAGAGCGATGATCGAGCGCAGGAGGATCGCGAAGAGATAGATGGGTGCGCGGGCGAAGGGCAGGACGTGCAGCGCCAGCCAGAGAGTAATGAAGTGTCCGAAGACGACCAGAAGACTGGCGAGGACGAAGGGGACGAGCGAGAGCGGGATGAGCAGGAGCGAACGGAGACGACGTTGCCAGAAGGTCCAGCAATTTTGGGGCAGGCCGTTGGCGCGGCGGACGCCCTCCATCAGGGTGGAGATGACTCCGGAGGCTCCGGTGATAGTGACCAGACCCGCGAGGATGAGGGCGTGGGTGGACTTGGGGTTACCGGGCGAGGAGACGAAGTAGCTCTCCAGGAGCGGGCTGACATCGGAAGGCAGGATGCGGTCAAAGATGACGGCAAGCTGGAAGCGGAGCGGCGTGGTGTAGGGCAGGAGGCTGACGACGGCGGCTGCGACGATCAGCGCGGGAAACAGCGTCACGATGGCAGAGTAGGCGGTGGACTGGGCGAGGTTGAAACAATCATGCTTCACCGCGCGGAGGACGGCACGCTGGAAGAGCGCGGGGATGCGGAGAAGTCTGATCACGGGTGCTGGCCGTCAGCATACACCGGGGAGGGGCTAGGCCTTCCACCGGTTGAGAAATGCGGTGACGGAGTCGACACTCATGTTGCGCATGTTCTCGAACTCGCCGGTCTTCTGGGAGTAGAGGACCTTGCCGCGGGCATCGAGGACGGAGAGCGCGGGAACGCCTTTTTTGAGCGGGACGCCATACTTGTCGGCGACGTCGACGTTCTTGTCCATGTGGCCGATGTCGACGTGGACGACGACAAAGTTCTTTGCGAGGAGATCGGCGTTGGGGCTCTGGTGGAAGTAGATGTCGAGAACCTGGCAGTCACCGCACCAGTTGCCGCCGAAGTCGAGGATGACGCGCTTTTTCTCTGCGCGGGCGCGGGTGAGCGCGGCGGCGATGTCGGCTTTGGCGTCGGCCGTGGCGGAGTAGAGGTTCTTGTTGACGCGGGGAGTCGCCATCTGGGCAGTGGCCTGGCTGATGGGTGCAACGGAGAATGCGAGGAGAGCGAAGGCGGCTGCGTGGAGGAGCGTGATGCGAGATTTCGTGAGCATATGGACCTTCCCTGCGAGGCGCGTGTGCGCAGTCGCTACATAAGATGATGCATGAATAAGAGGATTCGACGCAAAGACTGCGGGCGGTTCGGGGCTAGTTTCCGGTGTAGTAGCCGTCGCGGGTCTGCACGGTGAGGCCCTTCTGCTTGAGTTCGAGGTCGATCTGGTGGTATCCGGCTGACGCGGTAGCCTGGTCCGGAGTGTAGCCGAGGCGGTACTGGGCGCGCAGCTCTTCGGCGATCTGGGTGTAGATGTCGGCTACGGTCTGCTTCCTGCTGACTTCGAAGAGGCGACCTCCGGTCTCCTGGGCCATGCGCTCGAGGGTCTTCTTTCCGTCGGCGTGGCTGACGCTGGATGGCTGCCGGTTGCCTCCACCGCCGCCGGGGTAGCCTCCACCGCCTCCACCGGGATAGCCGCCGCGACCTCCGGGGAAGCCGATGCCTCCACCGCGGGGAAAGCCGCCTCCCCGACCGCCGCGCTGGCCACGGTCGTCTTGCTGCTGATGCTCTTCGCCTTTGAAGTAGATGGCGTAGACGATGGTGTCGGCGCGCTGGGCGGCCTCGATGGATTTGACGAGATTCTCTTTGCTGCCCGAGTCGACTCCGTCAGAGAGGATGATGAGGGCTTTGCGACCCTTTTGCTTGGACATGAGCTCGTCGGAGGCGAGGAAGAGGGCGTCGTAGAGGGTAGTTCCACCGGCGTGGCCGCGTCGCCCGCTGTTGCTGTCGGAATCGCCGGGATCGTTCGAGGCGGTGGTGCTGGTGGTGTCGAGTTGCTTGAGCGCGGCCTGGAGCTTGGGGCGGGATGCCGTGAGGTCCTGGAGGAGCTCGACCTGCCGGGCAAACTGAACGACGAAGGCCTGATCCTTTGGCGTGGTGAGCATCTGGTCGAGGAAGGCGCTGCTGGCATCGCGCTCTTCGTCGATTACCTTGCGCTGCGAGAGGCTGGTATCGACCAGAAGCCCAAGCGTTAGAGGAAGATTGGTGTCCCGATCAAAGTAGCGGATGGTCTCGGGATGGCCGTCGACCTGGAGGACGAAGTCGTCCTTGACGAGGTTCTGGATGAGCGCACCTTTCCTGTCGCGGACGACGACAGGGAGGTTGACGAGGCGAGCGTCGACTGTGAGCGTCGGTGCGGGTGTGGCCGGGGTCTGTTGCGCAAAGAGGGGTGAGGCAAAGGCCAGAGCCAGGCCGCAGGCGAAGAGAGAACGCGGCGGGCGCAGGGAGATCATGTGAGGTTAGACGAGACTGGATGGGGTGTGTTTCAGACGCAGGTTGCTTTTCTCTTTGTAGCAGCGGTCCTTCTGCCGGGGAGCCAATTTCTCGCACTGGAGGATAATGAATGCAGGGATTCAGGACGCACGATCAAAAAGGCTCTTTCAAAAGGACGCTTCTACTGTTAGGTTTCAACCAATGTATTAAGCAGCGCAGCGATTGCCTTAGAGATTTTGCAAAGAAAGATGCTTGATGCTAATGGGGCGCGCAGTTCGAGGTATCGATTGAGAACCCTGGTGCTCCATTCCCAGTGGAGCCGGGGGTGGAAGGCCCGGTCCCTTGCGGTCTCGGCATGTCTGGTGCTTGGGCTGTTGTTGTGGGTGAGGCCAGTCACCACTTTCCGAGTGCTGCCCCTGGAGATTCTGGCGGCGGCCGGGGCGGCCATCGCGCTGTGGGCGCTGTGGCGAGAGCACAATCGGAGCGTGGAACGCCGAGGCGCCGAGGAAGCGCACTCGCAGTTTCTGGCGGCCGCAGAGGCCAATCTGGATGCGTTCTCGCTCTTCGAGTCCGTGCGCGACGCGGCGGGTGAGATCGTCGACTTCCGCTTTCTCTATGTCAACGCGAACGCCGAGCGCCTGATCGGCTTGTCGCGATCGGAGATCCTGGGCAGGACGCTGTGCAGCGTCATGGCGGTCAACCGGGAGGGCCGCCTCTTCAGTCGATACTGCAAGGTCGTCACGACGGGAGAGCCGCTGAACGAAGAGCTTCCGGTGACGCAGTCGAAGATCAAGGCGGCGTGGATCCGGTACCAGGTGGTGAAGCTCGGCGACGGGCTGGCAATTACCTGCAGCGACATCAGCGCCGAGAAGGCGACCCAGGAGAAGTACAAGCATCTGGCGGAGTTTACCGATTCGCTGGTTCAGAACGCACCTTTCAGCATCGTCGCGACCGATACGCACGGGGTCATTACGGCGATGAATGTGGCAGCGGAGAAGCTGACCGGATACAGCCGGGAAGAGTTGGTGGGGAAGTCTCCGTTGACGCTCCTGCACGACGAGAAGGAACTGACGGCACGAGCTTGCGAACTCGATTCCGAGGGGCAGGGCGAGCGGGAGGGGTTTGACGTTCTGACGGCGGGAGCCGTGGCCGGCGAGATGGAAGAGAAGGAGTGGACGCTGGTCCGGCGAGACGGTGCACGGACTCCCGTCCACCTTGCCATGCGCGCCGTGACCTCCGACAACGGCGAGGTGAGTGGGTTCGTTGGGATCGTGTTCGACATTACGGAACGCAAGCAGATGCTGGACTACGTGACCCACCTGGCGACGCACGACCAACTAACCGGACTGGTGGGCCGCGCGCTGCTGCAGGACAAGACCGTGCAGGCGGTGGACATGGCACGGCGCTATGGCACCAAGGTCGCTGTCTTCATGATCGATCTGGACCAGTTCAAACGCATCAACGACTCGCTGGGACATGCCGCGGGCGACCAGATCCTGATCGAGACGGCGAGCCGTCTGCGGCGTGCGGTACGGAGCACGGACATCGTGGCGCGGGTAGGGGGAGACGAGTTTGTGGTGGTGATGCCCGACATCACCAGCGTTGCCGATGTGGAGCAGTGCGCAGCCAACCTGGTGGCGAAGCTGGCCCCGGAGATCTCGCTGGACGAGCACCTGATGCAGGTAACGGCGAGCGTGGGAGTGTGCATCTATCCGGACTTCGCCGCCGATGCCAAGCACCTGCTGAAACGGGCCGACTCCGCCATGTATGCGGCGAAGGAGAACGGCCGCAACCAGCACCAGATCTTCAGCGAAGACATGCTGAAGGAGACGACGGATCGGCTGTCGATGGAGCACGCGCTGCGTCACGCGCTGGCCAACGGCGAGCTTTGCCTGCACTATCAGCCGCAGATTTCGCTGACCACAGGAGCGGTGACCGGCATGGAAGCGCTGCTGCGCTGGACGCACCCGAGGCTGGGTAACATCGCTCCGGCACAGTTCATCTCGCTGGCCGAGGAGACGGGGCTGATCGTGTCGATCGGCGAGTGGGCGTTTATGACCGCCTGCCGCGAGGGCAAAGCGCTGCAGGACGAACTGAGCATGGACCTGACGGTCTCGGTGAACCTTTCGCCGCGCCAGTTTCAGCAGCGCAATCTGATCGAGATCATTGAAAACGCTCTGAGGGCGAGCGGGCTGCCAGCGCGCAACCTGGAGATCGAGATCACGGAGAACATGCTGATGGTCAACTCCGGCGACAATCTCGACAAGCTGCAGAAGATCCGGGAGCTGGGCGCTCGCATCTCGATCGACGACTTTGGTACGGGGTTCTGCAGCTTCTCGTACCTGCTGCAGTATCAGGTGGATCGGTTGAAGATCGATCAGAGCTTCGTGAAGAAGGCAGTGACGGACACGAATGCCGCAGCGGTAGTCAGGACCATCATTGCGATGTCGCATGGACTCAACATCCGCGTAGTGGCCGAGGGAGTCGAGACCGATGAACAACTACGCTTCCTGCTACGAAGAAAGTGCGATGAGGCGCAGGGGAACTTTGTCGCCAGGCCGGTTCCGGCGCGGGAGTTCTGCGCAACGGTCCATGCCTACAGCAGCAATCTTTCCGTTCTACAGACGCTGTGAAAGAGCGTACGTGCCGGAATCGTTCAGTATTTCGGAGTTCTAGGACTGTGGAAGCAGATGGATCCCGACAACCGATAGAAGCACGAGGGCCGTGACGAGCCCCAGCGCAAGCGCGGTTCCCGCCCACAGAACAACGACAAGGAAGTTTGGCCCGTCTTTATCTCTGAGCCCTTCGACGATCTCGTGAATGATAGCCATGAACCTAGAATACTCCCAGCAGACGGGCAGATTGCAAGGCGACCGGTGTCACCTATGGAAAGACGTCCCATGCATCCAGCGAAGCATGGGGCGTCAGCGTCCGCAAGAGGCCGGGCAACTAGGATGACTGCGTGCTGCGTTTGATGAGATGGTAGATGCCGAGCAGGATCAATGCGCCAACCAGCGACATCAGGAAGCCTGCAGACTGGCCGGGCTGGTAGTGACCGATGGCGCGACCGAGCCATGTCCCCAGAAATGCGCCAGCGATGCCGATAATCATCGTGATCAAGATCCCGCCTGGCTCCTTGCCGGGAATAATGAGCTTGGCAAGTGCGCCTACGACAAGACCGATAAGAGCCGTCCATAGCAGATGAAACATTGATGTCCCTCCGTTTGTTTTACCGGGGTTACCGGTGCTTCTTCTGGTAATTGGGAAAGAATACTCCTGCCGAAGGTAGATGCAAGCGATTCCTTGGGGTTGGATGGCGCAATTAATAAGGCTGGCGGATGATGCGAGAGCGGGGGGCCCATCATCTAATTTTCATGAGCCAGAAGACGATCGATGCCGGTGTAAAGATGGGCCACGTTCACCTGCGCGTGTCCGATCTGGAGCGGGCGCTGCAGTTTTACTCCGGGGTGCTGGGGTTCGAGGTGACGCAGCGGATGGGCAACTCGGCTGCGTTTCTTTCGGCGGGGGGCTATCACCACCATATCGGGCTGAACACGTGGGAGAGCAAGGGCGGTTCGGCTCCGGCGGCGGGGACGACCGGACTGTACCATCTGGCCATCGTCTATCCGACGCGGGCGGCGCTGGGAGATGCGCTCGAAAGATTGATGCGCGCAGGGATTCCGCTCGATGGAGCGGCCGACCACGGCGTCAGCGAGGCGCTGTACCTGCGCGATCCGGATGGGAACGGCGTGGAGTTGTACTGGGACCGCCCGCAGGAGCAGTGGCCCCGCGATGCCGAAGGCGGGCTGGTGATGTTTACACGGACACTGGACTTGCAGAGATTGCTGGACGCCGCTTCCGATGCGGCGGCCTCAGATGCCGCGAACGATCAAGTCGTTCTTCCATAGCGCAAGGACGACGTCCATCTGGCTCTGGTGCGGGATGTCTTCGCCATCAGTCACTTCGGCCCAGAGTGCGTTGACGCTGTTGTGCGTGCCCGCGTTGAGCAGACCTACGGCGCGAAGGGCGTAGGCTTTGTTCTTGTTCGATGGAGCATACTGGCCGGCGGGAATTCCCTTCACCAGGCCCGCTTCGCACAGACTGAGGAAGGCGAAGCGTGGACCGCCTTTTCGCTGGGCGATGGGACTGGTGGGATAGAGTTTTTTCGTTGCTTCGTTCCAGCGGTCGGCTGGAGACAGAGGCTTGCCGTACGTCTCCATGCGGGCCGCGATGAGGGCAGCTTCGCCGTATCTATTTGCCATGAGTTCTCCAGCGCTATTGTTTCAGACTTTGGCGGATGGCGCGGCTTTCGGCTGGGCCTTGGCGGAGGAGGCTACGGTTTTTTGAGCGGCGCGGGCCGGAACAGCGATTTCCCATAGCTTCAGACCTCCCAGGACCGCGTTTTCATTGGCTCCGAGAATGACATGGTCGGGTAGCTTCTTCATCAACTTGGCGTTGCCTCCGCCGAGCAGGACGTAATCGCAGACAAGCGCGGCCTTCAATAGCGCGATGACCTTGAGGACGGACTTGCGCCAGCGTTTTTTCCCGCGGCGTTCGAGGCCTTCGAGGCCGATGTACTCCTCGTAGGTGCGACCTTTTTTGTAGGGGAGATGCGCCAGTTCGAGAGGGACGATGGTGCCGTCGAAGACCATGGCGGAGCCGAGGCCGGTACCGGTGCCGAGGAAGAGCATGCGGCCGCCTTTGTAGCCGCCGAGCGCCTGCATGGCCGCGTCGTTGATGAAGCGGAGCGGCTTGTTGAAGGCCTTCTGATACGGGAAATCCATCCATCCGGGTCCCAGGTTGTGCGGTTCGGCGAGGGGGTGGTCGTGTTCGACGGGCCCCGGATAGCCAATGGATACGCAGTCGTAGGTCCAGTCTTTTGTGGCAGCGAGGACTTGCTGGGTCATCTGCTGGGCAGTGAGGTTGGGGCCGGAGGGGATTTTGATGGGGATGAGCTTATCGGTGGAGGCAACCTTTACGTTCGTGCCTCCAATGTCAATGACCAGAACTTTCATGGGGGAAGGATACAGGGTAGGAGGGTCTATTTTGTCGGAAAAATTCTGGCGCGGCAGATGTGGCTTTTGCTGAAGTTTTCGCGGCGCAGTCGATGGTATTTCGTGGCCATGTTGTGGTATTTGGCGTGGTAAACATGGTCAGCAGGATGGTGCTTTTCGCTCTCGATCCGGCATGGGTCGTAGAGACGTGCCCCATGCCGGATTGAGTCAAGATGCGCTACTTATGTGGCCCGAGGGTAAGATCGTGCTCCTTCGCTGCGGCGTGTTCCGCGGCGGCGCCTGGCGGCTTCTGCCTTACGGCGTAGAAGCAGCCGGTGCCGATGCCTCCTGCAACGGGGTAGCCCATGATGCCGTCGAGTGCGTTGAGCGTGACGTTGGCGGTATAGACGAGGTTGGCTGCATTCTTGAAGTTCCATGCAACCAGTCCCTCGACCTGAATCCAGCGGCCTCCGCCGAATTCATAGGACCAACTGCCATCAGCTTTGAAGGTCCAGGTAGTTGAAGCGTTCTGTACTGGAGCCCCGGAACAGCCCCATGCAACGTAGCCGTACCAGGTCCCGACGATACTTGATGCTGTGGACATAGGAAATCCTCCTGATCGTTAGCCAGGCGGCCCGTCCTGACTTTTTTGGGATGAGGAAGTCTACGCCGATCAAGAGTTACTGACCAGATGGGTCTGGGGTGAGAGCAGGGCGGCGGCTTCGCGAAATGCGCAGACGTCACTGAAAACAGGGCAGTAATTGTCTCCATGAAGGACTTTGTGAGATGCTTCCGACGAAGGAGTTTCTCGATTATGGCTTCATCTGGAATGAATCCGCGGTCGTGGACCGCTGGCGTAAAACCCACTACTCCCATTCAGGATCAGAGCAGCAAAGTTCAAAGTGTTCAGGCGCGTGTGGTGCAACATCACTATGTTCGCGCCGAGTTGCGGGACATCAACATGCGTAAGGGCGGTGCCCTGATTCAGGCGACACTGGACGCATTGAAACTGACTCCCCAGGGCCAGCGGTGCACTCCGGCTCAGCTGATGGAGGGGTTTCAGCATATGACGAAACGCCTGCAGACGGCTGAGCTGTCGATCAACTTCAAGGCGCCAAGCTGGTTCATGACTCCGAACAACTACGACTCGTACACGCAGATGTACGAGCGCGCGGTGCGGAAGGTGGCTGTTCCAGGAACTCCCGCGTACAACCAGATGCGGCTGAAGGGCGACGCTCTCAATCCGGCACCGCTGCGCGCCGCGGCAGACGACAAGGTGACCTTCCGCAAGGACATGATGAGCGGAGGGAAGTTCAAGGCGGCGTTCGGCGGATTGGGTCGCGTGATGTCGCCGGGCACGCTGGCTGCGCCGACGGTGGATGCGAAGGATGGCGAGTTCGTGGCCTCGAATCCGTACTTCAACCCGAAGTCGAAGCAGGTCTTCGCAGCGCTGAACTATGGGCGCAGGCCGCATGGCTCGACCGTGACGTACGGACACAGCTATATGGTGCTGAATCCAAAGTTCAAGAGGAATGCGATCTACTTCGGTGGGGATACGTTCGGCGTGACTGCGGGATTGAACGTCGCCGCCGATGACCAGATTAGCTACGACCTGCTCGGCGCGATCTATGCGAAGGCGCAGCCGGCGATGCGGACCGACCTGTATAAGAGCTGCATCCACGATGGGAGCCTGCCCGACTCGCTCCCGGCGTATGAGATCACGCTGCTGCTGGAAGCGCATCTGTTCGAGCCGCTAACGTTCGCGGGGAATCTCGAGAAGATTGTGCTGTCCGGCAGCGACAAGCTGAACGACAAGGCGCTGACCGGTGCAGAATGGCAGACGATTCAGACCAACGCGCGCGCGTTCGCCGCTAAGCATGGTGCGAAGCTGGTGTTTACGGATTGAGACGTTTACCAGAAGGCGCCGGCATCGGCCGGTACGGCTCTGCCGTCGATCGCTCGGGCAATATTGGGAAAAGAAGTACGCACATCCTGCCTGAGACTATTGAGCGAAACCGATCCGATCCGTGTCTTGATCTCCCCGTTTCTCGCCTGGCCCGCGTAGGAGTTTCCCACGACGACCAATGTTTTGGTCACCGTGACTCCATCGTTGAGCAGCGCCAGACCGAGGCCGTTGAATTTCACCTGTGTGAGATTTGTATTGGTCGGAGCAGCCACGGTTGGCCCCAGGATCATAGGGTAGTGCATCCAGGGAATCTGCTTGCTGGCGGCCACGGATTCCACCTCCAGGGGATTCTCATTCAGCCGATTGAACTCCGTGAGGTCGATTCCATGCAGCGTTGCAAATTTTCTGGGCCCCATATCCGCCTTTAGGCTAGCGGTATACTGCACCTCCTGCGTCTGGGAATAGCGGAAATCGAGGGTGTAGTTTTCTTCCAGAAACTGCTTGTAGGCAGCGCTATTGTCATCCCATTCCAGTTTCAGAACGGCCCAGCCTCCTTCAACCTCCCCGTAGTACTTCAGGGCGGAGAGCACACCCGCATAGAGTGCAGTCTCTCCCTCTTCTTGTTTCCAGTAGTAGGTCCCGGCGCCAAATTCGCCATTACTCGTCGCGGCAATTTCTTCCCTGCTCGCGACAATATCGTTGCCTCGTGTTCTCGAAAGCCCTCTGTAGAGAATCATGGCACCCACTCTACACGAAAACGCTTATATCGATAGGCCAAAACCAACACGGGCGGACTCTTTCGAGTCCGCCCGTGTTGGTTTTGTAGCAGGAAGCGATCAACGGCACGGCCGAAGCCGTGCCGTTAACACGACGATTATTCGGCGGCTAGCTCTTCTTGTTCGCCTTCCATGCGCATCTGCTCGAGTTCGCGCTCTTCGGCTTCGATGGCTGCGGTCACTTCCTGCTGGACCTGGGCTGCCGCTTCTTCGAGCTCTGGGGAGAGCTGGACGTTGCGGTAGTACTCCATGCCGGTTCCGGCGGGGATGAGGCGGCCTACGATGACGTTCTCCTTGAGGCCGCGCAGCGTGTCGATCGAGCCGTTGATGCTGGCTTCGGTCAGGACGCGGGTGGTCTCCTGGAAGCTGGCGGCCGAGATGAAGCTGTCGGTCGAGAGCGACGCCTTGGTGATGCCGAGCAGCAACGAACGGCCAATGGCGGGACGGCCACCGGTCATCAGGACACGCTGGTTCTCCGCGTTGAAGCGGAAGCGGTCCGTCTGCTGGTCGACGAGGAAGGTGGTGTCGCCTACGTCTTCGATCTTCACCCAGCGAAGCATCTGACGGACGATGGTTTCGATGTGCTTGTCGGAGATAGCGACGCCCTGGAGTCGGTAGACTTCCTGGATCTCGTTGACGAGGTACTGCTGCAAGGCACGCTCGCCGAGGACTTCCAGAATGTCGTGCGGGTTGCGCGGGCCGTCGATCAGCGCGTCACCGGCACGAAGGCGTTCGCCCTCCTGCACGTTGACGTAGACGCCGCGGGGAACGCTGTACTCCTCTTCCTGGCCGTTGTCCGCGGTGACGTAGACCTTGCGCTGGCCCTTCGACACTTCGCCGAAGCGAACGACGCCATCGATCTTGCTGATGATCGCGGGGTCGCGGGGCTTGCGGGCCTCGAAGAGCTCGACGACGCGCGGCAGACCGCCGGTGATGTCCTTGGTGCGGGTGGTTTCGCGGGGGATCTTGGCAAGGATATCGCCGGGGAAGACCTCGTCGCCGTCCGCCACCATGAGGTGAGCGCGCGAAGGCATGAGGTAGCGCTTGTTGCCGGACGCGCTCTTGATAATGATCGCGGGCTGACGCTTCTCATCGGGCGAGTCGGCGACGACCAGACGGCTGAGGCCGGTGACTTCGTCGACTTCTTCGTTGAGGGTGACGCCTTCCTGCAGGTCCTTGAACTGGACGGTTCCGGCGATCTCGGTGAGCAGCGAGAAGGTATACGGATCCCACTCGCCGAGGCGGCCGCCGGGTACCACCTTGG
>Ga0207678_10005558_pt1 | contig 11266 bp, 10 predicted proteins | sample KBSC63metaG_FD_184319 | JGI IMG/M metagenome (GOLD analysis project Ga0207678, IMG submission 184319) | Corn rhizosphere microbial communities from Kellogg Biological Station, Michigan, USA - KBS C6-3 metaG (SPAdes) (version 2) | ecosystem: Host-associated > Plants > Roots > Rhizosphere > Soil ...
TGCAACAGGATCGCCATCAGGTTCGACAGCAGGATGACGGAGAGCAGCGTGTAACCGAACTTCGACCCGCCCGCGAGGTCGGTGGCCCAGTTGCCGGGATCCATGTAGCCGACCGAAACCAGGTAGCCCGGGCCAAGGAAGGCCAGCAGCCGACGCGACCAGTGCCCGCCAAAGGGAACAGCAATGGTCGAATTCACTTCGGGCAGGCTGCGCTGCGTGCCGGCGGCGGCGTCAGCGCGCCAGCCAGCAGTCGTGTCGGTCATCGTTACACTCTCAGTCGAGGTCTTCGGGCCAAGCGCGGGCGTTCGGGCATCCATAGAAACAAGATGGCCGATATCGGTTCTTATTGCAACTCATTTGCAACTGCATCTGGCCATCACGAAAATAATACCGGCGCCCGCTGGAAAGCACTGAAGAAGTGCTTTATGCTGGAAAACATGATCAAGATCCCGGTCGAGACGCCCACGGCCACGCTGCGATACGCCCTAACCCCCGACGAGGCCGGTATTGCCGCCATCGAGGCGACCTTTGCCGCCTATGACCGGATGATGGCGATCCTCGCCGAGGTGGCGCCTGTCGGCGCCAACCTCGTGGCGCTTCACGCCCAGGCCTACGAAAAGATCCGCACCGAGACCGGCCTGCCGGCCCGCCTCGTGACGCTCGGTCTGCGCGACCGCGCCAGCTACGCGTCGGGCGCGGCGGTGCGCAGGATTCCGCTCGACGACAAGTTGTTTGCGATCAAGGGACCAACTTCACTGACCATTAGCACTGTTCAGGGACGCGTCTTGGTGCCGTTCGATGTGCCGGGCTACCTTGCCGGCTGGGAAAGCCCCTTCCCGGCCCACCTGGTCTCAGACGGCCACGCCTACGAAATCCAGATCGCCGTCAAATCGAAATCAGTTCAACCGGAGGAGAAGACCATGCTTCACGAAGGCATCCTTGCGCGTATGGGCCGGCTTCTGGCCGCCATCGCCAGCCAGACCATCGACAATGCCGAGAACAGCAACAAGGTCGCCCTCGTCAAGCAGGCGATCCGCGAGATCGATGCCGGCGCCGACGAAGCGCGCTATGCGCTCGGCAAATCGCGCGCAGAGGAATTCCGCCTCAAGCGCCGCCGCGAGGAGCTGGACGCCGAGGTATCAGCGTTAACGGAAAAAATCCGTCTCGCAATTGCGGAAAATCGCGAAGATCTCGCGCGCGCTGGCGTCGCACGGCAAATTGATCTGGAATCGCAGACGATTGCGCTCGAACGCGCGATGGATTTCGTCGAACTCGAAATCGATGAGCAGACCAAGGCCTTGCAGGCGATGCTTGGTGCGCGACGTGAAGCCGAGACCCGCCTGGCCGATCTGGAGGCCAGCCTGCTGCAGCAAGCGTCGCTTGAAACCGGTCGGGCACTTCCCACGACTAATACCATGAGTGCCGATCGCGCCATGGCGGCGATTGCACGCGTTACTGGCGTGCCCGCATCAAGCGTGCTCGGCGACAAGGAGCTGGACGAACTCGATCGCCTGCATCGCGAAAAGGAAATCGCGGCGCGGCTTGAAAGGATCAAATCGCAGCAATGAGTGCAGTGACCGATATCCTGCTGGCGCCTGACGTACGTCCGTTCGCGATATCAGCCGCAATCATGGTCGCCCTGGGCGGCATCGAATTGCTGACGATGATCGTGGGTTTCTCGATCAGTGAACTCATCGGCAAGGATTTCGCGCTCGAAACCGAGAGCCACAGCGCCATCGGCGGCCTGTTCCTGTGGATCAACGCAGGACGGCTGCCGCTGCTGATCCTCCTGATCCTGGCGCTCGGGGTGTTCGCGATCGCGGGCTTCCTGCTGCAGGCTGTCGCGCACAGTGTCGGCACGACCGTGCCGGTGACGTTCGCCGCACTTGCCGCCGCAGCCCTCAGCCTGCCGGCCATCCGCGTCACCAGTCGCGGCATCGCCCGCATCATCCCGCGCGACGAGACCTATGTGGTGGATGAGGCCGATTTCATCGGTCACGTCGCCGAAGTTTCGATCGGGCCGCTCGACCAGGGGCTGCCCGGCCGCGTCCGTCTCAAGGATGTCTTCGGCAACTGGCATAGTGTCGCCGCGCGCGCCAGTCCCGAATCCACCGCGCTGCCGGTCGGCGCCAGCGTCCTGCTGGTCGACCGCGACGCCAAAAGCTTCATCGCCATCACCGCACCAGCCGACCTCATTGCACAACAGCAAACATCACGCAGGGCATAAATATGTTTGAACTTGCAGTACCCGTCGCTATTGGCGTTCTCGTTGTTCTTGTTATCGGTCTCTTGCTTGCCAAACTCTATCGCCGTTCGACCCGTGACGAAGCCTATGTCCGCACCGGCCTCGGCGGCCAGAAGGTCGTCCTCGACGGCGGCTCGCTCGTGCTGCCGGTGTTCCACTCCGTCGCCGCCGTCAATCTGAAGACGCTGCGGCTGGAGGTCGCCCGCGGCGGCCCGGATTCGATGATCACCAAGGACCGCATGCGCGTCGATATCGGTGCCGAGTTCTATTTGCGTGTCAAACCCGACAGTTCGTCGATCGCGCTCGCGGCGCAGACGCTGGGCAGCCGCACCCAGAACGGCGGCGAACTACGCGAGTTGATCGAGGCCAAATTCGTCGACGGCCTGCGTTCGGTGGCGGCCACCATGAATCTCGAAGAGCTGCAGGAGCAGCGCGCCGTATTCGTCAAGTCGGTGCAGGAAGCGGTCGGCGCCGACATCCAGAACAACGGTCTCGAACTTGAATCGGTGTCGCTGACCCGGCTCGACCAGAGCGACATCAAGCATTTCAACCCGAGCAATTTCTTCGACGCCCACGGCCTGACCACGCTGACCAAGATCACGCGGGAACGCGAGCAGGAGCGAAACCAGATCGTCCGCACCACCGAGGTCAATATCGCGCAGCAGGACCTGGTCGCGCGCCAGACCACGCTGACGATCGAGGCCACCAAGCGCGAGGCGGAACTGGCACAGCAGCGCGATATCGCCAACAAGACCGCCGCCATGCGCGCCCAGACCGCGCAGGTCGAGCAGACCGCGGTGCAGAACGAGGCCGAATACCGCATCCAGCAGGAACTGGCAGTCGCCAACAAGCAGACCGAGGCCAACCAGCTGCGCGACACCCGGAAGATCGAGGCCGATCTCGCGGTGAAGCGCCGTAACACCGAAATGGATCGCGACCTGCAGATCGTCGCGCAGGAAAGCGCGATCGCGGTCGCCAACAAGAGCAAGGAGCAATCCGAGGCGCAGACCATCGCCGAGACCGCGCGTGCGCTGGCGATAGCCGCGGAGGAAAAGGTCACCACCGCCAAGGCCGTCGAAATCGCCGAACGCGACAAGATCATCAACGTGATCGCGGCGCGCAAGGCTGCCGAAACCGACGCGATGCCGATCACCGTGATGGCGGAAGCCGAAAACCAGGCCGCGACCAACAAGGCCGAAGCCATCACCATGCTGGCCAAGGCCGATGCCGACGCCGCCATCACCCGCGCGACCGGCGTCAAATCGCTCGGCCAGGCCGAAGCAGAGGTGGCGGCGCTGAAGGCGGAAGCTCGCAACAAGCTCTCCCAGGAAATGGTCGACTACGACCTGACGCTGGCGCGCATCAACATCATTCCGAATGCGCTGGCCGAAGCGGTCAAGCCGATCGAGAAGATTTCCGATATCCGGATCTTCGACACCGGCGGCATGCTCGGCCGCGGCGGCGGCAACGGCGCGATGAATGGCCATGGCAACGGCATCGGCCTCGGCGACGGTCTTGCCGCACAGTTGCTGTCGGTCTCGGCCTTCAAGCCGATCATCGACAAGATCCTCGCCGAAGGCGGTTTCGCTGCGGGCCCTGACGCGCTGACGAGCCTGACCAACGCGTTGGCTGCGCAGCAATTGGCGGCGCCCGCCGAATCGCCTGACGTCGACGATGACGTCGTGCCGCCGCCCGCAACGATCTCGGGAACGGGCAACGCAACGCTCGGTCCCAAAACGTAAGCGAAGCGGCGGGCTGATCCGCCGTTCAGATCGAATCGAAGAAAGGCCCGCCGTCATTCCCGCCGCGGGCCTTTTTCTTGCGAACCCCTTGTCGGGAAACGGGTGGGTCCGGTCGTCCTCAAATCAGACAATGAGGACAGATCGAGTCTTGAGGGAACTTGTCATGTCCGCCGCCGACACGCCTCGCCTGCCCGCAACGTTCAACCGCCTGGCCTGGTCCAATCTCGCCGCTCAATCGGCCGAACAGATCGCGCTTGCGGCGGCTCCGATTGTCGCGGTGCTGCTGCTCGGCGTCGGCGAAGGCCAGACCGGGCTGTTGCAGACCGCGCTGACGCTGCCCTTTATCCTGTTCGCGATCCCCGCCGGCCTGCTGGCCGACCGGATCTCACGGCGCTGGGTGATGGCGGGCTCCGAAGCGCTGCGTGCCGCCGCGCTGGCCGGAATCCTGCTGCTGATCTGGCTCGGGCAGATGACGCTGCCGCTGCTGTCGCTGCTCGGCTTCATCGCGGTGTGCGGCACAGTCGCCTACAGCGTCGCCGCTCCTGCGTTGGTGCCGTCGCTGGTGACATCGGAGCAGTTGCCCGCCGCGAATGCACGGATCGAACTGGCGCGCACCGTCGCCTTCGCAAGCGGCCCGGCGCTTGGCGGCGTGCTGGTAGGATGGGTCGGCGCCGCACCGGCGTTCGGATTTGCCGCCGCGCTTTCGGTCGTCGCGGTGGTATTGCTCTCAGGCATTTATGAGCCGGCGCGAGCCCCCGCGCCGCGACGCCACCCGCTGCAGGACATCAAGGAAGGCGCCGCGTTCGTGCTGCATCATCCGCTGCTGCGGCCGGTGTTCATCACGCAGTTCATCTTCAACACGGCGTCGTTCCTGCTGCTCGCCGTGTTCGTGCCTTACGCCGTCCGCCGTCTCGGGCTGTCAGCTACCGGCGTCGGCATGACGCTCGGGATGTATGGCGTCGGTATGGTGGCGGGCGCGCTGGCGGCGACGCGGGTGATGAAGCGGATGGCCTTCGGGACCGTGATCGGGCTCGGCCCCGTCACCGGCTTCGTCGCCGCCATGGTGATGGCGCTGACGACCATCGTGCCGACGCCATGGCTTGCGGGTTTGAGCTTCTTCCTGCTCGGCGTCGGTCCGATCCTGTGGGTGATCTCGACCACGACACTGCGCCAATCGGTGACGCCGCCGTCGCTGCTCGGACGCGTCTCCGCCATCAACATCATGAGCTACGGCGCCCGCCCGCTCGGCTCTGCGCTCGGCGCCATCGTCGGCGGACTCTACAGCGCGGAAGCCTGCCTCTATCTGGCGGCGGCGATCTTCGGCGCACAGGCGCTGGTGATCTGGATTTCGCCGGCGGTCGCGCTGGCGCGTCAGCCGGACATGGTGGGCGAACCGGCGCGGTGTTAGCCGGTTCTAGGTCGAATGGCCTCGAGCAAAGCGAGGCAATCCATTCGTTCTTTCGTGCAGCGATGGATTGCTTCGCCGCGCCCGCAATGACGCGGATGAGCGCCTGTTTTATTCCAAATTGCCCACAGGAGGCCAATTGTTGCTTCCACGTCCAAATTAATATGATACACGTCATATTAAGCAAAATGGGGAACCAGCATGACCGACCAGACCGCGGAGATCGACGCCAGCCCTCGTGCCGATGCCTCTTCCACCGCCCTTCAGATCGCCGTTCTGGCTGGCCTTGCCGCGACCGGCACGCTCGCCACCAACATCCTGCTACCGTCGCTGCCGCAGATGGCGGCTTCGCTGAACGTCACCAGCGCGGCGGTGACGTCGGCGATCACGATCTTCCTCGCGGTGTTCGCAGTCGGCCAGCTCGCAGTCGGGCCGATCTCGGACCGTTACGGACGCCGCTGGCCGGTCCTGATCGGGTTTGCCGTATTCTTTGCCGGCAGCGTCTGGTGTGTGCTGGCGAGCGACCTGGCCGGGCTGCTGATCGGTCGCGTCATCCAGGCGGCAGGCGCCTGCGCTACGTCGGTGCTGTCCCGCGCGATCGCCCGCGACTTGTTTTCGGGCGCCGCATTGGCGCGCGCAATGGCGCTGATCATGATCGCGATGGCGGCGGCGCCCGGCTTCTCGCCGCTGCTCGGCGGTGCGCTTGACCACGCATTCGGCTGGCGTTCCGAGTTTGTGCTGGTCGCAGCCTTTGCCGCGCTCGGCGCTGTCGCCTACGGCAGCGTATTGGGCGAGACCCATCACGCCACGCGCACGCCACTCGATCCGCTCGCCATCACCAAAACCTATTTCGGCCTGATCGCCGACCGCCGCTTCGTGGTGCCGGCTGCAACCGTAAGCCTGATCATGGGCGGACTGTTCTCGATGTTCTCGGCGGCACCGCGAATCCTGATCGAGGCGATGCACTTCTCGCCAATCCAGTTGGGCCTTTTTTTCGCTGGCACCGTGCTGATCGTGTTCGCCGCGGGTATGCTCGCGACCCGGCTGGCCCCGCGCTACGGGCTGGACCGCTCGATCCGCGGCGGACTGGTAGCAGCCGCTACCGGCAGCGTCGCGATGCTGCTGGTTGCACTGTACAGCCCTACCTTTCTTTCCTATCTGGCTGCGCTCAGTGTGTTCCTGCTCGGCATGGGCATCGTCAATCCATTGGGCACCGCGCAGGCGCTGTCCCCGTTCGGCGACAGAGCCGGCGCGGCGTCTGCGCTGGTCGGCTTCTGGCAGATGATGACGGCCGCGATCGGCGTCTGGCTCGCCGCCACGATCTCGCGTGAGGCGCTGTTCGCGCTCGGCGTGGTGCTGACGGTGTTTTCGCTTGTCGCGGTCGGGCTCTACACGCTGCGAGCCAGAGCCCGTTAGGGGCGCATGAACATGAAATCGGTGTCGGGGTCGCAATTGTCGGCGACAAAACGCAGCTCCGACTGAACGTCGGCGACGGACCGGTTCTCGAGATATTTCGTGACCAGCAGGCTGAGCAGCGCCCGGCAGACGCTGTCAGCCTCAAGGCCAGCGCCCTCCGCTTGCGCAATGGCGGCAGAGAAATGATGGGTCGCGATTTCAGTTGCTGACATGTGGTTTCCACTTCGTTCGCCAGTCAAGACGGCCGCAAGGCCGCACGCCTTGATGTGCATCAATGCCGCAACGGGCTATGACGCCAGATAGCGCTCGTATTTCCCGGCCACGACTTCATCCGCGGCAATGTCCGGATCGAGCGTATAAAGATCCTGCGCGCGACCGATGCCGCGCAGCGCGTAGCGGCCGGTGGACACCAGATAGTTTCGCCCTGTGGCATCGAGGTCGGCACGGAACGCCGACGACATCAACAACTCCCGGTCGACCGACCGGCACATCGAGGCGATACGGCTGACCTCGTTGACGGCCGGTCCCACCACGGTGAAATCGAGCCGGTCATCGCTGCCGATGTTGCCGTAAAACACCTCGCCGACATGCAAGCCGACATGGGCCGACGTCACCGGGCGATCCTCGGCGGTACGGCGGGCGGTGAGCGCCCGCATGTTACGGCGGAAGCGATGCTCGGCGCGAAGGGCGGCACGTTTGGCCTTGGCCAGGTTCTCATCGGTGAACATCGCCAGCACGCCGTCGCCGATCAGCTTCAGCACCTCGCCGCCAGCGTCATGGATGGCGTCGATCGAGGCCTGTGCATAGTCGTTGAGGAACGGGATGATCTCGCCGGGGCCGATACTCTCGCTGATCGCGGTCGAGCCGCGCAGGTCGGAGAACCACAGGACGGCATTGATCTTCTCGGTGATGCCGCGCGTCATTCGGCCGCGCAGCACCTGCTCGGCGGTGTCGCGCCCGAGATAGACGCGCCCCAGCGTCTTGGTGATCTCGGCCTGCGCCGCGGATTTGATCGCCAGTCCCAGCACCGGCACGAGATCGCGCAGTGCCGCGAGCCCCTGCGCGCCGAAGCCCTCGTCGCGCCGGGTCACCCAATAGGAATAGACGCAGTCCATCTGCCCCATGGCGCCGGCCTCGCCGAACTGGTGCACATAGGCCACGAGACTCTTGTGACCCTTCTCGGCCAGTTCGTTGACGAACTTGAACCGCTGGGTGCCGCCGTCGGCGAGGTCGATCGGCAGCTCCTGATGACCGTTTTCGAGCATGTGGTAGAAGATCGAGCTGCGCCAGGCTTCCGCGGCTTCGCCCTCATTGGTCGAGCCGTACTCGAAGACGTCGCTTTCGTTGGTCTCGGCGTCGTTCCAGCGAAAGCCGCGGCCCTCGAAAATCGGATGCAGCGTATCGATGAACACCATCCCGCGCGACACGTGCAGACCTTCGGCGCAGCAGCGTTCGCAGAAGCCGCGGATCAGGTCGTTTTCGGGCAGGCCTGTAAGGCCCTGGCTGACCAGCCAGTTCATCAGGCGCAGACGGGGCGTGAGTTCCATACGCCATTATGCCGCGCAATCGTGACGGGCGGAAGCCTCCGCCGCCGTCAAGGCTTTGCGCGGGTTACGGCCTCGCCGTCCTCCTTGACGAAGGATTGCACGGGATCGTCCAGCAGGTCGAGCACCAGTTCCGACGGCCGGCAGACGCGAACGCCCTTTGGCGTCACCACAATTGGCCGCTGGATCAGGATCGGATGTGCGAGCATGAAATCGATCAGCTCGTCGTCGCTCCATTTGGGATCAGCGAGACCAAGCTCGGCATAGGGTGTGCCCTTCTCCCGCAGCAGCTCGCGCGGCGCGATGCCGAGCGCCTGGATCAGTTCGACCAGCCGCGCCCGGCTTGGCGGCGTCTTCAGATACTCGATGACCTCGGGTTCCTCGCCGCTCTGCCGGATCATCGCCAGCGTGTTGCGCGAGGTGCCGCAGGCGGTGTTGTGATAGATCGTGACGGTCATCTGCAAGCCTTCATGGGCGGCTGATCAATCCGCGCCGCCTCCGCATTATCCGATGTTGACGCCCCTTGTGGGACGGTAGCAAATGTCACGCAAGTGACAAAAACCGGATTCGAAAGCGGATGACGCGGGCGCGAGATCAGAATGGCAAATAAGCCATGAGCGGGCCGCTTCCGATCATCCTGGCGCTCGGCACCACGCAGACGCTGGCCTGGGCCTCCAGCATGTATCTACCGGCCATTCTGGCCGACCCGATTGCTAGGGATCTCGGGGTTTCCTCGAACTGGGTATTCGGCGCCTTCTCGGCCGCACTGGTGCTCTCCGCCCTGCTCGGGCCGCGCATCGGCCGCCAGATCGATCTCGTCGGCGGAAGGTCCGTGCTGTCGATGTCCAACCTGGTGCTGGCGGCAGGCCTCGTACTGCTCGGCTTCACCACGTTGATCCCCGTGCTCATCATCGCCTGGCTGCTGCTCGGGGTCGGCATGGGCGCGGGGCTCTACGATGCGGCCTTTGCCGCGCTCGGGCGCATCCATGGCAATGCGGCCCGCCGCTCGATCACGGGCATCACGCTGATGGCAGGATTTGCCTCCACGGTCGGATGGCCGCTGTCGGCGTGGGGGCTGGAGACCATTGGCTGGCGTAACACGTGCTTTGCCTGGGCGGCTGCGCACATCCTGATCGGCTTGCCCTTGAACTGGTGGATGCTGCCGGCCGTCAGCGGGGCGAAGGCTGCCGTTGCCAACGCCGTCAAGCCGCACGTTGCGATCGATCGCACCATGATCGTATTGGCATTCGTGTTTGCCGCCGCATGGACCGTCACCGGCGCGATGGCGGCGCACCTGCCGCGCATCATGGAAGCCGCCGGCGCGACCTCCGCGCAAGCGGTATTCGCCGGCGCACTGATGGGCCCCGCGCAAGTGGCCGCGCGGATCTTCGAGGCGAGCTTTCTGAGCCGCTACCATCCGCTGGTCTCGACCAAGCTCGCCTGCATCACGCACCCGATCGGCGCTGCGATCCTGGCGCTGGCCGGCGGCGGCGCGGCCAGCGTGTTCGCGCTGTTCCACGGCGCCGGCAACGGCATTCTGACGATTGCGCGCGGCACGCTGCCGCTCGCGATCTTCGGTCCCGAGAATTACGGCTATCGCCTCGGCATCATCGGCGCGCCGGCGCGAATGGCGCAGGCCGCCGCCCCCCTGCTGTTTGGGCTGCTGATCGAGGTCATGGGCGCTCGGGTCCTGATCGTCTCCTCCGCGCTCAGCATCGCGGCGCTGCTGGCACTGCTCCTGCTGGGCAAGGTGCCAGCGCAACCAAAGCCATGAACGGAACGTTGCTCCCTATCGCGAAGACGTTGCGATCCAGATCCCGGCGAACACCGCGACAAGGCCGAGCACGAGATTGGGCGTGATCGGCTCACCGACCAATTGGGTGGCCAGCAGGCCCGCGGCGAGCGGATTGACCGTCATGGTGTTGGCCACCCGCGTCGGCGACGCCCGCTCCAGCGCCAGCACCCACAGAATGAACGCCAGCGCGCCGCCGGCAACGCCGAGATAAATGCCGGCGATCCATTGCGGCGTGCTGAACTGGCTCAATGCCGCGACGCTTCCGGTCAACGATCCGACCACGACCAGCGCCGCCGCGCCCGTTCCCATGCCGACGGTCAGGAAACCAAGCGCGCTCGATCGCTGGATGAAGGGACGAGACCAGACATTGTAGAACGCCATGCACAACACCGCCGCCGTCATGATCAGTTCGCCGCGCCAGGCGCCCGGCGGCGCAGCCGACAATCCCGTCGCGAGCGCGGCAGCGACGCCGAGCACCGCGACGCAGACCCCGATCGATTTCCGTCGCGTCAGCGGCTCGATGCCGAGCAGCGCACCCACCAGCATCGTATGCAGCGGCAACGTCGCCAGCGCGAGGCTGGCGCGCGCCGCGGTGGTGTAGGACATCGCGATGTTGTAGAGGACGAAGAACACGCCGAAGAAGCAGAATCCCAGCGCGGCGACAGCCAGCCAGTCGCGCCGCTGAGGCCATCGCGCCTTCAGCAGCAGCGTCGCCGGCAGCACGCAACAGAAGCCGATCGCCCAGCGCAGGATCGCAAGCGTGATCGGATCGGTATTCCCGGCGAGATAGCGCGTGATGGCTGCCGCGGTACCGCCGAGGCAACTCGAGAGCAGCGCGATCGTGACCCCCACCCATTCGCCCACGCGGTCCCCCTGTCTTGCCGGCGTGTTCTGTTCGATCCGGTTGTGGCATCTTGCCGGTCGGCAATGCCTCGGCAACTACCTGGCAGGTACTCATGACGCACCACGATTTCGCGGCGAGCCTCCGGTTGTGGCGGCGCAAACGGGGACTGTCGCAGCTTGAACTCGCCGGCCGAACCGGCATCTCGCAACGGCACCTGAGTTTTCTGGAGCTCGGCCGCGCATCGCCGAGCCGGGACATGGTGATACGGCTCGCCA
>Ga0207678_10005560_pt1 | contig 11265 bp, 22 predicted proteins | sample KBSC63metaG_FD_184319 | JGI IMG/M metagenome (GOLD analysis project Ga0207678, IMG submission 184319) | Corn rhizosphere microbial communities from Kellogg Biological Station, Michigan, USA - KBS C6-3 metaG (SPAdes) (version 2) | ecosystem: Host-associated > Plants > Roots > Rhizosphere > Soil ...
CTCGCGTTCAGCTTCGGCCGCAACCGCGACGACGGGGTCCGCAAGAGCACGCTCTACTGGCCCTCGACCGGCCGGGAAGCGTTCCAGATCGGGCCGGGTAACCCGAACCTCAACCCGCCCGAGCTGGAGCAGCTGCGTTTCCGCGACCAGGCGAACAACATCCTCTTCGGCACCGACGGCGTGGCCGGGTACGGGTTCGTCGAACCGCTGCTGGACTACACGATGTACCCGATCGCCGGGCTCAACTACGTCGCCGGCGTCCCGCAGGTGTGCTGCCAGGCCCAGAGCTTCTTCTACAACGCCGCGCTCTGGTCCTCGATCCTGGTCCGCAACTTCACTGGCACCATCACCTCCCTCACCCTCCAGCTCCAGCTGCGCCACTCCGACGGCTCGATCGCCGCGGTGCAGTCCAGCACGGCGACCGGGGTCGTGGCGAACAGCACGATCCGCAAGGTCATCGCGGTACCCGAGCCCTACATCTCCAGCCAGTTCACCTATCTGGAGTGGCTGATCACCGCCAACGGCAACGGCACGGTCGACGTGTTCCCGCGGATGAGCCGGGGTGTGAGCAGGGCTTTCTACGACATCATCGCGGGCGACCAGTGATCTACACTGCACAGATGTTCGGAAGATCCCGACCGTGACGCCCGATCGGTGGATCGCCTTGCTCGGGGTCGCGGTCGGGCTGCTCGCCATTTGCGTTCCGGTACTCGTCACCGTCATGCTCAGGCGGTCGGACCGGCACGCGGCCGAGAAGGCGCGGATGCAGGCCGTGATCGACAAGCAGAACGACACGATCGAACGGCAGCGCGAAACGATCATCGATTACAAGATCGCCAACCACGAGTTCCATGGTGTGGGCGAGGGCGTGAAACGTCTCCTGGCTGCGTTGCCGGTCACTCCGCCGGATGGGAGCGGGACATGATCAGGTTCGTCCAGAGGTGGCTGGGGCGCAAGTCGGCGGCGAACACCGAGCGCGCCCGGGTGACCGCAGAGACGGACGACCTGGACGACCGCAGAGCGGAAGCGATCCAGCAGCGCACCGAGGCCCGCGCGGCGCGGCGGCGGGCGGAGCGTCTCGGCCCGGCGATCCGCGCCGAGCTGGAGAAGAACCATTTTGGCGAGCGGATGGCGGCCGCTCTCGAACCGAGAGGGTACAAGCCATGAGCGCTCTCTTCTGGAGCAACGCGATCGCGCTGGCTGTCGGCACGCTGGCCGGCGCGATCTTCCTCGTCCGCTACATGCTCAAGGTGCCCGGCTGGTACCGCGAGGAACACCGCGCGCACGTCGTGGCGTTCTCCGGGATCGTCTGGGTCTTCTACGCCCTCTACGCCGTCCGGTACCTGATGGACCCGGCCAACGCGCCCGGCGTGGACCTCACCCCGTTCAACCTGATCCGCGGCGGCCTGTTCTGGATCCTCACCGGGATCGTGGTGTGGCGCTGGCTGATCTTCGAGCGCGGGCTGCGCTGGGCGAAGCGTAGGCGCGTCACCGCCGTAGAGGTACGCTGAGCAGCGCAGACCAGTGGAGGCCCCATGGCAGTCAGCCAGAACGGATACACCGCCAACGACCCGGGCAAGGTGTCCAGCCGGCTCGTGCCCGGCACCACGCGGCGTTTGACCGTGCGCAACGGCCCCGCCGGGGACCTGCTGCTCTGGGTCGCCGGCCAGTTCGACAAGCTGGTCGAGGACATCGAGCAGGGAATCCTCGACGACTGGGGCTACGCCGAGCGCCCGATCCGCGGCGGGACCGAGCTGTCCAACCATGCGTCCGGCACGGCGATCGACCTCAACGCGACGTCGCACCCGCTCGCCACCGACCCCCCGGCGAACTTCAGCAAGGCGGAAATCGACGCGATCCACGCCATCGTCGGCCGGACGCAGGGGTGCGTGCGCTGGGGCGGGGACTACTCGGGCAGAAAAGACGGGATGCACTTCGAGATCGTGCGCGACGAAGCCGCGTGCGCGGCCGCCCTCGCGGCGCTGACCAGTGGAGAGGAAGACGACATGCAGTTGTCCGACACGGTGCGGTTGTGGGCAGGCCACAACCCGCCGACGTACTCGGTGGAACAGTGCCTGGCCAACGTGGTCGGGTGGGGCGAGGAACTCGGCAAGCGACTGGCCACGCTGAGCCTGCAGGTGGCCAAGCAGCAGAGCGTGCCGGTCGCCGACCTCGCGGCCGCCGTCATCGCCGGGTTGAAGCCGGACCTGCCGAAGCTCGCCGACGTCGACGAGGGCGCGCTGGCGCAGAAGCTCGCCGACGTCCTCCACGATCGGCTCGCGGCGTGAGCCCGGCGGAGTGGAACGGCGCGGATGTGCCGCCGGAGGAGCGCTACCCGGCAGCGACACCGTCCGGCTGGCCCACTCGACTCGCCGGCTACGCCAAGCTCATCGCCACCGCCATCACCACGCTGGGCACCACGGGCGTGCTGGGGTGGCTCGAGGGCGCGGGGGTCAACCACCTGCCGCCGTGGGCGAACGCGGGCATCACCGCGGCGGTGGGGCTGCTGACGGTGCTGTTCGGGCCGCGCAACAAGACGTCCTGATCCGGGTTCGAGCCCCGACACGCAAGGCGCCGCACGGCCTGCCAGGACACGACGAAGGCCCCTCCCGGAGAGAAGTCGGGAGGGGCCTTCGTTCACTTATCTGCCGCCCATATCGCTGCGCCGCACCAGCCGCATCGTGTGTCGTCCGGCTTGACGTCGTGGGCGCAGACCTTGCACACGAACCGCAGCGGGAGGGGTGGCGCTGGCGGTGGGCCCGGCCGGGCGAACGGTCCCGGGTTACGCCGGTATGCCGAGAGCAGGGACAGCGGGTTCGCCTCGGTGTCCTGCCAGCTCGGAGAGCGCCTCCGCCTACCTTTTCAGCGCGCGAGGCTCTGCGCGACGTTGCCGACCGTCGTACGGAACGTGTGCTCGTGCTGCGTCGCCTGATCCACGGCCACCGCTGCTGCCTGCACGGCCTCGATCGCGTCTTCCACGGCACCCGCCGCGTGCTCGCCAGCGCTCTGGATTTCGGCCACGCCGGACGCGGCGCCTTCCGCGGCCTGCACGCACCCGCCGACCATTTCGGCGATGCGTTCCACGGCCTGCATCAGCTTGCCCAGGACGTCAGCGTCCAGGCTGTTCTTGGCCTTTTGCAGGGGACCCGAGGCGCTGGTGTCCTGGGCGGCCTGCTGAAGTCTGGCGATGCTCTCGGACAGCATGGTTGGTGTGATCCTTTCACTGGTCTGCCTCGGGCCGGGCGGCTCGAGGACGTTCTCGCCCTGCTCGGCGCGGCCGAGGTTGGGCAGGTGCAGCCCGCGGGGGTCGTGTTCATCAGGCTGGTCGCGGATCCAGGCCAGCAGCTCGGTCAGCGCGTCCGTGCCGAGGTCGCCGCGTACGCCGTCGCGGATCGTGTCCAGCAGCGCGTCGTCTTCAAGGCCGTCGAGCAGGTCGTCCGGCCCGATGTCGTCCCACGCCGCGTCGTAGTCCTCGGCCCCGCCACCCTCCTCGGGGCGGCGGGGTTCCGGCGGCTCGGTCACAGGAATGCGAGGTTGCTCGACGTCCAGAAGCAGACCGCCCGGCGACGCAGCTCGGCCGTGATGTCGTCGACGGTGCGCTGCGCAGTGGCGGCCGTGGCGTTCCGGGTCATGCCCTCGTAGATCACCCACGCGTTGGCGGCGTCGACCTGAGCGAAGCGCAGCACGCTCTCCAGCGTGGCGTCTGACATCTGGGCGAGCCGCTCGGCCGGGTAGAGCTGGGTGCCGGTGTCGATGAGCTGGTTCACTGGTCCTCCACTGGTCTGCCTCGCTGGTGGAACCAGTATGGCACACCTAGCACAACTCGCACAACCCCCGGCTACCAGCGATCCGGCATCCCGCTCGTGTTGCCCGGCGTGCCCGGCTGGCCGAAGCCCCAGTGGTGCCAGAGCCACGTCACCTCCGGCACGTGCCGGAACACGCCCCCGGCTTTCCGGCAGCGCATCGTGAACTCGTGGTCCTCACCGCGGCGCTGCCCGTCGACTTCCCGGCCGTCCTCCTCGAACTGCGCGAACCCGCCGGCCTCGCGCGCCAGCTCGGTGCGCACCAGCGTCGTGATGGTGGTCTGGCACGGATCGTCGTCGTTCCACTGGCTGAACGCCTTCTCCCCCAGGAACGCCGGCCCGTCGAGCCGCTCACCGCCGGGGTAGCAGATCTGGAACCGCGACCAGACGTAGTCCGCGTCGTGCTCGAGCGCGGCCGAGAAGAGGGCGTAGAGATGCTGGGGCAGCATCTTGTCGTCGTCGTCGAAGAACGCCACCCACTCGGTGTCCACCTGCATCAGCCCGGCGTGCCGAGTCTTCGCCGCCCCGGCGTGGCCCAGGTCCGGCACCGCGAGATAGCGCAGCAGCGCGCCCGGCAGCGACGGGAACTCACCGCGCCGGTCGGCGAGGTACTTCATCGAAGCCAGCACGCTTTCCCGCTGCGCGGCTTGGATGATCGCCCGCGGCGGGATGGTGGGTGTGACGACGGTGATGCCCGGCTGCAGCTTCACAGCTTCTCCAGCATGCCGCTCGTGGCGATTGCCTGCGCCATCTCGGCCGCGTCGGCTTCCACCTCGTCGTCGCGCACGACCTCGAACAGGCAGACCTGGGACCACTCGACGCGGTGGTACTGCCGGGCTTCGAATCCCGCGCCTTCGAAGAGCTTCGCGTACCCCTCGGCGTCCCAGGCCCAGGCGTGGTTCCACTCGTGCCGCACCGGCGTCTCGTTCCAGGGCGAGCTGGCCACCACGAACTTCACGGTGTCGCGCTGGGCGAGCTTGGCGAGGAAGCCGTGCGGGTCGGCCAAGTGCTCGAGCACCTCGGTCAGCACGACCACCGGGCCGAGCGGAGTTTCGTCGAGGGTGGCCGAGACGTTGCGTTCGTAGACGGTCACGCCGCGCACGCGCCGGGCGTACTCGGCGTCGGCGTGGATGATCTCGTAGCCGTAGGAGACGTTCTTGAGCCCGTAGTCCAGCAGCGAGAGCAGCGCGCCGTCGCCGGCGCCGAGGTCTACGACGTAGCCGGAGGCGTCGTTGGCGGCTTCGGAGGCCAGCGCGGCGGCGGCCTGGAGCCGGGCGGTGTGGGCGTTCGACGGCGCCTCGAGGTGGTTGCAGTGCGGCCGGTCGCGCCACCACTCCGGGTCCAGCCACTCCGGCGGGTTTTCGGGGTCGAACAGGCGATGTTCGGTCACTTCTCGTCCTTCCGGTTCTGGGCCTCGTCGCGCTGTTCCTGCTCGCGACGTTCACGCTCGGCCGCTTCCTTGATCTTGCGGGCGCGCTCTTCGTTCCGGCGCATGTCGTCATCGTCGTACGGGGGCATGGGGGTCTTTCCTCAGCAGGCGCGGCGGTCGCGCCGGGTGTAGCGGAAGGCGTCGGGGTTCTTCAACACCGGCACGGCCGCGCCCGCCCGGCGGTGCGCGCGGCAGACACCCTCCCAGGTCATGCCCAGGCGGGCCGCGATCTCGTCACCGGTCAGGCCGAACTCCGCCAGCTCGGCGGTGTCGGCGACCACGTCGGTGCGGCGGCGTTTGCGCAGGCGGTCGGCGGTCGATTGCGTCACGGCTTCCCGCCCCCGCGGCCGATGGCGCAGGCCATGATCAGGATGATCCCGCAGACGATGATCAGGCCCACCCACCACGGGTAGGGCACGTCGGCGTTCACCGCCGGCCCCCGATCCACCGCGCCAGGTACGCCGTCGCCAGCATGAAGAGAATGCCGGCGGTCGCGCCGTTGCAGAAGCCGACCCAGTAGTCGCTCACTTCGGTCCTTCCCGGTAGAGATCGGCGTTGCGGCCGGCCAGGTCGCGGGCGGCGCCGTCGTGCCAGAGCTCGCGCAGCACGTACCCGCTCGGGCCCATCGTGCCGCGCACCCCGTTGGTGTGCGTGCGCGCCAGGGCGTCGAGGAACGCGGTGTCCTCGTAGCCCCAGCCCTCGTAGCGTTCGTCCAGGCCGCCGGCCGCCTCGAACGCCGCGCGCCGCACCCCCAGCACGCCCGGGCAGGGCGCGGGGTGGACGTGCCAGTCCGCCGCCTCCAACGGCAGCACGGTGCCGTGCAGAATCAACCGGGTAGCCGCCTCGGTGGCGTAGGCGACGCGGTCGTAGATCCGGGCGAAGGCGTACCCCCGCAACTGGTGCGTGGCCCACTCGATCGCCCGGGCGTCCGGCACGTGATCCGCCCCGAAGAGCAGGAAGTGCTCGCCGTGGGCGTGCTTCGCCGCGTCGTTGAGCGCGCGGGCGACAGAGAAGGGGCGCTGGTGCGGGTCCCGCCGGTTGGGGTCCGGCTGCCCGAACAGCGGGTCCACCCCGATGATGATCTCGTCGACGAGGCCGCGGTTGCGCATGGCGTCCCACTGCTTCGAGCACCACCGCCACACCTCGGCGCGGTGCTTGCCCGCGGCGTCGGGGGCGGCCCCGAACGGCACGAGCACGCTGATTTTCGTCACTGGTCTGTCCACCTTCTGTCCGGGAATTGTCAGTCGAGCAGGGCTTTTTCCCATTCGACGGCGTGCGCCTCGAGGGCGTTGCGCTGCGCCCAGGTGAGTCCCTCCTCGGCGAGCGCTCGGCGAGGCTCTGGGTTGGCCAGCACCGTCGTGATCGCGGTGTGCCACCCCTCGGTGAGGTCCGGGCGAAAGTGCGGGACCGGGCTTTCGAGGTACGGCCCGACATCGCTGGCCATCACCGCCATCCCTCGCGCGGCCAGTTCCTTCAGCCGCAGGTCGGACTTCGAGCGGTTGAACAGGTCGTCGGCGAGCGGGGCGAGCCCGATGTGCCCGGCGAGGGTGGGGATGTAGCGGTACACGCCTTCGATCCACGGCACTTGCGTGATGCGGAACGCGCCGCCGCGCGCGAGCGCACCGGACCCCAGCGCGCTACGCAGCCGGTCCGCGTACGGCGCGCCGACGATCCGGACCTGGAAGTCGTTGCGTTCCCTCAGCAGCTTCCGCAGGGGCACGGCCACCTCATCGAAGTCCCGGCGGTGGGTGTCGCTTCCGGCCCAGGTGATGGTGGGCGCGTGGCCAGCCTCCGGCACCTGGGCCACCACGAACCGCTCCGGCACGTAGTTCGGGACCACGCGGATGTCCCCGGCCCACTCGTAGGCGCCGTGCACCAGGCGGGTCTGCTCGGCGAGATGCTCGCCGGTGACGGTGACGCGGTCGGCGTGCGCGATCGCCCAGGCCAGCCGTTCCCGCCGCGCCGGGTCCTGCATCATCTCGTGGGCGGGGTTGTGCTCGGGGATGGCGAACAGGTCGTCGTCGAGCTCCACCACGATCCGCGGCCGCGCGCGCTCCGGCAGCGTCAGCATCTTCTCGATCAGGTGCGTGGTCGTGGACTCGGTCGGGCGCTGGATGACCACGACGTCGCTCATCGCGGCGGTGGCCAGCCCGACCCGGCGGTCGCACCGAGTCTCGTGCCCGAGGCGCTTGAGCACCCGCGCCGGCTCGGCGCAGCGGTAGAAGGTGCAGGCCGAGGTGGTGTCCCCCGACCAGAACAGGATGCGGGCCACGGGTCAGTCCTCGTCTCGGTGGTGGCGGCCGGTGTCGGAAGCCGGAATATAGATCTCCGGCGGCAGCAGGTCCGGGCGTGCGAGCCGGATCGCGCCCGCCGGCGGCGCCACGAACCCGCCCGGCGGGGTGTGGTGCTGGGGCTGGAACTTGTGGGTAAGAAGATCGTAGGGCTGGGTGTCCTCGGACAGCGCGCGCCGGACCTGGGCGTTGTACGCGGACAGGTGCTGCGTCCCCCAGTCCGCCGGGAGTACGCCCCGGAACAGGCCGCGGGGAGCGTCGAACCCGATCAGCGCGTCCAGGCGGGCGGTCTCCGCGGCGCACGCCTGCGCCACGACGGTGTCGGCGTCGGCGATCCGGGCGTGCACGGCGGTGATCTCCAGCTCTTCGGAGCCCGGGCGCCGCCGGGCGCGGGAGATCAGGTCCCCGAGCGCGATGCAGGCGACCATCGCCAGGCCCATGATCACCAGGCCCATCACCACCGCCTCCCCGAGCGGGATGCGCCCCGCCGCGGCGGGGTAGGCGCGGAAGGCGAGGTAGCCGAAGCAGGTCAGCAGCGGCAGCACCACGCGCGCGATGCGGGTGGCCAGCGGCGCCGGGGTGACGGGGTCGAAGGTGATCACTGGTCGGCCTTTCCGAGGATGTTGGCGGTGCCGGCGACGACGAGGGTAAACGCGATCGGGGCCAGCAGCGCGAAGGTGGCGGGTTTGCCGAGGGTGAGCACCAGCGTCGGCAGCTGCGGGACCGCGATCGCGGTGAGCAGCAGGGCCAGGGAGTAGAGCACTCGCTTCAGCATGCCGTCGAGTCTGACACACTTGGCACAGTTTGCACAAGTGGCTGGCCCTGATGGAGCACGACGCCGCCGTAGACGCCGCTGCGCTGCTGGGCGACACCGTCGGCGAGGCAGGCCCCGGCGACGGGGCAGCGCGCGCACACCGCCTTGGCGGCGTCGTGCCGCTGCGTCACCGCGCGGGACCCGCCTCGCTGGTCGCTGGGGTCGAACAGGTACGCCAGCTCCGGCGTGCACGCCGCGCCGGCCAGGACGTCGCCCGCGGGCAGCGTGCCGAGGTAGGCGTAGACCGGCACCGGCCGCCGCGCCACGCGGTTCCCCGCGCGGATCTGGCGCTGGGTCTCGCGGCTGCAGGGCACGCAGCTGGGCCGCCCCGCGGGGATGGTGTGGCGCCCGGACCGGCACGGCCGCTCGTGCTCCATCCGGCTAGCCACGGCGGCGCTCCAGCTCGGCGAGCTCGAAGTCCATCGAGAGCGGGTCGGGGTTGCCGAGGTTGACGACCTGGAAGTAGAGGGCGTGCCGGACGGCGTCGGTGGTGTGCGGCCGACCCTGATCTGGCCAGAGACCGGCCGCTGTCAACCGCGCATCGACGGCCCACCCTTTTGCCGCCGCGGCGTTGCGCTGTTTCACGCGGCCGGGGAACGCCGCCTCGAGCGCGCCGAGGATGTCCCGGGCGCGCTGGCCGGCAGCCGCGGCAGACGACCGGCCGGCCCGGCGGCTGACCACGAACCGTTCGGCGGCGATCCACCACGGGCCGTCAAGGGTTTCGCCAGCCATCACGCCCACCTGGCGCACGGTTTCAGCCGCGTCCAGCGGTACGCCGAGGTGTGCAAGCAACCGGTACCCGCGCTCGGGCGTGTATTCGACGGCGGCCAGCCCGGTCGTGCCGCCGGGATCGACTCCAATGACGAGGCTCATGCGGCACGCTCCAGGCCGAGGGTGAGGGTGGCGCCCACGGCCCGCAGGTACCGGTCCAGGTCGGGTACGGCGGGGCAGCGGCGCCCGGCCTCCCAGCCGCGCACCGTGTTCGGCTCGACGCGCAGCCGGGCCGCCACCCCGGCGGGGGTCATGCCGGCGTCTTCGCGCAGCTGCCGCATCGTGGTGCCCAGATCTGTGCTTTCCGGTTTCCGCCTGCTCATCGCGTGTGGCTCCACTGGTCTCGGGCCTGCTGCGCGCAGGCGGGGAAGGCGCCTCCCCAGATCGCCCCGGCCGCCGCCAGCGCGACCACCCAGGCGAGGCAGCCGCGGTTGCGGCGGACGAGGCGGCGGGGGTGGCGGGTCATCGAAGGTTCAACTCGCGGTGCTCGTTCTCCCGCAGGGCCTCGCCGTGCGCCTGCAGGACGTCGCGCTCCAGCACGGTGGCGCCGTTGTCAAGTGCGAGGCAATCCAAGCAGCGCTGATGTCCCCGCGTGGTGCGACTCCAGGTGACACCGCCCTGTGGCGACGGGGCGCCGCACTCAGGCTTGCGGTCGATTACGCGGTGCGCGCGGCCGGTGCGGACGTTGGTCTTCCAGGTCGTCGTCATACCCCGAGTCTCACACACCTGGCACAACTCGCACAAGTTACGGTCTGGTCACGTCGCTCCGCCGAGGCAGCGCGCGGCGATCCGCGGGTCCGCCAGCAGCTCGGCGGTGGCGTTCGCCTTCCCGGCCAGCACCTCCCGGACCCGGGAGTCCACGGTGTCCGCGGCCACGATGTCGATGACCTCGATGCTCTCGTGCCGTTCCGAGCCGATGCGGTGGCAGCGGTCCTCGGCCTGGCTCGCCTCGACGAAGCTCCACGGCCGCTGCAGGAACACCACGGTGTCGGCCGCGGTGAGCGTGATGCCGACCCCGCCCGCGCCGGTGGTGGCCAGAACCACATCGGTGTGATTCGCCTGGAACGCCTCGATCACCGCGGTCCGCTCCCGCATTGACTGGTTGCCAATGACGTACCCGGCCCGGAACCCTTCCCGCTCCAGCCGCGCGCCGGCCAGCCGGATGAGCTTCGCCGACGGGGCGAACACCACCGACTGCCGGCCGCGCCGCTCCTGCAGAACCGAGACCAGCTCGTCGACTTTCCAGCTCGGCTCTTTCGGATGCACGTGCACGTGCATCTTCGGCAGGCCGGTGTCTTCGTCGCGGTCGGGGCCGTGGGTGATCTCGACGTCGCACGCCGAGTTGGCCAGGGCGAGCAGGCGCGTGAGCCGGGCGAGTACGTCGAACGCGGGCAGCTGCTGGCCGTCCTCGAGCACGGCGAGCATGTCGCGGTGCATCTCGTCATACGCCCGGCGCGCCGCGGGCGGCAGCGTCACCACCCGCTCGTTGTAGACCTTCGGCGGCAGCTCGGGCAGCACGTCCTCTTTCGCCAGCCGCCGGTAATGCCCGGTCAGGCACATCCGGAACTCCGGCTCCCGGTGCCGGTTGAGGCCCAGGACGTCGTCGGAGTAGTCGCCCACGACGACGTCGAGGTAGCGGGCGGCGAACCGCTCGGCGCTCGGCCAGCTCACCGGGTCCATCGCCTTGAGCGCCTGGTGCAGGTCCCCGGCGTGGTGGGTGATCGGCGTCCCGGACAGCGGCACCACGACCTGCGCCCGGCGCGCGAGCTTCAGCGCGGCCTTCGAGCGCGCGGACTTCGCCGACTTGATCAGGTGCGCCTCGTCGATCACGGTGGCGGCGAAGCCCTTGCCGAGCAGGGAGGTGGCGCTCTTCGGGTCGACGTCGCGGGTGGCGGTCTCGTAGCTGGTGACGTACAGGTCGTGGCGGTCGCCGGCCAGCCGCGCTCGGCTCGGTCCGCGCCAGGCGGCCACCCGCCACGGCATCCAGCGCCCGGCGTCGCGCACCCAGGAGTCCACCACCGAGGCGGGGCAGATCACCAGCATGGGCGCGGCCAGCGGCAGCACGCCCCGCTCGCGCAGCTCCAGCAGGCCGAGCAGGGTGGTCAGCGTCTTGCCGGTGCCGGGGTCGTCACAGATCAGGGCCTGGAGCCCGGCGGC
>Ga0207678_10005561_pt1 | contig 11264 bp, 7 predicted proteins | sample KBSC63metaG_FD_184319 | JGI IMG/M metagenome (GOLD analysis project Ga0207678, IMG submission 184319) | Corn rhizosphere microbial communities from Kellogg Biological Station, Michigan, USA - KBS C6-3 metaG (SPAdes) (version 2) | ecosystem: Host-associated > Plants > Roots > Rhizosphere > Soil ...
TCCGCGCGACGCGGACTGGCCGCACGGCACGGTGCTGCTGATGTCGGCCTGCCTGGCGGCGATCATGCTGGCGGCGGAGCGCGGCGACCGCCTGCGCATCACGCCCAGCTCGATCGAAGGCGTGTTCGACGAAGTGAGCCAGGCGCTCGGCCGGATCCTGATGCCGCCGGAGGCGCGGGAGGCGCGGCGGCGCGGCCGCCGGGCGATGGATGCGGGCGACCTGGTGGTGGCCGAGGCCAGTTTCGACGAAGCCTGCCGGCTGGGCCTGAACGACGAGGAGACGACGCTGTGGCGCGGGTGGGCGAGGCTCGGGCTCGGCCGGTTCGCCGAAGCCGCCGCCGATCTGGGGGCGGTCCTCGGCGGCGATCCCCTCGAGCCGGCGGCGGGGGAGTGGCGGCCGATTGCCGCCTATCTCCGCGCCGTGCTGCGCGAGGCGCAAGGCGATCTCCCGGGTGCGTTGAGCGACTTCGATCTCGCCGTGTCGCTCGGCCTGACCGATGCCGACGTGCGCGACCGGCGCAATGCCCTGGCGGCGCGTGCCGGGTTGTAGAAGGCCCACCGGCGGCCAGGTCCGCGGCCGCATCCGGCCTGGCTGCTAGTCCCGCCGAATCGGCCCCGATCCCATCTGCTGCGCCAGCTTGAACATCGCGCGCGCGACGGCGACCCGGGCGGCGTTGGGCGTCGGCTTGCCGAGGCGGGTGGCGATCAGCTCGTAGCTCTCGCCGCGCTCCAGCCGCATCACGATTGCCAGCCGGTCGTCCGGGCCGAGCGAAAGCAGCGCCGTCCGGTAGGCGCGCAGCTTGTCGTGATCGATGGTCGTGTCGAGCGGCGACGGGTGGCCGTCGCGCAGGTTGTCATCGAGCGTGGCCGTCGGGCCCTGGCGCACGGCGCGGCGGTGCTCGTCGGCGACCCGGTTCGACACCGATCGCCGCAGGTAGGCGAGCAGGGCGCCCGGGAAGCGCAGCTCGATCCGGTGCAGGCGGCGGAAGACGTTGATGGTGACGTCCTGGACGACGTCATCGGTGTCGGTGAGACGGCGCGGCTGCCGGGCGAGGCGGCTGCGGGCGAAGCGCTGGAGCGGGCCGCGGTAGCGCCGCATCAGGATCTCCCACGCCGTCTGGTCGCCCCCGCGGGCGCGCTCGACGAGGTCCACCGTGGCCACGGGATCGAACGACACAGGTGAGTCCGTCACGTCCAGGCTCCTTTCGCCGGGCGGTCGGAGTGGACCGCCCGTGGCAGCGTTGCGGCCGCTGCCGTCCGCCGAGGCCGGCGACATTCACAAAGAACGAGGCCGGCACAGAAACGTTACCGGCCGGTTGGCCGGGGCTCCTGTTGATCAAGGCGGAAAGGCGAGGCAAAAGGCGACGCGGAGGCCGCCGGCGGCCGGTTTCGGCCGCTACGGACGTCGAGACGGCATCGGCGGGCCGGCGGCGGGCGTGGCCATGTGCTCGGCGAGGCGGTGCAGGGCGCGGCCCACGGTCACCCGGGCGGCGTTCGGCGTCGGACAGCCGAGGGCCGTGGCGATGTCCTCGTAGCTGGCACCGGCTTCGAGGCGCATGACGAGCGCCCGCCGGTCGCGCGGCGACAGGGTGGTCAGGCCGGCCCGGAAGCGGCGCCGGCGATCGCGATCCAGGGTGTGATCGAGCGGCGAGGCGCCCGGCGTGGCGTGCTCGTCGAGCAGCGGCGCCGGGATGACGGTCCGCGAGGCGCGGCGGCGCTCGTCGACCAGGCGGTTCTGGATCGAGCGGCGCAGGTAGGCGAGGAGCGCGCCCGGGAAGCGCAGCTCGATCAGCGGCAGGCGGCGCAGGATGTTCAGCGTCGCGTCCTGCACCATGTCGTCGGTGTCGGTGAGGCCGCGCGCCGCCCGCGGCAGCCGGCCGCGGATGCTGCGCCGCAGCGGGCCTTCGTAGCGGGCGACGAGCTCGCGCCACGCGGTTTCGTCACCGAGCCGCGCGCGCACCACGAGATCGACCGTCGACGCGGCCGGCGTATCCGCAGCGGGAACTGGGTTCATCAAGTGATCGCGCGAGGGCTGGGGGCTGGCATCCCGGCGAACTCGCGCCATTCTACCCGGGTCGGCGGGTTGACCCAACTGTGGGGATCAGGGGCCGCCCCGGACGTAACGGTAAGCGGACGCGGTAGGATGGGCGGGACTCGAGCCGAGGACTCCAGATGCCGAACACAATCACGCCACCGCAGCCGGGGCGCAGCCGCCGCGCGTCCACCGCCGGCCAATCGAGCCGTCGCACGTTCCTGGCGACCGCGGGCTCCGGGCTGGCGGCGTCCGTCGTCGCCAGCGGCTTCCCGTCGATCGTGCCGTCGTCGGTGCTCGGCGCCGCGTCGCCGTCGAACCGCATCAACGTCGGCGCCATCGGCACCGGCCGCATCTCGCGCGGTCACGACCTGCCCGGCATCATGCGGCACGACATCGCCCGCGTGGTGGCGGCGTGCGACCTCGACAAGAAGCGCGTCGACGAGGCGAAGCTGCTGATCGAGAAGACCTACGGCGAGAAGGCCGGCCAGCCGTATACGGGCGTCAAGACCTACACCGACCATCGCGAGCTGCTGGCCAACCCGGACATCGACGCGGTCGTCATCAGCACGCCCGATCACCAGCACGCACTCGTGGCCATCGATGCGGTGCGTGCCGGCAAGGACATCTACCTGCAGAAGCCGGCGTCGCTGACGATCAGCGAAGGCCGCGCGGTGGCCGATGCGGTGCACCGCTCCGGCCGCATCTTCCAGATCGGCAGCCAGCAACGCTCGACGATCCAGTTCCGCTACGCCGCGGAGCTGGTGCGCAACGGCCGCATCGGCGAGCTGAAGACGGTGGAAGTCGGGCTGCCGGGCGATCCCGCCGGCGGCGATCCGACGCCGGTGCCGGTGCCCGCCGGCTTCAACTACGACGCCTGGCTCGGCTCCACGCCGGTCGTGCCCTACGCGATCGATCGGGTGCATCCGCAGAGCGGCTACGGACGTCCCGGCTGGCTGCGCTGCGAGCAGTTCGGCGCCGGCATGATCACCGGCTGGGGCGCGCACCACATCGACAGCGCCCACTGGGGCATGGACACCGAATACACCGGCCCGATCGAGATCTGGGGCACCGCGGAGTTCCCGACCCAGGGCCTCTGGGACGTGCACGGCCCCTTCCGCACCGAGGCGCTCTACGCCAACGGCGTGCACATGATCGTCAGCGGCGACTTCCCGAACGGCATCAAGTTCATCGGCACCAAAGGCTGGATCTTCGTGTCGCGCGGCAACGAGACCGTGACGGCGAGCGATCCGGTCGCCAAGCTGAAGGACGCCACCGCGCTGGCCGCGAGCGATCCGGCCATCATCACGTCGGTGATCGGGCCGGACGAGATCCACCTGCCCGAGAGCAGCGAGCATCACCTGAACTGGCTGGAGTGCGTGCGCTCGCGGCGCCAGCCGATCGCGCCCGTCGAAGTGGCGCACCGCGCCTGCACGGCGTGCCTGCTGCACCACATCGCGATGCGCGCCAAGCGGCGCCTCTACTGGGATCCGGTGCGCGAGCGGTTCAAGAACGACGACGCGGCCAACGCGCTGCTCTCGCGGCCGCAGCGTCCGCCCTACATCGTGACGACGTAGGACGCGTGCCGAATCGCCGAGGTTCGTCGAGACGCTCGGTCAGCGATCGGTGCTCGACGCGGTGACGATGCGATACGCCGACTGGAGGATCTGCCAGATCGTGGCGAGAATCCAGATCAGCACGACGATTCGCGCCTGCGCGTTGATGAAACGGACGACGCCAATCAGTTTGTCGGTTGCCTCGACGCCGGGCGCCAGCTGCACCACCGCCTCGGTGCGCAGCAGGATCAGCGCGAGCACGAGCGACAGCGTGTCCGTGATGAAGCGGCCGATCGTCCGCACGCGCGCCCAGTCCGGCCGCAGCAGCACCGCCCACAGCACCACCAGGCTGGCGAGCCAGATCACGGTGATCGGGACATACAGCTTGTCGAAGATCGGCGCCGGCGCCAGGAAGGCGGCGGCCGGGCCAAAGAGCAGCACCGGCGATCGCGGAATCGACAGCCACCAGATCAGGAAGATCGTGCCGCCGACGATCTCGGCGAGCAGTGTCCAGCGGCGGCCCTTGCCTTCCGGCCGCGGCAGCGCCACGACCTTCAGATCCGCCCACGCATGCTCGAGCAGCCGCGGCAGGTTCAGATCGAGCAGCGCGAAGATCAGCGTGATCCAGCCGAACACCGTCACCCCGATGGTGAACGGGAAGGAGGCGAGATGCCCGGCCGCCCGGCCGACCGGTGATCCGGTCACCAGCCAGGCGATGGCGATCGCCACGTTGACGGCGAGCGCGCCGCCGAGCGCGATCTTCAGCGTCATCCAGTAGACGGGGAACAGCGCCGGCCCGATGACGTGCCGCTGCGGACCGTAGCGCGTGGCCAGCGCGAGTGGATGGCCGAAGTGCTTGAGGACGGCTTCCTGCTCGTCTTCGGTGAGCGTGCGTCCGAGCTCCTCCTCGCGGTCGGCGATCTGGGTCCGGATGTCCTCGGCCAGCTCGCGGACGATGTCATCCCGCCGTGCGGCGGGCAGCGAGGCGCGGACGTTCTGCAGGTAGCGATCGATCAGCGGAGTCATGTCACTCGTCCTCGAGGATGCGGGCGATGGAGGCGTTCAGCCCGCGCCATTCGGCGTCCAGCAGGCGGACGACGCGATCGCCGGCGGGCGACAGGCGGTAGAAGCGCTTCTCGCGCTTGTCCTCCTCGCGCCACTCGCTGGTGAGCAGCCCCTGCGTCTCGAGCCGGCGGAGCAGGGGATACAGCGTCCCTTCGTCGACCGGCAGTCCGCGCTCGGCGAGCGCCTTGCGCAGGGTGTAGCCGTAGTGCTCGGCGCGGAGCTGTCCGAGCACGGCGAGCACCAGGCCGCCCCGCCGCAGCTCGAGGCGCAGGTTCTCGAACAGGGCGGTTTCGGCGGCGTTCGGGGCGTCAGGTGCTGTCGGCACGGTTCATCTCAGGTAGTGTGTGAAGCACAGTGTGTGACACACACTGTGTAACACACAGTATTGAGACGTCAAGTCCCAGGCGAAGTTCCGACCTCGGCCGGGCCGAGGCCGGGAGCAAGCCGGACGTAGGCTGGAACGAGGCCGGGCAGACGCCGGGCAGACGCCGGGCTGAGGCCGGGAGCAGGCCGGGAGCAGGCCGGGGGGAAGCCGGGCGGAGGCTGGGGGAAGGCCGGCGCGGGCTCCCTCAGCGCCAGTCGCCGGCGGCGACGAAGCCCGCCCAGTAGAACGGGTGGGTGCTGAGGCCCTTGGCCCGGCGCTCGGCAAGGACCGTCTGGCTGGCGTGTCGGACGGCGTCGGCCGTCGACAGCCGATCCCGGAGGCGGCCCTCGTAGAGCGGCCGCATCCAGGCGCGTGCGGCCCGATCCTCGACCGCCCACAGGCTCATGATGATCGTCCGGGCCCCGGCGATGCGGAAGGCGCGGCGCAGGCCGAAGACACCTTCGCCCGCCTTGATCTCGCCGACGCCGGTGTCGCAGGCGGAGAGGACAGCCCATTCGACGCCGTTGAGATCCAGCGCGGCGACCTCTTCGGCGGTCAGGATGCCGTCCTCCGGATTGCCGGGCGTCGGCCGCCGCTGGTTGGCGCCGGCCAGCGCCAGGCCGGAGAGCAGCAGCGGGTTGTCGGGCAGGATGCGCTGCCGCTTCGCGCCCTTGCGACCGCCGATGCCGCGGAGGCCATCCGGCCCGCGGCCCATGTAGACAGCGTCGTCGCAATCGTTCCCCAGGAAGAACCCGTGTGTGGCGAGGTGAAGGTACCCTTTGCCTGGCGCCCCGCGCTTGAAGGCCGCTTCGGTGGCGCGCGCGCCGATGAGGACAGTGGCGCCGCCGTTCAGGTTGCCCCCGAAGCTTGCGACGTCTTCCGCTTCCCGACGCGCCGCGGGCAGCGGGTAGAATTCCATCGAATCGAAGGTGCCGCAGGTCGCGTGTCGCCGTACGGGAGCTGCCGCGCCCGCGCTTTGGGCGTTGGGCAGCGGCATCGGGCCATACGCGGGGCCGCCGAGAGCCAGGAGCCCAGCCGAGGCGGTCCGATCGCTGGGCGGCGACACCAGATCACGCTCGGCCGACAGGTAGTGGATCGTCGGGCCCACATCGAGCAGATAGCGATCGCCGTCGGCCGGCAGCGCCGCCAGGGGCAACAGGTTGAGGGCGCCTTCGGGCACCACGAACACCTGGTCGAGGCCCGACAACTGCGCCGCGACCGGATCCCAGATTCGCGTCCGGAGTTCCAGTCCGATCCGTCGAAGCCGTGTCTCGCCGCCGGCCCGCGGCTGGCCGTTCGCGCCAATCGTTCCAACCACGGTCCCTCGCCACGTCGCGATCGTCCGATCGATGGACGCCGCGTCGCCGAGCGGTATGACGTCAGCCTCGGCGCGGTCGCCGCGCACAACGAACGCCAGATATTCCGGCGTGCGTGCCGCGCTGGCGCCGTGTCGGGCGGTCGTGAGATGGCTCGCCTGGGGAACGACGGTCGTCCGCTCGAACCGCACGAAGGACACGAGTGCGCTGCCCGGCGGCAACGCGGCGCGCACGTCGACGAGGCCGACCTCGCGGCGGGCGATGGCCGTGTGTGCATCGGCGCTGGCTTCGGCCAGCGCGACCTCGGCCTGTTCGCGCTGCTGCCGGACGCTGTCGAGCAGCGCCTGGTATTGCTGTGGCTCCAAATCGCCGAGACCGCGCACGGCCAGTCCCGCGAGGCGGGACGACGCGTCGGCGAGGGCTCTCCAGCGCGGCCCGATGGCGGGGTCGTCGGCGTAGATCGCCGATCGGCGACGCTCCGCCATTTCGTCGAGCGTCATCGCCCGCGCCCGAATGACGGCGTCGTGAATCGGAGCCGGGGCAGCGTCCTCCATCGTCGACAGCGCGACATCGAGGCCACGCGGACGCGCCGCCACATACGTTATGGCTTGCCGTTCCGGCAGCGAGCTGAGTGTCCGCAGCAGGTGTTCGCGTCCGATCCGTTCGGCGTCGAGCGCCGCGGCCAGCGCACCGTCGCGATCTCCCGATCGCGCCAGCGCCAGCGCGAGTTCGGCCTGTATGGCCCCAACCTTCGGATGCGAGACGCCGAAAATCGGCACGGCCGCTGCGATGCCACGTCGCGCGGCCGACAGAGCGGTGGCATTGTCGCCGGCGGCGGACGCGATCCGCGCCATCACCAGGTACGCGTCCACGGTGATATCCGTGATGCCCTGCGCCTCCTGAATGCGGAGGGCGCGCGCGCCGGCGGTCATCGCGCGTGCGTGCTCGCCTCGGCGAGACCAGATCTCCGCCTGGTCCAGCAGCACGTCCGCGACCTGACTACTGTCCGCGCCGTAGACGCGTTCGCGGATGACTCGCGCCCGCTGCAGCGCAACGAGCGCCTCGCCAGCGCGTCCTGCGCCGGACAAGGCCATGCCCAATCCGGTCAGCGCGAGTCCCACGAAGCGATGCTGCGGTCCGGCGACCCGCTCCCAGGTCCGCGCGGCCCGGCCGAAGAGGCGGATCGCCTCGTCGTAGTCGCCGATGGCGAAGTTGCGATTGCCGAGGTTGTAGGTGGCGGTCGTGACGCCGAGATGCGATGGCCCGAGCGCCCGCTCGTAGATCGACAGCGCGCGACGCAGCAGCCGGCGCGATGCCACGAAGTCCCCGAGCGCCTCCAGGGAGATGGACAGATCGTTCAGCTGGATGGCGACCAGGGGATGGTCCGGACCGTAGGCGGCCTCGGCAATGGCGAGCGCCCGCTCGCGCAAGGCCCTGGCTTCCGTGTAGCCGGCCATCCGGTGCACGGCGCCGGCCAGCGATCGCAAGGCATTGGCGGTCTCCGGATGGCCCTCACGAAGCGTCGTTTCGGCGATCGTCACGGCGCGGCGGAGCACGAGGGCGGCACCGGGGAAGTCTTCCTCCAGCTTCAATTGATCGCCGACGAGGATCAACGCCGCCACCAATGCCGGGTGGCTGGGGCCCATCTGCTCGCGAATCGCCAGCGCGCGCCTCAGCTCGGATCCCGAGCGCTTCAACTCGTTTCGGCGCTGAAAGAGCAGCCCGCGCAGCTCGAGGGTCCGCGCCAGCCCGCGAGAGGCCGGGCTGTCCGCTTTGTCTCGAATCGCCACCGCGCGGTCGCTGGCGGCCAGCGCTGCCGGGTACTCCTCGAGCCAGATCAGGACGTCGACCAGTGCGTCCAAATCGTCGGCGACTGCGACGTCGAGGCTCCCGAGGAGTCGCTCATGCTCGCGAAGCGCACGACGCACGTGTGTGGCGGCGACGGCGTACTCGGCGCGTGCCGTCAGGACCAGGCCGAGCAGACGCTCGCGCGTCGCGTGCTCGACCGAAGGCGGCGCGCCCGGCGCGATCAGCGAGTGGGCCACCGTCAGCGTGTCGGGCTCGGCGCCGCGGCCGTCGACCAGCAAAGCCTCGACGGTGAGCTGCCGGACGGCGGCCGCGCCGGGATCGGTCGGCGAGGTGGACGCCGCGAGCGCGCGCGCCATCGTGACGGCGTCCGCGTAGCGGCCGTTCGCGATGGACGCGCGGACGGCCGCCAGGGCGGCATCGTCTGCTGCCGCCGGCCGGCATAGAACGAGGCTCGCCGCGAGGACGAGCGAACACGCGAGGGCCGGATGCCATGCTCGGGGAGGAGCCAAGCCAGATTCCGCCCCCACGATACCGCGCAGGGCGGCGTCGAGCTAGAGCAGGGCGAGCTCCGTGCTGTTCAATCCGCTGGCCGATGCCAGCTCGCGGCGATCGTCGACGGTCACACCCTGTGAGCCGGGGCCCACGCCGTAGGTTGGATGCGATGCCACGCGGTGAACGGTCCGTCTCAGATCCGTCGAGGCCTCGGCCAGCGCCCGGAACGCACGCTCGAGGCGGGATTTGGCGAGCGTGACGTGTGACAGCAGTTCGAAAGCGGTGGTCCCGCCCGGCGCGAGCAGCGCCTTGGCCGCGATCGTCTCGACGTCCGCTCCGCCCGCTTCCAGCGATTGCATCGCGACACTGACCTGCCGGAACAGCTCGGCGATGACGGCGCCCGGCGCGGCGCCAGCCGTCGAGACAGGCGAGCCGACGCCGAGCAGGCCCTCCTTGTCGCGACCGAGCAGGCCTTCCTTGTCGCGCGGCGAGCCGAGCAGACCTTCCTTGTCGCGTGGCGGGCCGAGGAGGCCCTCCTTGTCGCGCGGCGGGCCGAGGAGACCTTCCTTGTCGCGCGGCGCGCCGAGCAGGCCTTCCTTGTCCCGCGGGGCGCCGAGACCGGGACCGAGCCCGAACGTGCCGTTGGTCAGCGTCCGGCGGATCGTCCGCTCGGTCTTGCCGATCAGCCTTTCGAGGCCGAAGAACGCATGGGCCGTCTGATCGACCTGGTCGCTGGTGCCGAGGGTCGAGCCCGACCAGACTGGCGTCGACGACGCGGAGGCGGAGCCGCCGACGCCCTTGGTCAGCGGCGACGCCGTCATGCTCGCAGCCAGCATCTTGTCGATTTCTTCGTGCCGCAGCAGCTGCATCTTGCCCAGCATGTTGAGAGCCGACTGCTCCAGCACCGCCGGCACGGCCGTCGCAACGGCGGGCACGTTCGCGAGCGCCTTCGACTGGGTGGCCGCGATGCGCCGGTCGAGCGCGTCGAGCGTGCTGTCGAGCGACGCCAGCATCTGCATCACCGCCGATCGGTCGGCCCGGTTGCCCGCGCCGCTGCCCTCGACGGCAGCGAGCACGGGCTCGGGCAGTCCCGCTCGCAGGCGATCGAAGACCAGGGGCGCCCACGCCTTCGCCGCTTTGGCGAGCTCGAGTCTGTCGTAGGCCGGGCGGCCGGTTTCGGGCGAGGCCGCATCCAGGCCGAGCCGCTTCAGATCCCGTTCGTCGGTGACGAACGGTGCGAAGATGCCGATGCCGTGCAGGCCTTCGAGGTCCTTGTGCTGGGCCACGAACGTGACCAGCCTGGGCGCGTCCGGCCTTTGTGTCGCGTCGTGGGTCGTCTCCTTCCCTGGCGCCAGGAATGACGCGAGGCGGCGGGCTGCAGCGCTCAGAACTTCGAGCGTTGGATGCGGCGACAGCTCCCGCAGATCGACGCACACGTCGTCCAGTCGCTCCGAGAGATCGACCAGGTCCACCAGCGGCCGGACATCGCCGGCCGCGGTTCCGATGAACGCCCCGCGGATCTGCGCCAGCCGCTCACCGGCACCCTTGTCGGTGCCATCGACGACGTTGAGGATGGCCTGCCCGAGGTCGGCCACGTGCCTGGTCAGCGTGTCGGCCGCGTTCAGGTTGAGGACGGACATCGCACCACGCTCGCCCGTTCCGGAGCCGTCGAACTGCGTGACGTACCGGTCAGCGACCAGCTGTCCGACCGCGTCGGGCGGCATGTCCCAGGCGGGATCGGCCTCGGCCTGCTTCGACATGCAGCCGAGGATGGTTTCGTAGGGCCAGCCGGCCAGGGGGATGGCGATCTCGGAGGCGACGAGATACTGCACCTCCGAGCGGAGCTCGCACGCGGCCTCCGCGTAGCTCATCGCACAGGCATTGGCGCCGAGCAGATCGAGCTTCGGCCACTCCTGAGAGGCGCCAGCCTGCGCCTGCGCCTCGAGCGGCTGGCGAAACTCGTGGATCGCCTCGCGAATCTCGGGCAGCGTCATCGGATCCCCGTGATCGCGGCCGTAGCCGAGGCCATAGGCGTGGCCCCACAGGACCAGGAAATACCGGTCAGCCGGGTAGTGATGGCGGGACCACTGCAGGAAGTTCGCCAGCGTCTCCCTGCTGCCCATGTTGGCGCCGTCTTTCTGGGGCTGCGCCATCTTGGTGGGCGTGCCGTCGGCGATCGGCTCGCCGTCCATGATGTCGGCGCGCACCAGCGTCGTCTGGCCGTCGCCAATGCGGTATCGCTGGGGCTTGGTCGGCCAGTAGCGGTTGATCTGCACGACGACGTTGATGTCGCGCCCGACGTTGGCCCGCTCCATCTCCTGCAGGTCGCTCACGGCATTGGCGTCCAGGTCGGCGCCATCGCCCGCCGCCATGTAGACCATCACCGTCCACTTCGCCTTGTCAGTCGCTACCTGTGCCATACGTGCTCCTGCGTGGGGCCGCCTGCGCTTCGGCGGCACTGAACCTGCTCAACGGCCTATAACGCCGTGTCCGGCCGATTTGAACGCGCCCCGTCCCGCCGCCGTCCCTGAGGCGGTTTCGCCGGCGCGAGGAACGTCGCGTCAGGGGTTCTTGAGGATGAATTCGCGGACCCAGAGGCCTTCGGCGCGCTGCCGGCCGGGCAGCAGCGG
>Ga0207678_10005564_pt1 | contig 11262 bp, 12 predicted proteins | sample KBSC63metaG_FD_184319 | JGI IMG/M metagenome (GOLD analysis project Ga0207678, IMG submission 184319) | Corn rhizosphere microbial communities from Kellogg Biological Station, Michigan, USA - KBS C6-3 metaG (SPAdes) (version 2) | ecosystem: Host-associated > Plants > Roots > Rhizosphere > Soil ...
CAACCTGTTCCGCCGGCCCGGTCAAGACATCAAGAGTTTTGTCGACGAAACACGGATCAGCATCAAGGCGGCAAGCAAATGAGTTCAAGTGCGCGGCAAACGTGTCCGCGGGAATTTCAGCGCCTCTAGCCGACCAACCTTCAGACTATTTACCCTTCGTATCGACCTTCTGCTTCTCGTCCTCGTTCATTTTCTTGACCATGGGATCACGACTGGCTTCGCCGGTGGTCTGAGTGGTCGTGGCCGGCGGGCTTTCGTTTGGAATGGAAGTTTGCGCCGGCGGTGTCGTTGCCGGTCTGGTTGCGGTCGTGCTCGGCGGCGATGTTGTTTGAGCGGTCGCCGACTGTGCATTGAATAGAAGAACGCTCGACAGTAGCGACACCGCGAGCGCCGTTGAGTTGGGTTTCATCGATCTGACTCCTCTCAGACCGGGAAAACGGCGCCCGCGGTGTAACGTTCCCTTCACGCCTCCAATTGCTTGCCGATCGGCAGTGTTCGGATGCGCTTGCCGGTCGCGGCGAAGATCGCGTTGATCAGCGCCGGCGCAAAGGGCGCCAGGCCCGGCTCTCCGACACCGCTCGGCGGCAACCCGCTCTTCACGACCAAGCCGCCGGGTGAAGGCACCGGCCTCGGGCTAGCCGAGATCGACCGACAGCTCTAGCACCACACCAGCATCGCCAGTTCCTGCGCAGCCACGCCCGCTCCAGTGTCTCCTGCTCCGCCACCAGCACTTCCACGGTAGGCCGCGAAAAACCGCATAGCCACGCATCGTGCAACTCGTTCGCCAGCCGCCAGTGAGCATCTGATTGGCAGAAGAAGCGCCTCGCGTTTGAGGCGAGGAGCCGGGCCACATAAGAAATTCAGCGAGATGGAACTGCCGTCGAGCGCAAGCATCCAGCAGAGCATGGTGGTAATTTTCGATACTGGCCCCGGCTAGTGGACAAGCTGGGAAGCGTTGTGATCCCGTACCTGCACGACCGCAAATGCGCTGCAGCGCAACAACTCGGCGGCATTCTGGGATCTCGCCGGCGCTCACCACGCGAAATCTTGACCACCCACAGCAGACATCGCCCGCTGCATAGCATGGACGGTAGCGGCAGTAGACGCCAACCAATAAGGTGAATTCACAGAGGACGACATCTGCGGTACCCTGATTAAAGGCGATCGTGTCAGATGAAGGCCCCCCTACAGATCAAGGTGATCGGCGAACTGGCGGTCGTGCGCGACGCGCAGGAAATTGTCCTGCCTGCGTCAAAGAAGACGCGCGCTTTGCTCGCCTACCTGGCTTTGGCCAACAGGCGACAACGTCGCGACTATCTATGCCAAATGCTCTGGAACGCGCCGGATGATCCCAGAGCTTCGCTCAGGTGGAGCCTCACGAAGCTTAGGCGGGTGCTCAACGAAGACGGTGATGAGCCGTGCCTCGGGACCGACGGAAGCAGCGTGTTTCTCGACATCAATAAGCTTGACGTCGATTTGCTGCACGTCGCCCACATTACAATAAAAAACGTACGCTCTTTTTCCACCTCGGACCTGGAAACTTGGGCCTCGCTGTTCCGAGGCCGCTTTCTCGAAGGTTTAGAACTTCCTCGTTGCCCAGTCTTCGAGGCTTGGCGCACCTTCCATGCTGACGCGTTGGATCGCACCAGATCGCTGATCCTGCAAATGCTGGTAGAACGACTACGCAGTGACCCTGAACGGGCTCTTCCGTATGCCCAAACCCTGCAGTCGATGGATCCGACCGATGAGCAAGCGGCATTGGAGTTGCGATCGCTTGACACTTCGGCTCGAGGGAGCGCAATGCGATCGGCAAACGCGAGGGTCGGTCAACCAAATGGCGGCCATCCCGATGCGTACTTCGCCCTAAATGAACAACAGCGTTCCCAACAAATACACTATTGCAGGAGTCCTGACGGGGTCCAAATTGCATACGCCATCTCCGGCAAGGGACCACCAATTCTTCGCGCGGCGCATTGGATGTCGCACCTTCAATATGAGTGGGAAAGCCCAGTCTGGCGACACTGGATCGATTCACTCTCGAAAGGCAATACGCCGCTAGTCGACTTCATTATTCATTTGGGGACATGGACGTTTCGGGCATCTTGGGAGACGTGAGCGTTCCGACTTTGGTGCTGCACGCCAGGAATGATGCAGCAGTTCCATTCGAACAGGGCAAGGCGCTAGCGGCTGGCATACCCGGAGCGCGCTTTGTGGATCTTAACAGCGCAAATCATATACTCCTTAGCGAGGAACCGGCCTTCGCCGATTTCGTGCGAGAGATCAGATCCTTCATTTCCGCGGCCGATCCCGAGTGACCCCTTGGCTCGGCCGCATGCCGGCAGGGCATTGCCGTTGAGGCTGTCCGGCCCCGCAAATTTCAACGCTTCGGCGGTGCTTTTTCAACGCCCGCGACAACACCTGCTCCAACGTGGGCCGGCGATTATCGAAGCCGGGATCAGCGAATGGAGGAACAAATGAACATTCATTCCGTAGTCGGCGGAGGTGGCGTGAAGCTGCATGTGCGCGAATGGGGCAAGGCCGATGCTCCGCCGGTCCTCTTCATCCATGGATGGTCACAGAATCATCTTTGCTGGCGCAAGCAGTACGAGAGCCAGCTTGCGGATGCGTTCCACCTCGTGGCCTTTGATCTTCGCGGCCACGGCATGTCGGAAGCGCCCGAGGCGCGGGAACACTATACGGAAGCCCAGCCCTGGGCGGATGACATTGCCGCCATCATCGATCAGCTCGGTCTGAAACATCTCACCCTCGTCGGCTGGTCCTATGCTGGTTTCGTCATCTGTGACTATGTTCGTTCGTACGGTCAGGATGCCATCGCGGGAATCAACTTCGTGGGTGCAGCCGTAACACTCGACAGGGCCGCGTTCGGCGTCCTGATCGGGCCCGGCTTCCTCGATCACGTGCCGGGTGCGACCGCCGACGATTTCCCGTCCAATATCCAAGCAATTCGCGCATTCGTGCATGGCTGCACCGCACGACCCCTATCGCACGACGAGTATACAGACGCCTTGTGCTGGAACATTGTGGTGCCGGCAAAGATTCGGGCCGCCCTTATCACTCGCGAGATCGATTCCGAGGACGTGCTAAGCGCACTAGATCGACCCGTTCTCATGACCCAGGGTATGTGCGACACGGTGATCCTCCCGGCGATGGGTGATCAGATCCTTAAAAGATGTCGGACCAGTACCGCGTCCTGGTACCCCGAAATCGGACATGCACCCTTTCTAGAGGATTCTTTGCGGTTCAACCGCGAACTCGCCGAATTCGTGGGTAAAGCAAGGAGAGCATAGAAGAGAAAAGAAACACCCAGCCACGACGGCTAACTGCGTGCTTTCCTGGCAAGACTTTTTTCAAGAGAGGTAGTTTGTGTGAAACGAAACGCTGACGCTCTGGCATACTTGATTGGCGGGAGCGCGACCGGCGTTTCCCATCACCGATAACTGTCACGAGACCGGGCGGTGATGACGAAGTGTGCGCCCTCAGAAGCGCCAGAACTTTCAATTTAGCTTTCTGAACGAGTGTCATTCCGGCTTTCTCTCTGGACGTTCAATAAGTTCGTAAGATGCGAGCGGCGCAAGCATCCGAGTCGGCCTACGGCCGCAGTCCGCCTAGGGTCAAAAGCGCCGATTTGACCCCCTGAATAGGGAGGAAGCCATGGTCCGCTTATCGGTCCTTACCTCTTTGCTGCTGAGCCTTGCGATCCCGTGTAACGCAACGTCTGCCCCGTTGGCCAAGGAGGCCGAAGTCAACGGTGTTCGCATAGAATATCTAGAGGACGGCTCTGGGGAGCCCGTCGTCTTCGTCCATGGGGTGATCTCCGACCATCGTGCCTGGGAACCGGTCAGAGACGAGATCGCAAGGAAATATCGGTTCATCGCCCTGACCCAGCGATATTTCGGTACCGGTCCATGGAAAGATGACGGAAGGGAATTCAGCGTCGCGACCTTCGCTGACGATCTCGCCAAGTTCGTCACGTCACTCAATGCGGGACCTGTTCACCTCGTCGGCTGGTCTTTTGGCGGCCACGTGGCCGCGACCATGGCCGTGAAAAATCCGTCGCTGATCCGCAGTCTCGTTCTGTACGAGGCCAGCATGATCTCCGTGCTGCCGGCGGACAGCGCTGAAGGAAAAGCGGCACGCGAAGATCGGGCCAGGATCTATGCCCCAGCCGCCGCTGCGAGCAAGGCCGGCGACCCCGTCAAAGCGGCCCGGATCCTGGTGGAGGCCGTGTTCCAACTCCAGTCGGGCGGGTCCGACCGCGAGCCGCAGGCGTTGCAGACGATGTGGGATGACAACGCCCGCACCATTCCGTTGCTGTTCGCAGCACCGCCACCACCGAACATCACATGCGACATGCTGACGAATTTCACCCAACCGACCCTGGTCATGCGGGGGGAGAAAACGCAGACATCGTACGTGATGATGAGTGAAGCGATCAGCAAGTGTGTGCCGGGTGCATTTCAGATCGTTCTTCCAACGGTCAACCATGACGGGCCAGTTCGTGATCCCGCGGGATTCAGCGCTGCTGTTATTGGTTTCCTATCCAAGCATCCAGGACTCTGATCTAGCGGGCCGAGACGGCGCAGCGCATGAAGTCAACATTGACTCGCCGTGCGCTGCGCCGGTCTTTTTCCTCTCGCCGTTCACGAGCGTTGATTTTGCGGATGATCGACAATTTACGTTAGCGACCAACATCGACGTTATTTTTGCGATCCGCAAAGCCCGTGGCAGCGCGGCTCGAATGAAAACACTAATGGCCTGCTGAGACAATACTTTCCCAGGGGCACCGACTTGTCGGTGCACTCGCAAGCCTATCTGAACAAAGTGGCTCGTCAGCTAAACGAACGACCACGTGAGACCTTGCAATTTGAAACCCCAGCAGAGAGATTTAACGCCTGTGTTGCGCCAACCGGTTGAGCCGACAGTCAGACTCGGACAATGGGGCGAAGAGATCCGGAATGCTAATGCGAACGCCCCAGAGACCGATGTCCGCCTATCCGCGAAGGTCGTCAGTCCGGCAACCGCGCAAAGAGTCAGATAGCGTTGAATGGCCAAGCCAGACGCGATAAGGACGGCAGCGCTTCGATGCCGCTGACATCCATAAAATTCAACAGCGCGCCACGGGAAAGGCCGCCCCCATGGATCTGAAACATGTTGGCATGGAAGGTAAGCTCCCGCAGTCCCGCCAGTTTTTCAAGGTCAACGTCGACCGCAAGGTTGAGCCGGCCCTCATAGACCGCGCCTCGTTTTAAACTGCCCGAAGGATTGCCAAGCGCTTCGCCGATATAAGTTGCCGAGAACTTGATTCCCCGACGTCCGAACGGCTGAGGCAACAAGCCGAGCGACGTTTCCTCGACATTGCTCTCACCTGTATCCGGATCGGCCGGCTTCAGATCATCCGTCTTTTTGTCCTCCTGGGCCCACGCGGAGCCCATGAAGAGGACGGAAAGAAGGAGAGTGGCAGGACAGCGCATGCGACTCCGACCGGCGGCTGTATCGGCTGCCAAACTTGCAGGTTCGCGCGCTCCTGACAACGATGCCCGTGCAGCTTCTTCTGTACAAAAGTGAGCTTTGGACAAAGCATGAGAAGCCGATATGCCGATTTTTTTTGCGCTGATCCTCAGGAACCAAGCATATCTCCCGGGCTTATCGGATGCATTTTGCATGGGAGATTAACTTGAAGATTCGGGCAGGCTACGACATCGCTTTCGAGTGCTATCAGGATGTGCCGACGGTGCTCCTGCTCAGCGTGCATCCGTCACGCGAAAAAGACCTTCTGACCCCGCAGCGCATAGAGCTGAGCCCGGGCATCAAAGCCAGGCAGGGCCTCGACCCGTTCGGCAACATCTGGACGCGCTTTCTCGCGCCCGCGGGACGATTTGAAATCCGCGCCGACTTCCTCCTCCGCGACAGCGGCCAGCCGGACGAGGTCGCTCCCGGCGCGCGGCAGTGGGAAGTGCAGGATCTGCCTGACGACGTCCTGCCTTTTCTCTACGGCAGCCGATACTGTGACACGCAGAAGCTTACGGACCTCGCATGGTCGCTCTTCGGGCCGATGACCGACGGCTGGGCTCGCGTACAAGCCATTTGCGATTACGTTCATGATCGCATTCAGTTCGGCTATCACCATGCGCGCTGCGACCGAACCGCGTCAGAGGGACACGCCGAACAGGTGGGCGTTTGCCGCGATTTCGCGCATCTTGCGGTCACGTTGTGCCGTTGCATGAATATTCCGGCCCGATACTGCACTGGCTACCTGGGTGACATTGGTGTTCCCAGGGACCCCGCGCCGATGGATTTCAGCGCGTGGTTCGAGGTGTTCTTGGACGGCCGCTGGTTCACATTTGATGCCCGGCACAACGTCCCGCGTATCGGGCGCATTGTCATCGCCCGTGGCCGCGATGCAGCCGACGTCGCGATCTCGACACAGTTCGGCAACGCGAAGCTCGCACGCTTCAACGTCATGACCGAGGAAGTTCTAAGCAAGGAATATGAAGCGGCGGCCTGATTTAACGGTCGCCGTTCATGTAAATGTAATTTGCGACAATTTCCACAACCAAGAACGGGAGCGGACGTCATGTATTAATTGCGAAAGAACACGAACCAGACAATGCCCAAGGTGATCACCGCGATACTCACGCTGCGACAAGAAGGCATCCCGGCTTCGCTGCTCTGCCGGCCAAGCCCGATTAGGTGGCTTTCGCATACCCAACCCAGGCCAAAACAAACAGACACCCGGGTCGATCATAAAACGAGCTGAAGGGGACATCGCCTTCGATGGGCGTCGATTGCACGGTTCGAAAGCATTAGGGTGCGCGTCTCGCCTCTGAGCATTTGCGACTGAATACTCCGAAGTAGAAATTCGGCTGTTTGCTGGGGATCTGCGATCTCGCCCACACTGCCCAGGAAATCCCAGGCAATTTGAAGCGAGCTTTCAACGAGAACTGGTAAAGGTTCGGCCATGCCACAGAAACGCAGCACAAGCATTCCCGTTCCTTTTACTCAGCCCTTTGATTGTATACCTGAACCGCTTCGGCGAGCAGGTCGAGACCGGTTACAACGCAAATTCCGCTTGCCAGTTGGCTCGGAGCGCCCAGGAGCGCAGGGCCTTGTAACCGGGCTATGCTTTTATGTGGCAGAAAGTCCCATTTGTGAAATATGTAACACATGGATCTGCCCCGCCCTTCCGAATTGGGATCTGACAGGCGGTCGCCCGTGCTGAAATTTCTTCGAGAGCGCGAGAACGCCCAACGGTCCGGGTGCCAGTCGTAGCCCGCCCTACCTGCCGAGGAACCCTATTCTCCGTCGATGGTTTGACCGTGAGTACAAACCCCGGAGGACCAAATGGGATTCTTTACTAAAGACATCAAAACCCTCGATGATCTCTTCGTTCATACGCTGCGCGACATCTATTACGCAGAACAGCAGATCGCGAAAAGCCTTCCCGACATGATCGAGAAGGCGACCGACCAAGCCCTCAGAAACGGCTTTGAGACGCACCTTGCCGAAACCAAAGGCCAGATTGTGCGCCTTGAAAAAGTGTTCCAGATGCACGGAGTCGAAGCCAAGGGCGTCGATTGCCCTGCCATTGACGGTATCCTGGACAAAGCCGGCGAAGTTGCTGGCGACGTTGACGACAAGAGCGTGCTGGACGCGGCCCTGATCGCCGCTGCCCAGGCAGTCGAGCACTATGAAATCACGCGTTACGGCACACTGATCGCATGGGCCAACATGCTAGGCCGCAGCGACTGCGCCTCCGTCCTGCAGCAGAACCTCGATGAGGAAAAGGCGACGGACAGCAAGCTGAACACGATGGCGCTCAAAAGCGTCAACCGCAAGGCTGCTTAATTTACGTGAGGAAGCTGGAGACCAGGGGCTGCCCGCGCCAATCGGGCGGCCCTTTGTTTTGGGAACGGACATGGACGAACTAGCCATACTGAGAACCCTTGCTGCCTGTACGACCATCCTCGCTGCGGCGATGGTCGCGGCAAACATGAGTGCCCGCATAACCGTTGCCGGGTTTGTAATATTCATCGTCGCCTCCGTTGCCTGGATGGCGGACGGCTGGCTTGAGAACAAATCCTCGCTGGTGATCCAGAATGTATTTCTTCTGCCCATTAACATCCTGGGTGTGTGGCGCTGGCTGCCGAGGGCCGAGAGAGAGGCAGGAGTTTCCGGAGCGAGCCCTGCGCTGAGCAACTTGAGACGGGATCATGCCGCGCGCGCAAGAAAAAGATAAGAAGCCTCTCCTCACCCGTGAAGAGTGGCGCGCTAGGCGTGAACTGCGCCGAGAGAAGCAGCGCGGGGATAATGTCAAACGTGCCGCAAAGATGCATGCCGCCCGGCTGAAGAGCGAAGCAGGCGGCGACAAGTTCCCTGACGAACTCAAGCAATCGGTTTTTGTGGGATGCTCGGGCTGGCGTTACTGGAAATGGCGAGATTCATTTTATGAAGGTGTGCCGCAGAACGACTGGTTCGGGCACTACCTGAAGCGCTTCGATACCGTCGAAATCAACGCATCATTCTATTCATGGCCAACGGTTGCCGGAGTGCAGTCGTGGCGCCGCCAGCCCGATAGGAAGACGTTCGTTTACACCGTCAAGGTCTGCGAGCTCATCACCCATATCAAGAAGTTCAAGGGCACGAAGACACTGGTGGAGGACTTCGGGATGATCGCCGACATCCTGGGCGACCGCATGGGTTGTTTTTTGTTTCAACTTCCGCCGAGCTATCGCTTCACCAGAACCCGGCTCAACGACATCGTCAGCCAGCTCGATCCCGCGCGTCGCAACGTCGTGGAATTCAGGCACGTCAGTTGGTGGAATGAAGAGGTTTACAGCGCCTTTCGGAAGGCTGGGATCATTTTTTGCTCCTGCAGCGGACCCCGCCTGCCCGATAAACTCGTCCGGACAGCGGATGAGGTTTACGTCCGCCTGCACGGACCCAAGCGCTGGTACCGGCACGACTATTCAAAGGAAGAGCTGGCAATCTGGGCCGACAGGATTCAGGCCAGCGGGGCAACGCGCGCCTGGGTTTATTTCAATAACGACAATAACGCGCATGCTCCCAAAAACGCGACGACCCTGCGGCGGATGCTGGGCCGCTCCTTGCCGGGCGTGAAGCCGGCCGTTGGAACTTTGCCGATCTCGCAAACGTTCTCAGAGGTTTAGGGAGGTTGTCCGATGACCAGCAAATCACTCTGGATGGATACCGAAGTTGCGCCACAGGCGGAGGTGCTCGATGGCGTCCATGAATGCGATGTCGCCGTCATCGGCTCGGGCATTGCCGGCATCTCTACTGCCTATGAGCTCTCCAAGCGCGGCAAATCCGTAATCGTCATCGACCGCGGCCGCATCTGCGGAGGCATGACGTCGCGCACGTCAGCCCATCTTGCTCCGCTGTGCGATGATCTCGTCAGCGAAATGATCAAGATCAAGGGCAAGGAGGCGACGAAGCTTTTTTGCGAAAGTCAGGCTGCTGCGGTCGACCGCATCGAGGAAATCCAGAAGAAAGAAAAGATTGATTGCGACTTCCGGCGGCTCGACGGCTATCTCTTTCAGGGCCGAGATATGCCTGCGGATGTTATCGGCCAGGAGATGGACGCGGTCCGCGAGGTCGGAGCCCCCGTTGACCGCCTGGTGGGCGTGCCCTTAAACGGGTGCGAAGACCGTCATGTACTGCGCTATCCCCGGCAGGCGACCTTCCATCCCCTCAAATACCTTGCCGGGGTGGCGGAGGCCTGCAGCAAAAATGGCGTGGAGTTCTTCCGGGACAGCCCGGTAGAGGAAGTGACTGAAGGCGACGGCATGGTCGTCGTGAAAACGGCTCGCGGAGTTATCCGCGCCCAGCATGCCGTGGTCGCAACCAACTCCTCGATCTCCGACCGTTTTGCCATTCATACAAAGACGGCTCCGTACCGGACCTACGTCATTTCATTTGAGATCAAGCGCGGCGCCCTGCCCGACGCCCTCTACTGGGATACGGAAGATCCTTACCACTACGTGCGCCTGCAGCCCGGCCCTTCGAAAACCGATTATGTTCTGGTCGGCGGCGAAGACCATAAGAGCGGAGAAGCGGACGACGCGGACGATCGTTTTAGGAACCTGGAGGACTGGGCCCGCGGCCTGATTTCCGGGCTTGGAAAGGAGACGCATCGGTGGTCTGGCCAGGTACTCGACACCGTCGACTACGCCGGTTTCATCGGGCGCGACCCTGGCGGCAAGAATATTTTCGTAGCGATGGGCGATTCAGGTCAAGGCCTGACGCATGGTGTCATGGGCGCGATGCTGAACACCAGCCTGATCTTAGGCAAGGACCATCCATGGAAGGATATCTACGCACCCGCCCGCGTCCCGCTGAAGGCGGCGAAGAATTTCTTGACGGAAAATGTCACTGCGCTGAAGAGCTTCGCCGAGTATGTCGCACCGGGTGAGCTGAGCTCACTGGACGATCTGAAGCCCGGCCAAGGCGGGATCGTGCGACGTGGACTGTCGAAGATTGCGGCGTATCGCGACGAAGAAGGAGCCTTGCACCTGAACTCGGCAAGCTGCACCCATGTTGGCTGCCACCTGCACTGGAACAGCTTTGAGACCTGCTGGGATTGCCCCTGCCACGGCTCGATGTTCGGAGTAGATGGCCACCCCATCAATGCACCTGCCATCGCGCCACTTACCAGAGCTGAACAGTAGAAAAGCCCAGCCTGGCCGGGAGCGCCCCCAGTAAGGGAGATTGGGTCAGTAGGGCGACCTCAATGGGGAACGCAGGATGTGGACTGTGCCTCGTGTGACCAGCGCGTTCTATCTGCCCCCTCAAAGTGGGCACGGTAGTGACGGCTCAGACATGCGTGTCAAACGATCGAACAATGATGCTTTCGGCATCAAGGCATCCGCGCTTTTTGTCGCGAGGCGTCGATGGCGTCGACGCCGGCCTGTTTCACTCGGTCAAAAGTCTCGGTGCCCGCGTCTTTGATCTCGTTTTTCAGCGTGTCAGCAGCTTCGCGCACACTTTGCGATACAGCGCCTGCGCGCTTGTTTAGGTCTTCCTTGACACTGTCGCTGTACTCGCCGACCCACTCGTTCTCGAGGTCGAATGTCCGAAATGCACCGGCAACCGCGGCCCCGATGGCAAGGCCTACGGCACCAAGCACTAGGTGGTGTGGACACTTATCGCAGCCACAAGATGATTGCCGCGAGAGTGACGACGGCGCGGTAATTTCGGGCGGTCTTTTCGAATCGGGTTGCGACG
>Ga0207678_10005565_pt1 | contig 11262 bp, 8 predicted proteins | sample KBSC63metaG_FD_184319 | JGI IMG/M metagenome (GOLD analysis project Ga0207678, IMG submission 184319) | Corn rhizosphere microbial communities from Kellogg Biological Station, Michigan, USA - KBS C6-3 metaG (SPAdes) (version 2) | ecosystem: Host-associated > Plants > Roots > Rhizosphere > Soil ...
GCAGCCAACAAAATCGGCGCCATCGCCGTGCCGGTGAACTTCCGGATGACGCCGCCCGAGATCGCCTTCCTGGTCAGCGACTGCCAGGCCCGCGTGGTGATCACCGAGGCCGTGCTGGCAAGGGTGGCCACCGCGGTACGTGACATCGATCCGACGCTGCAGACTGTCATTGTCGCAGGTGGCGGCACCGATGACGACGTCGCCGGCTACGAAGACCTGATCTCGGAGCCGGGCAACGAGCCGCTGCCCACTGTGCTCTACCCGCTCGGCGCATTCGATCCGGGTGCGCTGCTCGACGTGCTCGCCGCCGAGAAGGTGTCATCGATGTTCCTGGTGCCCGCCCAGTGGCAGGCGGTATGCGCCGAGCAGCGACTGAATCCGCGGGAACTTCAGTTGCGGGTGCTGTCGTGGGGTGCAGCTCCGGCGTCGGACACCTTGCTGCGCAACATGGCCGAGTTGTTCCCAGGCGCGCAGATCTATGCGGCATTCGGCCAGACGGAGATGTCGCCGGTGACTTGTATGTTGTTGGCGCAGGGCGCAATTCGCAAGCGCGGCTCGGTCGGAAAGGTGATTCCGACGGTGGCCGCGCGAGTGGTCGACGACAACATGAATGACGTTCCCGTCGGCCAGGTCGGCGAGATCGTCTACCGGGCGCCGATTCTGATGGCCGGTTATTGGAATAACCCGAAGGCCACCGCCGAGGCGTTCGCCGGCGGTTGGTTCCACTCCGGCGACCTGGTCCGCCAGGACGAGGAGGGCTACGTCTGGGTCGTCGATCGCAAGAAGGACATGATCATCTCCGGCGGCGAGAACATCTACTGCGCCGAGGTCGAGAATGCCCTGGCGGGTCATCCCGCCATCATCGAGGTGGCGGTGATCGGGCGCCCTCACCCGAAGTGGGGCGAGGTTCCGATAGCGGTGGCCGCGGTCCATACTGATCTTGACCTGGGTGATCTCGATGAATTCCTCACCGAACGGCTGGCGAGGTACAAGCATCCGAAGGCGCTGGAGATCGTCGAGGCGCTGCCCCGCAACCCGGCTGGCAAAGTCCTGAAAACGGAACTGCGGGCGCGTTTTTGCGCACAAGGATTGATTGACGCTGGCGAAACTTCTACTCCGCCAACAGTTTCTGCTGCGGCACAAGACATTTAACGAACGGGGGTGGGTTTGCTAACGGTTACGGGCTCAATCCTGCCGATGCGGTACACGGCGGGTGCAGCATCGGGTACAGTCCTGTGGTCCGTCTCACTACCCGCGAGTAGGGAGACGGTGGTCACACACTCGGGGTTGGGGCAAGGAGGGTGCGTGGGACAGGGTGTGCCGCTGCCCCATGACAGTGCCGGTTTCGTCGTGGGAGGCCACCGGTGACGGCGTCCACCGGTGTGGTCGGCTACGTCCGCGATCAGACCAGGCCGGCGCTGACAGCTGTCGGCGGCTTCGTCCGGATGTGCGTGCTGACGTTCAAGGCTCTGTTCAGGCCACCGTTTCAGTGGCGCGAGTTCATCCTGCAGAGCTGGTTCTTGTTCCGCGTGTCGTTCCTGCCCACCCTCGCGGTCTCAGCCCCGCTGACCGTGCTGCTGATCTTCCTGCTGAACATCCTGCTCGCCGAGTTCGGCGCCGCCGACGTCTCTGGCGCGGGCGCGGCGATCGGCGCCGTCACCCAGTTGGGCCCATTGGTGACAGTCCTGGTGGTGGCAGGAGCCGGGTCGACGGCCATCTGTGCCGACCTCGGCGCCCGCACCATCCGTGAGGAGATCGACGCCCTCGAGGTGCTCGGCATCGACCCGATCCATCGGCTGGTGGTGCCCCGCGTGATCGCGTCGACCTTCGTAGCGTTGTTGCTCAACGGTGCGGTGATCACCATCGGCCTGGTGGGCGGCTTCATCTTTGGGGTGTATCTGCAGAACGTCTCGGCCGGCGCCTACGTGTCGACGCTGACGCTGATCACCGGCCTTCCCGAAGTGCTGATCTCGGTAGTCAAGGCCACCGTCTTCGGCCTGATCGCAGGGCTGGTGGGCTGCTACCGCGGTCTCACGGTCTCGGGCGGCGCCAAGGGAGTCGGCACGGCTGTCAACGAGACGCTGGTGCTGTGCGTGATCGCGCTGTTCGCGGTGAACGTGGTGCTGACCACGATCGGTGTTCGGTTCGGAACGGGGCGTTGACGTGTCGACCACTCAGGTCCTGCGTTCTCGGTTCCCGCGGGGCGCCGCCGGTGCCGACAGATTGGTCGGTGCACCCGGACGGTTCCTCGACAGCGTCGGCCACGTCGCGTGGTTCGTCGTCACCGCGATGGGCTCGATCGGGCACGCGCTGCGTTACTACCGCAAGGAGACGCTGCGGCTGATCGCCGAGATCGGCATGGGCACAGGCGCGATGGCCGTTATCGGCGGTACCTCCGCGATCGTCGGATTCGTCAGCCTGTCCGGCTCATCGCTGGTCGCGATCCAGGGGTTCGCATCGCTGGGCAACATCGGTGTCGAGGCCTTCACCGGCTTCTTCGCCGCGATGATCAACGTGCGGTCTGCCGCCCCACTGGTGTCGGGTGTCGCGCTCGCGGCCGTCGTCGGCGCCGGCGCCACCGCCGAGCTTGGCGCCATGCGCATCAGCGAGGAAATCGACGCCCTCGAGGTGATGGGCATCAAGTCGATCTCGTACCTGGTGTCGACGCGAATCATGGCAGGCTTCGTCGTGATCATCCCGCTCTACGCGATGGCGATGATCCTTTCGTTCCTGTCCGGTCAGGTGACCACCACACTGTTCTACGGCCAGTCGACGGGCACCTATCAGCACTACTTCAGCACGTTCCTGCGACCCGAGGACGTGTTCTGGTCGTTCGTCGACGCCATCATCATCTCGATCATCGTGATGCTGAACCACTGCTACTACGGCTATTTCGCCAGCGGTGGGCCGGTCGGCGTCGGCGAGGCGGTCGGCCGGGCCATGCGAGCATCCCTGGTGGCGGTGGCATTGGTGGTCCTGTTTGTTGCGTTGGCGCTCTACGGCGTCGACCCGAACTTCAACCTGACGGTGTAGCGAATGACCGCCCCGCTGAACACAAAACGCGAACCGCCATACAAATTGGCCGGGTTGATCCTGGCGTTGATCACCGTCGCCGTGGTCGTGTTCGCGTTCATGCAGTTCCGCGGCGACTTCCTGAATCGCGAACAGCTGACCATGATCTCGTCGCGCGCGGGTTTGTCGATGGACCCGGGGGCGAAGGTCACCTACAACGGCGTGGAGATCGGTCGGGTCGGCAAGGTCCAGGCGGTCACCGTCGGAGATCAGCCACGGGCGAAGATCGTCCTGGATGTGGATCCCAAGTACTTCAAGTACATCCCGCAGAATGTCATCGCCGATATCACCGCCACCACCGTGTTCGGCAACAAGTACATCTCCTTCACGTCACCGAAAGACCCAACCCCGCAACGCATCACAACAAAAGATGTGATCGACGTGACGTCGGTGACCACCGAATTCAACACGTTGTTCGAGACGGTGGTGGATCTTGCCCAGCAGGTCGACCCGGTGAAGTTGAACCAGACCTTGTCCGCAACCGCGGAAGCGCTCAACGGGCTCGGTGACCGGTTCGGCCAGTCGATCGTCCACGGCAACGAGATCCTGGCCGAGATCAACCCGCAGATGCCCCAGATCCGCCACGACAATCAACGACTCGCGGATCTCGGCGACGTGTACGCCAACGCGGCGCCCGACCTGTTCGAAGGTCTGGAGCACGCGGTGACGACCGCGCGCACCCTCAACGAGCAGCAGGGCAATATCGATCAGGCGCTGATGGCCGCCGTCGGGTTCGGCAACACCGGCGGAGAAATCTTCGAACGCGGCGGGCCCTACCTGGTGCGCGGCACCGCGGACCTGGTGCCCACGTCGCAACTGCTCGACACCTACAGCCCCGCACTCTTCTGCACCATCCGCAACTTCCACGACGTCCAGCCCAAGGTCGCCGCATCGCTTGGCGGCAACGGGTATTCGCTGCGGACGGAGTCCGAATTCATCGGATTGGGAGCCGGTAATCCATACGTGTACCCCGACAACCTGCCGCGGGTGAATGCGCGTGGCGGCCCCGAGGGCAGGCCGGGCTGTTGGCAGCCCATCACGCGTGATCTGTGGCCTGCGCCCTACCTGGTGATGGACACCGGTGCCTCCATCGCGCCGTACAACCACTTCGAACTCGGCCAGCCGCTCCTGATCGAGTACGTGTGGGGACGCCAGATCGGGGAGAACACGATCAATCCATGAAAATCACCGGAACAGCTATCAAGCTCGGCATCTTCTCACTGGTGCTGTTGCTGTTCACCGCGATGCTCATCGTGGTGTTCGGCCAGATGCGGTTTGACCGCACCACGGGGTATTCGGCGATCTTCTCCAACACCAGTGGGCTTCGGACGGGCCAGTTCGTGCGAGCCTCCGGCGTTGAGGTCGGCAAGGTCTCCAAGATCGAGCTCATCGACGGTGGATCCAAGGTGCGCGTCGACTTCAACGTCGATCGCTCGCTGCAGCTGTTCGACGGGACGACCGCGTCCGTCCGTTACCTGAACCTGATCGGCGACCGGTATCTGGAGCTCAAGCGCGGCGAGAGCGACAAGCGCCTGCCTGCCGGCGGCACCATCCCGCTCGAACACACCGAACCCGCACTCGACCTCGACGCGTTGATCGGCGGGTTCCGGCCCGTGTTCCGGGCACTCGACCCCGACAAGGTCAACAACATCGCCCAGTCGATCGTCACGATCTTCCAGGGCCAGGGCGGCACGATCAGCGACATCCTGGACCAAACTGCGTCGCTGACATCGGCGCTGGCGGATCGTGACCAAGCGATCGGCGAGGTGATCAAGAACCTGAACACAGTGCTCGACACCACGGTCAAGCATCAGCAGCAGTTCGACGAAACCCTGCAGAACTTCCAGAAGCTCGTCACCGGGCTGAAGAACCGCGAGGATCCGATCGCAAGCTCGGTCGCCAACATCAGCGACGCGGCGGGCACGATCGCCGACCTGCTGGCCGACAACCGACCGCTGCTGCAGAGCACCCTCACCTATCTCGAAGGGGTTCAGCAGCCGCTGATCGACCAGCATGTCCAGGTCGATGACATACTGACTCGGCTGCCCACCGCGTTCAAGATCATCGGCCGGGCCGGTGGCATCTACGGTGACTTCTTCAACTTCTACGCCTGCGATATCTCGGTCAGGTTGAGTGGCAGGCAACCGGGCGGTCCGGTGCGAACGGTCAAGCTCTTCAGCCAGCCTTCGGGTAGGTGCACGCCGCAATGAGGACACTCGAGGGTTCGAACCGCGTTCGAAACGGGTTGCTGGGCATCGTCGTCCTGCTTATCGCTCTTGGTGTGGGGCAAAGCTTCGCCAGCGTGCCGATGCTGTTCGCGACGCCCACCTACTACGCCCAGTTTTCCGACACCGGCGGCATCAACACGGGCGACAAGGTACGCATCGCAGGCGTCGACGTTGGTCGGGTGCGATCCATGAAGATCGACGGCGACAAGGTCGTCATCGGCTATTCGCTCGGGGGCACCCAGATCGGTACCGACAGTCGCGCGTCCATCCGCACCGACACCATTCTGGGTCGGCGCAACATCGAGATCGAACCGCGCGGAACGAAACCGTTGCGCGCCAACGGCATTCTGCCGCTCGGCCAGACCACCACGCCGTATCAGATCTACGACGCGTTCTTCGACGTGACCAAGGCGGCGTCCGGCTGGGACACCCAGACGGTGAAACGGTCGCTGAACGTGTTGTCGGAGACCATCGACCAGACCTATCCGCATCTGTCCGCCGCGCTCGATGGTGTCGCGAGGTTCTCGGACACCATCGGCAAGCGCGATGACCAAGTCAAACAACTGCTCGCCAACGCCAACAAGATCGCAGGCGTCCTGGGCAACCGCAGCGAGCAGGTCAACCAATTGCTGGTCAACGCGCAGTCGCTGCTCGCGGCGATCAACGAACGCAGCTACGCGGTCAGCATGCTGCTCGAGCGGGTGAGCTCGTTCTCCGAACAGGTGAAGGGCTTCATCGACGACAACCCGAATCTCAACCGCGTGCTCAAGCAGCTGGAAGCAGTCAGCGGCCTGCTGGTCAAGCATAAGTACGACCTTATGGACACGTTGACCACGGTGGCGAAATTCGTTGCGTCGCTTGGTGAGGCGGTGGCCTCCGGTCCGTTCTTCAAAGTCATGCTGGTGAACCTCCTGCCGGGGCAGATCCTGCAGCCGTTCATCGACTCCGCATTCAAGAAGCGCGGCATCGACCCCGAGAAGTTCTGGGGAGATGCGGGCCTGCCTGCCTGGAGGTTCCCCGATCCGAACGGGCAGCGGTTCCCGAACGGCGCCCCGGCGCCGGGACCGACGCCGCTCGAGGGCACGCCGGAGCACCCCGGACCCGCGGTGCTCAAGGGCTCGCCGTGCTCGTACACGCCGCCGCCCGATGGCCTGCCACGACCCGGCAACCCGCTGCCGTGTGCCGATCTGACCACCGGCCCGTTTGGCGGCCCCGAATACGGCCCGCCCGACGTGGTCACCTCAAACCCGAACCCGAACGGTCCCGGGTTCACGCCGGGTGTGCCCGCTGCGGCCATCCCGGGTCAGATGCCGCCCGACATGCCCGGCGCACCGGTGCCGTTGCCGCCGGCCCCGCCCGGCGCGCGCACGGTCCCACTGGGACCGCTGCCCGGACCGCCGGACTTCACGCCGGGCATCGCTCCGCTGCCGCCTGCGCTGACGGGTCCGCCGCCACCACCCGGACCGGGTCCAGACGCCGGCCCGGCGGGTACCCCGCCGCTGCCAGGCAACCCGCCGTACCTCCCGCCCGGATCGTGGGGGGGCTGAGTAGATGTCGACAATCTTCAATGTCCGAAACCTGAAGTTGCAGGGCGTGTCTCGGGCTTCGGTGATCATCGGTGCGCTGGTCGTCGTGCTGGCGATCGTGGCGGCCATCGTCGGCTGGAATTTGTACAAGAAGCTGACCACCAACACCGCCGTCGCCTACTTCCCCGAGACGCTGGCGCTGTACCCCGGCGACAAGGTGCAGATCATGGGCGTCAAGGTCGGCTCGATCGACAAGATCGAGCCGGCAGGCGACAAGATGAAGGTGACGCTGCACTACGACAACAGTTTCAAGGTTCCGGCCAACGCCACCGCGTCGATCCTCAACCCGAGCCTGGTGGCGTCGCGCAACATCCAGCTCTCCCCCCCGTACACCGGCGGACCGGTGATGGAGGACAACGCGGTCATCCCGATCGACCGCACGCAGGTGCCTGTCGAGTACGACGAGTTGCGCGACTCGATCAACCGGATCCTGACCGACCTCGGCCCGACCAAGGAACAGCCCAAAGGGCCGTTCGGTGACATCATCGAATCCGCGGCCACCGGCTTCGCAGGCAAGGGTGAACAGCTCAACAAGACGCTGAACGGACTCTCGCAGGCGCTCTACACGCTCAACGAGGGGCGTGGCGACTTCTTCGGCGTGATCAAGAGTTTGGCGCTGTTCGTCAACGCGCTCTACCAGAGCGATCAACAGTTCGTCGCCCTCAACAACGACCTCGCCACGTTCACCAACTCGTTCACCAACACCAACCGTGAGGTCGCCGACGCGCTGGCCGACCTCAACCAGTTGTTGACGACCACCCGCCAGTTCATCACCAAGAACGGCGAGGTGCTGAACCACGACATCAACAACCTGGCCGACGTGACCAACGCGATCCTGCAGCCAGATCCTTTGAACGGCTTGGAGACCGCGCTGCACGTGTTCCCCACGCTCGGCGCGAACCTTGAGAACATCGTGTCGCCCAACACCGGCGGCGTCATGGGCCTCCCCGTCATCAACAACTTCGCAAACCCCCTGCAGTTCGTGTGCAGCTCGATTCAGGCAGGCAGCAGGCTGGGCTATCAGGAATCCGCGGAGATGTGCGCGCAATATCTGGCGCCGATCCTGGATGCCATCAAATTCAACTTCCCACCATTCGGCGCGAACCAGTTCACCGGTGCGATGACGCTGCCCAAGCAGATCGCCTACTCCGAGCCGCGGCTGCAGCCGCCAGGGGGCTACAAGGACACCACCGTGCCTGGCATTTTCTCGCGCGACACGTTGTTCTCGCACGGCAACCACGAGCAGGGCTGGGTAACTGCGCCAGGCATGCAGGGTGTCGACGTGCAACCGCTCACGCAGAACATGCTGACCCCGGAGTCGCTCGCCGCACTGATGGGCGGACCCGACGCCGCGATACCGCCGGCTCCACCCGCGTTCGGCGCACCGCCTGGAGGCAACCTGCCCGGCCCGCCAGACTCCTACAGCGAGAACAATCCGCTGCCGCCGCCGTGGTACGTCCAGCCGGGACCACCGCCTGGTCCCGCACCGGGCGTGATACCAGGCGATCCGGGTGGTTCGCCGCTGTCGGGGCCCGCACCGGCCGCACCGGCAGGACCCGCGCCTGCCGGACCGGCCCTACCCGCTGAGGCAGGTGGATGAGCATGCGTAAGTGGAGCCGAATCGCCAGCCGCGCGGTGGCACTCGTGACGGTGGCGTTGGTGCTGAGCTCATGCGGGTCGTGGAAGGGCATCGCGAACGTTCCGCTGCCGGGCGGCCCCGGCGGAGGACCGGACAAGATGACGATCTATGTGCAAATGCCGGATACCTTGGCGCTCAACGTCAATAGCCGCGTCCGGGTGGCCGACGTGTATGTCGGCCGGGTGCGTGAGATCGCGCTGAAGAACTGGGTCGCGACGCTGACGCTGGATCTGCAACCCGGCATCAAGCTGCCGGTGAACACACTCGCCAAGATCGGCCAGACCAGCCTGCTGGGCAGCCAGCACGTGCAGCTGGATTCGCCACCGGATCCGTCGCCGCAACTGCTGCGCAACGGCGACACGATTCCGCTGAAGAACAGCTCGGCCTTCCCAACGACCGAGCGGGTGCTGGCGAGCATCGCCACCATCCTGCGCGGCGGCGGCATCCAGAACCTGGATTCCATCCAGACCGAGATCAACAACCTACTGACCGGCCGGGCGGATCAGATTCGGGAGTTTTTGAATCGGTTGGACACGTTCACCGATGAGCTGAACCAGCAGCGCCAGGACATCACCCGCGCCATCGATTCCACCAATCGACTGCTGACGATCGTGGCTCAACGCAACGACACCCTGGACCGCGTGCTGACCGAATTCCCGCCGCTGATCAAGCATTTCGCCGACACCCGCGACCTGTTCGCCGATGCGGTGGAGGCGCTGGGCCGGATCAGTGTGGCCGCCGACAACGCGTTGGCACCGTCGAGCGCGAACCTGCACACCAACCTGGCCAACCTGCAGCGGCCGCTCAAGCAGCTCGGCCGGGCGTCGCCGTATCTCGTCGGCGCGCTGAAGCTGATACTCACCGCGCCGTTCTCGATCGAGAACGTGCCGAAGGTGGTTCGCGGCGACTACCTCAACGTGTCGCTGCTGGTCGACCTGACACCGTCCGCGATCGACAACGGCCTCCTGTCGGGTACCGGCGTCTCGGGCATGCTCCGCGCAATCGAGCAGGCCTGGGGTCGCGATCCGGCGACGATGATCCCGGATGTGCGGTTCACGCCGAACCCGCACGACGTGCCGGGCGGACCGCTGGTGGAAAGGGGTGAGTGAGCAGTGCTGACCCGCGTCATCAAGATCCAGCTGGTGCTGTTCACCATCCTGACGATCATCGCGCTCGTTGCGTTGGGCTGGTACTACCTGCGGCTGCCGAGCGTGGTCGGCGTCGGGACCTACGACCTGCATGCCAAGCTGCCTCGGTCCGGCGGCCTGTACGCGACTGCCAACGTGACATATCGAGGCACGCAGATCGGGAAGGTGACCGAGGTCAAGCCCACTGAGACGGGGGCGGAGGCCACGCTGCGGATCGACAACCGCTACAAGATCCCGATCGACTCGGTACCCAACGTGCACTCCGTGTCGGCGATCGGTGAGCAGTACCTGGACCTGGTGTCGACGGGCAACCCGGGCCAGTACTACCAGAACGGTCAGACCCTCACTCAGATGGGCGTTGTGCCCAGCGAGGTCGGTCCTGCTCTGGACTCCGCGAACCGCGGCCTTGCCGTGCTGCCCAAGGAGAAGATCGACCAGCTGCTCACCGAAACCTCGCAAGCGGTAGGCGGATTGGGCCCGGCGCTGCAACGGCTGGTGGACTCGACGACGAACATCGCGCAGGGTTTCAAGGACAACCTGCCCCAAGTCAACGACATCATCGCGCACTCGGGGCCGATCCTGGACAGCCAGGTGAACTCCGGCGACAACATCGAGCAGTGGTCGCGCAATCTGAACATCATCGCGGCCCAGTCCGCTGAGCAGGACGCGGCGCTGCGTAGCGGGCTCCAGCAGGCGGCGCCGACGCTGGATCAGACGACTGAACTGTTCAGCGGCGTGCGCGACGCGCTGCCGCAGACGCTGGCGAACCTGTCCGTCGTCATCGACATGCTCAAGCGCTATCACAAGGGCCTCGAGCAGACGTTGGTGATCTTTCCGCAGGGCGCGGCGATCGCGCAGGCCGGCACGCTCTTCGACAACCTGGGTCAGCTGCCCCTGGCGCTCTCGCTCAACCAGCCGCCGCCGTGTCTGACCGGCTTCCTTCCGGCCTCGGAGTGGCGGTCGCCCGCCGACACCAGCATCGCGCCGCTGCCGACGGGGACGTACTGCAAGATTCCAAAGGACTATCAGGGCAACGTGGTTCGCGGCGCGCGCAATTATCCCTGCGTGGACGTTCCCGGTAAGCGGGCGGCGACGCCGAGGGAGTGCCGTACCAACGAGCCGTATGTGCCACTGGGAACCAACCCCTGGTACGGCGACCCGAACCAGGTCTTGTCCTGTCCGGCGGCCGGGGCGCGCTGCGACCAGGGTGTCAATCCCGGGCGAGGTGTCATCCCGGCGCCGACGGTCAACAACGGGGTCAATCCGGCGCCTGCCGATCAACTGCCGCCGCCCGCGCGGGCATCGGCGCCGACCAGCGATCCGCTCAGCCCCCCTGGCCAGGGCAGTGTGCAGTGCAGTGGACAGCAGCCCAACCCGTGTACGTACACTCCGGCACCAGGGCCACCAGGCTCCACGGCGGTCTACAGCCCGACCAGCGGTGAGGTCGTCGGACCTGACGGCGTCAGGTACAACGTCAGCAACTCGAGCAAACCAGGAGACGACGGATGGAAGGAGATGCTGGCACCCGCCAGCTGAACCCCACCGATGCTGATGAAACGCCGGACGAGTCGTTAGCAGTATCTACAGAA
>Ga0207678_10005567_pt1 | contig 11261 bp, 9 predicted proteins | sample KBSC63metaG_FD_184319 | JGI IMG/M metagenome (GOLD analysis project Ga0207678, IMG submission 184319) | Corn rhizosphere microbial communities from Kellogg Biological Station, Michigan, USA - KBS C6-3 metaG (SPAdes) (version 2) | ecosystem: Host-associated > Plants > Roots > Rhizosphere > Soil ...
TGATCTCTGGGCACGCCCCAGATGGGCTCGACCGGGGCCACCTTACTCTCGAATATCAACCTCTACCACTCGTCGGTCTGAGGCGAAGCCTCGTTAGAACTGCCGCGGACGATCTACGTCGATCCGGTTGTGTCGTACTTGAAAAGAATCGACGCCTCAATGCGTCATGAACACCGGCACCGATGTCGACATCAGCACGTCGCGTGTCGCTCCTCGCAGCACGATCTCTCGCAGGCGGCGGTGCCCGTAGCAGCCCATGACAATGAGGTCGGCGTCGATGTCGCTGGCGAAAGAAACAATCGCATCTCCTACGCCCGAATTGGCGCGCACCAGCTCGTCGCGCATCGCTTCGACGTCGTGCAGGCGAAGATGGCGCTCGATGTCATCGAGCGATTGGACGTCGTCGTCAGCCTCGCGCCAGTGGACCAGGTGAACTCGGCTGGCGCAGCGAATAAGCGGCATGGCGCACGCCACGGCGCGCGCCGATTCGCGCGTCGATTTCCATGCAATGACGATGCGCCGCCCGGTGCTCCCGGTCTTGCGCGAGTGCGGCACGATGATGGCCGGCTTGCCGCTGTCGATCATGACGGCTTCGGTGAAGTTCGGCGGCACATCATGCGAAGCGATATCGCCCGCCATGTGCTGCCCCATAACGAGCAAGTCGCAGCACAAGGCGTGGCGTACGAAGCCTCCGATCTCTTCTGAGTCGACGCCCAGCTCAGTCCAGGTGACTGAACACCCGGGCGCCTTCAATGCCTCGTCGAAGATTGCTCGTGCACGGTCCCGGCGTTCTGCTGCGCAGGGCAGTGGATCCACGAAAGGCACCGGCAAGGGGTTTCTCGTGACGGCGTACAAGGCGGTCACTACTGCACTTTGCTGTGCCGCGAGTTCGCGGGCCATCGCCACGCGAACTGCGCTTGCGGCCGTGCCGTCGACATGAACGAGGATGGATCGGATGGGATTCATGCTACTGAATGCGTACCGAGCGCGCGCCGGAGTTTTCGCGCTTGGGCAGCGTGAGCTTGAGCACGCCATCTTGCAGCTTGGCAATGACCGCTTTGTCGTCGATCTCGTGCGCGAGCGAGAACCCGCGGGCAACGCTGCCGCAATAGGTTTCTTTCACCAGCACGCGGCCGCCGGACTTTTCTTCCTTCTCTTTTCTCACCTCGGCTGAGATGGACACAAAGTTGCCGTCGACGGTGACGCGAATGTCCTCCTTCTTCGCACCGGGAATCTCGGCACGGACCTCGTAGTCCTTGTCGTTCTCGGTGACGTCAATCCGGATGTCCTGCGGTGCTCCTTCCGAGAAGGCCATTGGCCGCGAGAAGCGGCGAAAGAGCTCCGGAAACAGATCGTCGAGGCGTTCAAGCCGAGTCAGTGCGCTCATGATGAATCCCTTTGGTGAGGTGAGTCGTTGGATGAGAGAGAAGTTGGCCGGGGGTACCCCGCAGGGCCAACGCATCAAGTCTATGGAGCGGAGTTCAGTTCGTATTGAGATTCGTCAATCCCGAGGCCGATCACTCGCGATGATTGGTGATTGCGCACCGACGTGAAAAGTACTTTGCCGCCCGCGGATCGCCCCTGCTGAAGCAGCAACCCGCAAGTCGGGCAGCTTGATGCAAGTGGACTGCGGCGCACGGCACAGCATGGACTCCCCCGGCAGCCGTGACTGCGTCGCTGGAAGAGGCGATGAAAGCTGCCCTCCGGCGATAACGCCCACCGCCCGCGCCTTCGCATCGCGCTACGCGGCCTCGCATAGGACACCCAGCCGCTACAGGTTGTGCTCATACTGGCGTAGCGCCGAAACCGAGGCTGAGAGCCGATCGCTTCCTACTCCAACGGAATTTCATGAAGACTCGCGGAACAGGCCTTCCCCCGCTGCCCCCTGTGCGCGGCTCCTCGTCGCAGGTGCCCAGCGACGCTCGCTCCGCCTGCAAGCCTGCGCCGACTCACGGTTCGGGCCCGACATCGATGCTGCCCGCTCGCCCCTGTGCGCCGCGCGACCCAGCGGGTGCCACCTCGGCACGCCCGAGAACCGCGGTGGTGCCCGCGAGCGTTCATGCAAGCTCCTCGCAGCCGCCGGCGGCTCAGCCTCTCGTGGGGCCTTCTGCCAGTGCAAGCACGGTGGATCGTCACGGGCTCGACCGCGCCCAGCTGTACCGTCTGCGAATCCTGTGGGAGAAGAGTGGTACACGGCAGGTGGAGTTCGAGCCCCTGCGCCAGGCGTACATCCGCGCAGGCAATGGCACCATCCAGGGGGCCCAATTCCTTCGCCTGGTGTACTTCCTCACGACCCAGGCGGATGCGCCGGCGCTGCCTACCGGCGTGCCTGGCATCCATCGCCATATGGTCCAGATCCCGGGCACTCGCGGCGCGGTGCAGGTGCTGCGGCGCGACGATGGCGATGGCTTTCTTGCCGACCTGCGCATCGCCAAGAGCAGCCAGCCGGGCGACGTTCGCCGGCAGGCCCAGGCGATGCAACGCCGGGCGGAAAAGAGTGCCGCAACCCGAGCGACACTGCTGGCGACGCTTGCAGAGCGGAAGAAGGCCGAGAGTTCGTCTGCTGCTGCAGGGCTCACACGCACACAGCGCAGAACGCCGCATCAGCGTGTCTGGCTCTTCCGAAGGACGCAGCTGGCTTCCCTGCACAAGGAATACGTGGAGACCTTGCGCGGCAAGAAAAAATTCACCGGTGCGCAGCTCATCGAGTTGCTTCAGCAGCGCGCCGGGGAGCCGGGCAGGTCCGAGCCGACGGGGATGGACGGCATCGACCGGTGCAGCGTGCGCCTTCGGGGGATCAATCGCGACATACGGTTCCTGATGCACCGCGAGCCCGGCGGCGTGTTGACCGATCTGCGATTGGTGCCTTCCACCCAAGAAGAACCCTACGTGCTGGACGAGATGGCGCTGTTCCAAAAACGGCGCATTACCAGGTCGGGCCGGCAGATCGTATACACACCGGAGCAACGCTACGCGTCGCTCCAGCGTAGACAGTGGGAGCGCCTCGCGCCGGCCCTCCAGGCGCAGTTCCAGGCCCACGTGCAAGGCATGCACTCACAGCATGAGAGCCACGCCGGAATCAGCACCTTCATGCGCCACCTGTACGATTCCTGCACGAAAGAGGGCGGTGAGGTCGTGGACGCGCAACACGGCATCACACGCCATGTTCTCCGGCTCGAAGGGAGCGACGAGCCCGTCACACTGCTTCGACGCATCACCTCCGACGGACCACCCACCCTGCGCCACGTCGGGTCGGATCCCATGGACGAGGCGCTTGCGATCAGCGACATCGTGCGCCACATCCGGACAAGGAAAGCACGCACGCAGCGGGAAGCACAGACTGAGCCCCCCCTGGGGGCCGTGCCTCTTGTAATCGAACCCCCGGCATCGACCAGCGTCCGAGCGACGCGGCGCGCACGGGCCGATCAAATTACGCGTGCGCTCGAAGTGATGGTCGCCAACAAGGCGGCCGGCAAGTCCAACCTGTTCGAAGGTGCAGACCAAGCCGCCGGCCTCGACGGGCCCAAGCTCAGGTCCTGGTTGGCGCACGACGGCAAGCTGAGGCGATCGCTTGACGTCATGCCGAGTTTGCTGACGGGCTTCCAAGCGGAGCGAGCCGCGATTCACCAGCACCTCTCGACGCTGGGCCATGAAGACCAGGCCGCGCGCCTTCCGCAGCTGCTTACCGCCGACCTGGTGGCGGCCGTGCTGCAAGCGCGGGTCGAGCACCCGAGCGCAACCAACGGCGCCAGCCTTGCGCGGCTCACTGGTGGCAACCGCGCTTTGATCCTCCTCGCTGCCGATCCCCGCACCGGCGCATTGCGCATCAGCAATCACCGCTTGCGACACCTGCCGGGGTATGACACCCACTGGCAGGCCATACGCGCCGCATTGCTGGCGCTGGGCCACGCGGGCCGAGCGAACGGTCTGCTGCGGCCGCCCACTGCCGGCGAGCAATTCGTGCGCGCACTCAAGGAAGACATCTATCCCATGGCGGCCGCCGTGAATGCCCTGCAGGCCGAGCCCGGTCTGTCCGTGCGCGAGGCCGCGCATCGAATGTCGGACTCGGCCGAACTGGCCGAGCGCCTTGAGCTGCTGGTTGCGCCGGGCGGGCAGGTGCGTAGTCGGGCCGAGATCGAGGCACAGCTGCCGCACCTGAAGCTGCAACGCCACAAGCGGGAGCTCTCCGACCTGCTCGCGCAGCTGGAGCCCGCGGCTCCTTCCCGCATGCGCCGGGTGCTGGTGCCGGGCGTCGCCCACTTCAGCGCGAAGCTGTTCATCGTCAACACGACGGACGACGGCGCTGGCGTGCAGAGCACCACGAGGAAGGGCCTGCGCGCGATCTACGCCGAAAGCCCCGAGCTCGTGGTGGCGCCACGCTCGTTCAGGCATGACCGCTCACAGCAGGCCTTGCGCTGGCTTTCGACGGTGCTCAAGAAGGAGTTCAGGACCATCGAGGTGCAGTGCTACTTCGACGCCAAGCGCAACGACGTCTGGGTGTCTTCGAACAACGACAGGGTGAACCGCAAGATCAAGGCCTTTCTGGACTCCGGCGGGCTGGCGAGCAAGCTCGCGCAGCCCGACGAGGACGCTGCTGCCAGCCGCGAAGGCCGGCACCAGTCGAAGCTCGCCCGCAAGCTGGCCGAGCCCGAAGCTGGCGCAGCGATGGCACCCGTGCTGCAGGCCATGGCGCAGGCGCGCTTTCGCGTGCCCACCGACACCGTGTATCAGCACGGCAAGGCGATCGACCTGCATGCCGAACGTCGCATCAAGGACGCCTTCCAGGAAGCCACCGGCGAATCGCTGACGCTGCGTTCGCTGGCCGGGACGATGCGCCCATGCACCGTGTGTGCCGAAGACCTGGGCCTGCCGCGTTCGGCCCACCGCGGCCCGGCCTGGTTGTCGCGCGCGGCCCAGGCCTTCTATGACGCCAACGAAGTCGTCGAGCGCAACGTGGCCCAGTCGATCGGCACCTACACGTCGCTCACGAGAGCCGGCAAACTCAGCGTGAACTACAACACCGACAGCGACTCGTCGGACGACGGCGACGCACGTGCGCCGCGCTCTGCCGGCTCGGCTGCCTCGTCTTTGGCGCCCTCGACGTCGTGGACGGTGCTGGGTAAGCGCAAGGCACGCGGGCCGCGGATCCGGGAGCCCGACGAAGCCAGTCAACCCGGTCAGCCCGGTCAGCCCGGTCAGCCCGGTCAGCCCGGTCAACCGATCGAACCCGTCGAACCCGTCGAACCCGTCGAGGCGGCCGCCGAGCATGCAGCGGACACCCTGACGGAGCTGACCCGCCATCTCGATGCCTTGAGCTGGTCGCTTTCCCCGGCCGCCACGAATTGGCGACCGGCTTCGCCGGAGCCGGAAAGCCCCGCGGGCGCAGCGGCGCCGGCCTTCCAGCCATGACGGCCATCGCCCGAGCCTTTGCGCTACACGCGGCATCAAGTCAGCTAGTGCAGTGTTTCACGCTATGCGGAACTTAATAAGACCGATGGATTTGGCCGCGTGGCTAGGCGCAAACCACAGCGATACCCGTGGTATCGCGAGGATTTGCAACGACGCCACGGGGCCAAAGACGCGGTCTTATGTTCCGCATAGCGTGAAACACTGCACTAGCACGACAAACGCAGTGCTGCCCGCCAGCGTTCCTGCAATCTCCTCGCAGATCTGGCGACTCAACAATGCTCAAAGCGAACGCCCCTCGCCGGTGATGAGTCGCCACCGGGGGGGGTGGAAATGAGTGTGAAGTCGAAGCTGCTGGCCAACACGGGCGATCTACAAATGCCTTCCGACGACTTAATCATGCCGCCCAGAACTGATCTGATGTCTGCGTCCGCGGTAGCTGAAGAATTGTCTGATCTACTTCGGCAGCGTACGCAGGTCATTCAGACCTCGCGTTCACTACTTCGTTCTTGTGCACAACGGTTCGTGGTTCTACGGACCCCATCCTCTTTTGAAGACAACATGCCCGTTTTTTGAAACCCAGCTACAGCTACCGCACTATGCGCTCCCCAAACGTCAACAGCACCGGCTTGTACTCCGCTCCGTCAACCCCTACAGATGCCGTGGGCCGTGTAGTCGAGCGAGAGCCCGACACAATTGAGCGGACGCTTGGTCTTTCGCGCAGGCGCGGCCAAGCGTCTGCATCATCCATGAGGGCCCGATCTGCTCCCCCAAGTCTTGCGTCTGACTACAACGGCAGTGGCATTCCGCCGGCACTGGATTCAAAACTGACGGAACGTTTCGGCCCGGTCCGTACGGCACGGGCCAAGCTGGGGCGAGTCGCGAGCCAGAAGACCGAGTTCGAGCCCGATGACATGAAGCTCCCGGAACAGCATCGACGCACTCGCGTCAACCCCACGCGGATTTGGACGACGAAGGTCGCGCAGGGGAACGGCCTAGCACCGGCCGTAAAGATAATGAGTCAGAAAAGCGGGGGTCCCCTTGAAGGCAGCTTGGCCGATCACATCGATCTCCAGGCGCTGAAGCGGGGCGAGCTTGCCTACAAGTGGACGCTGTCGGCCAACGGTACGCTTTTCATCGGCGAGACCAAACCAATCGACCCTGCCACCGGAAAGCGTTCGAAACAGGGCCACCCGACCTTGGTCGGTGGCCGAGTGATATCCGAGGCTCGCTTTGGCGGCGTGCTGCACTATGACGTCGAAGCCGCCCAGGTCGTCATCGACAACGACTCCGGCCGATTCAGCGAGCACTCCGACCTTACCCCTGAGCACCTTGATAACGTCGCGCAGCTGTTCAAAGAAGCGGGGCTGGAGGTGGGTACATGTTGGAAGAACATGTGCAAGTGAGCCTGAACGTGCGGTCGGCGTACAGGTAGGGGGATCGTTCACTTGGTGAACTCAAGCCCGTTTGCCGCTGTACTTGCCTCAACCGGGGCATCGCACCCATGCTTCTCCCCTATCCATGAGACCCATGAAAGTCAATCATCCGAATGCTCGGCAGCAAAACACCCCGCCGCAAGAGCAGGCAACTTCGGCGCCGTTGGTGTCAGTCCCGATGGAGGGCCCAGCAGGCGGCGTAGCGTTGCAAGCTCTTGCCGATCTCTCTTCCTTTCGGCGACGCGCGCGGGACGATAGTGCACGGCTTCGGCGCAGCAAGAGCTATTCGGAAGGATGGCCGAATTCGGCTCCTGCGCCAGCTCTGCACGACATCATCGGGCGCCAACGCGTCGGTGAACTCGACGCTAGATTTGGGAGTCTGCAGCCGCCATTGAACCTGGCAACGGACGGAATCAAGGATTGGGAGCGGGAAGGCGGGACGTCGCTCTCACCCGCGGAAGCAATGACCGGCCACGGGGCTTGGGATTCCGTTGACGAGCCGCCTCCCAAGCGTCACAGGGGAGACCGCGATCCGGAGGGCTCGGGGGCTCATCCGCGCAAAGGGTTCGTTCGAAAAGGTGCGACGACACGCTCATTGTCTGCTGGCCATCTGCGTCGAGAACCGACGGCGCCGACCTTGCCCTTCACGGAATTGGTCGGCAAAGCCCGGGCCGAGCAATTGGATCGTGAGTGGGGCACTTTGCAGAGAGCCCGTGTCAAGAACGGAAAGCCACAGATCCACGCCTGGGAAGAAGGGCTGCATCCCGACAGGGTCGTCGTGCCGGTGGGCAACCCGCAGAACTGCGATCTCAAGAGCATGATCGATCTGGAGGCAATCAAGGCAGGAACGCCCATGTTATGGTCTGTTGGCATGGGGGCTCCGCTCATCTTGGGACCGTTTACGTTGCTGCCAGATCCTGATCCAGAAACCGGCAAGGAGCAGCGTCTTGGACACCCTGCGCTCGTCGCAGGGGACAAGGATCCTGGGTCGGGAGAGTGGGTCTGGGGCAAGCAGGCGCGCATTTCCGGCGAGTTGCGCTGGGACGAGAGTCGCAAGCAGTTCTACATCATCAACCAGTCAGGGCGCTACTCCCGGCACCTTGACCGCGGCATGGATCAGATGGTTAAGGTCGCGCAACAATTCGAAAAGTCCGGCCTGGCCGTGGAGATCCGCCTCGTCGAGAAAAAGTCCTGATTTTCATCTCGAGTGGTGTAGGTTGAGTCGTGGAGAGGGACGAGCCAAGCCGCCAATATGGGGTGCAATCAAAACGCGGGTAGAACCGCTGTGCAGCGGACGCGACCTTGGGCTTTGCATGGGGCGGTGCCGCCCGAGAATGCAGAGGGCGTCATGAGGCTGACTCGCCGTCTCGATGCCTGATCTGGCTCGACACACTTCGACTGCTGCAACTCGATGGTCACGCTGCTGTCGCCTACCAAGATTGCTCAACGTCGTGCTGATCGATCTGGGCGTCTGAACAAGCGCCGAGCCGTGGCGGCGTCGCGCTTGGCCGTGAGCAAGGAGCCCACCGTGTGGCCGAGCTTGTCGACCTCTCCGTACAGACATTTCCAGAGCCTGTCGTGTCGACTCGCGTCGTTGCGCCGTCTGGTTGCTGCGCCTACGTACTGACCCGCTGAACGCCACTGCCCACGTGATCCCACAGGCGAACCAGTTGTCCTTTCTGACGAAATGGTAACTGGCTGTCGACTGCAGCACATCAGCGAAATTCGCCGGGAGCCACGCCGATGAGCGCCAGTGCAAACGAGTTCCGCTTTCTCTTCCGTGCTCGAAATCGAACTGGCCAACTTCGTCAGGGTGACGCAGCACCCTGATCCTGCAGAGATGCTGATATCTCGAAGGCTCATTGCTGGCCTCGTCGGCTCCTGCGTTTCTGAAAGCTGCAGCTGCCTGCTCAATGCGTTACATCACGACACATCGGTGTAACTGGACTGTTCACAATCGCCCACTCTCGCGGACAGTTGGTGCGACCCGTTCAGCGAGGCTTCAAGCCGGGTTCACCGGCCAAAAAAACGACACCAAGAAATTCGGGTTGGGATGGAATACCTCACGCTTTTGATGGCGGGTGCCATGAGTGGCCTCGTGGCTGGACTCGCTGGACTCGGCGGCGGGACAGTTATCGTGCCAGTGCTGGTCTGGCTCTATGGGGATGCGGCCTTGCATGACGCTATCGTCGTCAGCTGGTTCGCCGTCCTCTTCAATTCTGCGTCAGCAGCAACTCGTCAGTACAAGCTTCGCAGTTCTGAGGAAAGATCCCAGCTTATTGCGGCTTCGAAATACTTTCTCATCGGCGTGCTCATGGTCACCCCAATCACAGCGTTGGTGTTAACCGGCATGCCCTCCGTGTTGACTCCAACCATGGTGGGCGCCCTGCAGATCACGCTCGCTGCAGCGCTCATGTTGCAGCCGACACAATCAACTGAACCAAGGACGATGAACAAGGCATTCGACACGGGCTGGGGCGCACTCGTCGGAGCCGCGTCGACGCTGATCGGAATTGGTGGCGGCGCCTATACCACGGCTTATATGGTCTACGGACCGAGGCGACCACTCCGTGATGCAATCGCAGCAGGCAACTTGACCGGCCTGGTGGTTGGAGCACTCGCAGTCGTCGGGTACCTGGCCTCGGTGATTTTCATTGGGAACCGCGGTAATGCCAAAGCACCTGGCCTAATCTCCGGCGTGGGCATGGCGTTGCTTCTCGTCAGCGGCGTCGTCTGTTCGGCAGTTGGCGTGAAGCTATCGCGAAACCTCCCCACTGCGCTGCTCAAAAAGATTCTCGTTGGATTCCTGGCCGTGTCCGCGGTCCGGCTGCTGATTTCGTGAACATGAACTTGATGGAACACCTGACCATGCACCGGGCAATACGCCGAATGGTAATCGCCGCATTGATGCTTGCAGCCAGCGGGCTGGCGACGGCCACCGATGACATCGTCATCGGCCAGACGGCGGATTTGTCGTCAGCGGCTGCCGCAGGACAAACGCAAGATTTCAATGCTGGCGTAAAGCTCTATCTCGATGCGGTGAACTCGCACGGAGGTATCGGAGGTCGGCGCATCAGGCTGCTCAGCCTGGATGACGCGTACGTCGCGACGAACGCGGCAAAGAACGCCGAGACACTGGCGGCAAACCAAAGCGTTGTGGCCTTGTTTGGGAGCAGGGGATCTGACCCGACCGATGCGGTGATCAAGATTGCGGAGCGGGAGAAGATGGCGTTGATCGCGCCGGTGAACGGCGCGGACGCTGTGCGGGCGAGCAAGGTCGTTTTCCCCGTGAGGGCAAGCTACAAGGCCGAGGTCGACGGCATTTTGCGTTACTTCAGTCTGGCGCCCACCAAACTGGCCGTGCTGGTTCAAGACGACAAGTTCGGGCGGCCGCTGCTGGACTACATCGAGCAGCAACTCAAGCATGGGAAGCATCCCAACATCAGTCTGGTGGGCAAAGTGATTTTTGACCGCAAGGCTACGCGTCTGGATGCGGAGGCCGAAAAAATCATCTCGATGCGACCACGAGCGGTGGTGGCGTTATGCAACCCAGCAGCATGCAGCGAATTTGTGAACCAGTTGCAGGAGCGAACCGAAGAGAGGAAAGAACATCGCCCCGCCGTGGCACAGCTTTCCAATATCGACATGCTCGCCCAGTACAAGCTGGTCGGCGGAGATGGCGTGCTCGGAAACCCATTCGCCCAGGTCATGCCGTCCCCATACCGAGCGAGCCTGCCAATCAGCCGTGACTTCACGGCTGCGGCGACCGAGCACAATGTACCGATTAACTACCGCAGCTTTGAAGGCTACGTGTCGGCTGCGGTGATGGTCGAGGGCTTGCGTCGAGCAAAGACATTGACGCGGCAGGGAATCAGGGACGGCATGGAAGGGCTTGGCGAGATCAGCATTGGCGGGATTGCGGTCAAGTACACGGCGACTGATCGGACAGGCTCGCGTCTGGTCGATCTGGTGTCCATGGACTCGCAAGGGCGCTTGCTGCGGTAGCGCCATGCAAGGATGGCTAGTGTCGCGTCAAGCCTCAAGTGGCGGTTGATCGCGCCGCTCTCGGAGCGCAGTGCAAGGCGCGCCGACAAGTCAGCTATGGCAAGGAGGCAAAACGCCGAAAAGCGCTTCGAGAGCAAACGAGCGGCCGACACGTGAGGCTTGACGCGATACTAGTGCGGCCCTTTACCAGAACTTGTAACCAATCCGAGGTCCAATCGCGCAGCGACAACCCTCGGCAAAGGGACTGCAGTTCTGAATAGCCCTGCCACATGATTTGATGTCCGAGCGGCGCGTCCTTTGCACGCCCGATATAGCCGCCGAGTTGGGCTATGAGGCGTACAGCATCGCCCAGCCACCTCGGGCGCTCACCCGATCCAAACGATCACGATCGGCCATTTGCAGTGCCGCAGCGCC
>Ga0207678_10005568_pt1 | contig 11260 bp, 9 predicted proteins | sample KBSC63metaG_FD_184319 | JGI IMG/M metagenome (GOLD analysis project Ga0207678, IMG submission 184319) | Corn rhizosphere microbial communities from Kellogg Biological Station, Michigan, USA - KBS C6-3 metaG (SPAdes) (version 2) | ecosystem: Host-associated > Plants > Roots > Rhizosphere > Soil ...
GCTGACCCCCCGCTTGGCGACTCGGGTTCGGAGGCCGCCTCCCGGCGTGGCGCTTCACCTCGCGACTCGGGCTCGGGCGCTGCTGACTCGCGCCGCGATTCCTCGCTTCGCGACTCGGGCTCGGACGAGGATTCCCGCCGCGACTCCGGTTCCGACGACGATTCGCCTCGCGACTCGGTCTCCGAGGAGTTCTCGCGCCGTGACTCCGGTTCCGAGGAGGACTCGCGCCGTGACTCGGTCTCCGAGGAGGACTCCCCTCGCGACTCCGGCTCCGAAGAAGACTCACCCCGCGACTCCGGCTCCGAAGCCGAACCCGGCTCCCCCTCCGACCCCCGCCGCGACTCGCCGGAATCCCGCGAATCCCCCGAGTCCGACCCACCGGAGCCGGAGCCGGAGTCCCCGTCCGAGTCGGCCCGCGGGATGTTCGCCTCGTGGACCGAATTCAGCTGCTCCTTGGCACCCCCGACCGCACCCCCGACAGCCCCGCTCGAAGCCCCCATCAGCAGCTGCTCCGGCGTCAACGACCCCAGATCCCCGGTGACGGCCGCCTGCCCGACGGTCTGCGCAACGCCCTCGACCGCTCCGCGCGTCCCGGCTCGCATGGCCGCGTCCGCGATCTGCCCACCAGCGCTGTGCGAAAGCCCCTCGGTCGCCCCGCGGCCGATCGACCCCGAAGCCGCCCCCACGACGCCGCCGACCGCGCCCGAGATCGCCGCGTCGGACGTCTTCGACCAGTCCCAGTCCTTGCGATCACCCTTGGCCATCTGCAGGCCCTGGATGCCCGCGTCCATGCCCAGGTTGATCGCCTCGTTCTTGAGGACCTCCATGCCGATCTTCTTGAGTCCCTGCTTGAGCAGCTTCTCCAGCAGCTCCTTCGCGACCTGCTTGAACCCCTGCTGAGCCAGCTTCTCGAGCAGCTGCCGGAACAGCATCTGCACGGTCATCCGGGTCGCGATCTGGGCCGGCGCGATCCCCGCCGTCGAACCGCCGAACGTCACCGCCGCCGCCGCGATCATCGCCGCGATCTGGGCCGCCAGGATGATCAGCGAGATGATGATCATGTACTTCGTGTACTCGACGTCCAGTGCCGTCTGGTCACACGAATCCCCGAGGGCCTTCGCCGCGTCGGCCAGCTGCTTGAAGTAGGCCTCGTCGCCCTCGACGAACTTCTTCCACTGCTCCGCGAACGCGTCGGCGCCGTCACCCGTCCAGTTGTCGCGGATCCCGGACGCCGCCTGGTTGCCCGCCTCCGATGCCGGCCCGATCGCCGACGACGCCGTGTGCCACGCGTCCCGCAGTGCGCGCAGCTTGGTCTCGTCGCCCTCGGGCCAGCTCTCCCCGACGACGATCGGCAGCAGCCACTTGACCGCGTCGGGCATTTCCATCCCCACGCGTCATTGCCCCTTGCTCAGCTGGGACGTCACGTCCTCGTCGGCGCCCGAAAGGGCCTTCATCGACTTGGCGACGTTCTGCTGCATCCCCCGCAACCCCTGCACGAGGTTGGTGAAGCCTTCGACGGCGCCCTGCGCGCCGGGCACGTAGTCCTTGGCGAACTCCTTGCCGGACTCGTCGGCGCCCCAGCACTCGCCTTGCGCGGCGAGGGCCGCCTGAAGCGCCTTCGTCGCGGTGTCGAGCCCGTCCGCCGCCGTCACCAGGCCGTTCGACGCGCGCAGGACCGCGTCCGGCTCCGCGGTGAACCCGGAACCCCCGTCCGGCATCAGTCGCCCCTCGTCATCCAGGACGAAGGCGGCTCCTCGTCGTCGTCACGCGGTGGGCGGACGCGCTTGGGGGTGGGCTTGGGCGCGGGCATCGGCGGCGCCTGCTCGTTGCGCAGGATCGAACCGCCGTCTTCGAACGACTCGGGCCGCGGCGCGGGCGGCGGCTCCTCGTCCGGGAACTCGGGGATCTGCGGCACCAGCCCGGCCAGCGACGGCGCGCCCTCGACCAGGTCGGCGAGGTCGGGCAGGCCTTCGGTGATCGGCGCCATCAGGTCCGCGATCTTCTGCTTGACCTGCAGCGACCCCTGACGGACCAGCGACTGGACGGTGTTCGCGAGCTGCGCGGGTGTCGTGCGCTCGAAGGTGCTCGGGGCGAATTCGAGTTTCGCGAGGCTGCCGCCGGCGTCGATGGTGGCGCGGACCAGCCCGTCGGGTGAACTCACCTGGGCGGTGGTCTCGGCGGCCGCGGCCTGGGCGTCACGCAGCTGCGCGGTCTGCCGCTCGAAGTTCTCCAGGAGGGTGTCCATCTGGTCCCTCATCGCGGCATTGCGTGCTTCGAGCTGTGCACGGTCGTCGCCCGCGGTGGTCACAGGTGCCCCCGGTGTCCCTCGAACCTACTAATGACTTGCCCGTCACCCTAATGCCAATGGAGCAGTCCCCGTGACCGGTTCGGGTGTTTGCGTCAGCGAATCGTGCGTCGCCGGGCGAGCACGTACCCCGCTCCGCCGACCAGATAGCAGGCCGTCGCGGCGATCAGCAGGCCCGGCGAACGGCCGTCGTCCGGCACCACCAGCGCGCCCAGCGAGACCGCCGCCACCTGGGTGATGTTGAACAGCGTGTCGTACAGCGCGAAGACGCGGCCGCGGGCTTCGTCGGCGACGTCGAGCTGGATCGACGAATCGACGCACAGCTTGAGCACCTGGCCGGCGCCGGTGATGAAGAAAGCCGCCAACAGCGCCAGCGGCAGCACCATCGGGAGCCCCAGCGCGGCCTGGGCCACCGCGGCGAGCACCAGCGCACCGAGCACCGCCCGCAGCCTGCCGAAGACGCGGATCAGCCGGGCGGTCAGCAGCCCGGCCAGCAGCAGGCCCGCCCCGCCGAGCGCGGCCATCTGCCCGAGGCCGGGCAGCCCGGCGCGGAAGACGCCGTGGTCGGTGAAGAAGTTGCGCATCAGCAGCACGGTGACCAGCAGCGACACGCCGAACGACGCACGGTGCGCGAACAGCGCGATGAACCCGGCGGTGACGCTGGGCGCGCGCCAGGCGTGGCGAGCGCCGTCCGCCAGCCCGCGTGCGACGGCCAGCACGGGGTTCGGCGGCTCGTCGACGACCGACGGCCCGAGCACGCCCCGCGTGAAGCCGCGCGCGATGAACGCCGACACCAAGGTGCCGATGACGGCGAAGACGGTCGTTTCGGCCGATCCGAGGTTGCCGCTGCCGAAGAGCGCCCGCAGGCCGATCGCGCAGCCGCCGCCGAGCACGGCGACCACCGAGCCGAGCGTCGTGGCGAAGGCGTTCGCCGTCACGACGCTCTCTTCCTCCACCACGTGCGGCAGCGACGCCGAAAGCCCGGAGCCGATGAAGCGCGAGATGCCTTCCGCGGCCAGTGCCAGCGAAAACAGCCCGATCCCGCCGAACCCGAACCCGACGGCCGCGGACGCGGCGGCGATCGCCAGCCCGCGCAGGAGGTTCGCGAAGATCAGGACGCGACGGCGGTCCCAGCGGTCCAGCAGGGCGCCGGCGAAGGGACCGACGACGGAGTACGGCAGCAGCAGCGCGGCGAACCCGCCCGCGATGGCCAGCGGATCGGCGGCTCGTTCGGGGTTGAACAGCACGGCTCCGGCGAGGCCGGCGCGGAAGACGCCGTCGCCCCAGCTGGCGGCGAAACGGGTGAAGAGCAGGCGCCGGTAGTCCGGGTCCTTCAGCAGCTCCCGTGGCCCTCTTCGCGCTGTCGCCGCCTGGGCGCTGATCGTCACGAAGCCAGGGTAAGGCCCACGCGTGGGGCATCAGTGAAGGGATTTGGGTGGCCGACGCACTAAGGTCGCCTCTCGGCGGCTATGCGCAGTGTGGCTCCAGCCGGACGGTATTCCACAAAGGCGGTTCTTCAGTGAGCCCGGGGGACACGGAGTGCGCCGGCCACATGTTTCAAACGAGGCTCTTGGGGCGATTGTTCCCGAGCCGAAGTCATTCCCCGGGCCAAGGGTGGGATCATGGGTCGCGTGCCAGCGGACGCCGAGGTGGAACCGGGAACGCTCCTGGTCGCCGCACCCACGATGGTCGACCCCAACTTCCAGCGGACCGTGGTGTTCGTCATCGACCACCGCGAGGAGGGCACGCTCGGCGTGGTCCTGAACCGGCCGAGCGACGTCGCCGTCAACGACGTGCTGCCCAACTGGGGCGGGCACGTCGCCGAGCCGCAGGCGGTGTTCGTCGGCGGGCCGGTCGAGAAGAAGACTGCGTTGTGCCTGGCCGCCCTGCGCACCGGCGAGACGGCGGCCAGCGTGCCGGGCGTGATCGCGGTCCGCGGCCCGGTCGCGCTGGTCGACCTGGACACCGATCCCGAAGTGCTGGTGCCGAAGGTCCGCGGCGTGCGCGTGTTCGCCGGGTACGCGGGCTGGAACTCGGGGCAGCTGGCCGGCGAGATCGAGCGCGACGACTGGGTCATCGTGCCCGCGCTGCCGAGCGACATCCTGGCCTCGCCGGACGGCGACCTGTGGAGCCAGGTCCTGCGCCGCCAGGGCGTCCCGCTCGCGCTACTGGCCACCCACCCGGGCGACCTCCAGCGGAATTAGGCCTCTTCCTTCTTGAAGACGCCGCAGCCGCCGGCGCCGCACGCGCAGCCGCTGCAGCCCGCGGGCGCGGCCGGAGCCGGCGCGGGCACGGTCAGTGCGGCCCGGTTGCCGAGCACGCCACCGCCCATGACCAGCAGCAGCATGGCGAGCACACCTGCGAGCGCGGCGGAGATCAGGCCGCCGGTCGTCGGCATGGCCAGCCCGGCCAGCCCGGTGAGCACGGAGATCGCACCCCCGGCCATGGTCGGCAGGCCCGCGACGCGGTTGGCCAGCTTGAACGCTTCTTCGCTGCGCAGCGCCGCCTGCGTGCGCACCCCGGTGCCGCCTTCGCGCGTCAAGCGCTCACGGAACCCGAGGAACCCACCAAAGCCGACGAGCAGACCCAGCACGATCGGAACCAGCGCGATAGCGAACACGAGGTCAAGGATAAGCGTGACGTCCCGGCAACCTGCCGGATACCCTGATCGACTGTGCTACAGGCCATGTCACCGCGTGTACTACCCACCCTCCTGGCTACTGCCCTGATCGGGGGAATCCTCGCCGCAGCTCCGGCCGAGGCCACCCAGAGTCACCAGCGGCCGATCCGGCTGCTCGGCGAGCAGATCGTCCCCAACTCCCTGCAGTTCCAGGGCACGACGGTCGGCGGCCTGTCCAGCATCGACTACGACCCGCGGACCGGCGGCTACGCGCTGATCTGCGACGACCGGTCGGCGATCAACCCCGCCCGCTTCTACACGGCGACCTTCCCGGTGTCGGCGAAGGGCGTCGGCCCGGTCACCCTCACCGGCACGAAGCCGCTGCTGCGCCCGGACGGCACGCCGTACCCGCCGCTCGCGCAGAACGACCCGTCGAAGCCGCAGAACGAGCAGACGATCGACCCCGAAGAGCTGCGCGTCGACCCGTGGACCGGCGACTACTACTGGTCGCAGGAGGGCGAGCGGACGGCGACGACGTTGATCGACCCGTCGATCCGCGAGGCCCGCCGCGACGGCGAATACGTCCGTGACCTGCCGATTCCCGCGAACGAGAAGATGACGCCGACGGCCGGCCCGCGGCAGAACCTCGTCCTCGAGGGCATCACGTTCACCGGGTACGGCTCGCTGCTCGCGAGCGAGGTCGAGGGTCCGCTGCTGCAGGACGGCCCCGAGGCGACGACGACGTCCGGCGCGCTCTCGCGCATCACCCTGCAGTCGCGGTTCGGGCCGGTCCTGGCCCAGTACGCGTACCCGCAGGAGCCGCTGTTCGCCGCGCCGGTGCCGTCGACGGCGTTCGCCACCACCGGCGTCTCCTCGATGCTGGCCGTCGACCAGGCCGACCCGACGAAGTTCCTGATGATGGAGCGCTCGTTCAGCACCGGCGTCGGCAACAAGGTCCGCGTCTACGAGATCGACACGAGCGGTGCGACGAACGTCCTGAACGTGCAGTCCCTGGCCGACGCCAAGCACGTCAAGCCGGTGAAGAAGCGGTTCCTCTTCGACGCGGCCGACCTCGGCTTGTCCACTGTGGACAACCTGGAGGGCATGACGTGGGGCCCGAAGCTGCCGAACGGCGAGCGCAGCTTGATCTTGGTCAGCGACAACAACTTCTCCGCGACCCAGGTCACCCAGTTCGTCGCACTGGCGGTCCCCTCCGAACGGCTTTGACCAGCAAGTTAAGATGAACGTGTGAACACGGCTCGGCTGCTCCTTAGCCTGCCGCGCTGACCGGGCCCGGCCCGGCCGGCGCGGCGACCCCTCATGCCCTGGTGGCTGAGGGGTCGAGTTGTTTCTGGAGTAGCTCCGACGGAGGAAGACGGCGATGACCGAGACGACAGGGACGCCCACCGACGTCCCGGCGCACCGCTACACGGCGGCGCTGGCGGGACAGATCGAGCAGCGCTGGCAGGACCACTGGGCCGACCAGGGCACCTTCCACGCGCCCAACCCCGTCGGGCCGCTCGCCGTCGAGGGGCAGCCGGTGCCCAGCGACAAGCTGTTCGTCCAGGACATGTTCCCGTACCCGTCGGGCTCCGGCCTGCACGTCGGGCACCCGCTGGGCTTCATCAGCACCGACGTCTTCGCCCGGTACCACCGGATGATCGGGCGCAACGTGCTGCACACGATGGGCTTCGACGCGTTCGGCCTGCCGGCCGAGCAGTACGCGGTCCAGACCGGGCAGCACCCGCGCAAGACGACCGAGGAGAACATCCGGACCTACCTGCGCCAGATCCGGCGCCTGGGCCTGGGCCACGACGAACGCCGTCGCATCTCCACGATCGATCCCGAGTACTACCGCTGGACGCAGTGGATCTTCCTGCAGATCTTCAACTCCTGGTACGACACGGAGGCGGGCAAGGCGCGGCCGATCGCCGAGCTGGAGGCCGCGTTCGCGGACGGCTCCCGGCCCACGCCGGACGGCCGTGACTGGGCGGCGCTGTCCGCCGTCGAACGGAAGCAGGTGATCGACGACAACCGGCTGGTGTACATCTCCGAAGCGCCGGTCAACTGGTGCCCGGGCCTGGGCACGGTCCTGTCGAACGAAGAAGTCACCTCGGACGGCCGCAGCGAGCGCGGCAACTTCCCCGTCTTCCGCCGCAACCTGCGGCAGTGGATGATGCGGATCACCGCGTACGCCGACCGCCTGGTCGACGACCTGGACCTGCTGGACTGGCCGGAGAAGGTCAAGTCCATGCAGCGGAACTGGATCGGCCGCTCGCACGGCGCCCGCGTCACCTTCTCCTCCGGTGAAGACGGCATCGAGGTCTTCACGACCCGGCCGGACACGCTGTTCGGCGCCACGTACATGGTGCTGGCGCCGGAGCACCCGCTGGTCGACAAGCTGGTCACGGCTGCCTGGCCGGCGGACGTCGATCCTCGCTGGACCGGTGGGGCCGCGACGCCGGCCGAGGCCATCAAGGAGTACCGCGTCGCCGCGTCGCGGAAGTCCGAGCTGGACCGGCAGGAGAACAAGGAGAAGACCGGCGTCTTCACCGGCGCGTACGCGACGAACCCGGTCAACGACAAGCAGATTCCCATCTTCGTCGCCGACTACGTGCTGATGGGCTACGGCACCGGCGCGATCATGGCCGTCCCCGGCCAGGACGTCCGCGACTGGGAGTTCGCGGAGAAGTTCGGGCTGGACATCATCCGGACCGTGCAGCCCTCGGATGGCTTCGACGGCAAGGCGTTCACCGGCGACGGTCCGGCGATCAACTCGAGCTTCCTGGACGGCATGGACGTCGCCGAGGCCAAGAAGACGATCATCGACTGGCTGTCGGAAAAGGGCGCCGGCACCGGGACCGTCCAGTACAAGCTGCGCGACTGGCTGTTCTCGCGCCAGCGCTACTGGGGCGAGCCGTTCCCGGTCGTTTACGACGAGGACGGCGAAGTCCACGCCGTTCCCGAGTCGATGCTGCCGATCGAGCTGCCGGAGGTCGCCGACTACTCGCCGGTGACGTTCGACCCGGAGGACCGCGACTCGATGCCGTCGTCGCCGCTGGCGCGCGCGACCGACTGGGTCGAGGTCGAGCTGGACCTGGGCGACGGCCCGAAGACCTACCGCCGCGACATCAACACGATGCCGAACTGGGCGGGTTCCTGCTGGTACCAGCTGCGTTACCTGGACCCGACGAACGCCGAGACGTTCTGCGCGCCGGAAAACGAGCAGTACTGGATGGGTCCGCGCCCGGGCGAGTACGGCGCGGACGACACCGGCGGCCTGGACCTGTACGTCGGCGGCGTCGAGCACGCCGTGCTGCACCTGCTGTACTCGCGGTTCTGGCACAAGGTGCTGTTCGACCTGGGCCACGTGACGTCCAAGGAGCCGTACCGGAAGCTGTTCAACCAGGGCTACATCGAGGCGTACGCGTACACGGACGCGCGCGGCGTCTACGTCCCGGCCGAGCAGGTCGAGGAGCGTGACGGGAAGTACTTCTTCAACGACGAAGAGGTCACCCAGGAGTACGGCAAGATGGGCAAGAGCCTGAAGAACGTCGTCACGCCGGACGAGATGGCCGAGAACTACGGCGCCGACACGTTCCGGTTCTACGAGATGGCGATGGGTCCGCTGGCCATGTCCCGCCCGTGGGCGACCAAGGACGTCGTCGGTGCGCACCGGTTCCTGCAACGCCTGTGGCGCCTGGTCGTCGACGAGACGACCGGCGAGCTGCGGGTGTCCAATGAGGACGCTTCCGAGGCGGACCGCAAGGTCCTGCACAAGACCGTCGCCGGCGTCCGCGAGGACTACGCGGAGATGCGGTTCAACACGGCCGGCGCGAAGCTGATCGAGCTGAACAACCACGTCACCAAGGTGTACGGCGGGGGCGCGTCGACGCCGCGTGAGCTGGCCGAGCCGCTGGTGCTGATGCTGGCGCCGCTCGCCCCGCACATGGCCGAGGAGCTGTGGCACCGGCTGGGCCACGCGGATTCGCTGGTGCAGGGCCCGTTCCCGGTGGTGGACGAGAAGTACCTGGTCGAGGACTCGGTCGAGTACCCGATCCAGGTCAACGGCAAGGTCCGCTCCCGGGTGACGGTCGCGGCTTCCGCGTCGCAGGACGAGGTCCGGGCGGCGGCACTGGCGGACGAGAAGGTCGCGGCCATGGTCGGCGACGGCTCGCCGCGCAAGGTGATCGTGGTGCCGGGCCGGCTGGTCAACATCGTGTTGTAGCGCGCTGTCGGAAAGCCGCCGGTGCTATCCCGGTTCTCCCGATTTGATTGAGAAGTCAACGAAAGTGGCTCGATCAAAGGAGAACCGGGAATGACCCTCGACGGCAAGGTGGCACTGGTGACGGGCGGCAGCCGGGGCATCGGGGCGGCCACCGCACTGCGGCTCGCCGAGGACGGCGCGGACGTGGCACTGACGTACCAGCACAACGCCGCGCTGGCGGCCGAGGTGGTCGACAAGATCAAGAACCTCGGCCGCCGGGCGCTGGCGGTCCAGGCGGATTCGGCGGACGCTTCAGCCGTTTCCTCGGCGGTCCAGGCGACCGTCGCGGAGTTCGGCCGGCTGGACGTGCTGGTGAACAACGCGGGCGTCGGCTTCGTGGGCGCTTTCGACGAAACTTCTTTGGAAGACGTCGACCGCGTGCTGGCGGTGAACGTCCGCGGCGTGTTCGCGGCGACCCAGGCCGCGGCCGGCGTCCTGGGCGACGGCGGCCGCGTGATCACGATCGGAAGCTGCGTCACGGACCGCGTCCCCGGTCCGGGCATGGCGCTGTACGCGACGAGCAAGGCGGCGATGGTCGGCTTGACCAAGGCGCTGGCGCGCGAGCTGGGCCCGCGCGGCATCACGGTCAACCTGGTCCACCCGGGCCCGACGGACACGGACATGAACCCGGCCGACGGCCCGTACGCGGCGGACCAGCGGGCTCTCACGGCGTTCGACCGCTACGGAACGCCGTCCGAGGTGGCCGCGGCGGTGTCCTACCTGGCCGCGCCGGCCAGTGCTTACGTGACGGCGGCGGTGCTGTCGGTGGACGGCGGCCACGCGGCCTAGCCGGAGTAGAGCCCGATCTCCCGGGCGAGATCCGCGAGCATCGACTCGAACAGGACGTCCGGTTTGGACATCGGGATCGGGTAGTTGCCGAAGACCTCGAGCGTGACGTGCCCGTAGATCCGGGCCCAGAACTGGATCATCAGGTACGTCACGCCGAGGTCGATCTTTTCGACGGGCACGCCCTGATCGGACTCGACGAGCACGGTGACCAGCGACTCCTGGAACGTCTTCAGGTCGTCCCGCAGCTCGTCCGGCACCCCGCTGGCCGACGGCAGCACGATGTCGTGCCGCGCGAGCACCCGCCCGGCGGCGGCGAGGAAGATCCGCCCGAACGGCTCATCGACCCGGCTCAGCGCACTCCCCGACGTCGACCCGATTCCCCCGGTCGGCGACGCGAAGACGAGCGTGAATTCCTTCGTGTGGGTGAGCGCCCACCGCCGGAAGCCCTTGCAGATGGCGAACAGCTGCAGCACCCCGTCGTCCGGCAGCTCGGCGATCTCCTCGGCGAGATCGTCGGCCAGGTCGGCGCAGACGTCCAGCCGCAGGTTTTCGACGAGGTCGTCACGGGATTCGTAGTACCGGTAGAGCGCGGGCGCGGTGATCCCCAGCTCCCGCGCGATGGCACGCAGCGTGACCGCCTCCGGCCCCTGCTCGACGAGCAGTTTCCGGGCGGTCCGCCGGATGTCCTGTTCGGTAGCCGCACGCGCGCGACCCCTGCGGGTGGGGTGGCTCATCCGAACAGTCTAGGTGGTTGGTACGACAGATTTTGCATTAACGCGATGTCTGCCGTAACGAAAAGGTGCAGCTCAGGCGCGCGCCTTGAGGTTGGTCAGCACCGTGTCGGCGACGCCGCGCCCCAGCTGGCAGGCGTCCTTGCCCGCTGCCGCCGACTTGTCACCCAAGATCAGGGAGATCGAAAAGGCCAGCTCGTCCGAGACCCCGACGGTGATCACGCAGTCACGCTTGTTGGCCGGATCGATTCCTTGCTCCACGTATCCGACTACCGGGTAGCCCTGCACCGGCTGCAGGTCGTCGACCCACCGGTCCGCCTTGGGCTTTTCGTTCTTGTAGGTAAGGCTGATCCCCTGACCGGTCTTCGTCTCATAACCGACCAGAATGCCGGCGCCACTTCCGGAAGCGCTGGTCCAGGTGCACGACGGACCCAGCACTTCGTCTTTCGCCTTCGGTGCGCTCGGCTCTCCGAGAAACCCGGTGAGCTGCTCGGTGGTCAGCGCCGTGTCGCACGGGCTGCCGTCCAGCACTTTCGCCGGCAGCGGAT
>Ga0207678_10005572_pt1 | contig 11257 bp, 9 predicted proteins | sample KBSC63metaG_FD_184319 | JGI IMG/M metagenome (GOLD analysis project Ga0207678, IMG submission 184319) | Corn rhizosphere microbial communities from Kellogg Biological Station, Michigan, USA - KBS C6-3 metaG (SPAdes) (version 2) | ecosystem: Host-associated > Plants > Roots > Rhizosphere > Soil ...
ACATGCATTTCATAGATCACGGAGTCGGAAAGCGGTGTATCGGGCCGTGGGTCGCCTGCCCAATCGAATGTATGATCCACGACGACGGATTTTGGAATGCCGCGCGCGTCGTCCCTGTCGTCCATATTGAGATCGGCATCGTTGTCTCCGAACTTGTACGGAAAGATTGGCTGCTTCCAATCCACATTTCCCGTAACTGCCTCGGCGTAGGGATCCACTAGAAGCTTCGATGGATTAAAGCGCAACCCTTTCTGCGGCTCCCAGGGGCCATGGACGCGGTAACCGTATAGTTGGCCGGCGTAAATGCCGGGCACGAACCCGTGCCACACGAACGCAGTTGTTTCTTTCAGGTCGATGACTTCCGTCTGCTCGCCCTCGTCGTTGAATAGGCAAAGCTGCACTTTGGTAGCGCAAGCGGAGTATAAAGCAAAGTTGGTGCCCTTAGGGTTGGCTTTTGCGCCAAGCGGATAAGGGCGGCCAGGAAGAACGGTACGTGGCATAAATTAGCAAATGAAACTATTTCGGAATGAACTCCCCTGATAGACGCAAAAACGCCGCCGTTACTACAAACAACCTTTAGCCACGGCGGCGTTTGCAACTTATCTAACGCAGAAAACCTAGACCCACCATGGGGCCGCAGGTGCTTCGCGAATCACGATTTCATTCAGGAAATTCGCTGCTTTCGTCAATCCTTCATCCGGCGACATCAGTGAATCCTCATGTTCAATGGAGAGCACATTATCGTAGTTATACATACGCAGCGTGGAAATGAATTCCTTCCACCAACCATAAGGATGCCCATACCCGCAGGTCCGGAAGATCCAGGCGCGGTTCTTCTCATCCGTGTACGATTTTGTATCCAGCACGCCCGTCTTTGGCAGATTGTAATCGTAAATCTGCGTGTCCTTAGCATGCACGTGGAAGATGGCGTCGCCGAGTACGCGTATCGCTTTAATCGGGTCAATCCCTTGCCAGAACATGTGGCTGGGATCGTAGTTGCAGCCAATGTTATCGCCCGCAATGGCACGCAATTTCAGCATGGTCTCCGGGCTGAACACCACGAAATTCGGATGCATCTCAATCGCGATCTTTACGCCATGCGCTTTGGCAAATTTCGCGTGCTCAATCCAGTACGGCGCAACTTTTTTCTCCCACTGCCAATCGAGCAGCTCCAGATACTCGGGCGGCCAGGGCGCCGTCACCCAGTTCGGATACTTGGCGTTTTCGCTGTCGCCTGGACAGCCCGAAAAGTCGATAACCGTCGAAACGCCCAGCTTCGCCGCTAATTCAACAGCGCGCTTGCTAGTGTCCGCAAATCCCTTGGCAATGGCCTTATCCGGATGCAGCGCATTTCCATGACAGCTTAGGGCACTGATGGAAAATCCCTGATCGTCCAGCCTCTTCTTGAACTCTTTCAGTTCCTTTTCGTTCTCCAGCATGGAGAGCTTGCAATGCGGATCGCCAGGATAGTTGCCGGCCCCTAGTTCAACCGTATCTATCTTCAAGCCCTTCAGTTTTTCTAGTACTTTTTCAAGCGGAAACTGTGACAACAGCGCGGTGAAACATCCGACTCTCATAGGCGAAAGCGTATCACACGCGCGCTTGTCTTTAATGCCGCCAAAACCACTTCGCCACTAACCAACCCGCCGCCAGCAAAAGCCCGGCTAATGCCTGGTATTCCTCATTGCGCCGGTACAAATGCCATTGGAACCGCACCCCCGCATTACTGCTCCACTTCGAAAGCGGCAGTAAGCGGTGAACGTGCACCGCATATTCAGCGTACTCAGGGAAAATCGTTCGAAGGTGCTGTTCTTCCAACTCGATCACCGGCAGATATACCAGTGAGAACACCAGTGCAAAGATGATCGCAAGCGAAACACTCGCAGACGCCACCACAATGCCCGCCGCCACAATTAGCGTCCCAACATACAGTGGGTTGCGCAGGTAAGCATACGGTCCGCCCGTGGCAAGCTGCTGGTTTTTTGCCAAATGTCCCGTAGCCCATCCCCGCAGCAAAAGCCCGAGCACCGAAATTGGTAATCCAATGCTCATGGATCGCACAGAGGGCGAGGAAAGCCATGCGAAAGTCACCAGCAGTAGAAATCCCGTGGGCACTCGAAGGCGCGCCACCACATCGGCATACGCCTTCGGGAACCAATACCGCTCATTGCCTTGCTCCACCGAATTCAGGCCGCCGTTCACGACCGCGCTTCCGCTGCCGCAGCACTATTTTTTAAGCAGAGGAGCAGCCGTTCCGCAACTACTTCCGGTGCAAGTTGCAGCATGCTGGGATGGATCTCGTCGTGCCGCTTGTAGGTAGTCCCGGCGCCTGCCGCGCGCATCACCTCAATACTCCCGCCATACGGACCATTGCGCTCCGGATCGGTCGGACCGAACAGCGCGACTCCCGGTTTCCCCAGCGCGGCGGCCAAATGCAGCGGTCCGCTATCCACGCCCAGCACAGCCGTGGCCCGGCGCGTGGCCGCGACCAATCCGCCAATAGAACTGCGATGGTATCGAACGTGTTTCAAATCCTGAAATTCTCCTGCGGTCTGCGGCGGCACATTAGCGACTAGTTCCACACCCTCTCGCTGCAACCGCTGCGCAACTAATTCATAATTCGCCAGCGGCCACTGCTTGCTCTTCCAGCCTGCTAAGGGATTGGTCAAAACGAAAGGGCCGCACGGCAGATTACCTTCCTCAATCCCAGCCGGCAGCCACACATCTTTTGTCAGCGCATGTGCCCCGGCAAACTCCGCCAACTGCAGATTCCGATCGACTACGTGCCGCGCCGTCGGACTCAAACGATCCGTGTATAGCATCGCCGCTAGCGGCTCCCGCACGGATAATCGATCGAAGCCAAAAAGCTGCTGTGTCTTGGAAGCGCGCCCTACCAGTGCTGATTGAATCAGCCCTTGAAAGTCGATCGCCTTCCCAGGCTGCAGGTTTCGCAGTTGCCGCCACCACGTCACCAGCTTTTTCGTATCGCGCCGGTTAAACGAAATAACTTCATCTAAGAACGGATTTCCTTCCACCAACGGCCGCCATTTCGGCGCCATCGCCCAAACCAGCCGATTCTCCGGAAAGCTCCGCTTCAAACTCTGAACGGCGGGAAGCGCGTGCAAAATATCGCCCATTGCTCCCAGGCGAACTACTAAAATCGAATGCTGCCCACTCCGTTGCTTCATCGGAGTTGCTGTTTCGTCAGCACCATTTCAATAAACGCATTCCGCCGCGCAGCATCGGACGTAGGATCTTCTATCACCTTTACCGCCGGACTCTGCTGCAGCATTGCTCGCCAGCTTTCGGGGGAAGCAATGGCGACCGCACAAACATCGCGTAAGGCGGCCACCAGAGCCGCACGCGCAGAAGCCTCCAATAATGTGCCGTCCTCGTTCAGAACCACCGCCAATAGTTTCCGATCCTTTCCCAATTCTGCCAGACGTTCGGCCTCAAACACCGTCATCGGATCGAAGCGGCTAACCATCACGGCCCATTTCCCCTTCGCTATGGTCGTGCTCACGTCAGCAAGCGAAATAATTTTGTTTCTCGTATCCATGTAGTTCAATCGGCTGTCTAATGCGACTTTTAGCGAATTCGTCGAGCGCTTTCTTCCAGCAGGATTTTGGCGGCGATCGTTACTCGCCCGGCAGAAACCCGCGTCATGCAGCGATGATCGATGGGGCATTCCCGCAGCAGGCACGGGCTGCACTCCACCGGTTCACGAACTACCGCGCTATTCACGCCTGCAGGTCCGGTTGCCTTATCGTCGGTCGCCCCAAAAATCGCCACCGTGGGCACACCCAGCGCCGAAGCAATATGCATCGGTCCGGAGTCGTTCGTCAGGTAAACTGCGCATGCTGCGGCCAACCCAATAAACTCGCCTAATGTTGTTCGTCCCGCCAAGTTCACGCATCGTACGCCTCGTTCGCTAACACCCGCACAGACCGTTTCGCACACTGCTCGCTCCGCTTCGGCGCCGAAGACCGCGACCGTTTCCGCGCCTGTTTCGCGCGCAAGCTCGGCCGCTGATTCCGCAAAACGCTCCGGCAGCCAACGTTTCGCGCCGCCGTAAGCCGCACCGGCACTCACGCCCACGACTCGCCCGCCCATTCCAAAACTCTGCAACAATACCCGGCCTTCTTCCGCCGCTTTTTTCGCTCCCGACAGCCGCACAGCGGCGCCGGTCGAATAGCAATCGATGATACCCGCGCGCTTCAGCAGTTCCAGATAGTAGAACCGCTGATGGGGCGCAATCTCACCGGCCTTCGGTACTGCCACGGCCTTTGTCAACAGCGGCCCGCGGGCATCGCGGTTATACCCGATACGCACCGGAATCCGCGCCAGATATGCAATCAGCGCCGATTCAAAGGCGTTCTGCAGCAGGATTGCGCAGTCGAACTCCCGGCGCCGCAAGCGTTGCGCAATACGCCACCGCTCCCGCCATCCCGCCCAGCCCTTCCCCGGGTCATAGGGAATCACTTCGCTGCAGAAGGGTTCGCGACCATACAAATCCGCCACCCAGGGCTTCGCCAAAATTGCGATATGGGCCCGCGGAGACTGCTCGCGCAAGGCATGTAGCGCCGGCAGCGACATCACGGCGTCACCCACCCAGTTTGTTGCGCGAACTAAAATCTTCCCGCACTTCATCTATTTGAATCGTAAAATGGACACATACGATGAGCAGGCTTTACTTGCGCGACGACCTTCTCGCGCAGCGCGAACGTTGGCGCTCCGAAAACAAGAAGGTCGTTCTCACGAATGGCTGCTACGACATTCTTCATCCCGGCCACGTCCGGCTGCTGGAACAGGCGCGCTCGCTCGGCGATGTCCTTATATTAGCGTTGAATACAGATGCCAGCGTCCAGCGCATGAAGGGTCCAAGCCGCCCGTTCTTTTCCCAAACCGCCCGCGCTACGCTTGCTAGTCATTTGGAGGCTGTGGACGCCGTCACATTTTTCGATGAAGACACGCCGCGCGAACTGATAGCCGCGATTCTTCCCGATGTTCTGGTGAAAGGCGCGGACTGGAACCATTTCGTGGCCGGCCGGGAAGAGGTGGAGGCCGCTGGCGGCGTCGTCCGCACGTTGGCACTGGAACCTGGTTTCTCCACCACCAACATCGCAGAAAAAATTGCGGCATTGCCGACGCTCAGCGCCGATGTCCCGTCGTCCCGCCCGTGACTCATCCCGCCACCAGAGAACTATTCGAGACCGCCGGAAGGCAGGCAGCCTTTCAATCGCTCATCCAGCAACTCGCTCGCGGGGCATCGGGCCCATTCTCTGTTTCGGGCCTTGTCAACACCGCCAAAGCCCTTTACCTGACGCTCCTTTACGCGCAAACGGAAAAGCCTCTGGTCGTTCTGGTCGACGGCAATAAGCAAGCGGAAACCCTGCTGGAATCTATTGAGGCCTTCTTCGACCTACTCTTCGAAGGCCGTGATCTTCCGCCGCCGCAGATTGTACCGGCGCTTGATGTCCTCCCGCACCAGCGCCTGTCGCCGCACAGTGAAATCGCTGAAAAGCGCGCCGTCGCTCTATGGCGGCTTTCTTCGCAAAAGATTCCCATCACGGTAGTGCCCGTGGCCTCTGCACTGCTGAAAACCGAGCCTGCCGCTTTCTATCGTCAACTCGCGCTCACCTTACGGGTCGGGGAAGAACTGCCGCTTGAAGATCTTGTGGCTCATCTCGAAAGCATCGGCTACGAAAAGCGCGAGCCCGTCGAAATGGTGGGCGAATACTCATTGCGCGGCGGCATCTTTGACGTTTACCCCGCCGAAGCCTCCCACCCCATTCGCGTGGAGTTCTTCGGCGACGAAATCGAATCCATCCGCCAGTTTGATCCCGAATCGCAACGGTCCATTCTCAAAATCTCCACGGCCACGCTGCTTCCGCTGGAAGAATATCCGCGCGCAAAGCCTCTGCTGCGTCAGCTGGCGGAAGCCGCCGAACAGGCCGATCTGGAACTGGCGAATCCCGGCGAGCATTTCCCAGGCTGGGAGTTCCTCGTCCCCCTGGTCCGCCCACGTGCCGATCATCTGCTTTCCCTGGCTGGCGATGCGCTGGTTGTTCTTGTGGAACCGGATGATATCGCCTCCGCAGCCGACCGCTTGTGGCATCGCCTGGAAAACCCCGAACGCCCCGCCCCCCTTGCCCCCGAACAAAACTTCCTGCACTGGGACGAACTCGCTGCCACGCTGCAAACCCGCACCTGTATTCAACTGCGGGATCTCGAATTGATCACCGAATCATCCGGCCCCACCCCCGATCATCTTCACATCGGAACCCGGCCTTCGCTCAGCTTCAAAGGCAACATGCCGGCCGCTGTCGCCGAAGCGCGCAGCCTGATTGATTCGGGCCATCGCATCGCCTTCTTTGCCGCTTCCGTGGGTGAAGTAGAACGCCTTGCCGACATCCTGCAGGAATACGGGATCGGCTATCAGCTCGGGCTGGAGTCATCCACGGGCACTCGCCCTTCCATCGCGGAGCGAACCTATCACCTGGGTCACACGCCCGGCGTTCAATCGAACGCTTATCTAATCAAAGGCAACATCCGGCGTGGGGCCGTATTCGCCGATTCGCAGCTCGCCATTATCGGCTCCGAAGATCTCTTTGAAACTCCCGACCTGGTGGGACAACAGCAGCCCACCAAGTCGCAGATGGCTGCCTTCGCCGCTGATATTGCGGATCTGAAGCCCGGCGATTTCGTCGTCCACACCACACACGGCGTGGGCCAGTTCCTCGGCATCCGTGAGATCGTGCAAGGCGATCAAAAAGGCGACTTCATGGTGCTGGAGTACGCCGGCGAATCGAAGCTCTACGTTCCGCTCACCCGCCTGGATCTAGTGCAGAAGTATCGCGGTGCCGGAGAAGCAAAGCCGCATCTCGACCGCATGGGCGGCGTCACCTGGGCCAAAACCAAATCGCGCGTCAAAGCCAAAATGCGCGACATGGCCGATGAGCTGTTGAAGCTCTATGCGCAGCGCCGCATGGCTAAAGGCTTTTCTTTTTCCTCCGACAGCAACTGGCAGCGCGAGTTTGAGGATGCTTTCGCCTACACCCCCACCCGGGATCAATTGAAGGCCGTTTCGCAAATCAAAGGCGACATGGAAAGCGATCAGCCCATGGACCGTCTGCTCTGTGGCGATGTAGGGTTCGGCAAAACCGAAGTCGCTATGCGCACCGCATTCAAAGCCCTGGGCGACGGCAAACAAGTGGCCGTCCTCGCGCCGACCACCGTGCTTGCCTTTCAGCACTTCGAAACGTTTAAGCGCCGCTTCGCCTCTTTCCCGGTCCGCATTGAGTTAGTCAGCCGTTTCCGGACGCCGAAGGAAGTGAAAGCCGTGCTCGAAGAGGTCGCGCAAGGCAAGGTGGATGTGCTGATCGGCACCCACCGGCTCTTATCGCAGGATGTGGAATTCAGCGACCTTGGCCTGCTTGTCGTTGACGAGGAGCAGCGCTTCGGAGTCAAGCACAAGGAGCGGCTGAAGCAAATGCGGCATAACGTGGACGTGCTGACCATGAGCGCCACGCCTATTCCCCGTACGCTGCATATGTCGTTGCTCGGTCTGCGCGACATGTCCGTTATCGAAACGCCCCCGAAGGATCGTCTCGCCATCAATACCGTCGTGGCGCATTTCAACCCTGACCTCATCAAGTCCGCCATCGAACAGGAGATCGCACGCCAGGGGCAGGTCTACTTCATTCACAATCGCGTCGACACCATCTTCATGCGGGCCGCTTCCATCAAAGAACTGATTCCCGACGTTCGCATCGGCGTAGGCCACGGCCAAATGGGAGAAGCGGAGCTCGAAAAGGTGCTGCTCGGTTTCATGCGCCACGAATTCGACGTGTTCGTCTCCACCACCATCGTGGAGAACGGCCTGGATATTCCGCTCGCCAACACCATCATCATCGAAAATGCCGAACGTTATGGGCTGTCCGAACTCTATCAACTGCGCGGCCGGGTGGGCCGGTCCAATCGCCGCGCCTATGCGTATTTGCTGATTCCCGCCGACACCCAATTAAGCGAAATCGCCCGCAAACGGCTAGCGGCTCTTAAAGAGTTCAGCGACCTCGGTGCCGGATTCAAAATCGCCGCACTCGATCTGGAACTGCGCGGTGCCGGTAACTTGTTAGGTGGCGAACAACACGGGCACATCGAAGCCGTCGGTTATGACACCTATGTTCGCCTGCTGGAGGAAACCGTGCGGGAGTTGAAAGGCGAAGAGGTGCCGCTGGAGATTCACGCCAGTCTCAATCTCGGCCTGGAAATTCGCATTCCTTCCAGCTACATTGCCGAGGAGGCACAACGTCTGCGCTCCTATAAGCGCATAGCCGATATCACGGACGATGCCGCTGCCGCCCGCATCACAGAGGAACTGGCCGACCGTTACGGCCCCGTTCCGGAGGAAGTTCTCAACTTGGTACAGTTCGCCCTGCTAAAAAGCCTGGCGGAGCGGGCCGGCGTTGAATCCATCGACCGCCGCTCCGGCGTAGCCAATATCAAGTTCCATCAACAATCCAAGGTCGATCCCTTCCGCCTGATGGCATTGGTCCGCAACACGCCCAACGCGAACTTCAGCCCGGCCGGTGTATTGAAGCTGCCGCTGCTCGCCACCGATCCCAAGGCCCTCATCACGGAGGTTCGCAGCAGTCTTGTCGCCCTCTGTACGGAGGAGCCCGCCGTGGTCCATAAAGGCCACAAATAAGCACCTAGTAAATAGGTGTTAACGGGCATTGCGCATGGCCGTTTCATTGCTGCCATAATGGGTAAAAAGTTATGAAGTTTAAGTGCGTCGCTGCCGGCCTCATCTTTGCCGCATTATCCCCCGCTGCGGATAATTTCACGATTGTGGACGAAATCGTTGCCAAGGTGAACGGTGATATCGTCAGCCGCGATGAACTGCAACGGCTGGGCCGGGAAGCGGCGCAGGAACTGAAGGCCCAAGGCGACAGCGGTCAGAAGCTGGCGGAGGATTATCAGAACGCGCAAAAGAACCTGCTACGCGACCGCATCGATCAGCTCTTACTTGTGCAAAAAGGCAAAGAGCTGAATATCAATGTCGATTCCGATGTCACCAAATACTTCGCCGACCTGCAGCGCCGCTCAAAGATCAGTGATCCTGAGAAGTTCCGTGAATATGTGCGCCAACAGTCGGGCATGTCCTACGAAGATTTCCAGGCTGAAACCAAGAACCAATTCCTTACTCGTGATGTCGTGGGACAGGAAGTGGGCCGGCATATCAACGTCAGCCCGCAGGAAGTGAAGGCCTATTACGACGCTCATAAAAGTGAGTTCGTTCGCGACGAAAAGATCTATCTGAGTGAGATCCTGATCTCCACTCAGGGCAAGGATGCCGCCGGTATCGCAGCCGCGCAAAAGAAAGCCGATCTGGTGGCGTCGGAGGCCGCGAAAGGGGAACGCTTCTCCGATCTGGCGCGCGATAACTCCGACGCCAACACTGCCCAGCAGGGCGGTGAACTCGGCGTGGGTTACAAGAAAGGCGATCTGGACCCGCAGTTGGAAAGCAAAGTCTGGGATCTGCCGAAGGGCGCCGTTACCAAGCCTATCCGCATCGCCAACGGTTTTGAAATCCTGAAAGTGGATGATCACACCAAAGCCGGTCAAGCTTCGCTGGACGATGTGCGCAGCGACATCGAACAACGGCTGTACGGCCCGAAGATGCAGCCGCAGGTGCGCAAATATTTAACCGATCTCCGGATGCACGCCTTCTTGCAGATTCGCCCCGGTTATGTCGATACCGGCGCCGCCCCAGGCCAGAACACCAAGTGGGAAGACCCGGCCAAGTTGAAACCGGAAACCGTAACCAAGGCCGAAGTACAACAGAAGACCCAGCATAAGCGCCTGTTCGGCGTTATTCCGATCCCTGGAACCGAAACCACGGTTACCGGAAAGAGCAGTTCGCGCTAATCTATGAAGTCGCCGTATGTGGGCGATCTCGTTGCGAATGAGATCGTCACCGCTCAGTTTTTAGTAATCGCCAAAGAGATTCGCCAGAAGAAGACGGGCGAACCTTACTTATCGCTTCAGCTCTCCGACCGGACCGGAGAAATCGAAGCCAAGATGTGGGACAACGTGGCCGAAGTGATGGATAGCTTTGATCGCGATGACTTCGTGAAGGTAAAGGGCCTTGCCCAGCTCTATCAGAATCGTTCTCAGTTCACCGTTCATAAACTGCGCCGTATGGAAGAGCATGAGGTTGAACTGGCCGATTACTTTCCCTGCGCCTCGCGGGATGCAGAAGAAATGTTCGCGGAGCTGCAGGGCATCATTGAAGGCCTCGGCAACGAACACCTCCGGGCATTACTGCGCGCCATCTTCAGCGACACGCAACTGGCCACCCAGTACAAGACGGCGCCGGCCGCCAAGTCGATTCACCACGCCTGCCGCGGCGGTCTGCTGGAGCACGTCTTGTCGCTCTGCCAACTCTGCCGCCTTGCTGCTTCGCATTACAAACACGTTGATCTGGACCTGCTGCTCACCGGCGCCGTTCTGCACGACATCGGCAAAGTGGAAGAGTTGCAATACAGCCGCAGCTTCAGCTACAGCGCTCCAGGCCAGTTGCTGGGTCACATCGCAATCGGCTTTCGCATGGTGGATGCGAAGATCAGCGCGCTACCCGACTTTCCGCCTAAGCTTCGGCTCCTAGTCGAGCACATGATCCTAAGCCATCACGGCACACTCGAATACGGCTCGCCCAAAGTGCCGATGTTCCTCGAAGCCTTGCTGCTGCATCATCTCGACAATCTCGATTCCAAGATGGAAGCAATGCGTGTAGCCGTCCAGCGGGACGCCAGCATCAACGAATTCACCGGTTGGATTGCGCCGCTGGAGCGCGTCGTCCTAAAGAAAGATCAATTCCTGCAAGACGCGCCGCCGGTCCCCCTTCCGCGGGAGCCCGTCCAGCAGCCGCTTGCCCCACCCTCCGCCAAGCCGCCAACCCCCGCGCGCGAGCCTCGTCCGGCCACGCCCACCCTCTTCGGCGAAAAGCTGCAGGCCGTTCTCGGCGACCGGAAGTAGGTAATGCTACGATTGTGAATTGTCAGGCTCCGGGCTTCGTGCAATGGGCGGTTGCAAACCCCGCCAGGTTCGGAAGAAAGCAACGGTAGCGATTTAGCTCGTGTGCCGCGGATCACCCGGGGTCTGGCATTCACCTTCCAGTTTCTTTTTCCAACAGCGTGTATCAAGTAATCGCGAGAAAGTATCGTCCTCAGAATTTCAGCGAACTCATCGG
>Ga0207678_10005573_pt1 | contig 11256 bp, 9 predicted proteins | sample KBSC63metaG_FD_184319 | JGI IMG/M metagenome (GOLD analysis project Ga0207678, IMG submission 184319) | Corn rhizosphere microbial communities from Kellogg Biological Station, Michigan, USA - KBS C6-3 metaG (SPAdes) (version 2) | ecosystem: Host-associated > Plants > Roots > Rhizosphere > Soil ...
CTGCCTAGATGCGCCGGCCAGTCGGGGCGTAGCGCAGCCTGGTAGCGCATCACACTGGGGGTGTGGAGGTCGCTGGTTCGAATCCAGTCGCCCCGACCATCGTCTTTCTCAAGGAAGTCCGCTCATTTCCATGTCCAGCCAGCCTACCCTTTTGATGATGCAGGCTCAGCCGAGCGCGACGACGGCCTTCCTCGTCCAGATGTTCCCGCTGATCGCGATCTTCTTCGTCTTCTATTTGCTGTGGATTCGGCCGCAGCAGCAGCGGGTGAAGCAGCACCAGGCGTCGATCAACGCCGTGAAGAAGGGCGATGAGGTCATCACCGGCGGCGGAATCCGCGGCCGAGTCACGCGGGTGACCGATGAGGAAGCGGAGGTCGAGATCGCCCAAGGCGTCAAGGTGCGGGTCATCAAATCGACTCTGACGCAGGTGATCGGCCCCAACGCCAAGCCCGCGAACGACTGATGCTCGAATTCCCGCGCTGGAAAGTCTGGACCGTCTGGCTGGTCGTCCTTGTCGGCGTCTATCTGTCGATCCCCAGCCTGATTGCCGGAACGCCCTTCGCCGACCGCTGGCCGGCCTGGGCCGACCACCAGAAGATCAACCTCGGCCTCGATCTCGCCGGAGGCAGCCACCTGCTGCTCGAGGCCGATCAGCGCGATGCGCAGAAGCAGCGCGTCCAGGGCATGGAGGACGCGGTCGCGACCGAGCTGCGGCGCGACCCCCGTATCGACATCGGCGACATCTCGACCGCCGAAGGGCGCGTGTCGTTCATGGTCCGCGACCCGACCAAGGTCGACGCCGCGGTCGAGCGGCTGCGCACACTGACCCAGCCGATGGGCCTCACCGGCAACCGCGACTGGGACGTCCAGGTGGTCGATTCGACCCGGGTCGTGCTGATCCCGACCAACACCGGGCAGGTCCGCGCGATGAAGGACGCGATGAGCGTCGCGCGCGACGTCGTCCGCCGCCGCATCGACCCGAGCGGGACGCGCGAGATCACGGTCGTCACCGAAGGATCGAACCGGATCCTGGTCGAGGTTCCCGGAGTCGACAATCCCGACCAGCTCAAGCGGCTGATCGGCCAGACCGCCCGGCTCGAGTTCAAGCTCGTCGACCTCGAGGCCAACCCGGCCGAGGTCGCGCAGGGCCATGCGCCGCCGGGCAGCGAAGTGCTCGATTATCCCGAGGCCCAGCCCGGCCTGCCGTTCGTCGCTTATCCGAGCGCCGCCGGCCAGGTCGCGAAGGTCGCGGTGAAACGCCGAGTGATGGTCTCGGGCGACCAGATTACCCGCGCCAAGCAGGGCTTCGATCAGCAATCCAACGCGCCGATCGTCCAGATCACCTTCAACAGCGCGGGTGCCCACCGCTTCGGCCGGGTGACGCAGGATAACGTCAACAAGCCGTTCGCGATCATCCTCGACAATCGCGTGCTGTCCGCGCCCAACATCAATGAGCCGATCCTCGGCGGCCAGGCGCAGATCACGGGCAATTTCACGGTCCAGACCGCGAACGACCTCGCGGTGTCGCTGGCGTCGGGCAAGCTGCCGGTGAAGCTCAACGTGATCGAGGAGCGCTCGATCGGCCCCGACCTCGGCAAGGATTCGATCCACAAGGGGGTGATCGCGAGTGTCATCGGGACCCTAGGCGTCATCCTATTCATGCTCGTCACCTATGGCCGGTTCGGAGTCTATGCGACGATCGCGCTGATCGTGAACGGGTTCCTGATCCTCGGGCTAATGGCGCTGTTCGGAGCGACTTTGACGTTGCCCGGAATCGCCGGCTTCATCCTGACCATCGGTGCCGCGGTCGATGCCAACGTGCTGATCAACGAGCGCATTCGCGAGGAGATACGGCGCGGGCGGCGCCTGCTCGATGCGGTCGAGACCGGCTACCGCGAGGCGTTCCGGGCGATTTTCGACGCCAACGTCACCCACGTCATCTCAGCGACGATCATGGCGTATTTCGGATCCGGTCCGGTGCGCGGGTTCGCGGTTGTCCTGTTGATCGGCGTCGTCACCTCGGTGTTCACGGCGGTCTATTTCACCCGAATGCTGGTCGCGTTGTGGATCCGCCGATCCCGCCCCCGCGAACTGCATATCTGAGGCGCATCATGAAGCTTCTGAAGCTCGTCCCCGACCATACCAACGTCGACTTCATGCGGTGGCGCAACCTTGCCGTCATCCTGTCGACTTTGCTGACCGTAGCCTCGCTCGCCTTCACCGCCTATCGCGGGTTGAACCTCGGCGTCGATTTCATCGGCGGGCAACTGATCCGGGTGACCTTCGCCCAGTCCGTCGACGTCGAGCAGCTGCGCGGGCGGGTACTCGGCCTCCATCTCGGCGAGGCGAGCATCCAGGAATTCGGCGGGCCGACCAGCTACCAGATCCGCCTGCCCAAGCCGCCCGGCGGCGATGCTGCCGCCAACCAGGCGGCCAACCAGGTCAAGCAGCTGGTCGCGGCCAATTACCCCGGTTCGCGCGTCGATTCGGTCGAGACCGTCTCGGGCAAGGTCAGCGAGGAATTGGCGAGCGACGGTCTCAAGGCGATCATCTTCGCAATGCTCGGAATCGCGGTCTACATCTGGATCCGGTTCGAATGGCAGTTCGGCGTCGGCGCGCTGCTGACGCTCGCCCACGACGTGTCGATGACGCTCGGCTTCTTCGCTTTCACGCGGCTGCAGGTCGACCTCAACGTGGTGGCTGCGCTCCTCACCATCGTCGGCTATTCGCTCAACGACACGGTCGTGATCTACGACCGAATCCGCGAGAATCTGCGCAAATACCGCAAGATGGCGATCCTGCCGCTGCTCAACCTGTCGCTCAACGAAACGCTGGCGCGGACGGTCGTCACGTCGCTGACCGTGCTCATCGCCCTCGGCGTGCTGATGGCGATCGGGCCCGAAGTGATCTTCGGCCTCGCGATTGCGATCTTCCTCGGCGTGCTGATCGGCACCTATTCGTCGATCTACATTTCGGCGCCGGTGCTGGTGTGGCTGAAGGTCACTCCGGACAGTTTCGTCAAGGTCGACGAGAAGGAAGAGCGCGGGACCCAACCCGCCTGATTTCGTTCAGCAACGGCCAAGCTTCGACTGACCACATTCCCCTGCCCATCGCCGCTTGGCCAGCCCACGGGCGCACGCTAATGAGGATCCCATGCTGAAGCCCACCCGTACTATCGTTCTTCTGCTGTGCTGCGCGGCGATCCTTCCCGCCGCCGGCTGCGCGCGCAATCGCGTCAAGTCCGACACAGCCTACGTCGCGCGGGACGTGAACTCGCTCTACGGCGCGGCCAAGCGCTCGATGGATCAGGGCGATTACGAGCAGGCGGCCAAGCTGTTCGACGAGGTCGAGCGGCAGCACCCCTATTCGGTGTGGGCCCGCCGGGCGCAGATCATGAGCGCGTTCAACTATTACCTCGCGCACAAATATACCGACGCGATCAGCTCGGCGAACCGGTTCCTGACGATCCACCCGGGCAACACCGAAGCGCCCTACGCCCACTATCTCGTCGCGATGAGCTATTATCAGCAGATCGCCGACGTCACCCGCGACCAGGCGATCACCCAGCAGGCGTCCGACGCCTTCGGCGAGCTGATCCGCCGCTATCCGGACAGCCGCTACGCCGCCGATGCGCGGCTGAAGCTCGACCTTATCAACGACCATCTCGCCGGCAAGGAGATGGAGGTCGGCCGGTTCTACGAGCGCTCGGGCAACTGGCTCGCGGCAAGTCTGCGGTTCCGCGCGGTCGTCGACCAATATCAGACCACCAGCCACACGCCCGAGGCGCTGGAGCGACTGGTCGAATGCTATCTCGCGCTCGGGATTCCCGAGGAAGCGCAGAAGGCCGCAGCGGTGCTCGGCAAGAATTACAACGGCACTTACTGGTACAAGCAGGCCTACCGGTTGATGGGCAAGGCGCCGCGTCCGCGCGAAGCCGCGGCGAGCACTAAACCGCAAGGGTGAGGCGAAGCGGGCGCAGCCGATGCTGAGGCAGCTCGCCATCCACAATGTCGTGCTGGTCGAAAAGCTCGAGCTGGAGTTCGAGCCCGGCCTTGGCGTGCTCACCGGCGAGACCGGAGCGGGCAAGTCGATCCTGCTCGATGCGCTCGGGCTGGCGCTCGGCGCGCGGGCGGAGGCGGCGCTGGTCCGCTCGGGCGAGGAGCAGGCCAGCGTATCCGCAGAGCTGGAGCTCCCGAGCGGCCACCCGGTCCACGGCCGGCTGCGCGAGCAGGGCATCGACGTGGAGGCTGGCGAGCCGCTGATCGTCCGGCGCACGCTCAAGGCCGACGGCGGCAGCCGCGCCTTCGTCGGCGCGACGAGCGTGCCCGCGGGTCTGATCCGCGACCTCGGCAGCCTGATGGTCGAGATTCACGGCCAGCACGACGATCGGGGCCTGCTCAACCCGAAGGGACATCGCGAGCTGCTCGACGCCTTCGGCCGGCTCGACACCGGCCCGGTCGAGCGCGCGTGGAGCGAGGTCATCCGCGTTGAAGCGGAGCTCGCCGAAGCACGCGCGCAAGCGGCGATGGCCGAGCGCGAGCGCGAATATCTGGAACATTCGAGCGAGGAGATCGAGCGCCTCGCGCCCGAAGCCGGCGAGGAGACCAGCCTCGCTGAGGAGCGCGCGGCAATGCAGGCCGGGCTGAAGGCCGGCGAATCGCTGAGCGGCCTCGATGATCTGCTCGGCGGTTCCGAAGGCGCCCTCGCGCAGCTTCGACAGGCCGCGCGACGCATCGAGCGCGGCGCCGCCGATCATGACTTGCTCGCCGAGGCGCTGGCCGCGCTCGATCGCGCGGTTATCGAGGCGAGCGAGGCCGAGGACAGGATCGCGCGGGCGGCCGACGCCCTGGCGTTCGACCCGGCGCGGCTGGATCGGGTCGAGGCGCGGCTGTTCGACATTCGCGCACTGGCGCGCAAGCACCGCGTCGAACCCGATGCGCTGGCGGCCTTCGGCGAGCAGATGCGGGGTCAGCTGGCCGCGATCCGCGCAGGCGGCGAGCGGATCGCGGAGCTCGACGAGCAGCTGGCCGAAGCGCGCAACGCTTTTGCGACGGAAGCCGAGCGGCTGAGCGAACAGCGCCATGCGGCAGCGCGGCGCCTCGACGCGGCCGTTACCGAAGAGCTCCACCCGCTGAAGCTCGACGCCGCCCGGTTCCGCACGAGCATCGCGCCGGCCGAGCCCGGGCCGTCGGGCACCGACCGCGTCGAGTTCGAAGTCTCGACCAATCCCGGAGCGCCGTTCGGCCCGCTGACCCGCATCGCCTCGGGCGGCGAGCTGGCGCGCTTCATCCTCGCGCTGAAGGTCGCGCTTGCCGAGGCCGGGAGCGCGGCGACGATGATCTTCGACGAGGTCGATCGCGGTGTCGGCGGCGCGGTGGCCAGCGCGATCGGCGAGCGGCTCGCCCGCCTCGCCCAGCAATCGCAGGTGCTGGTCGTCACTCACTCGCCGCAGGTCGCTGCGCGCGCGTCCCATCATTACCGCATCGAGAAATCGCACGGGCCCGACGGTACCCGCACGACTGTGCGCAAGCTGAGCGCGGCCGAGCGGCGCGAGGAGATCGCGCGAATGCTGTCCGGCGCTTCGGTCACCGAGGAAGCCCGGGCCCAGGCAGAGCGGCTGCTCGACGCCGCATGACCACTTACGTCGCGCTGATCCGTGCGGTGAACGTCGGCGGCCGCCAGCTGAAGATGGCCGACCTCATGCGGATCGCGAACGAGCTGAAGCTCGGCTCCCCGCGCACCTACATCGCCAGCGGCAACTTGGTCTTCGGCAGTGGCAAGTCCGAGCGCGCGCTCAAGTCCGCGCTCCAGGAGGGCATCGGCAAGCACTGGGGCGTGCATGTCGATGTTCTCATCCGCACTGCGAAAGAAATGGCCGAGGCGGTGAAGAGCAATCCGTACGGCGATGAGCCCGGCAGCCAGGTCGCAGCGATCTTCCTCGACGAGCCGCCGCCTCCTGGCGCGCTGGACGCCGCCAAGGGCGTGGCGGACGAACGCATGGCGCTGGGCGCTCGCGAAATCTATGTGCATTACCCAAGCGGCATGGGCCGTTCGAAGCTGCGCATTCCCGCGGCGGCGAAGGGCACTGCGCGCAACATGAACACAGTCACGAAGCTTGCCGAAATGGCGGAGGAGATCGGATGAGCAAGGAAACCAGCATCCCGCTCGAGTTCGAAGGCGAGAGCCTCGAAAGCGTGTTCGTCGGGCGGCGCGACGCGCAGCCCCGGCCGACGGTGATGATGATCCCGACCGTGATGGGCGTGTCCGACCTCGAGCGGGGTTTCGGGCGCCAGCTGGTCGAGCTCGGCTACAATGCTCTGGTCGCGGACATCTTCGGCAAGAAATTTCGCGGCGCCCCGCGCGATGTGATGTTCGGCGAGCTCGGACGCTTGAAAGGCGACCGTGCCGCGCTTCGTCGCCGGTTGCTCGCTATTCTGGACCAGGTGCGCGGCCTCAACGAAGTCGATTCGGGCAGGGTCGTCGTCTCCGGTTATTGTTTCGGTGGCCTTTGCGCCCTGGACGTCGCCCGCAGCGGCGCGGACATTGCGGCCGCGGTCAGCTTCCATGCCTTGCTCGATCCACCCGGCCTTCCGCCCGAGAAGATCAAGGCCAAGGTGGTGTGCTTCCACGGCTGGGACGACCCGATGGCTCCGCCCGACCATGTCGTCGCTCTCGGCAAGGATCTGACCGAGGCCGGCGCCGACTGGCAGATCCACGCCTACGGCCACGTCGCGCACGGCTTCACCAACCCCAACGCGCACCAGATCGGCCTCGCCGGCGTGCGCTACAACGAGCTTGCCGCCGAGCGGTCGTGGACCAGCTTCATCAACCTGCTCGAGGAATTGTTCGGAGCGGATGCCTGAAGCCCTGACCGAAGCCGAGGCCGCCAATCGCCTGATGCGGCTGGCGAAGGAGATCGCCCGGCACGACAAGCTTTATCACGACCAGGACGCGCCGGAGATTTCCGACGCCGAATATGACGCGCTTGTACGCGAGAATCGCGAGCTCGAGGCGCGCGTCCCGCAACTGGTGCGGGCGGACTCACCGTCGAAGCGGCTCGGCGCGGCGCCGACGGGCGCACTCGCCAAGGTCGCCCATGCACGCCCGATGCTCAGCCTCGACAACGCCTTCTCGGCCGAAGAGGTCGGCGAGTTCGTCGCGCGCTTGAAGCGCTTCCTTGCGCTTCCGGCAGACGCGTTCGTCGCGATGACCGCGGAACCCAAGATCGACGGACTGTCCTGCTCGCTCCGCTACGAACGCGGCGAACTGGTGCTCGCGGCTACGCGCGGCGACGGTGGCGTCGGCGAGGACGTGACCGCCAACGTCCGCACGATTGGCGTCATTCCTCAGCACATCGCCGATGCGCCGGAAGTGCTCGAAGTGCGCGGCGAGATCTACATGAACAAGGCGGACTTCGAAGCACTGAACCAGCGGCAGGAGGCGAGCGGCGGCAAGATCTTCGCCAACCCGCGCAATTCGGCCGCCGGGTCGCTGCGGCAGAAGGACCCGAGCATCACCGCGGACCGTCCGCTGCGCTTCCTCGCCCATGGCTGGGGCGAGCTTTCGAAGCCGCTTGCGGAAACCCAGCTCGAAGCCATGAAGCGGATCGAGAGCTTCGGCTTCCCCGTCACCGACCTCCTCGTCCGCTGCAATGACGTCGACGAGATGCTCGCCCACTACCAGGCGATCGAGAAAGCGCGGGCCGACCTGCCGTTCGACATCGACGGAGTGGTCTACAAGGTCGATCGGCTCGACTGGCAGGAACGGCTCGGCCAAGTCGGCCGCGCCCCGCGCTGGGGCCTCGCGCACAAATTCCCTGCCGAGAAAGCCGAGACGACGCTCGAAGCGATCGACATCCAGGTCGGCCGCACCGGCAAGCTGACTCCGGTCGGGCGTCTCAAGCCGGTCGGGGTCGGTGGCGTGATTGTGCAGAATGTCACTCTCCATAACCGCGACGAGATCGGCCGGCTCGGCCTGCGGATTGGCGACCGTGTCCGCATCCAGCGCGCGGGCGACGTCATCCCGCAAGTCGTCGAAAACCTCACGCGTGACGAGCCGCGCCCCGCTTACGAATTCCCGACCCGCTGCCCGATGTGCGATTCCGAGGCGGTCGCGGAGGAAGGCGAGGTCGACGTCCGCTGCACCGGGGGGCTGATCTGCCCGGCGCAGAGGTTCGAGCGGCTGCGGCATTTCGTCTCGCGCGGCGCGCTCGACATCGAAGGGCTGGGCGAAAAGAGCATCGCCGAATTCATTGAGCTCGGCTGGCTGCACTCGCCCGCGGACATCTTCCGCCTGCGCAACCATCGCGGCGAATTGCTCGGGCGCGAGGGATGGAAGGAGAGATCGGTCGACAACCTGCTCGCCGCGATCGAGGACAAGCGCGAGCCCGACCCGGTGCGCTTCCTGTTCGGCCTCGGCATCCGCCACGTCGGCGTCGTCACTGCGCGTGATCTGCTCAAATGCTTCGGCACCGTCGAGGAACTGCGCCGCGTCGCGACCTCGGACGACGCTCAGACGGAGCTCGCGTCGGTCGAAGGAGTCGGTCCGGTCGTCGCCGAAGCCCTGGTCGATTTCTTCCACGAGCCGCACAACCGCGAAGCGCTGGACGACCTACTGTCGGAGGTGACTCCAAAACCGTTCGTCAGCGACGCGAAGCAGACCGAATGGAGCGGAAAGACCATCGTCTTCACCGGCAGCCTCGAAACCATGAGCCGCGACGAAGCCAAGGCCCAGGCGGAGCGGCTGGGCGCACGGGCGGCGGGGTCGGTCAGCGCGAAGACCGACCTGGTGGTCGCCGGGCCGGGAGCGGGTTCGAAGCTCAAGAAAGCGGAAGAGCTCGGCGTCCGGGTCGTCAATGAAGCCGAGTGGGCCCAGATCGTCGCCGAGTCGTAGGGGGAAGTCATGCGTTGCTTCCTCATGTTTGTCGTGGCGCTGGCCGCAGCTTCGGCCTCGGCCGATCCCATCGACGCGCTGATCACCGAGCAGATGAAGGTCAGCCATCTGCCTGGAGTCGCGGTAGCGATCGTCGATCAGGGCAAGGTGACCAAACTTGCCGGCTATGGGGCAGCCAATCTGGAATGGCCCGCGAACGTCGACGCCGACACGCGGTTCCAGCTCGCGTCGGCGACCAAATTGTTCACCGCGATCCTGCTGATGCGCGAGGTCGAGCAGGGCAAGCTCTCGCTCGACGATCCGATCGCCAAATTCTTCCCCGGAGCTCCAGCCGACTGGTCGAAGATCCAGGTCCGCCAGCTCGCCAATCACACGTCCGGCCTGAAGGAAAACCTCGGCCAGCCAAAGCCCAGGACCGTTGCCGATGCCGTCGCCGCATCGATGAAGCAGCCGCTCGCCTATGCCCCAGGCACCGAGGCCCGCTACGGCTTTACCGACTTCACCATTCTGCGCGCGATCATCGAGGCCGCCGGCGGGGCAAGCTTGCCGCAGCTGCTCGAGCGCGAGATCGTCAAGCCGCTTGGCCTCACCGCCACGGGTTTCGCCATGGCCGACGATGACGGAACCGTGCGCACCGGCGAGCTGATCCAGAAGCGCGCCTCGATCTACGGCTGGACTGGCGACCGGCAACGCACCAGCGACTTTTTCTTCGACTCGCTCGGCTATGGCGCCGGCGGGCTGTTCTCGTCTGCGCGCGATCTCGCGAAGCTGTTCGCGGCGATCGACCAGGGCAAGGTGCTGAAGCCCGAAAGCCTGCAGGCGATCGCAACGCCCGGTACGCTTCCGGCGGGGCGGAAATCAGGGTTCGGGATCGGCTGGACCGTCCGCGATTATCACGGCGTTCCGGTCGTTGGGCACAGCGGCGGCCCAGCGCTCGCCGACATCCTGCGTATCCCTTCACAGGGTCGGACGATCATCGTCCTCACCAACCAGCAGAACTTCTATCCAGTGCTCGCCGAGCGGATTGCGGACCTCACCATTCCGGCACCGCCGCTGCCCGCAGTCGCGGATACGCAGCCGGCGATTGCGGCCAATCTCAAGGGCCTGTTTGGAGCGGTAGCCGAAGGGCGCGACGGTGCCGCGTTCGTGGCCGCCGGGAAGGACCCGGGCGCACCGCTGCGCAACGGCTTTGGCAAGGCGCTGGTGGAGGCCGTCGGACCGCTGGGCCGGGCGGCGTTGGTGCGGATTGAGGCGGATGGCTCGCGCATCTACAGGCTGGAGTTCCAGCGCAAGCAATGGGACTGGGCGGTCAAGGCCGACGCCGACGGACGCATCGCCGACATGCATCCTGCCTAAGGGAGATCAGCGGCCGGCTTCGGTCCGCCGGATGAAGTCCGCGACGTTCGCCTTCAGCTCGGCAAGCGTTTCCGGCCGCAGATAGGCCATGTGGCCGGATTCGTAATAATGATATTCGACGTTGCCGCGCAGCGCTGGCGGAACCGGGAGGTGGCGCATCTCCATCTTGCCTTCGAAATAGGGCGTCGAGACGTCGAAATAGCCGCCGTTGACCATGACCTTCATGTCGGGGTTCTGGATCATCGCAGTCGCGAGATCGGGTAAAACGTTGGGCAGCGCGATCAGCGGCTGGTCGGCGCCGGGCGGCTGATGCTTGTAATCCCACTTTGAATAGACCGGGATGCCCGACTTGTACTGGATGCCGGAGATGTAGTGCAGGCGGTCCCGGACGTAGTTCTGCCACGCGGCGACATAGGCCGCGCTGATCGCCGCGTCCTGCGGGTCGTAACTTGCGACCTTGCTCAAGGGATCGAGCGTTGCGCCGACGAACCGCGTGTCGAGCGTGCCGGTGGTTCCGCCCTCAGCGCCGAGCAGCTCCTTCTGGAACGCGCCATATTCGATGCGCAGGTTGGTCTTGAGGAGGTAGGCGACCGACAGGCCGGTGTAAGCCGAGAGCCGCTGCGCGATCCGCTGCCGCTCCGCGTCGGGCAGGTCGTTCCCTTGCAGCAGCGCGTTGGCATAGTCGCCGGTGGCGAAAGCCTCGACCTCGCCGAGGAAGGCCTTGAGGTCGGTGGACTTCTTGACGACCTTGTCGAAGTGCCACGCGGTCGCGGCATAGGTCGGAAGCGCGACGATATAGGGCATGTCGATGCCCGGGTTCACCTGCGGATCGTCGGGCATGAAGTCCCAGTTGAGGATGTCCGACAGCAGCATCACGCCGTTGAGGTCGACGTCGGCCTTCTGCAGGGCGAGGCTTAGCGCTGCAGCGCGCATGGTGCCGTAGCTTTCGCCGAACACATATTTGGGCGAGCTCCAGCGGCCGTATTTGGTCAGGAACTGGCCGATGAA
>Ga0207678_10005577_pt1 | contig 11248 bp, 11 predicted proteins | sample KBSC63metaG_FD_184319 | JGI IMG/M metagenome (GOLD analysis project Ga0207678, IMG submission 184319) | Corn rhizosphere microbial communities from Kellogg Biological Station, Michigan, USA - KBS C6-3 metaG (SPAdes) (version 2) | ecosystem: Host-associated > Plants > Roots > Rhizosphere > Soil ...
CCGCCGTACGGCCGCCGTGACGGTTGTACTGGCGGTTGCGAACGTCGGCGAGCCGGAAGCGGAAGCGTGGATGGCGCGGCGTGATCTCGCGGCTGCACCAACGGACGAACTGGGGGACGATGTCGAAGCCCTCGTAGGTCCCCTCCGTCAGCACCGGGATCAGCGCCACCGCGGCACGGCCGATCCCGCAGCCGATGTCGAGGACGTCGGAGTCGGCCCGGAGCCCGTGGTCGTCGACGAGGCGCTCGCGCCAGACGGCGCCGACCGCTTCGAAGTCGGCGGCGCGGCCGACGTACTGCAGGCGCCGGGGCGGAGTCAGCGGGTCGCGGCGGCCGGCGATCCGCTCGAAGCTGTCGAGCGGCGCGTAGGCGAGCGTCCGGAACGTCCGCGAGTAGTAGACGTCCTTGAGCGCCGAGCGGGCTCGCTCGCGGACGATCTGCTTTCTGGCCGTGCCCAACCTCGACTACCTTGCTTCAATCCGGGAGCATCCGTGACCCGGGATCCCGTGGCGGCCGCAGTCTCACACAAGCCCAGCCGACGCGAGCTGCGTGACGGCTCGGTGATCGAGCTGCGGGAGGTGCGGTCGACCGACAAGGACGCGCTCGCGAGCGGCTTCGCCAGGCTCAGCCCCGAGTCCCGCTACCGGCGCTTCTTCTCGTCCCTCGATCACCTCTCGGCGGCCGATCTCGCCTACCTGACCGAGGTCGATCACCACGACCACGAGGCCGTGATCGCCTTCGACCCCGACGGCGGCACGGTCGGAGTCGCCCGCTACGTGCGCGGCGCCGAGCCCGACACCGCCGAGGTCGCGGTCGTGGTCGTCGACGATTGGCAGGGCAAGGGTGTCGGCACGGCGTTGCTCGAGCGGCTCACCGAGCGCGCCGCCGAGAACGGCATCGGGCAGTTCGTCGCGCTGATCCTTCAGGAGAACGCCGAGGCGATCGAGCTGTTCCGCTCGATCGACGCCGAAGCCGGCGAGCCGCGGCGAACGCCCGACGGGTACCTGGAGCTCGTCATCGACGTGCCGCCCGGGCGCGTCCATGGCACGCCGCTCGGCCGGGCGCTGCGAACCGCGGCCGCCGGCCGGGTCGTGATCCATCCCTGGCGGTTGATGAAGGCCCGCCTCCAGGCGCTTCAGCAAAACCGACCTGATCGCTAGGATTTGGTCCATGCTGTTTTCGACCAAGGCCGAATACGGGGTCCGACTGATGGTCGCGCTCGGTCGTCAGGGCGGTGAGCGTCCGGTCGCCCTCGCGGCGCTCGCCGACTCCGAGACCCTGCCGCTCTCCTACCTCGAGCACCTCGTCGCGAAGCTCCGCGACGCCGGCCTGGTCAGCTCGCAGCGCGGCGCCCACGGTGGCTACCGGCTCGCGGTGCCGGCCGAGGAGATCCGGATGCTGGAGGTCGTCGAGGCCCTCGAGGGGCCAATCGCGCCGATGGATTGCTTCGTCGAGGGAGCCGATGGGAGGGTGCTCTGCTCGCACGAGGCGGACGGCGACGTCGCCTGCTCGACGAAGCTGCTCTGGACCCGGGTCCACGGCGGGATCACGCGGGCGCTGGCGGGGACAACGCTCGCCGAGCTGATCGAGTTCGAAAGCCGCGACCGGAACCTGAACACTGTCGCGGCCGGCGCCGCCTGAGCGCCGCCGCACACCGAACCGAAACGAACTGGAGTCGAATTGGCTGATCTCGAGATCAAGAACCTGCACGTGTCCGCCGAGGACAAGGAGATCCTCAAGGGCCTCGACCTGGAGGTCGCGCGCGGCGAGGTCCACGCGCTGATGGGGCCGAACGGGTCCGGCAAGTCGACGCTCGCGAACTCGATCATGGGCCACCCCGCGCTCGAAGTGACCGACGGCACGATCAGCTTCGCCGGCGAGGACGTCACCGAGGCGGCGCCCGACGAGCGGTCGCGCGCCGGCCTGTTCATGGCCTTCCAGTACCCGGTCGCCGTTCCCGGCGTCACCGTCGCCAAGTACCTGCGGATGATCGTCAACGCCAAGCGGGAGGCGCAGGGCGAGCCGGAGATCAAGCTCAAGGACTTCGCCCGGACGACCCAGGAGGCGATGGAGCTGATGGACATCCCCCGCGACTTCTCGACCCGCTACCTCAACGACGGGTTCTCCGGCGGCGAGAAGAAGCGCATGGAGATGCTCCAGATGGCGCTGCTGAAGCCGCGGATCGCCGTCCTCGACGAGACCGACTCCGGCCTCGACATCGACGCGCTGCGGACCGTCGCCGACGGCGTCAACCGGTTCGCCGGCCCCGACATGGGCGTCCTGATCATCACCCACTACCAGCGGATCCTCCACCTGGTCGAGCCCGACCGGGTCCATGTCATGTTCGAGGGCAGGATCGTCAAGGAGGGCGGGCCGGAGCTCGTCGGCGAGCTCGAGGAGAAGGGCTACGGCTGGATCAAGGAGGAGGTCGCGGCGGAAGCCTGAGCGCCGCCGGCAGACGATGGCCTCCAGCACCCCCGAAACCGTCGCGCCGCAGTCCCACGGGCTCGACATCGAGCGGATCCGCAACGCGTTCCCGACGCTGAGCAGGATGATCGGCGACGAGCCGCTCGTCTACCTCGACTCCGGCGCCAGCGCCCAGCGCGTCCTCGCCTCGATCGAGGCGGTCGACCGCTACGAGCGCCGCCATCACGCCAACGTCCACCGCGGGTCGCACACCCTCTCCGGAGAGGCGACCGACGCCTACGAGGGCGCCCGGGCGACCGTTGCCGACCACCTCGGAGCGCGGGACCGGCGCGAGATCGTCTTCGTCCGCAACGCGACCGAGGCGATCAACCTCGTTGCCCGGGCCTGGGGAGGCGCCAACGTCGGCGCCGGCGACCGGATCGTGCTCACCGAGATGGAGCATCACTCGAACATCGTCCCCTGGCAGCAGCTCGCCGCAGCGAGCGGCGCGGCTATCGACTGGGTCGGCGTCGACGACCGGGGCGAGCTGATCCGCGAGGAGCTCGAGGCGGCCCTGGCCCGCGAGCCGAAGCTCGTCGCGGTCACTCACATCTCGAACGTGCTCGGAACGCTCAACCCGATCGCCGAGATCGCCTCGATGGCGCACGACGCCGGTGCCCTGATCCTCGTCGACGGCGCCCAGGCGATGCCGAAGACGGCGATCGACGTCGCCGAGCTCGACGTCGACTTCTACGCCGTCACGGGGCACAAGGCCTACGGCCCGACCGGCATCGGCGCGCTCTGGACCCGCCTCGAGCTGCTCCGCGCGATGCCGCCCTTCCTCGGCGGCGGCTCGATGATCCGCAAGGTCACGACGGAAGGCTTCACGAGCGCCGACCCGCCTGCGAAGTTCGAGGCCGGCACCCCGGCGATCGCCCAGGCGATCGGGTTGGCGGCCGCGACCCGCTGGCTCGACATGGTCGGGATGGACTCGGTGCTCGCTCACGAGCGCGAGATCGCCGCCTACTCGCTCGAGCGGCTCGCCGAGGTGCCGGGCCTGCGCGTCTTCGGGCCGCCCGCATCGCCCGACCGGGTCGGCCCGGTCTCCTTCGAGGTCGACGGCATCCACCCCCACGACGTCGCGGAGATCCTCGACCGCCACGGGGTCGCCGTCCGCGCCGGGCACCACTGCGCGCAGCCGCTGATGCAGCGCCTCGGCATCGCCGCGACCGCCCGGGCCAGCTTCGGTGTCTACACCACGACTGGGGAGATCGACCGTTTCATCGACGCGATCGGCGACGCCAAGAGGGTCTTCGGGGTCTAGCCGTGGACGAGTTGTATCGGGATCAGATCCTCGAGCACTACAAGCGGCCGCATCATTTCGGCCGGCTCGACGACTACGACCTCGACTTCGAGGACACGAACCCGTTCTGCGGTGACGAGCAGCACGTCTTCATCAAGCTCGATGACGACGGCCGGGTCAGCGAGGTCTCCTTCGAGGGACAGGGCTGCGCGATCTCGACGGCGGCGACCTCGCTTCTGACCGACGAGCTGACCGGGATGACCCGCGAGGAGCTGCTTCGGCTCCCGAAGGAGACGGTCCTCGAGCTGCTCGGGATCGAGATCTCGGCGACCCGGATGAAGTGCGCGATGCTCGGCCTCAAGGTCATCAAGTCGGCGAGCCTCGGCGAACCCGCCGACTGGGAGGACGAGGGCGAAGAAGGCGACCCGGCCGAGGCCGGGGTCGTCTAGATGATCTAGGAGCGGCTCCAGCCGGAGAAGCCGACCGCCGCCATCGGCGCCTCGAGGCCGGCGCGGATCGCGGCGAGGTCGGCTTCGCTGAGCTCATTCCGCCAGCGGCCGACCGAGCGCGCCGGGTCACGCGATGTGGCATGGACCCAGCGGAGCCGGAAGTCGCCGGCGAGGCCGGCCGCGTCGAGGTCGACGCCGAGCCAGCCGGACAGCTCGGCCGCGACCGCCCCGGGGTCGGTGACCAGATCGTCGTAGCGGACGACCCTCGCGTCCTCGCTCGCGAGAGCGTCGATCCAGCCGAGGCGCTCGCGCTGCCGCTCGACGAAGCGGTCGAGGCGCTCGGCCCGGGATCCGCTGCCGCCGATCTCGGCGGCGCCGACGGCCCGGCTGAAGGCTCCGATCGAGACCCAGGTGTCGCGGGGATCGCGGAGCAGCGCGATCACCCGGGCGTCCGCGAACGGCGTGAGGTCGAGGCGGCGGACGTCGATCGCCTTCTCCGCGTACCAGCGCGACACCGGCTCCGCCGCGGCGAAGCGGGCCGCGCAGTGGCGGCTCCAGCCCGCGACCGGGTCGGGAGCGGCCAGCGCCCGCTGCAGGCTGTCGTCCTCGTAGGGGTAGCGGCCCTCGACGTGGACGGCGGCCGAGGTCGAGAGCAGCCGCAGCAGCGCGGTGCTGCCGTCGCGGCCGAAATAGTCGACCAGGAGCGGCGCCGGGATTCGCCCGGCGGCGGGGGCCGCCGGGCCCGGCGGCGGCTCCGACGGCAGCGGCGCGCGGCGCTCCGGGGTGAGGCGACGACGGAGGGCCGCGAGGCGCCGCCAGACGATCGCCCGCGTCGTCGCGAGGTTCGGCATCTAGGCTCGTCCTCGCCGGCCGGCCAGCTTCCGCCAGAGGATCCCGCCGAAGACGGCACGCTCACGGGCGAGGGTGTCGTTACGGCCGATCCAGGGCCGAAACGATCGAGCGAGCAGCCAGGCTGCGGCCCGCGGCGAGCGCTCGGCGGCGAGGAGCCGGTCGATGTCGGCCAGATGGCGCGGGTGGATCCGCTCGCGACCGATCCGGAGCAGGAGGATCGTGCCGAGCTGGCGGATCAGCAGGTAGCGACCGATGTAGGCGGTGCGCCAGCCGGGGCTCCGCGAGGCGAGCCGGAGCCGGCGCGCGGCGCGGCGCAGGCGCAGCCCCGCGACGCCGAGCCTGCCGCCGGGCGGCGCCACCCAGTGCCCCTCCGCCTCGGTGACGGTCACCGACTCGTCGTGGCGGACGTAGTCGTGAGTAGGGCGGTCGAGGTACGTCAGCGGGCCCGTCGCCATCGCGCAGAGGGCGAGCCAGTGGTCGTGGTAGAGCTCCTGCCCGGTCCCGCCGGGCGGGAACGGCAGGGCCGTCTCGAGCAGCTCGCGGCGGAACAGCGACGCGGCGCCGGTGACGTTGTTGGTGATCAACATCGAGGCCATGCTGTCGGGGTTGTTGCGGCGCTCGAAGAAGTAGGTGTCGGAGAGGACCGTCCCGTCGCCGCCGGCGATCCGCACGTCGCTGTAGGCGAGCAGCGAACCGGGCGCAGCGAGCAGCGCCGTGGCGAGCGCGTCGAGCTTGTCGGGATGCCAGCGGTCGTCCTGGTCGGCGAGCGAGATCAGGCCCGCCGCTCGCGGCGCCATGCAGAGCGCCCGCTCGAAGTTGCGCAGGAACCCGAGCCGCTCCGGCGAGCGGCTGACGACGAACCGCGGATCGTCGCCGACCTGCCGCTCGAGCTCGGCGAACGCCTGCGGCGAGGAACAGTCGTCGCTGATCACACAGATCCAGCTCTCCCACGACTGCGCGCGGATCGAGTCGAGCTGGACGCTGAGCCGGTCGGGCGCTGGCTCGAACGTCGCCATGCAGATCGCGATCAGCGGCCCCCTGCCCACCTCCGGCTCAGGGGCGGGCTCGGGTTGGCCGTCCTCGCCGGCGACGAGCTCGACGCGCCCGAGCGCGAGCTCCTCCACCCCGCCGTCGACCGCCACCTCGAGGGCGACGTCCGGGGCGGCCGGGGCGGTCCCGGCCGGGACCTCGACCAGCGACCACCAAAGGGTTCCGGCGCCGTAGGAGCGCTCCGGCGGCATCGAATGGGCGTCGACCTCGCGGACGCCGGAGCCGAGGCGGAGCCGGACGGATCCGGGCGGCGCCGGTGCGTCGAGCGTGCCGCCGAGATGGAAGGCGGTGCCGGCGCCGACGCGGATCGGATCGGGCGGCCGCAGCGTCAGCTCGGCGCGCGGTTGCGCGGGGTCCGGTTGCATGGCAGGCGCCATTGTCGGGCACCGGACGGCGAGCGCGTTCGCGGGCCCGTCGACGGCATCGCTAAAATCCGACTTTCAGAGTAGGGATTAGATGACAGACCACACCGTTTGCACAATCGAAGAGCTCCCCGAGGGGGCCAGGAAGATCGTCGCCGTCGACGGCATCGAGATCGGTGTCTTCAACTGCGGCGGCGAGCTTCTCGCCATCGAGGACCGCTGCTCGCACGACGACGGCCCGCTCGCCGAGGGCGAGCTCGACGAGTCGACCTGTACGGTCGAGTGCCCACGACACGGCTCGCTTTTCGACCTGAGAAGCGGCCGCCCCAAGACCCTCCCCGCCTTCGCGCCGGTCGAGACCTTCCCGGTCCGCGCCGAGGACGGGCAGATCAAGCTGGAGGTTGACTGAAGTGAACGCCCCCGATACCGCGACCCTCGATCCCAAGCAGGCCGAGCGTGAGGCGATCAAGGACATCAACCAGGACTACAAGACGAAGTTCGGGTTCAACGACCCCGAGACCGGCTACGTCTACAAGGCACCGAAGGGGCTCAGCCGCCAGCTCGTCGAGGACATCTCCGAGTACAAGGACGAGCCGCAGTGGATGCGCGAGTTCCGGCTCAAGGCACTCGAGCACTTCCTCGCCCGTCCGGTGCCGCAGTGGGGCGCGAACCTGAACCAGATCGACTTCGACGACATCCACTACTTCGTCCGCGCCTCCGAGCGGGCTGAGCAGAGCTGGGACGACGTCCCCGAGGACATCAAGAACACCTTCGACAAGCTCGGCATCCCCGAGGCCGAGCGCGACTTCCTCGCCGGCGTCGGCGCCCAGTACGAGTCCGAGGTCGTCTACCACCAGGTCCGAAAGGACCTCGAGGAGCAGGGCGTCCAGTTCGTCGACATGGACACCGGACTGCGCGAGCACGAGGACATCGTCCGCGAGCACTTCGCGTCGCTGATCCCGGCCAACGACAACATGCTGGCGGCGCTCAACTCCGCCGTCTGGTCGGGCGGCTCGTTCGTCTACGTGCCCCCCGGGGTCAAGGTCGAGATGCCGCTGCAGGCCTACTTCCGGATCAACACCGAGAACATGGGCCAGTTCGAGCGAACCCTGATCATCGCCGACGAGGGCTCCGACGTGCACTACATCGAGGGCTGCACGGCTCCCGTCTACTCGACCGACTCGCTGCACTCGGCGGTCGTCGAGCTGATCGCGCGTCCGGGCGCCCGGATCCGCTACACGACCGTCCAGAACTGGTCCCAGAACGTCTACAACCTCGTCACCAAGCGGGCGCGGGCGGAGGCCGATGCGACCGTCGAGTGGGTCGACTGCAACCTCGGCTCGAAGATCACGATGAAGTACCCGTCGATCTACCTGATGGGCGAGCGGGCCCACGGCGAGATCCTCTCGATCGCCTTCGCCGGCGCCGGCCAGCACCAGGACGCCGGCGGCAAGATCATCCACGCCGCCCCGAAGACGACCTCGTCGATCTTCTCGAAGTCGATCTCCAAGGACGGCGGCCGCGCGACCTACCGCGGTCTTCTCGAGGTCGCCAAGGGAGCGAGCGAGGCGCGCTCGAAGGTCGTCTGCGATGCGCTGCTGCTCGACCCCGAGTCGCGGTCGGACACCTATCCGACGATCCGGATCGACGAGAACGACGCGAACGTCGGCCACGAGGCCTCGGTCTCGAAGATCGGCGAGGAGCAGCTCTTCTACCTGCAGACGCACGGCCTCGACGAGGAGGAGGCCTCGAAGATGATCGTCAACGGCTTCATCGAGCCGGTCGTCAAGGAGCTGCCGATGGAGTACGCGGTCGAGCTGAACCGCCTGATCGAGCTGCAGATGGAGGGTTCGATTGGCTAGCGCTCCCGTCCGGTCGGCGGAGCCGGCGACGAGCGAGCCGGCCTGGCTCACCGAGCGGCGTGGCAAGGCGATCGTCTCGGCGAAGGAGCTCGCCCTCCCCGGGCCGAAGACCCGTGGCTGGGAGTTCACCGACCTCGCTGCGCTCGACCTCGCCGCCTACGAGCCGGCAGCAGCCGGCGACCTCGACGCTGCCACCGGGCTGGCCACGCGCCTCACCGTCCCCGCGGGCTCGGCCGGGCTGACCCAGGTCGATGCGGCGTCGCGGGCCGACCTCGCCGTTCCGTCCGGCAACGGCCGCCCCGACGGCGTCACGGTGATGAGCCTCTCGGAAGGCGCCGAGCGCTTCCCGGAGCTCGTCGCGGAGCGATTCGGGACGATCGTCCCCGGCGAGGGCGACCCGTTCGTCGCCATCAACGAGGCGGGCTGGAGCGGTGGGGCGCTCGTCTACGTTCCCCGCGGCGTCGCCGCCGAGCACCCGATCTCGCTGACCGCGGTTCAGCAGGCGGCGGGCAGGAGTCTCAACTGGCGGACGCTGATCGTGCTCGAGGAGGGTGCCGAGGCGGAGGTCTGGGAACGCTACGTCTCCGCCGACGAGGACTCCGACGCGCTCTTCAACGGCGTCACCGAGCTGATCGTCGGGCCTGGGGCCAATCTCCGCTACGTCTGCGGACAGGACCTCTCCGAGCGCTCGTGGGTGTTCGCGAGCCAGCGCGCCGAGGTCGCCCGCGACGCCCATCTCGACTGGGTGGCGCTCGGCTTCGGGTCGGCGAACGGCAAGGTCAGGATGGAGACGAAGCTGGCCGGGCGCGGCGCCGGCGCGCGGGTGACCGGCGCCTACGTAAGCAACGGCCGCCAGCACCTCGACTACGACACGACGCAAGAGCACGCGGCCGAGGACACGACCTCCGACCTCGCGTTCCGCGGCGTCCTCGACGGTCGCTCGACGGCGGTCTGGCGCGGGATGATCAACGTCGACAAGGGCGCCCAGCGGACCGACGCCTTCCAGGATTGCCGGAACCTGCTGCTGTCGAAGCGGGCCCATGCCGACGCGATCCCGGGCCTGCAGATCGAGGCCGACGACGTCGCCTGCACCCATGCCGCCGCGATCGCGCAGATCGATCCCGACCAGCTCTTCTACCTGACCTCGCGCGGGCTTCCCGTCGAGCAGGCGAGCGAGCTGATCGTCGCCGGCTTCTTGGCCGAGCTGGTCGAGCGCGTGCCCGCGGGCGCGGTCGCCGATGCGCTCGCCGACGCCCTCGACGCCCGGCTCAGCGAGCTCCTCACCTGAGCGGATGCGGCTGACCGCGGCCGCGACGCTGCTGATCGCCGTCGCGGCGCTCGCCGCGGCCGGCTGCGGCGAGAAGCACTTCAGCGCCTCCGGGTTCATCGACGCCGCCAACGAGCAGGGCGCCGAGCTCGACCTCGGCCAGCGCCTGGCCACCAATCCGGCCGGCGAGGAGGTCTATCCGATCACCACCGCCGCTCCCGGCGGCGAGCCGAACCCGCAGCTCGAGGGGAGCGGCAGCAAGGGGATGATGATCGTCGCCGACGATGCCGGCAGCGCCGGGGACGAGTTCGACCGCTGCGATCGGTCGGCCGACCTGACCTGCTTCCGGGCCGCCAACGTCGTCCTCCGCTTCGAGGGGATGGACGCCGCCGACCGCGCCCGGATCAGCGGCGCCGTCTCGGCGCTTGCCTCGGACGGGTAGCGGCTTCTTCGGCCCGGCGGCGTTCGCGGATCGTCGCGACGATCACAGCCACGAGGACGACTGCGGCGGGGACCACGTACGGCAGCCAGTGGCCGGCATGAGCGACCGGGACGGACACGTCAGCCGTTCGCCTGCGAGAGCAGGTAGAGGCCGAGGACGCTGAAGAAGACCATCGTCACCAGCATCCAGACCTGCGAGTAGGCGGCCGTCCGCGAGTCCTTCCAGAGGGCGAGGGCGCGGTCGTGGCCGAGCGCGAGAGCGATGACATGGCCGACGACGATCGCCCCGAACTGGACGTACCAGATCGCGGTCGCGCCGATCAGCCCGTAGTTGATGCCGGTCCCGGCGGTGCCGAACAGATCGGAGCCGTCGCCGAGCGGATCGGAGAGAAGGAAGGTGAACTGGGCCTGCTCCTGATAGACGACGAGGCTGAAGTAGTGGGCGACGAGGTAGGCCAGCGCGATCGGGATGAACGCGTGCGCGAACTTCCTCGCGAGCTCGAGCGCCGAGCGCTTGCCGTCGACGATCCGCATCCCGTAGATGCCGCCCCAGAAGATCGCGGCGACCGCGAGCAGGGTGCCGGCGAGAAACAGCGAGTTCGTGATCCGCAGCGCCGCGACCGGCGAGAGGCCCGCGTCGGAGAGCGACTGGAACAGCGAGCTGATCGGTTCCTTGAGGACGCCCTCCTGGGCGCCGTCGAACGTCGTCGCGCCGATCGCGGTCAGGACGAGCGCGAGCGAGCCGGCCGGCAGCGCCCAGCGGGTCGCGCCGGCGAGCAGCGGGCGGCGGCCGAGGCGGCCGTCGCGAACCTCGAGGACGGCGAGGCTGGCGAACATCCCGAAGTACTGCGTGAATGTCTCGGCGCGGTCGGTCCAGCGCTCGATCCCGAACAGGCCCATCCCGACGAACGTGTAGAGCGAGTAGGCGAGGGTGGCCGTCGCGAGGGTGCGGGGCGTCAGCCCGGCAGCCGCGAATCCGGTCTGCCCCCAGACGAGCTCGAGGAAGACGAAGCCGATGAGGCCGGCGACGGCGGGCCAGCGCCCGAGCCGCTCCGGGTAGGTCAGCGGTGCCCGCTGCTTCTGCCCGACCATGACGCTGAACGCGGCGGCCACGGCGTGGGCGATCGCCCGCCACGGGTTGAAGGCTCTGAAGACGTCGCCGAAGAGGACGCTGAGGACGACCGTGCCGAGCCAGAACGTCACGAAGACGAAGGTGACCGAGAAGTTCCGGTCGGGGACGTCGACGCCGGCGATGCC
>Ga0207678_10005578_pt1 | contig 11248 bp, 9 predicted proteins | sample KBSC63metaG_FD_184319 | JGI IMG/M metagenome (GOLD analysis project Ga0207678, IMG submission 184319) | Corn rhizosphere microbial communities from Kellogg Biological Station, Michigan, USA - KBS C6-3 metaG (SPAdes) (version 2) | ecosystem: Host-associated > Plants > Roots > Rhizosphere > Soil ...
CGGCTGCTCGCTTATTCCTCGATCAACAATGTCGGGTTCGCGCTGATCGGCCTCGCGGCGGGCGACGCGCAGGGCGCCTCGTCCGTGCTGTTCTACATGACCGTATATGTCGTCATGACCGTCGGGGCGTTCCTCTGCGTCCTCTGGATGCGCGACGCCGAGGGGGAGCCGATCGAGACCATCGCCAGCCTTTCCGGCCTGTCGCAGCGGCAGCCGGGATTCGCCGCGGCGCTCGCCATCTTCATGTTCAGCCTCGCCGGCGTTCCGCCGCTGTTCGGCTTCTGGCCCAAGCTGCTGGTGTTCAATGCGGCCGTGCATGCGGGATATGTCGCCCTGGCCGTCGCCGGCATCCTCGGAGCCGTGATCGGCGCCTATTACTATCTCAAGATCGTGAAGGTCATGTACATGGACGAGCCGGCGGCGCCCTACGCGCGGGTTCGTGCGCCTGTGCAGGGGGCCCTGGTGTTCTTCGCGGCTCTCGCCGTGTCGCCGCTCGGCTATTTGTTGATCGCGCCTCTGGGAGCGCTCAGCGACCGCGCCGCGGGAACGCTTTTCTGAGCCGCATCCGCTTCGTCGAGCGGACCGGCTCGACCAATGCCGACCTGATTGCCGACGCCAACGCATCCGAGGGCGACTGGCTCGTCGCGCTCGAGCAGCAGGCAGGGAAGGGCCGCCAGGGCCGCGCCTGGATTTCGCCGCGCGGAAATTTCTACGGAAGCACTTTGGTCGAGCTCGGATCGAATGATCCGCAGCCGCAGACGCTCGCCCTGGCCGCGGGGCTTGCGCTGATCGAGGCAATCGACGCCTCGCTGCCCGGCCAGGCACTGATGCTGAAATGGCCGAACGACCTGCTCCTGCTCGGCAAGAAGCTCGCCGGAATCCTGCTGGAGCGGAGCGGCGACCGAGTCGTCATCGGGTTCGGGGTCAACCTTGCCTCCGCGCCCGAGCTTGCAGACCGCCAATGCGCGTCGCTGTCCGGGCAGCTCACTTCCGAGGCATTCGCGTTGGTGCTTGCTGAAAGCTTCGAGCGGCTGGTGCGGCTATGGCGGCAAAGCGAACCCTTGTTCCTCGCCCAAGCCTGGCTCGCGCGCGCGCATGCGCTCGGAACCCGGCTCACCGTGCATTCCGGAAGCGACGAGACGGCGACCGGCCGCTTCGACGGGATCGAACCGGACGGCGCGCTTCGGCTCCGGCTCGACGACGGAGCGCTCGAAATCGTCCGCGCCGGCGACGTCGAGTTGTGAACGCAAGCGACGACCGGTAGGAGCGCGGCCATGCTGCTCGCCATCGACGCCGGCAATACCAACATCGTCTTCGCGCTTGTCGAGGAGGGCGAGATCAAGGCGCGGTGGCGGATCGCGACGGACGCGCGGCGCACGGCCGATCAATATGCGGTCTGGCTTCACCAGCTTCTGGAACTGGAGGGTTTCCCGAAGGACGCGGTCAGTGCGGTCATCATCGGCACCGTCGTGCCGCGCGCGCTCCACAATCTGGAAGTGCTCGCCAGCAAATATTTCCACTGCGAGCCGCTGGTTGCGGGGCAAAGCGGCGCGCCCTGGCCGGTCGCGTTCGACGTCGACGAGCCTCAGAATGTCGGCGCCGACCGGGCGCTCAACGCCATTGCCGCGCACGCCAAATATAAAGGCGAGCTGATCATCGTCGATTTCGGGACTGCGACGACCTTCGACGTCGTCAGCGCAACTGGTGCCTACAGGGGCGGAATCATCGCTCCGGGCATCAACCTTTCGCTCGACGCCCTGGTAAGCGCCGCCGCAAAGCTTCCGCGGATCGCGATCGAGGCGCCCAGGGACAATCTGTCGGTGATCGGCCGCACCACGCAGGACCAGATGCTGATCGGCATCTACTGGGGCTATGTGGCGATGATGGAAGGCCTTGTCGAACGGATGAAGGCAGAGCTTGGGCAGCCGTCGACGGTGATCGCGACGGGCGGGCTCGCCCATTTGTTCGACAAGCACACGACGCTTTTCGATTCGATTGAACCCGATCTCACGATCCAGGGTTTGAGCCTGTTGTACGACATGGTGCGCACCAGCAAATGATCCCGGGCGAAGAGCTACTGTTCCTCGCGCTCGGCGGGTCGGGCGAGATCGGCATGAACGTCAATCTCTACGGCTGCCGCGGCCAGTGGATCATGGTCGATCTCGGCGTGACCTTCGCCGATCTCAACTATCCCGGAATCGATCTCATCCTCCCCGACCTCGAGTTCATCGAGGACCAGCAGGAGCGGCTCGCCGGAATTATCCTGACGCACGGGCACGAGGATCATATCGGTGCGCTGCCCTATCTCGCCGAAGAACTGAAGTCGCCGCTGTATGCGACGCCCTTCACCGCGGGGCTGATCGCCGGGAAGCTCGAGGAGGAGGGGCTCACCGGGCAGGTGAAGCTCAACATCGTCGAGCGCGGCGGAACGGTCGAGCTTGGGCCGTTCCGGGTCAGCTTCGTCGCCTTGTCGCATTCGATCCCGGAGGGAAACGGGCTTCTGATCGAAACGCCGTTCGGGAACGTCTTCCACACCGGCGACTGGAAAATCGACGAGACTCCGGTCCTGGGGACGGCGCCGGACACCGATATCCTGACTGAAATCGGGAACCGCGGGGTGCTCGCACTCGTGTGCGATTCCACGAACGTGTTTCAGGACAAGCCGTCGGGGTCGGAGGAGAGCGTCCACGAGGGGCTGCTCGCGCAAGTAATGATGGCGAACGGGCGGGTGCTGGTGACGACCTTCGCGTCCAACGCCGCGCGCTTGCAGACGATCGGGCGCGTTGCGATCGAGGCTGGGCGGAAGGTGTGCATCGCCGGTCGCTCGCTCGAGCGCATCCTCAGGGTGGCGCAGGCGACCGGCTACCTGAAGGATTTCCCGCCGCCGATCGGCTTCGACGAGGCGATGCGGCTCCCGCGCGGCGAAGTGCTGATCATCGCCACCGGCGGGCAGGGCGAGCCGCGCGCCGCTCTGGGACGCGTCGCGGCCGGAACGCACGAGCTCAAGCTCGGCGACGGCGACACGGTCATCTTCTCGTCGCGGATCATCCCCGGCAACGAGGTGTCAATCGGGCGGATCATGAACCAGCTTTCCGATCTCGGCGTGCACATTGTCACCGAGAAGCAGGCGCATGTGCACGTGTCGGGGCATCCGGGCCGGCCCGAGCTGGTGCAGATGTACGAATGGGTTCGGCCTGAGATCGTGGTCCCGGTCCACGGCGAGGCGCGGCACCTCGCCGAGCATGCGCGGCTCGCGCTCGACCATGGGGTGCGGCATGCGGTGGTGCAGAAGAATGGCGACGTCATCCGCCTCGCTCCCGGCGATCCGAAGAAGGTCGACGAGGTGCGGGTCGGCAGGCTCGTGCTCGACGGCGACGTGATCCTTCCCGCCGACGGCGCGACGGTGAACGAGCGCCGCAAGATCGGTTACGGCGGGCTGATCAGCGTTGCGCTGCCGATCGGCGACGACGGAAAGCTCGCCGGCACGCCGATGATCCGCCCGATCGGCGTTCCAGTCGAAGAGGACCGCGCCGATTTCATCGCCGACGCGACCGACGCCGCGACGCGCGCCTACAGCCCCGGCGGCGACGAGGAGAAGACTCGCGAGGCGGTCCGGCTCGCCGTACGGCGCTGTGCGACCCTTTGGACGGGCAAGAAGCCCGTCGTCGAGGTGATGCTGCTGCAAGTGGCGGCATGAAATTCACCTCAATCATCGCGATTTACTTCCTGTTCTTCGCGGCGAGCGCCTTCATCCTGCTGCCGTTCGGGGTTCGAACGACCGAAGAAGTCGGGGGCGAGAGGATACCTGGCCAGGCGGAAAGCGCTCCGCACAGGTTCGACGTAAAACGCCATTTCCTGAAGGCAGCCCTGCTCGCGGCGATACTGTTCGCGATCTATTACGCGAACTGGAGCTTCGGCTGGATCACGCCGGACGATCTCGACCTTTACCGGCGCGTCTAGCGCCTCTTGTCGATCGCCTGGGCAAGGGCGGCGTAAAGCTTCCCCATGTCGGAGGACATGAGCGTGACGGCGATCATCCCGCCATCGCGCTCGGCGAGCACCCGCCGGAGCATCGCCTCGAAGTCGTGGACGTAGCGGTTGACCGACCGCTGGAACTCGAGGTCGCTTTCGTAATGCGCCCGGAGCGCGCGCGTTTCGCTTCCGTCGATGAGGCGAACCGCGCGGCTGGTGAAGACGCCGCGATTGCCCTTCAAATACGAACCCCAGGCCTTGTCGTCGATCTCGTCCGACAGGATCTTCCCGACGTCGATCGCAGCCGAGTGCATGGAATCGATGAGGAGCGAAACGCGGCGGGCGAAGGCTTCGCTGTCCTTCTCGCGCTGCTCCTTCTGCGTCTCCTCCATATGTTGCTCGAGCGCGGCCGCGCTCTGGCCGAGGGTCACCACCTGCTGGGTCAGCCGGTCCGAGGCGGCGCGGGCGGATTCGACGGCGCGCGCGGCGGCGGCCTCCACTTCGCGCAGCCGGTCCTCGATGCTTTCGCGGATCACGCGCTCGAGCGCTGCGCGAGTCTGCTCCGACAGCTTGCCGGCGCTCTCCGGAATGACGCTTTCGATCGATTCGCGGGCCCGCTCGGCCGCATGCGCGGCGGCTTCCTTGACCTGGACCAGCGACGCGACGAGCGCCGGGGCCGTCTCGGCGCTCAGCCCCGCCGCCTCGCGCTCGACCTGCGCCAGCATCGAGGCGAGCTCGGTAAGCTTCGACTGCGCATCGCCGACTCCGTCGTCGACGGTGGCCAGTAGAGCCGCGAGGCGATCCTGCTGCTCGGCGATGTTCTGCCCGGTCGCCGAGACGCGCTCGCCAGCCTCGACGGCGGCGTCGCGGATCCAGCCGATCTCGGGCCTGACCGCGGTCGCGGCTTCGGCCAGCCGGTCGGCGCCGCCCTGGGCCTCGCCGATCGCCGTGCCGAGATTGTCGCGGATCCCGTCGGTGAGCCGGTCGATGCTCTCGTGCAACGCAGCGGTCCGCTCGACGATCGAACCGATCGCGGCATCCTGCGTGCCCGCCTGGGAGGCGAGCGTGTCGAGCTCGGTTCGCGCCCGGGTGAGCGATTCGAGGAAGCGGTTCGCGCGCTCGTCGCCGTGGGCCGCCAGCTCGCTGAACCGCTCGTCGATCAACGCCAGTCCGCGCTCGATCTCGGCGATCATGCGCTGCGATGCGCGGTCCTGCTCGGCAACTCGCAACGACAGCGCTTCGAGCGAGGCGTTCGCCTGGCCGACATTGGCGGCGAGCGATTCGGATGCTTCCGCGCCCGCCTTCCCGATGCCCGCGGATGCCTGGCCGACGAGCGCCGCGACTGCTGCCGACTGGACGTCGATGCCGCTGCGGATTTCGTCGAGCGTTGCCGACGTGCGATCGAGCAAGGCATCGAGCGTTCCGGAGATCCCCGATTGCGCTTCACCGATCCGGCCTGCGGCGGCGGCGCCTGCCGTGTCGATCTCTGCGAGCCGCGCGGCGAGGCGGTCGGTCGCTTCGGAAATGAGCTGGTCGGCCTCGCGCGTGCGGTCCGCGAGGGCCCCGACCTGCTGCCCGAGCGCCGCCGACTTCTCGGCCGACTGGCTGCCGATCGAGCGCAGCTGCTCGTTCAGCAAGCGAGTCGACTCCTCCGCGCGCGGGAGGTCGTCGAGCAGGACCGCGATGTCGTTGCGGGCGGATTCGGCGGCGCGGTCGAGCCTTTCGCCGTGCGCCTTCAGCTTTTCGCTGCTGCTGTCGAACTCCCGGGTGATCCCGCCGAGCTTCCCGGTAGCCTCGTCGCCCAGCTTCATCAGATGCTGGGTCATCATGGTCAGCTCGGAGCGGCTGTCGTTGATTCGCTGCGACAGCACTTCGAGAAGCGCTTCAAGCGACTGCGCCTCGCTGCGCATCGCGATGACCGAGCGGGTGAAGCGCTCGGATTCCCTGCGGCGGGTGCGCCCGAAGATCAGCCAGAGGAGGCCCAGCAGCGCAAGTGGGCCGGCGGCGATCGCGAGCCACTGCGCGACATAGGGCGAGGACAAGGGCTGTCCGGCGAGCGTCCGCCCGGCGGACCAGGCCGAATAGCCGAGCCACAACGTCGCAAGCAGCCCGAGCGCGATGGCGAGCACCTGGCGCCCGCCCGAGCCAGGCTCGCTCGCCGGCTCTTCGCTCGGTTGAAGCCAGCGTTCCTCTTCGAACGCCTGTTCCTGCGCGATGTCCGCGCTCGTCAGTTCGAGGGGGTCCGCCGCATCGGTCGCCGGGGGCAGAGGTTCGGCGCGGTTGGGGGTCGGTGTCATCGCAAGCGGGACTTTACCATCTTTGAAGGCACGCGAAAGCGGTTAGAGAGGGTTCAAGGGAAGCGGGGAGGGAATAAGCGAAGCGATGGCCGTTGGAGCGCTGATCGGGGCTTATCAGGAGGACGACAGCGGGCGGCTTCGTGCGCTGCTCCCGCTCTCCGGACGGACCCTGATCGAATATCAGGTCCGCTGCGCTGCGGCAGCCGGAGCAGCCCCGATCGTGATTGTGGTCGAGCGCGTGCCGCAAGCCCTCCAGGACGCGGTCGAGCGGCTTCGCCTCGACGGTATCGGGGTATTCCCCGTCAGCGACATCCGTGAAGCAGTGAGCCGGTTCGAGGCCGGATCGATGATCCTTCTGATCGGCGACGGCGTCGTTCCCCCGTCCGATCTCGTGGCGAGAATCGCCGATGAGCCCGAGCCGGCGGTCGGGACCGTGCCCGACGACGAGAACCACGCGATGTTCGAGCGGATCGACGGTGAGTCGCGATGGGCCGGAGTCGCCCTAGTCGATGCGCATTTGCTCGGGTCGACGGCGGCGATGCTCGGCGACTGGGACCTCCAATCGACCCTATTGCGCCGGACTCTTCAGGAGGGCGCGATTCGATTGGGGGTCGGCGACTCCGCGGGCGAGCCTCTGCTCGCGGACAGCGCCGACGATCTTCAGGATTTCCAGCGCAGGCTGTTCGTCGCCTCGCGCGGCGCGCGGCCCGACTGGGTCAGCCGGTTCCTTCTCCCGCCGGTCGAGGAGTTCGCGACCGAGCATCTGATGGAAAGCGGTGTCAGACCCTTGTGGCTGATGTGGACGGCGCTCCTCCTCACCCTGGCGGGCGCGTTCTGCTTCAGCCGCGGGTGGCTCGGCGCCGGACTCGCGCTGCTCGTCCTGTCGATGCCGCTCGACCTGATCTCGAGCCGTCTTGCGACCCTGAGGCTCAGGCCGCTGGCGGTGCGGGTTCTCAGCCGCCTCGCATTATGGCCCGCTGCCGGCATCACGCTCCTGACCCTTGGCTGGTGGGAGATGAGCCACGTCAGCGGATGGGGCGCGCTGGTCTGCGCGATCGGCGCAGCGGCTTTCGCGGAAGCCTCGCGGATCGAGCGGCGGGGCATGCAGGACGACGAATACTGGCTGATCTCCAGGCGGAGCGCGATCGTGCTCGCGATTCCCTTCGCGCTCGCCGGCGCATGGACGAGCTACCTGATTTGCCTGCTCGCTTATGCGATGATTTCCTTCTTCATCGTCCAGCATGTGCGGCACGAGCCGCCGGAGTTGACCCGAAGTTAACCGAAATCGGATAACGCGGGCGGATAATGATGCCTGAGGAATGGCCGATCGCCGCCGATGCACCGGGCGGACAGGCGCCTGCGCGCGCTGCGGGGCGAGGGCGGCTGTCCACCGTTCGCGCCGACTTCTTTCTCAATCCGGAGGAGCGCCTGACGGAGCAGGAGCGGGCGCTGATGACGGCGATGCTGCACTGCCTCGTTGGTGATATCGCCGGTGAGGTCCGGGCAGCGCTGCCGGCCGGCTGGGGAAGCGCGAACGACGACGATGCAGCCATCGTCGAGGCTTTGACCAGGGCCGGACTTCTCGACGATTCCGAGTTGATGGCGCTGCTTCTGCGACGCGCGGACGAAGAACGGATCGGAACCGCGGCGCGGGCGCGAAGCGGGCGGCGCGAGGCGCGGGCCGTGCAGGGGCTCGTCAGTCATCACAACGGAGCCGTCTCCGCGGCGGCGATGGCGCTGATCCTTGCGCGAGGAAGGCGGCGCGATCGCTTCGGCCAGTGCCTGGCAGGGTTCGACGATCTTCCGCGCGAGGCGGCGGAGCGGCTCGTCCATTCGGTCGCGGCGGCATTGCGCCCTGACCTGGCGTCGGCGCGCGGAGCCGCGGCCGCGGACAGCGAGCTTGCGAGCGCCGCCGGCCGCCTCCTCGACAAGCAGGAGCCCGGGCGAGGAATCGAGTCGCTGACGGCGGCGCTGGTCGCCGTGCTCGACGAGAGCGGCGGCCTCACGGACGAGCTCTTGCTCGCCTGCGGGCAGGAGGGCGAAGTCGGCTTTCTCGCGGAGGTTCTCGGCCGGCGGGCCGGAATTCCCGGCACGGTCGCGCTCGACGAGCTGCTTTCGGCCGAGGCCGCGCCGCTGATGGCGCTGCTGCGTCTTGCCGGTTTCTCGCGCGAGCTCAGCGCGGGACTGCTCGCGAGCGTCGGCGACCTCCTGGGAATCGACGATCCAGGCGCCGCGATCGGAATCTTCGACAGGCTGAGCGCCGACGAGGTCAGGGCCGCGGCGAGCTGGCTGGCCGCGCCGTCCGACTATCGCGCGGCGCTCGAAGCCCTGGGAAGCCGCAATGGCTAGCGCTCCTTCCGAACCGCGGCCCGTGCTCGGCCGCCTCGACCGCTCCGGACGGCTAATCGCCGCCGATCCGGAGCTGGAGACGCTGCAGCGCGAGGCGGGATCGGAGCTGGGGCAGATGCTCGCGCTGCCGCAGGTCGCTGCAGTGGCGCAGCTGGCGCGCAAGCTCGGGACCTCGGTCGGCCGGCCGGCGGTCGCGGCATCCGCCGACAACGACATCGAACTGTGGGTCAACGCCAAGCCCGAAGGCGAGGAGATCGCCTTGTCGCTTGAGGGCTGGACCGTGCGTCCGGCCGCGGGCCCGCGGCTTGCATCGATCCTCGGCGGCGGCAGCGAGGCCGCGGGCGCGAGCGCCCAGAACGAATGGGCGACCGACGAGGAGCTTCGGATCATCTCGCTCTCGTCCGAATTCGCGGGGCTGCTCGGGGTCGAGGTCGCCGATGCGGCCGGGGCGCCGCTGACACGAATGGTCCGCCTCGAGGAAGACGAAAGCGGCGAAATGCCGCTCATCAGCGCGCTCGCCGCGCGGCGAAGCTTCACCGGACAGCGGGCGCGAAGCCGCTCGGACGAAAACTGCCTGGTCGTTCTGCGCGGAGAGGTGGTGACAGCGGCGGACGGAAGCTTCGCAGGCTTCCGCGGCACTGCGGAAACCGAGAAAGCCGCGACCGCCGCAAAGGCGCTGCCCGCGTTCGACCAGGCCCTGGACGAACTGCTCCGCTCGCCCATCGACCGGATCATCGAAAGCGCCGAGCAGATCGTCGCCCGCTCGGACGGGCCGCTGCGCAGCGATTATGCGAGCTACGGCAACGACATCGCGTCCGCCGCCCGGCACCTGCTGTCGGTGCTTCGGGCGATGAGCGAGGACCCGACGCAGGTCCACGGGCTGGTGGACCTAGCCTCGCTTTCGGCGGAAGCTGTAATCATGCTCGAATCGTCTGCGGAGGAGCGCGGCGTTCATATCGAGCTCGAGCGGCCCGAGCCGCTGCGCGCACGGGGGCAGGAGCGCGCGGTGATCCAGATCCTCGTGAATCTGATCGTCAATGCGATCCGCTATTCGCCGGAAAACGGCACGGTGCGGCTAAGCTTCGCAAAGACGCCGGGAACGGCCTCCGTCACCATCGCCGACGAGGGTCCGGGCATCGGCGCGGGCGACGAGCAGCGCATATTCGAGCGCTTCGAGCGTGCGCACAGCGAGGAGGGCGGCACCGGGCTCGGCCTCGCCATCTCCCGCAGGCTGGCACGGTCGATGGGCGGGGACGTAACGCTGGACAGCGCGCCCGGCGATGGTGCGCGCTTCACGCTGACTCTGCCTTCAGCCTAACGCTTCTCGACCGGTACGTAATCGCGCTGGGTGTCGCCCACGTAGAGCTGGCGCGGGCGGCCGATCTTCTGGTCGGGGTCGGCGATCATCTCGTTCCACTGCGCGACCCAGCCAACGGTGCGAGCGACGGCGAAAAGCGCGGTGAACATGTCGGTCGGGAAGCCGATCGCGTTCAGGATCACGCCCGAATAGAAATCGACGTTGGGATAGAGCTTCTTCTCGATGAAATAATCGTCGTGAAGCGCGATCTGCTCGAGCTCCTTCGCGACGTCGAGGACCGCGTCGGAGATGTTGAGCTCCTTGAGCACCTCGTCGGCCGTCGCCTTCATCACCTTCGCGCGCGGGTCAAAGTTCTTGTACACGCGGTGGCCGAAGCCCATCAGGCGGAACGGGTCGTTCTTGTCCTTGGCTCGGGCGATGTACTTCGGGATGTTCGCGGTCGTTCCGATCTCGCGAAGCATGTTGAGCGCCGCTTCGTTGGCGCCGCCGTGCGCCGGGCCCCACAAACAGGCGATCCCGGCGGCGATGCACGCGAACGGATTGGCGCCCGACGAACCGGCCAATCGAACCGTCGAGGTCGAGGCATTCTGCTCGTGATCCGCGTGGAGGATGAAGATCCGCCGCATCGCGCGCTCGACGACCGGGTTCACCTCATAGGGCTCGGCCGGGACGCCGAACGTCATGCGCAGGAAGTTGCCGGTGTAGCTGAGGCTGTTCTGGGGATACATGAACGGCTGGCCGATCGAATATTTGAAGGCCATGGCCGCGATGGTCGGCATCTTCGCGATCAACCGATGCGAGGCGATCATCCGTTGCTCGGGATCGGTGATGTCGGTGCTGTCGTGGTAGAATGAGGAGAGCGCGCCGACGACCCCGCACATGATCGCCATCGGATGCGCATCGCGCCGGAATCCGCGGAAAAAGCTCGCGAGCTGCTCGTGCACCATGGTGTGCCGGCTGATCGTGTAAGTGAACTCGTCTAGCTCTTTGGCGGTCGGAAGCTCGCCGTGGAGAAGCAGATAGGCCGTCTCCATGAAGGTCGAATTTTCCGCCAACTGGCCGATCGGATAGCCGCGGTGGAGGAGGACTCCCTTCTCCCCGTCGATATAGGTGATCTTGCTCTCGCAGCTCGCAGTCGAGGTGAAGCCGGGATCGTAGGTGAACATGCCAGTCTGGGCGTAGAGCTTGCGGATATCGACGACCTGGGGCCCGACGCTGCCGTCCAGGACCGGGTAATCGAAGTCCCCTCCCGGCATTTTCATCGATACGGCTTTGTCGGTCATTCGGTCGGCTCCATCTGGTCGGCGATGCG
>Ga0207678_10005581_pt1 | contig 11246 bp, 11 predicted proteins | sample KBSC63metaG_FD_184319 | JGI IMG/M metagenome (GOLD analysis project Ga0207678, IMG submission 184319) | Corn rhizosphere microbial communities from Kellogg Biological Station, Michigan, USA - KBS C6-3 metaG (SPAdes) (version 2) | ecosystem: Host-associated > Plants > Roots > Rhizosphere > Soil ...
AGACCGCGCGTGCGCTGGTCGGCATGTTCCAGAAGAACTTTGCCAAGTTCGAAGCGCAGGTCGATGCTGAAGTTCGCGCTGCCGCACCGGAAGTGAAGCTCGCGGCTGAATAGGCCATCGGCGATCTAAAATTTGAGAAGGGCGGCTCCCACGAGCCGCCCTTTTTGTTTCGGAACATGTCTGTCGCCCCAGCAGCAATATCCTGAAAACCCGCTCAAGCTCCCGTTAACTGAGGTCTCCCTAACTCAACGCTCCGCGGATTTTCGGCAAGGGAAACGTCGTTATGGGCGACATCATGAGCATTCTCGGCAACAGCTACGCTTCGGCGGCGCTGAGCCCACCGTCCAATACGCCCTACACCAATGTCGATCCGACGGCCTATCAGGGCACTTGGGACGGCACCTATTCGAACAACCAAAAATTCCAGTTCACCATTTCGCAGGTGAATGGATTTCGCGCGCAGGTGAAGTACCAGAGCGGTTCGACCGTTCAGTACCAAAGCGTCCTGATCAAGGATAATTCGTTCCGGATCGGCGACACCAAGTTCACGCTGACGGCGCAAGGGACGGCGGACGTCAGGAACGTCATTACTGATCCGACGAGCGGCAACACGAGTCTGGTCGAGGGCAATGCCACGCAGGATACCTGACTAGCTCTGGTCCGGATACACCGCGTTGCTCGGTGTCTGCCGGTCGGTGATCTGCAGTCCGAACAGGCTGCCGATCAATTCCACTGCGACGCGAGCGGTGCGGCCACGTTCGTCGAGAAACGGATTGAGCTCGACGATATCGACCGATCGCACCAGCCCAGAGTCATGCAGCAGCTCCATGATCAGATGGGCTTCGCGATAGGTAGCGCCGCCCGGCACCGTGGTGCCGACGCCGGGTGCCACCGCAGGGTCGAGAAAATCGACGTCGAAGCTGACATGCAGCACGCCGTTTCGCGCTCGCACGCGCTCGATGACTTTCCTTATCAACACGCCAACACCGAACTCGTCGATCGCGCGCATATCGGCGACCGCTATCGGGCGCTCACGCACCAATTTCCTTTCCAGCGGATCGATCGAGCGCACACCGAACAGATCGAGTTGATCGGGGGTGATCGAGACGCGCGGCTGGTTTCCCAGTAATTCGTCGAGCCCAGGCTCGCCGCAGAGGAACGCGGCTGACATGCCGTGCATGTTGCCGGTGACGGTCGTTTCTGGCGTGTTGTAGTCGGCATGGGCATCGAGCCACAGTACGAACAGCGGCCGGCCCTTGTCCTGCCAGTGACGCGCGACTCCGTTCACGGAGCCCATCGAGAGCGAGTGATCGCCGCCCATGAAGATCGGAGTAGCGCCGGAGTGGGCCATTTCCCAGGCGCGTTCGCTGAGCTCACGAACCCAGGCGCCGACTTCGTCATAATATTTGGTGTTGGCCGGTGCCGGGCTATCCGCGCGAACCATGCCTGGCGTAGCCATGTCGCCATGATCTCCGACGTCAAATCCGAGCTGATCGAGGATGCGGCCGATGCCCGCGGTCCGGAGCGCCGCCGGCCCCATCAGCGTGCCGGCTTGCGAGGCGCCGATCTCGATGGGGACACCGAGCAAGGCGATGCGCGGTTTGTTGATGTCGGGTTCGGGCATGCGGCGTGGACTTTCAAGAACCGAACGAAGGCGACGCTCCTAAGTTCCCTTACGCCTTGAAATAGGCGATCTGCGTCGTGGCCGCGAGCAGGCGTCCGTTGGGCGACCACAACTCGCCGCTCTGGTCTCCGTAGCTCTTGTGGAAGATTTTCGCGTCGGCGACGGCCAGCACGTGGCTGATGTCCTCGTCCGCGAGTTCTTCCGATGCCGTGTGGAAATAGGTCGTGATCGAGACCGTGCCGAACGGGATCATTTCCCGCCGTGCCAGAAACACCCGGCCGAAGAAGGCGTCCGACATCGACATCAGCGACAGCATGTCGATTTTTCGCGGCACATGATCTCCGATCCACTGCTTGGAGTACGCAGAGATAGGTGGCGATAATGAGGGCGTACCGTAGAAACTCGGCTCACCCTCGACGAAGCGGAAATCATACTGGTGCGTCCACGTCATCGGCGTGCGCGGAAACGAACGCGCCTGTGCGAACGGTGTCGCCCCGGGGAACGGTGCCTGCGTATGGTCCCATGACGGACGCCGTTCGGCGAACACGGCGGTGGCGAGCGTCGATACCTCGCCGCCGCCTTGCGTCATCTCAACGCACCAATGTTGCGACGAGCGGTTGGCCTTGACCAAACGTACGTCGAGATCGAAGGCGCCGTGCGCGACCGGCGCACAGAAATTGACCGTCAGCGATAGCGGATCGCCTGCCCGCTGCGGGTGATCGATCAGCGCCCGCAGGATGGTGGCGGCGGTGGCGCCGCCGAATGGGCCGACAAAGGCCCAGTAATCCTCGCTGGTCTTGCCCTGCCAGCGGCTATCGCCGGCGGTGACCTGCGTGGCATCGTCGAAAAGGTGCGGGGTCTTGGTGAGCATTGATGTCTCCGAATGCCCGCGCAGTATCACGGCAATTCTGCCGAATTCAATGACGCCGGAGGTAAATGGGTCTGCGACGGTTTGCTCAGCGCGTCGCCCCGCGCTGCGCGCCGGGCTCCTGCAGAGGCGGCGCAATCGGATGCACCGGCACGTTCCAGATTTCCTCGGCGTATTCGCGGATCGTACGGTCGGAGGAGAACCACGGCATGCGCGCGACGTTGAGGATCGAGGCCCGTGTCCATGCCGGCATCACCTGCCAGCGCGCGTCGATGCCGCGCTGAGCTTCGTAATAGGAATCGAAATCGGCGCAGACCATGTAGTGGTCGAGATAGCGCAGCGTATGCCCAATCAAGGCGAAGCGGCCGGCATCGCCGGGCGCGAACTCGCCACTCTCGATCGCGCGGATCGCCCGCTCCAGCCGCGGCGAGCGGCGGATCACGTCGCTTGCATCCAGCCCTTGCTTGCGGCGGACCATGACGTCGCCGGCCTCCATGCCGAAGATCGCAATGTTCTCAGGTCCGACATGATCGCGGATTTCGATATTGGCGCCGTCAAGCGTGCCGATGGTCAGCGCGCCATTGAGCGCGAGCTTCATGTTGCCGGTGCCGGAGGCTTCCATGCCCGCGGTCGAGATCTGCTCGGAGAGGTCGGCGGCGGGAATGATTACTTCGGCAAGGCTGACATTGTAGTCGGCGAGGAAGACGACCTTCAGCCGCCCGCCAATCGCGGGATCGTTGTTCACGACCTCGGCGACGTCGTTGATCAGCTTGATGATCAGCTTGGCGGTGCGATAGCTCGCCGCCGCCTTACCTGCAAAAATCTTGACCCGCGGCACCCAGTCGCGCTGCGGCTCGTCTTTCATCGCCTGGTACAGCGCGACCGTCTCGAGGATATTGAGCAACTGCCGCTTATACTCGTGGATGCGTTTGATCTGCACGTCGAACAGCGCCGATGGATCGACCTTGACGCCGAGGCGCTCGCCGATCAGCCGCGCCAGCGCCAGTTTGTTATGGTGCTTGACGTCGCGAAAGCGCTGCTGGAAGGCATGGTCACTGGCGCGGGTCTCGAGAAGCTCGAAGCGCGAGAAATCGTCGAGCACGGCTTCGCCACACACCTCGCGCAATAGTCCGGTCAGCCCTGGGTTGGCCAGCATCAGCCAGCGGCGGAATGTGATGCCGTTGGTCTTGTTGGTGATGCGGCCGGGATAGAGATGGTTGAGATCGTGGAACACGGTCTCCTTCATGAGGTCGGAATGCATCGCCGAGACGCCGTTGATGCGGTGCGATCCGACGAAGGCCAGTTGCCCCATCCGCACCCTGCGGCCGGATTTTTCGTCGATCAGCGACACCGAGGCGCGGAAATCGATATCTCCAGGGCAGCGCTGGTCGGCGAGCGCCAGATGCTGGACATTGATGCGGTAGATGATCTCCAGATGCCGCGGCAGCAGCCGTTCGAACAATTCGACCGGCCAGGTCTCGAGCGCCTCCGGCAGCAGCGTGTGATTGGTGTAGGACAGCGTCGCCACTGTGATCTTCCACGCTTCGTCCCAGCGGAAATTGTGCAAATCGACCAGGATGCGCATCAGTTCGGTGACGGCGAGGCTCGGATGGGTGTCGTTGAGTTGGACGGCGACCTTCGAGGCGAGGCTGCGCAATTGGCCGTCGGAGGAAAGGTGCCGCTTGACCAGATCCTGCAACGAGGCGGAGACGAAGAAATACTCCTGACGCAGGCGCAATTCGCGGCCCGCCGAACTCTCGTCATTCGGATAGAGGAATTTACAGATCGATTCCGCGCGCGCTTCCTCGGCGACGGCGCCGAGATAGTCGCCGGTGTTGAAAACGTCGAGCCGCAGCGGATCGGGCGCGCGCGCCGACCACAGCCGTAGCGCGTTGACGTGCTGGCCGCGCCAACCCACGATCGGCGTGTCATAGGCGACGGCCTGCACGGTTTCCGCCGGACGCCATGTCGAGCGGTCGCGCCCGCGGTCGTCCGCATGCTCGACGGTGCCGCCGAAATGAACGTGATAGACCACCTCCGGCCGCTGGAATTCCCAGGGGTTGCCGAAGCCGAGCCATTCGTCCGGATATTCGTGCTGCCAGCCCTGCGAAATGATCTGACGGAACAGGCCGAAATCGTAGCGAATGCCGTAGCCGATCGCGGGAATGGCGAGTGTCGCCATGCTTTCCATGAAGCATGCCGCAAGTCGCCCGAGACCGCCATTGCCAAGCGCCGCATCCGGCTCGCACTTGCGCAATTCGGACAAGCCGACGCCGAGGTCGCCAAGCGCCGCCTCGAACAGCGGCAGCACTCCCATATTGTTCAGCGCATCGGTGAACAGGCGGCCGATCAGGAATTCGAGCGAGAGGTAATAGACCCGTTTGCGGCCTTCATCGTAGCTCTGCTTCTCGGCCATCAGCCAGCGGTGCACGATGCGGTCGCGCAACGCCAGCGCCGCCGCCTTGTACCAGTCGCGCTTGGTCGCCATGCCGGCATCCTTGCCGATCGCAAGCCGCAGCTTGGCGAGGATCGCGCCCTTGATTTCGGCCAGCGCCAGCTCGTCGATCGGCTGGTTCAGCGTCGGATAGCTCTCTGGGAATGCTTGTTCTTGCAACGCGTCAATCCCCGCAAGTTGAGATTCACGAATGATACGCGCCTTGCACCGCAACTGAAACTGCCGGGGCATGCTGCCATGCACTGCGCTGGTATGAATTTATGCAAGGACCGGGCCGATTTCGCGGCATCCGCAGCACGAGGTTTGGTGATATGATGCCGTCCGAAAGCCGAGAGATCGCGCCAAGTTAGTGACGTTTTCGAGGGAGTGCGGGACGGGTCAGCGCAACGAAAACGCGTCTCACAAAAGAGGAGAGATGGCCATGAGACTGATCATCGAGATCGCCGCCGCTGCGCTATTGGTGTTCTGCATCAGCGCCACCAGCGCCGCTTTCGCCGCCGGCAAAGCCGGACGTTCCGCCGACGGCTTGAGCTGCTCCTTCAGCGTTCCACAGAACGCCTCGCCAGCCGGGCGCTGCGCCGCGATCAAGCGTCAGTGCGGCGGAAAATTCTACGCCAATTACTGCGGCGACAAGATGCTGTCGGCGATGTGAGATCCCAGGCCCGGTATTTGCTATTTCGTCGTCCTGTCCTAGTGCGCAATTGCGCACGGGGGCCGGGACGACAAAGATAAACCATCTGGAACAAATTAAGAACAACTTAGCAAGTACTTGATATATCATTGTGATTCGGCGCAATGCCGACACAACATCTATGGTCTATCCGAGCTTGCGAGGACTACATGTCCACTATCGCCTTCGATCAATTCGCACTTACCCGCATCGCCGACTTTGCGCGCTCGCTGTCACGCCTGCATCAGGCCTCGCGCCGTCAGGTCGTCGACGACGACGCGATCGACCGTGAGTTCAACGCGGTCTGCATGTCGGTGTGGGGCTACACCACGGACGATTTCAGCGACGATCTGTTTTCGATCACCGATCACGCCTGGCTCGATACGCTCGATGAAGCGCATGCGCGCATCTTCGCCGCGGAACAGGGCTACGACCTCGTCGACGATCAGGGCATGCTGACGGATTGGTGGGGCTATTGCTGGATGATCCTGGCCGAAAAGCGCGGATTGCTGACGCCGGAAAATCGCGCGGCGGCGCGTGCGCAAATCGAGGAAAAATATCTGTCGGCGCCGAATGTGATCGGCGTCATCGTCGGACGGTGATCAATCCTCATCCTGAGGAGGCGCATTAGCGCCGTCTCGAAGGATGGCCACGCGGGGGCTTCATGGTTCGCCCGGCGATGCGAAGCATCGTCCGGAGACGCGCGAGCTCCTCACCATGAGGAATGCTAACTTGTTTCCTGGATACTAATTCGCTTCCGCCCGCTTCGCTTTCGGCGCGGCCGTCTTCGGCACCGTCGATGCAGGCAGCGCCGCCTCGCGGCCGGCTTCGGGCATCAGGCTCTCGCTGACCGTCTCCGCGTTGACCGGCGCGACCTTCATCTCGCCCAGCCTCGCGCGGACCTCGGCGGTCAGGCCGGGATAGGAGGAGACCGGCGTGAAGTCGGGGGCTTGGCTCGTGCCAAGGCGGACGCCGGTATAGGCCACCAGTCCGTCTGACGTGGCGATCACGTCGCCGGAGCGCAGCGAGGTGTCGAGTGTGAGATCGACCGGCGCAAGGCCTGTCGGGTTCCGGCCGTTGCAGGTGCAATCGGCACGCAGCGCCTTGCGATAGGCGAAAGCGTTTTCACTGTCCGCATAGCGCTCGCCAGTGGTCGCGGTCGCGCCGTCGATGCTGCTGCCGTAATAGACCTTGGTGACGCTCGCCGGACAGAAGGCCTGGCAGGTCGCAACCGGCGAGGCATTGCCGCGCATGGTCAGCGGAAAATATTTGCCGTCGCAGCTCCGGACGCAAAACGAAGGCCCGGAACCGGCCACGCGCGGTGCGGGCGCCGCCTGCTGCTGCTGCTGCTGTTGATTGAGGCCGAACGGATCGGCAAAGAAGTTCGCCTGCGCGGGCGCTTGTCGTGCCTGCTGTTTCAGGATGCCCCCGAAGAACGTGTCGAACAGGCCTTCGGCGGAAACGCTGCCGGGCACCAGCGTGAGGGACGCTGCAAGCGTGCCGGCGGCGACCAGCTTCGCGCGGCGTCGCATGCGCGAAAAAGCCAACTCTGTACGCAACGCTTACTCCACCCTACGCAACGATACACACTGAGGCGATCTGTGCTTCAGTTCGATTCACCATAATGCGGGATGGTAAACGAGCGGTGCATGCGCGCGGATACGGGAAAAGAAATGATCTCTTCTCCCTCTCCCGCTTGCGGGAGAGGGTTGGGGTGGTGCCGCACAACAGGTATTGGAATTCTCGGAGAGATTTCTCCCACCCGCCGCGCTCTTCGAGCGCGTCGACCTCCCCCGCAAGCGGGAGAGGTAAGACAGAAAATCAATCCTTCAAAAACTCGCCGGCCTTGTAGAGCGAGCGGAACTGCAGGCCGGCTTCGGCAAAGGCTTCGGTCGCACCTTCTTCGCGATCGACCATGGTGAAGACCAGCACGATCTCGCCGCCGGCGTCGCGCACGGCTTCGACCGCCTTCAGCGCCGACCCGCCGGTCGTGGTCACATCCTCGACGATCACGATGCGCTTGCCTTGCAGGTTCTCGCCCTTGGCCAGTCCCTCTACCGCCAGGCGCGCGCCATGCTCTTTCGGCTTCTTGCGCACGAAGAAGGCTGCGATCGGGTGGCCCTTGAGCCAGGATAGTTGTGCGATCGCGCCGGCCAGCGGCACCGCGCCCATCTCCAGCCCGCCGACGAAATCGAGCCTGTCGTCCTTCAGCGCCTCATAGGTCAATTCCGCCAGCAGCGCCGCACCTTCGGGGTCGAGCATGGTCGGTTTGAGGTTGAAGTAGAAGTTGCTCTTGCGGCCCGAGGCCAGCGTGATCTCACCGCGGCCGAACGATCGCTTGCGGATGATCTCGGCGAGGCGAGCGCGGGAAGCTGATTTGGACAAGGTCTGTTTCTCGGGGGTTTGAGGCGGGCCGCAATCTATCGGTGCTCTCGGGCACATTCCAGCGCCGATCTTAAGCCGTCAACAGGGCGCGGCACCATGTCGTAGAGCATGATCCGCCAAACTGGATACGGCGAATGCGGGGGCGCCGCTTGCGGAAACGGCGGTTGTACGGGCGTCGGGTTCCGCGCTACGGGATGGCAAAGCTCTTGGGGGAAACCGTAAATGACGATCGAACTGCACACCTGGAACACGCCGAACGGCCGCAAAATCTCGGTAGCGCTTGAGGAAATGGGGCTGCCGTACAAGGTGATCCCGGTGAACATCAGCAAGGGCGAGCAGATGGCCCCCGGATTCCTCGAAATCAGCCCCAATAACAAGATTCCGGCGATCGTCGATCCCGACGGTCCCGACGGCAAGCCGGTCAGCGTGTTCGAATCCGGCGCCATCCTGCTCTATCTCGGCGAGAAGACCGGAAAGTTCCTGCCCAAGCCGCTGATCGAGCGCATCCCGGTCTATGAATGGCTGATGTGGCAGATGGGCGGCTTCGGGCCGATGCCGGGCCAAGTGCATCATTTCATCGCGCTGGAGAACGAGCAGGACCGCACCTATGGCCTGAAGCGCTATATGGCCGAGACCCGCCGCCTCTATGGGGTGCTGGACCGGCGGCTCTCGGGACGCGACTTTGTGGCGGACGCATTGTCAGTCGCAGATTTCGCCATCCTCGGCTGGGCCTGGCGCCACCCGCGCCACAAGGTCGAACTCAAGGATTTCCCCAATGTCGAGCGCTGGTACAACACCCTGATGGCCCGTCCCGCCACCAAGCGCGGCATGGACGCGAAGCTGGATTAGCGGGCGCTACGCCCGCCTCGCCTCGAACGCCATCTTCACGGCAAGTCCCGCGAGCACCGTTCCCATCAGCCAGCGCTGCAGCAACAGCCAGGTCGGCCGCGTGCCCAAGAACAGCGCGATCGATCCAGCGGCGAGCGCGATCATCGCATTGACGCTGACGCTGATGACGATCTGGATCGAGCCCAGCGCCAGCGATTGCGTCAGCACGCTGCCGGCCGTGGGGTCGATGAACTGCGGCAACAGCGCCAGATACAGCATCGCGATTTTCGGATTGAGCAGGTTGGTGACAAAACCCATCGCAAACAGTTTGCGCGGGCCGTCGACCTGCAGCTTCTTCACCTGAAACGGCGAGCGTCCGCCCGGCTTCACGGCCTGCCACGCCAGCCACAACAGATAGGCCGCGCCCGCGAACCGCAGCGCGTCATAGGCATAGGGCACCGCGAACAACAGCGCCGTAATGCCGAACGCCGCGCACAGCATGTAGAACACGAAGCCCAGCGCGACGCCGCCAAGCGACACGATTCCCGCCGCGGGCCCCTGCGTGATCGAACGCGAGATCAGGTAGATCATGTTCGGCCCCGGCGTCAGCACCATGCCGAGTGAGACGAGCGCAAAACCGAGCAGAGCGGGGAGGTGGGGCATGAGGACTCGCAGGAGGGATACGTGTGTTTCTAACGCGCAAGAGGCCGTGATGTCAGTCGGTAAATTGCTCCGAGTTCGACCGAGTTCCTCGGCGCATTGCCGCGCTGATTCCTCCGTACACGATAAACGCTATTCAGCGGTCTGAAACGCGTTGATATCGGCGGCAAAGCGCGTGATGGCCTGGCGCAGCGGATTTGCGAGCTCGCTGTTGGCGGCGATGCTTTCTTCATCGTTGGCCGTACCGAGCAGCGGCAGTGTGATGCAGGCGTCCCGGACGAGCCGTGCGGACATTGTTTCCAGCGTCAGTGTAAGCGCCGCCAACGCGTGCGTGGCGCGCGGTGACGTGTTGATCAAGCCGACAGGCTTGCTTGGAAATTCGAAACTGCCGACCAGCCAGTCCAATGCATTTTTCAATACGCCCGCGACGCCGCGGGCATATTCGGGACTTGAGATCAGCACGCCGTCAGCGCTGCCAATCAATGCGCGGAAGGCCGCGACAGCGGATGGAACTTGATCGCCGTCATGATCCGGATTGAAGAATGGCAGGTCGGCGATCCCCTCGAACAGCACGATCTCCACGCCGGGAGGCGCAAGCCGTGCCGCCGCACGCAGCACGGCAGTGTTGCTTGAGCCCGCACGAAGGCTGCCGGAGATTGCGATGATTTTCATCTTGTGCGCTATTCAGTGCGCCTCGTCCCAATTGTTCGCAGCCCTGGCGTCGACCTGTAGCGGCAGCGAGAGCAGCACGGCGGGGAAGGGTGCATCCTGCATCACGTGCTGCACCACCGGCAGCGTTGCCGCTACTTCGTTGTCGGGCACCTCGAAGATCAGTTCGTCGTGAACCTGTAAGAGCATTTGCGCGGAAAGCTTCTTCTCCGCTAGCGCATCTTCCATCCGGATCATGGCGCGGCGGATGATGTCGGCGGCGGAGCCTTGCAGCCGTGCGTTGATCGCGGCGCGCTCGTTGAAGGAGCGCACTGAGGCGTTGGAAGCCTTGATGTCGGGGTAATGACATTTCCTGCCGAACAGCGTGACGACATAGCCGTTGGTGCGGCAGAAGTCCCGCGTTTCGTCCATGTAGGCGCGGATGCCGGGGAAGCGCTCGAAATATTTCTTGATGTAGGCCGAAGCCTCCTCGCGCGCGATGCCGAGCTGGTTGGCGAGGCCAAACGCCGAGATGCCGTAGATGATACCGAAATTGATCGCCTTGGCACGGCGGCGCACCTCGCTCGGCATATCCTTGATCGGCACGCCGAACATTTCGGACGCCGTCATGGCGTGAATGTCGAGCCCGTCGCGGAACGCCTGTTTCAGCACGGGGATGTCGGCGATCTCGGCCAATAGCCGCAATTCGATCTGCGAATAATCCGCCGACACCAGCTTGTGGCCGGACGTTGCGACAAACGCGCGGCGGATCTTGCGGCCGTCTTCGGTACGAACCGGGATGTTCTGCAAGTTTGGTTCGTTCGACGACAGCCGTCCAGTGGTGGTCGCGGCGAGTGCGTAGGTGGTGTGAACGCGATGGGTTTGCGGATGGACATATTCCGGCAGCGCGTCGGTATAGGTCGACTTCAGTTTCGAGACCTGCCGCCATTCCAGAATCTTCTTCGGAAATTCGTGGCCCTGCTCGGCGAGTTCGTCGAGGATCTGTGCTGAGGTCGACCACGCGCCGGTCTTGGTCTTGGTGCCGCCGGTTATTCCCATCTTGCCGAAGATGATGTCGCCGATCTGCTTGGGGCTGCCGACATTGATC
>Ga0207678_10005582_pt1 | contig 11246 bp, 11 predicted proteins | sample KBSC63metaG_FD_184319 | JGI IMG/M metagenome (GOLD analysis project Ga0207678, IMG submission 184319) | Corn rhizosphere microbial communities from Kellogg Biological Station, Michigan, USA - KBS C6-3 metaG (SPAdes) (version 2) | ecosystem: Host-associated > Plants > Roots > Rhizosphere > Soil ...
CGGCGCGGTGTGGATCAATACCCACATCCCGATCGTGGCCGAGATGCCGCACGGCGGCTTCAAGCACTCAGGCTACGGCAAGGACCTGTCCATGTACGGCTTCGAGGACTACACCCGCATCAAGCACGTCATGAGCTTCATCGGCTAGCTGACCACGCCGCTGGTACCTCAGCCTTTGTCCGGGCGGCGCCAGACGTCGCGCTCGTGCATCAGCTCGATCTGCCGGTCGATGACCTCACGGCGGTACTCCGCATGGGTGTACGGGGCGCGGTCCAGGTAGAGATTCTTCGGGTAGATCGGCTCCTCGTAGATGAGCTGATACTGCTCGGTCGTCAGGTCCTTGATCCAGTTATCCCACTGCGCACTGGCCCGGAACTTCCGCAGCGCCTCGATGTCGATGGTCCCGGCCACCCAGGACGAACCCGCGCTGTAGTCGTGCCGCCCGATGATCTGCCCCCGGTAGTCGATCACCGCCGACCCGCCGCCGAACGTGTCGATCGGCACGTCGGAGTCCGTGTGCAGGTAGTAGGTGCCGACGTTGCAGGCGATCAGGTAGAAGTTGTTGTCCAGGGCCCGGGCGCGGTTCTGCACCTCGAACAGGCCGTTGCCGACGTGCGGGTGCGGGTAGGGTCCCCGGTACACTACCTCGGCGCCGTTCATGGCCAGCCCGCGGGCGTTCTCCGGGTACGAGCCCTCGTTGGCCATCAGGAACCCGAGCCGGCCGATCTCGGTGTCGGCCACCGGGTAGAACGCGTCCAGGTTGCGGCCGTATAGCTCGATCCACTTGTCCCACACGTTGTGCGGGGTCACCGAGTGCTCGACCGGCAGCAGCGGCACTACCTTGTGATGCCGCAGGACGATCTCACCCTCGGGACTCAGCACGAAGCCGACGTTGAAGAAGCGACCGGGGAACTCGGGGTGCCGCGCCTTGGCCTGACCCATCACGAACGCGTTCCACTGCCGGGCCAGCTCGCCCAGCACGTCCGTCTCCGGGCCGGGGACGTCGATCGCGCACTCCCGCGCGAACGTCTCGTGGTCCAGGTCGAGCACCTCGTCGTTGAAGCCCTGCAAGGCCCCTTCCGGGATGGCGATCAGACGCACCGGCAGGTCCAGGCTGGACAGCCACGACGCCGCCTTGATCAGGTGCCTGATGTGCTCGAGGTTGACGCCGATCTCGTCGCGGTGGCGAATGCCCCGCATGGTGGGGACCAGGCCGATGGCCTGATAGGGCTCGATCATGACCGTCCTCCGGCGCTGCGTCCCTGGTGACTAATCCGATGCCCTTTGCCGGGCCTCGGCCTGCTGCTTGATGGCCTCGTTGATCGCCGTGTAGGTGTCCTGGACGCGGTCGAGCACGCTGATCATGGCGCGGCCGCGGCCGCCGCCAAGTCCCGAGTAGGTCCCGGCCTGCATCAGCGAGGTGCCGTCGGCGGTTGAGCTCAGCTGGAATGTGCGCTCACTTATCGTCCGTCCGAGCAGCTTCGACACCCACCGGAGTTCTGCATCCGGCTCAACGGTCAGCACCTTGACCTTGGCGGTTATGGTCCGGCCGCTCTTCGGGTGGGTGCTCGTGATGGTGAGCGTGCTTCCGGCGGCCAGCTGCCCGGTCACCGCCTGGTACATCGGGTGCCACTTCGGATAGCTGGCCAGGTCGGCCAGCACCGCCCACACGTTCTCGGGTGTAGCGGCGATCTCGGTCGTCGTCGATATCTCGTACGCCATTACGGTCGGCCTCCTGCCCGGATCATACGACGCGCAGACCGGCGCCGACCTGGTTAGTCCGGGTGACGCGTGTGTCTGGAGAAACCCGAATGTGACGAAACGCTTACGGACATAGCAATTTTTCGATCCATGTCCGCATTCACCCCGTACCTCTGGGTAGGAAGAGGCCGACTTAAGACCCCATCGGCCTGGTGCCCGGCGGAACCCTGCGCCGCCGGGCACCTCCTATTCCGGGCACCTGGTTTCCCGCCCGCGCTAGCTGACGTTGAGCAGCACGATGCCCGCCGCCACCAGCACGGTGGCGGCGATACGGGTACGGCCGAACGGCTCGCGGAAGATCAGCGTGGCGATGATCGCGCCGAAGATCACGCTGGTCTCGCGGAGCGCGGCGATCGGAGCCAGCGCGCCCCGCGTCTGCGCCCACAGCACCAGTCCGTAGGCGAGCACGCTCAGCGCCCCGGCGGCCAGGCCGGCCAGCAGGATCCGCTTCGGCTGCTTCAGCAGCACGTCGCGCCGCCGGGCCAGGGCGAACATCGGCACGCACAGGCTCTCCAGCACCATCAGCCAGCCGATGTAGCCGACCGGGCTGGCGGACAGCCGCACGCCCACGCCGTCGACCGTGGTGTAGGCGGCGATGGTCAGGCCGGTGCCCACGGCGGCCAGGAAGGCCGCGCGCCCGGGCCGCCGGCCCGCGAGTACGAGCGTGGCCAGCCCGGCCGAGACGACGAGCACGCCGGCGATCTGCGGCAGGGCGAGATCCTCGCGGATGAAGATCGCGGCCAGGATGGTCACGACCAGCGGGGACGTACCCCTGGCCAGCGGGTAGACCTGGCCGAACTCGCCCAGCCGGTAGCACCGCATCAGCAGCAGGTTGTAGAAGATGTGGATCGCGACCGAGCCGAGAAGGTACGGCCAGCAGTCCGCGCGAGGCATGGCGGCCACGATGACGAGCGGGATCCCGACGGCGATGCCGCCCACGCCGATCAGCGCGAAGGCGAGCGTCTGGTCCTTGATGCCGTGCGCGATCGCGTTCCAGACCGCGTGCGTGATGGCGGCCGCGATGACGGCGAAGGTGACCGTGAGGGAGAGGGTGGTCGACGGGTCCAACGGGGCTCCTCAGGCAGGCTGAACAGGAGCCCTCAGGGCTTCTATCCCGTCAGGTGTTCCCCAGGCTGCTAACCAGAGCCAGCTGAGTCGCGGCGCCGCTCGGTCCAGTCCCGGCCATCCTGATTGTCAGCGTTACCTAGCGGACAGCCGGCGGAACCCTAGACGCAACCACATGCTGGCCCCAGCTTAACCCGTCCGGGCGTGACCGTACCGGCCGGCGATCTCACCGGTCTCGTCTTCCAGCTGGGTCCGCAGCAAAAGCGTGACCCAGGTCCGGTAGGGCCGCCAGTTCTCGCTGATCGCCCCGATCTGCTCGGGCGTGGCCGGCCCGGGCAGCCCGTAGGCGAGCGCGACCGCGCGGGCCAGCCGCGGCTCGGCGCTGGGTACAGCGTCGGGGGCGCTCGCTCCGCGCAGCAGGATCAGCCCGGCGGAGAAGTCCCCGATCCCGGGCAGCTTCTTCAGGTCCGCCAGGGCGTCGGCGACCGGCAGGGCGCGTAGCCGGGCGGTGTCGAGCTGGCCGTCCAGGGCCGCCTGCGCCAGCGACCGCAGCCACTCCGGCTTGCGCCCGGCCAGGCCGGGGAACGCGTCGAGCTTGGCCAGCTGCTGCGGGGACGGGAAGGCGTGTATCACCCGGCCGCCGAAGCTGACGGGCTCGCCGAGCCGTTCGGCGATCCGTGCCTTCAATGTCGCCGCCTGGGTCATGCGGATGCGGTGGCCGATGATGGTCCAGGCCGCCGCCTCGTACGGGGACCAGAACCCCACCGGGCGCAGGCCCGGATACCGCCGCTGGATCTCGCCGACCACCGGGTCGAGCTCACCCACCCCCGAAAACCCCGAACCGTCTATATCGAGCGACAAAATCCGCTCCACCTGCGGCCGGACCTCCGCGACCAGATCGGCTCCCGGATGGGCCGGGCTGACGATCTCGGCGGCCACCTTCTCCCCGGCCTGGCTCACCCGGACACCGACGGTGCGCCAGCTGCCCTCGGCCGGGAACGCCAGCTCCAGCACCCCGTCCGGCGCATGGGAATACGACGCGGGGGTGAACCCCTCCAGGAACCTGATGCTGGCCGCCAGCGAGAACGGTCCCCGCGGGACCAGCGTGAACGTCTCCATACCCCTCATCCCACCACGCCCCACCGACATTTCCGCTGGTACTCGCCGGTACGCTGCACCACCCCACCCAACCCGGCCCCAATTCGGACAAAGCCCTATAAGTGTCATGCCCTGAAGTGAATGAGAGTCACTCTCCACCCAAAAGTGGGTAGAGAGTGACGTTCTACCCAATAGCGCGGCCTCCAGGGGCACGGCCCCGCCAGGTTGACACCGAGGACGTCCCGGCCTAAGCTCGAAATCCGGTCATATATGAGATGCGATACATGATGTCTACTCCCCACATCCCATCTTTCCCATTCACCCCGGGTGGGCCGGATGCCTCGAAGGCAGCAGCCTCAAGGACGGCAACCCCCGGGACAGCAGCCTCGGGGACTACCGCCGTCGGTGTGGCGTCGGTGTTCCTGACCGGGGCGGCGGGCGCGCTCCCGTCGCGGACGGTCGCGGTGCTCGAGGCGATCAAGCACGCGATCCTGACCGGCGAGCTCGGGCCCGGGCAGGCCTTGGTCGAGACGGACCTGGCCGAGGTGCTCGGCGTGTCCAAGACCCCGGTGCGCGAGGCGCTCAAGACCCTGGCCGGCGCCGGGCTGGTGACCATGAGCCCGTACAAGGGCGCCGCCGTGCGCGTGGTCGACGCCGAGCTGGCCCGGCACGTCTACGACGTCCGCCGGCTGGTCGAGCCCGAGGCCCTGGTCCGCTCGGTGCGCCCCGGCCGCGACTGGCAGCAAGCCCACCAGGCCCTGGCCCGCGCCGACAGCGCCGCCGACCAGGTCGGGCGGAGCCTGGCCAACCGCGACTTCCACCGCGAGCTCTACCTCGCCTGCGGCAACCCGCTGCTGGTCCGCCTGCTCGATGACCTGCGTGACCTGACGGCCCTGGTCAGCGTGTCAGCCTGGCGCCACCAGCCCGGCTGGGAACAGGCCCCGAGCTGGGAACGGGAGGCGGCCGAGCACCAGGCCGTGCTCATGGCGGCCGAAGAAGACGATGCCGAACGGGCGGCCAGCTTGCTCCGCCACCACATCACGTCCTTCGTCGCACGGAATTTCCCGAACGGACAGGAGAACCAGAACCTATGACCTTCACCCCGGCCGACGCGCAAGACCTGAGGCAGGCCCTCGCCACCGTGGTCGCCGTCCCGGTCACGCCGTTCGGGGCCGACGGGAGCCCTGACTGGGCCGCGTACGCCGCGCTGACCCGGCGCCTGATCGACGGCGGGATCACGGTCATCACCCCGAACGGCAACACCGGCGAGTTCTACGCACTCAGCCAGGCCGAGGCCAGGCAGGTGGTCGAGACGGCCGCGGCCGCCAGTAACGGGCAAGCCGAGCTGCTGGCCGGGGTGGGCCACGACATCGCCACCGCGGTCGAGGCGGCCGGGCACGCCCGGGACCATGGCGCCCGCATGATCATGATCCACCAGCCGGTACACCCCTACGTCTCCCGTGAAGGCTGGATCGACTACCACGCCGCGATCGCCAGCAACGTTCCCGACCTGGGCATCGTCCTGTACCTCAGAAACGAGCGCATCACGGGCGCGGACATCGCGGCGCTCGCCGACCGGGCGCCGAACGTGGTCGGCGTCAAGTACGGCGTCCGCGACGCCGGCACGTTCGCCGCCGTGGCCAGGGACGCCGGGATCGACCGGTTCACCTGGCTGGCCGGCGCGGCCGAGCTGACCGCGCCCGCGTACTGGGCCTGCGGCGCGCACGGCTTCACCTCGGGCCTGGCCAACGTCACCCCGGAATTGCCGCTGGCCATGCTCGACGCCCTGCGGGCCGGCGACTTCGGCCAGGCGATGAAGGTCTGGGAAAAGGTACGCCGGTTCGAGGAACTCCGCGCGGCCGACGCGAGCGCCGACAACGTGAGCGTGGTCAAGGAGGCGCTGGCCCAGCTCGGCCTGTGCCGGGCCGATGTCCGCCCGCCGAGCCGCCCGCTGCCACCGCCCGTCAAAGACGAGATCAGCGCCATCCTGACCGGCTGGGGCCTGGTATGACGAAGAAGCCCGAGGAACTGCGCAGCTACCGCTGGTTCGGCGGCGAGCGCACGTCGGGCCTGCGGTCGTTCAGCCACCGGTCGAGGATGCGCCAGCTCGGCGTGGACGGCGAGGAGCATCTGGGCAAGCCGCTCATCGCCATCCTGAACACCTGGTCCGAGCTGAACCCCTGCCACATGCACCTGCGCCAGCGGGCCGAACAGGTCAAGCGCGGCGTGCTCGAGGCGGGCGGTTTCCCGGTCGAGATGCCGGTGGCCACGCTCAGCGAGACGTTCCAGAAGCCGACCCCGATGATGTACCGCAACCTGCTGGCGATGGAGGCCGAGGAACTTCTGCGCTCCTACCCGGCCGACGCCGCGGTGCTCATGGGCGGCTGCGACAAGACCACGCCCGCGCTGCTGATGGGCGCGGCCAGCGCGAACATCCCGGCCATCTACGTGACCGCCGGCCCGATGCTGCGCGGCAACTACCGGGGCCAGCCGCTCGGCAGCGGCACCGACCTGTGGAAGTTCTGGGATGACGCGCGCGCCGGGCTGATCGGCGAGTGCGAGCTGGCCGAACTCGAGTGCGGCATCGCCCGCTCCCCGGGCCACTGCATGACGATGGGGACCGCCTCCACCATGACCTCGGCCGCCGAGGCGCTCGGCATGACGCTGCCCGGGATGGCCTCCATCCCCGCGGTCGACTCGGCCCACTACCGGATGGCCGCGGCCAGCGGCCGCCGCATCGTGGCCATGGCCTGGGAGGATCTCACCCCGGACAAGATCCTCACCCGGGAGGCGTTCGAGGACGCGGTGGCCACCGTGCTCGCGCTGGGCGGCTCCACCAACGCGTTCATCCACCTGATCGCGATGGCCGGCCGGGCCGGCGTGGACCTGACCCTGGACGACTTCGACGCGATCTCGCGCCGCGTGCCGTGGCTGGCCAACATCAGGCCGAGCGGGAAGTACCTGATGGAGGACTTCTACTTCGCCGGAGGGCTGCCCGCGCTGCTCGGCCAGCTGGCCAAGGTCCCGGGCGCGCTGCACCCGGACCGGATGACCGTAACAGGCCGCCCGTTCGGGGAAAATATCGCCGAGGTACCCGTCCACAACCCCGACGTCATCCGCGGGCCCGACACCGCGCTGGCCGCCGAGGGCGGGGTGGCGGTGCTGCGCGGCAACCTGGCCCCGGACGGCGCGGTCATCAAGCACATCGCGGCCGAACCGCGGCTGATCAAGCACACCGGCCCCGCTGTCGTCTTCGACTCCTACTCCGAGCTGCAAGAACGCATCAACGACCCGGCGCTGAACATCACCCCCGACTCGGTCCTGGTGCTGCGCAACGCGGGTCCCAAGGGCGGTCCCGGCATGCCCGAGTACGGCATGCTGCCCATCCCCGGCTACCTGCTCGAGCAGGGCGTCCGCGACATGGTGCGGATCTCCGACGCCCGGATGAGCGGCACCAGCTACGGTGCCTGCGTGCTGCACGTGGCGCCCGAGGCGTTCATCGGCGGCCCGCTGGCCCTGGTCCAGACGGGCGATCTCATCACACTGGACGTGGCGGCCCGCGAACTGTCCCTTAATATCCCCGAACGGGCCTGGTCCATCCGCCGTGAGCAGTGGCGGCCCCCCAAGCCGAAGTTCGAGCGGGGTTACGGCGCCCTGTACACCGAGCACATCACCCAGGCCAACGAAGGCTGCGACTTCGGCTTCCTGGCCAGGCGCGGTCGCAATCCCGAGCCCGACGCCCATTAGCCTGTCACCCTGGAGGACACCATGATTCAGGGCTTTGACCCGCGCACCGGCGAGCCGGTCGGCGAGCCGGTAGCCGAGACAACCGATACCGAGGTCGACGCGGCCGTGGCGGCGGCGGTGACCGCGGCCCCGGCGTGGGGCGCGTTCCCGCGCCGCGCCGAGGCGCTGGAGGCGGTAGCCGACGCTCTCGACGCCCGCGTCGGCGAGCTGGCGGCGATCGCCGACACCGAGACCGCGCTCGGTGGCGAACGGCTCACCGGCGAGGTGGCGCGCACCACCGGCCAGCTGCGCCTGTTCGCGGCGGTGCTGCGGGACGGCGGGTACGCCGACGTGGCCGTCACCCAGGCTGAGGGCGTGGTGCCGGACCTGCGCCGGATCGACCGGCCGGTCGGCCCGGTGGCCGTGTTCGCGGCGTCGAACTTCCCGTTCGCGTTCTCCGTGGCCGGCGGCGACACCGCCTCGGCGCTGGCCGCGGGCTGCCCGGTCGTGGTGAAGGCGCACGAGGGGCACCCGGTCACGTCGGACCTGACGGCCGAGATCGTGGCCGCGGCGCTGGCCTCCGCCGGGGCACCGGCGGGGACGTTCGGCCTGATCCATGGCGTGCAGGCCGGGCTGAGGCTGCTCCGGCACCCGGCCATCGCCGCGGCCGGGTTCACCGGGTCCACCGGCGGCGGGCTGGCCCTGGCCAAGATCGCGGCCGAGCGCCCGGTGCCCATCCCGTTCTACGGCGAGCTCGGCTCGGTCAACCCGTCGGTGGTGCTGCCCGGTGCGGCGTTCTCCCGTCCGGCCGCCATCGCCACCGGGTACACCGGCTCGCTGACGCTCGGCACCGGCCAGTTCTGCACCAACCCCGGCCTGCTGTTCGTCCCCGAGGACGTGGGCCTGCTGTCCGCGATCGGCGAGGCGGTCGGCGCCTCGTCCGGCGGGGCGATGCTGACCGGCCGGATCTTCGCCGGCTTCGAGGACGCGGTGGAGGAGGCGGAGGAGCACCCCGGCGTCACCGAACTGGCCGCCGGGCAGCCGGGCCCGGGACCGTGGGGCGCCACGCCGCGGGTGTTCCAGCTGACGCTGAAGGAGTTCGCGGACGACATCGCGGTGCTGTCCCGCGAGCGGTTCGGCCCGGCCGGGCTGGTCATCACCTATCCGTCGGTCGAGGACCTGCTGCCGGTCCTGGCCGCGCTGGCCGGCAACCTCGTCGGCACGGTGCACGTCGACACCGGATCCCCGGACGACCTGGACCTGGCCCGCCAGGTGGTCGCGGTGCTCGAGCACATCGCGGGCCGGGTCGTCTGCAACGGCTGGCCGACCGGCGTCGCGGTGGTGGCCGCGCAGCACCACGGCGGCCCCTGGCCGGCCACCACGGTGCCGGCCTACACCTCAGTGGGCACGGCCGCGATCCGCCGCTGGCTCGTCCCCGTCGCCTACCAGGACTTCCCGCCCGAGTTGCTCCCCCTAGGGCTTCGCTGACGCCCTGGCCCTCGCGTCGGCGAGGTCCATGCCGTGCAGGCGGAGCAGGTTCTCGCCGAGGATCTTGCGCTTGGCCTGGTCGGTGAGCTGCGGATAGCCGTAGCCCGCGCACAGGTCCTCGGGGATCTGGAAGTCCATGAACGCGCGCAGCGCCCACTGCGGATGCCACAGCGGCGCCTCGGAGCCGTAGATGATCTTGTCCTCGCCGCACCAGAACAGCAGCTTGCCGAGGATTTCCGCGAACATGCGAGGCGCCCGGACCACGAAGTTGACGGTGGCCGCGATCGACGCGTACAGGTTCGGGTACCTGATCAGCTGCCAGCAGGTCTCGTCGATGAACGGCAGCCCGACGTGGAAGATGACGAAGTTGATGTCGGGGAAGTTGGCCGCCGCCCCGTCCATGTCCCAGGTCTGGGTGTGCTCGATCGGCTGCGGGCCGAGCGGCACGCCCTTGTGCACGCCGATCAGGTTCACGCCGAGTTCCTGGGCCTTCTCGAAGATGGGGAAGGCGATGTTCGGGTCGTCCATCCGCCACGGGTACGGCCTCCCGTAGTCGTAGCGGACGTTGTAGAACTTGAACGCGCGCGCGTTGAACTCGCCGACCTGGCGCTCCATCAGGTCCAGCGCCTTGCGTCCCTCCAGCGGGTTGACCGACCCCCAGAAGACCGTGCGGTCCGGGTCGCGGCCGGCCAGGTCGGCGCAGGACTCCCAGGGCGACAGGCCGTCGTGGAACAGGTCCGTCAGCGGCAGCGGCATCGCCACCAGCATGTCGGTATCGGATTCCTCGTAGACCATCTTGCGGATGTCCGACGGCGTCCACTGCCGCAGGAACTCCTCCGGCGGCAGCTTGGGCTGGTCGTCCGGGGTCAGCGCGTTGTGGAACGCGTACAGGTGGTTGTCGAACATCAGGCCGGCGTTGCCGAATGCGTTCTTCGGGTCGAAGTTGAAGACGTGCGCCACGCAGTCGAAGACGAAGGCATCGTCGATCATCGCTACTCCTTAGCGTCCCTGGCAGGTAGGTGGGCGCGGATGTACTCGTCCCGGTCGGCCACGGCCGCGGGCGGGGGGAGGAAGCGCAGGATGTCCTGCGCTCTAGGGGAGAGACGGTCCGTCGTCCAGGCCTCATCCCAGACGATCGACACGTCGGCGTCGCTGATTCCCGGTGCCCTGAGGATCTGCTCCTTCACCTCGGTGAGCACGCCGGCCGCGAACGGGCACCAGCCCGAGGTCAGGAGCAGCTCGACCGTGGCCACTCCGTCTTCCACCCGGACCGAACGCACCAGGCCCATGTCCAGGACGGAAATGCCCTTCTCCCGGCAGCAGGGGTCGTAGACCCCGGCGAGAGCGTCGCGTGCCCACATTGGCAGCTCGGACATACCGCCCATCGTCATATGGGCTGGTACCGCCGGTCAAGGTGGCCGGGGTTGCTACCGTGGTGCCGTGAGTCCCCAGATCGCGGTCAACACCGCAGTCACGCGAGATGAACTGCTCGACTTCATCCGGCCACGGCACCACGCCATCGTGATCACCGTCAGAGCCGATGGACGGCCGCAGGCGTCCCCGGTTACCTGCGGCGTCGACCCCGAGGGCCGGATCGTGGTCGCCACGTATCCGGAGCGCGCCAAGACCCGCAACGCCCGGCGCAACGAGCAGGACCACGCCGTGGTCCTCGATGCCATCGCCTCCGGCGAGCTCCCGGTCATCCGCGACCTCTGACGTCGAGGGCGACGGGCCGCCCGTCGCCGGCAACGCCGGTCGTGGCAGGGTGTGAACGTCGGGTGGCATCGACAGGCGGCGCCCTGGGTAGGCCGGCGCCCATGTCGGTGCCGGACATCGAGGGGTCGGTCGTGGCCGGCGACGCACGAGCGACGCCGACAGGAGCGTTCCGCGCCGTGCTGCCATATGGCGAGGTACGTGTCGGACCCGACCAGCTCGTCGTCGGCTTCGAGTCCTTGGCGCACGTCAGCCCGGTCCAGCGACAGCTCTACGAGCAGGCCGTCGCGGCCGTCGGCGTCGACCCGGACGACGTGCTCGTGGTGCGGGTCAACGAGGCCAGCATCGAGGTGGACGCCATCGACGCCGACCACGAGTGCTGGCCCGTGCGCACC
>Ga0207678_10005584_pt1 | contig 11246 bp, 14 predicted proteins | sample KBSC63metaG_FD_184319 | JGI IMG/M metagenome (GOLD analysis project Ga0207678, IMG submission 184319) | Corn rhizosphere microbial communities from Kellogg Biological Station, Michigan, USA - KBS C6-3 metaG (SPAdes) (version 2) | ecosystem: Host-associated > Plants > Roots > Rhizosphere > Soil ...
CACCTGCGATCCGGCAACGATTCCGGGTTCAAAACGCTTTGGCAGTCTGCGGCTGAATTATCCTGGAAGGAGCCGGAGCGTGAACTTGCTCTTGCCCGGCTCGCAACGAAATGGCAATTGACGAGCCAGGCTGAGGAACTTTGGTTGCGCGTTGAGGCAAATCCGACGATGCGCCGTGAAGCGCTAGACAATCTTCGCCAGCTGTATCGCGCCAGGGACGACACGACGAAATTGTACGCAGTTCTGCAACGGCTTCATGAAAGTTCGCCTAACGAGGCGCCGATCACAGCAGAGCTGGCGCGACTCGGCCTGAACGTTGGTGAAAATATTGAAATCTCACATCAACTCGCGAAAGAGGCTTACGAGCGCACGCCGAATGAAGCCGATTGCGCGTTAACATACGCATTTTCACTTCATCGCCTTGGCAGAAATGCAGAGGCCCTGGTCATTATCCAAAGTTTGCCGCTCGAGCAGCTGCACGATCCGCATGCGGCAATTTACGTTGCGCTGGTCCTCGTCGAGGCAAACGACTTCGAGGGAGCAAAGGATTACATAGCCGCCGCCGGGAACGGGAAACTTTATCCCGAAGAAAAAAAGCTGCTGGAGGAAGCGAAGACGAAGCTCATCGCGGCATCTGCAATTCCGTCACCTACCGAGCGACCACCCAGCGGAACACCCGCGCCATAGAGTCCACTGTCCCCTGGCGGATGGACTTTCAGCTGCCATAGCAGTCAATCCTGATTCTCAATTGCATCTGTCCAATCGGCGATGTCTTTCTCGTTCATCTGAACCCGCGGTTCCAAGCGTGCGTCCTGCAAGCCCCACTCCTGCACGTCCACCAAATATTGCTGTCGCGAAAGCAACGTGCCCCGGCATAATCGTGCTGGCCCGGCAGTCTTTGTTTCGCCTCGTAGCCGTGTAATCAGATTCTCCATGATCGCTTCCGGGATTCGCGCGCGTTCGCCGGGGTAGATGTAGCCGAACAGGACCAAATGGCTGAACAAGACGCGCCAATCAGGTCCGAACCGGCGAACCAGATGCGGCCAATCGATATCTGACGCGCAGCAGCGAAGAATGTGCGCGATGTCGGCGCCGTCGAACCGTTCGCGTTCCATGATGTACGCCTTCATCCAAATCATTTCCTCGGGTGCACAAAGTTTCACAGGCACGCCCAGCAGCTCGTCGTCCCGCGCGCGGTCGAACCACGAATCATCCACTTCGCATAGTCCATTACCGGCGCGAAAAATCAGATCAAGCATATCTCCGTCGTACGTCGCCTTGGCCAGCCAGTGAGGGAACGTCAGTTCGGTTTTGTACCCCGCGCGAGTTAGCGCCCGGAGCGCAACCTCCACATGATTTGGCCGAACATACAGATCGAAGTCCTTTGTGCTGCGCGACACACCTCCGCACACCTCTACCATGTACGCGCCGCCGATCAGGAACGGAACCTCAGCAGCATGCAAAGCTGCTACCGATCTGTGATGAAACTCATTAGGACTGCCTTGGCCATACGTGGCTCGAACCATTGTCCCTGGACTTATAGTCATTACTCATCAATTACGGACTGGGACTGCGTTGCGCGTGCATGGCCGGGGCTGATGCGACGCGAAACGTCCATCGTTAGTCGCCGTTTCGTTTCTTAAAGCGATGGCAAAACGAACGTTGCGTATCGCTGCGACTGCGGACCTTCACTACGCCAAACATTCGCGTGGAAAAATGCATGATGCGTTTGCCGAGATTTCGGGCAGCGCAGACGTGCTGCTGCTGTGCGGAGACCTCACCGAGTACGGACTCCCCGAAGAGGCAGAAGAACTCGCTGCCGATATTCGCAGCGCGGTGAGAATCCCGTGTATTGGGGTCATTGGTAATCATGATTACGAATCAGGACACCCGGAAACGGTCGCAAATATTCTCGACCAGTGCGGCGTGACGATGCTGAATGGTGAAGCGGTCGAAATTGAAGGCGTTGGTTTTGCCGGGATTTGTGGGTTTGGTGGCGGATTCGGCCGGCGGATGTTGAATGCGTGGGGCGAGCCGCTGATTAAACAATTCGTGCAGGAATCAATCAGCCACGCCATTCGCCTCGAGCAGGCCCTGGTGAAGCTGCAAACTGAGCGCCGGATAGCGATCCTGCATTACTCACCAATTCGAGCGACGTTGGAGGGGGAAGATCCTGAGATTTACGCGTTCCTCGGTTCCAGTCGTCTCGAGGAACCAATCAATCGATTCCGCGCCACGGCAGTATTTCACGGGCACGCGCACAACGGCATTACCGACGGAAAAACTTCAACTGGCATTCCCGTTTACAATGTTTCGGCGCCAGTGCTGCACAAAACCGGAAAACCCTACCGAATCGTGGAACTGTAGCGCATCTCTATCAGATGCGGTCGTCAGACAGGGAAGCCGCTGCAAGAATGTTCCAGGCCTCAACGTCTGCGCGGCATTCAGTAGGCAAGACGCAGCGCACCGCTTTAATCGCATCGAAAGTCACTTCGGAAAGCGGAACGTTGATTGAAGTTGCCAGTTCGCGACGGCCTGTGGCTGGTAGGTTCTGGTAGAGCAAACTTAAGTGCGGTTTTAACTGATAATGCGACGAATCGTTGCCTGACTGTCGAACGATGCCACTTATTTTCCGCAGTTCTGCGCTCATGGAGAATTGCACAAAGAGCGTTTTGATAAACTCATCGGACTGATCAATTCCAAGCGGTGTCAGCCCGATGGGTTTGCATTGATTCGCTGCGTCCCTCAGAGCCTTGTCAGGCGCATCAGTTTGATCTGCTCCCACATGGATCGTCACATGCGGCTCGAAAACAGGCGCATCGTATCGGCGCGCGAGATCGTTGATAATTTGCTGAAAAGAGCCGCGTGCCGGTTCGGACGGCATAAGCCAGTATGCAATGACGGTTCGCCTGATCACGTGGCCGCCAGCGCTCCCGTTCAACTCCACTTCTGCAGCTCGACAATGTTGCCCTCAGGATCGCGCGCATAAACCACACGAAGCAGACCGACGCCCTCTACTTCTGCCGTTGCAATTTCGCCTACTACACCACCGCCGGCTGCGATCACTGCTTGTAAAGCCTCATCTACATCGTCCACCGCGAATGCAATGTGACCGAATCCGCACTCGTTAGCTCTCGGGAGTCCGCGTTCGATCAACTGATCGTAACTGAAAATCTCCAGCGTAGGCCCATCATCGTCGTATCCGGGTAACCGGAGATGAATACCACGCAGACGGGCGTTCGGAACCGAATTTACCCTGTCCAGCCACGTTGCACACAGGTCACGCTCGGGACCTTTGGGTTCGCATCCGAACACCTCGCGATAGAATCGGAACAGCCGTTTCCAATCTCTGGCGATCAGGTTGGTATGCACGTATTTCGCGCGGATTGGCATTCCCTTTTCCTCCGGTAGAGTTTCCGCCGATATTAACACCAAGTTGCCTATGCCAACGAATGTTTTGGGAACGGAATTGAAATGTTGTTGTCGCGATCCGATGACTGGTTTTTATCGCGACGGCTTTTGCCGAACAGGACCAGAGGACGTGGGCCAGCACACGGTTTGCGTGCAGGTCACGGAGGAATTTTTGGATTTCTCCGTGCTGGATGGAAACGACTTGGTCACGCCGCATCCGGAATGGGGTTTTCCCGGATTGAAGCCCGGCGATAAGTGGTGTGTGTGCGTTACGCGCTGGAAAAGCGCGCTTGATCACAACCGGGCGGCGCCCGTGGATTTGGAAGCTACGCACGCTTCCGCGCTGGAGTTCGTCACATTGGAAGAATTAAAAGCGTACGCGATAAACAAGGCCTAACAAAACCTTGCAAATCGGCTCGCGGTTGAATCCGGTTGAGTTTGCCGCCACGCTAAGGACCAATTGAAACTTCCTTTTAGTGTTTTCCTGGCGCTGCGGTATTTGAAACCGAAGCGCACATTTCTCTCGATCATCACTTTGATCTCGGTCGTTGGGGTGATGCTCGGTGTGACGGTACTGATCCTTGTGATTGCGGTCATGACCGGATTTGATCGGGAGCTGCGTCAGAAAGTGATCGATTTCGACGCGCACATTCTTGTCACGTCTGAAGATGTGATTCGCGATTGGCGACCTCTGAAGGCCAAAATCGATAAGACGCCGGGCGTGGTCGCCACCGCCCCCTTTGTGCAAGGACCTGTCATTGTGGAATATCACGGCCGTCGGCTTGCACCGCTGATTCGGGGCGTTGATCCCAAGCAGGAAGAGAGAGTCATTCCGCTCGAGAAGTTCATCAAATCCGGCAAGCTCGATCTGGAAGGCGAATCAACGGTTCTTGGGATTGAGTTGGCGCGAAAACTCGGAGTCACCATCGGCGATAAGCTCACAATCTATTCGCCGGGTAATCTCGGCCAGGTTCTGGACAGCATTAAGAAGCTGGAGAACGCAAAGGGCGAAGAAGAGAGGAAAGCGATCGACGAATTGCGCGATGTAATTCTCCCGAAAGAGCTGACTGTCACCGGCATTTTTGAGACCGGTCATTACCTGCACGATTCCGAGTTTCTGCTGGTGCCGGTTTACGTCGGCCAGGAGCTATACGGATTGAATGATGGGTTGCACGGAATCACCGTGAAGACCGACAACCCGTATGGCGCTGAACGCGTGAAACAGGAGATCCAGCAAATCCTTGAGCCGCCGCAATACGCCCAGACTTGGATCGACATGAATCGCCAATATTTCGAAGCGGTGCGACTGGAACGCACGGTGATGTTTTTCCTTTTGTTCTTCATCGTGATCGTGGCGGCTTTTGGAATCATGAGCACGCTGATCACCGTAACAGTGCAAAAGCGGCACGAGATCGGGATTGTGAAAGCGCTCGGGGCGAACATTGCGCAAATCGTATGGGTTTTCCTTGGTCAGGGAACAATTGTTGGCCTTTTTGGAACAATCACCGGCCTGGGGCTTGGGATGACGTTGATCCGTTACCGCAACGAATTCAGTCGCTGGCTTGCATCGACGTTGCACATCGAGATTTTCCCGAGGGAGGTTTACCAATTCTCGTCGATCCCGGCTGAAGTCATTCCGCACGACGTTGCCATCATTTGTATCAGCGCCTTTCTAATCTGTTCGTTCGCCGCGTTGATCCCCGCGTACTTTGCCGCCCGGCTCGATCCGGTAAAAGCGCTCCGTTACGAGTGATGTTGTAGAGGCGCTTGTATCAAGCGCCTGCATGTCGCGCGTCTGACACAAACGCCGCTACAACTTGAGAAAAGCATGCAGCGCGCGCGACGCATACCCGTATCCTTCCGGCCATTCGCTTTCCCGTGGGCCGGCAATATTCAAAATGGCGATCTTGTTCTTGTGCACAAAATCGGCGATCAGGTTCGCTGCATTCTGGGTCGCAAGTCTCGACGCGTCGATCAGTTCATGCGGCCGATCGAGTTCAAGGCAGAAACTTACTGTCTGCTCGGTACCGCCGCGGAGTTCCCCGGGATAAATGACGACAGTTCCGTCGGAGTCTTTCACGTTCTGAAGCGTACGTTCGCTGAAATCGCCGTCTTCTAATTCCCGAACCGGATAGCGTTCCGGGATTTTGCCGAATTCATCCAATCGTCCGGTCGGACACCATCCGCCGCACAAGATCCCGTTTGCGAGCGCGACATCGAGCGCTGCGCGATCAACACCTGTTTGTCCGCCCGAGATAATCTTGAGTGCCTTCACTATAGCGGCGGCGCACCGCCAGATCTAATCGCCGGTCGGAACAATATCGGCGCGCTCAACCATCAGGATCACCGTGCGTTCAGGCGCGCGAGTACGATGGCGTACGCCTTTCGGCACGACAAAGCCCTGCCGCGGCCCAAGATCGATGACGCGATCTTCGAGATCGATCAGAAACCGTCCATCGAGTACGAAAAAGAATTCGTCGATATCGTTGTGCTCATGCCAGTGATATTCGCCTTGAATCACCGCCATCCTGACGACTGAATCGTTCACCTTGCAAAGCGTTTGGTTGTACCATTTGTCTGTGCAGTCGTCGGCCAACTTCTGCACATCGATCATCTCAAGCGGACCATGCAGAATGTTCAGGTAAGTCTTGTACGGAAATTTCTCAACGTCTTGGTGCGAAGCCATAATGTTATTTTACCGCGGAGGTCGCCGAGAAAAACGTTTACTGCATTTATTCTGCGTTTTTCGCGTCCTCTGCGGTAAAGGTGAATTTATTCTTCACCGTCGAAATAATCGGTTTCCTTACCTTTGATGACGACCCGGTCGGCGGCTGACGATTTGTTTACCTTCCATTTACCGCTGTCGGGATAATACCCGGATTCGCCGATCGGATTATCGGCGATGACATAATAAATTAGATCTTCGTCAGCCGAGTTGATTATTTGATGAGGTTCGTCCGGGCCGAATATGAACGCGTCGCCAGGCACAACTTCCGTCTTGCCGTCCTTGTGGCGAACAGTGCCTTTCCCCGAAACCACCAAATACAATTCCCATTGGGCCGAGTGCGCGTGGTAAGGGAAATTGCTTTTGCCACGAGGCACTCGGGTCCATTCCAGATCGAACGGATGTCGCTTTGATAAGTCGAATGAGGCTGGCTCGCGTCCAAGCGCTTCAGAAATCCCCTTGAAGGACGCAGCATATTTTCCACCCGACGATTGCCACGGATCCTCTTTGATCTCTTTCACATTTACTTTGCGCATAACCGCGTGGACCGACATCGGTTCATTCTTCGCCGTCAAAATAGTCAGTCTCCATCCCTTTCACGACGACTTCTTCCGACGCATCTTTTGTCACGGCCCATTTTCCGCTATCGGGATAGTAACAGGAATCTCCTGTTGCGCCGCCGCTGCGCGGATTGTCAGCGATTACGTAATAAACAAAATCCTCATTGCCGGCGTTGGAGAGCTGATGGGCTTCGCCTGGCTGAAACAGAAACGCGTCGCCAGGTCCAACTTCAGTTATTCCCTCCTTGTCACGCACATTGCCGCGGCCGGAAACAACGAGGTAGAGCTCCGATTCCGCGGCATGCGCGTGGTAGGGACAAAGAAATTTGCCTTTCGGTATCCGCACTAGCGCGAGATCAAATGGATGCCGCTTCGACAAATCGAGCGATTCCGGTTCGCGCCCAAGCGCGATCGAAATGTTTTTGCTAATCCGGCCAAACTTTCCTTTTGGCGATTTTCGTTCCTGCTCAGGAACGTCTTTCAGATTGATCTTTCGCATTTGGAAGAATCTCCCGCCTGTGTCGGTCAGACTAACGAGACGAAGCTCGCTTCGAAGTGGTGATTGTGAAAATGGCAATCGCTGCCCAAATGATGTTCACAAACGTGGAGGGATACGCTCCGTAGAAAATAGTGTTTGCGGCCAGGAGAGCACTGCCGCCGACATTTAGGAGCTGAAACGCAGAGGAATGTCCCTCCCATTTTCTGGAGGAGACCATGGCATATGCCACAAGCAGAGCAGCCGCTCCCACCCATCCAATCACGTCAAACCAGAAGTGATTATTCATGCATCGTTGATCGTTTTGGCGCCCATTTCAGTCAGGTGTTCCATTTCTTCGGCAACTTTTGTTTAAGTGTCTCCACTGCCTCGAACAGATCGCCCTGTTTTTCCACGCGCGCCAGGGTTTGGTCGGAGCGAAACCTCAAGAGATCGGCGCGTTTCTTCTTCAAGCAATTCTCGACTTCACTCCAAGTGACCGGTGTGGAAACAGTGGGCTCTTCTTTTGCACGGAGTGAGTAAACGCAAATGGTGGTTTTGTGTTCATCGTTCTGGCTCCAATCGACGAACACTTTTCCTTTCCGAACGGCCTTGGACATATTCGACGTGACGCGATCAGGGTGTTCACGTTCCAAATCTTGAGCTAACGAGCGCGATAAACCTTTGGTCTGGTCGTAAGTTACCGCTGTGTTCAGCGGCACATAAACTTAAGCCTTTCGAGCCGCTCGTTTTTGCGACCGCTTTCAATTTCATTTTGTCGAGCAGTTGGCGCAGCCAGATCCCAACCTGGCAGCATTGAACGATGTCAGCTGGAGCGCCTGGATCGAGATCGAACACCATCATCGTCGGACGTTCGATGTTGTTTTTGCGCGACAGCGATGTGTGCAGCTCGAGATCGGCGAGGTTAGCTGCCCAAACGAGCGTGGGTAGATCGTTAGCGAGACAATAATGCATGACCCGCTGGTTGCCTTCGCTCCAGACCTTGGCCGTCTGTACCCATTTCGGCCGATGCGCAGGGCAATTCTTCTCATAGAAAAACTGACCTTCCACGCCATCTGGATAACGTTTCATCGTGAGAGGGCGGTCCTTCACGTGCGGCAAAAGCACCGGCGCGATGCGGATGTAGTAGTCAATTACCTGCGCTTTGGTGAAACCGGCCTTCGGGTAAAGCACCTTGTCCAGGTTCGATACCTGAAGCTTCCGATCGTCGACGATGAGTTCCGCTTTCTTGGACATCGATCTAAACCTCGCACAACGTCCACAAAGGACGCAAAGGTTCTAGTTTCCTCTTACTCTTGGGACATTAGTGCTCGTCTTGCGAACATTGATCAAGCGAAGAAGCGCTCGGGCGAGAGCACCGGCTTGGGTTTACAGATTCGGGTGACGCAATGTTCCCAGCTTTCGTGGCCACTCAAAATGTCGATTTCCACCCGCAGAAAATAAATTGGCACTTTCAGATCCGCATCGGGCAGACGTGGCATGCGCACCGAGTCTTTTTCGGTCGTCACAATCATCGCCAGGTCTCGGCGAATACAACGGTTGATGAAGCTGATCAGCTCCGATTCAGTGAAGTAATGATGATCGATGTAGCGCTTCGCGAGATCGACATGCGCGCCGAGATTGTTAAGTGCGCCCTCAAAACTTTCGGGGGCTGCAATCGCGCAGAGCGAACCGATGAACGCATCGCGCAAAGCCTCGAGCGGCAATTGTTCGCCGGTAAAAACATTCTGAAGATAAAGCGGTTTGTGCGCGCATTCGATAACTTCCGCAGTTCGATTGTAACGGCGAATCCGTCGCATCAGCTCGAAATTAGGTTCGCCGGTATTTTTGGTAATAAAAATATAGCTGGCGCGGCGAAGATTGCGCGGCCGTTCACGCAACGTGCCGCGGGGCAACATGAATTCGTTCCCGAAAGGTGCCTGGCGATCCACAAGCACCATATCCAGGCGGTGTTTGAGATGGAGGTATTGAAATCCGTCGTCGAGCAGCAGTGTGTCGACCTGCCATTTATCGATGGCGAACCGGCCGCTTTTCACGCGGTCTTTGTCCACCAGCACGATTACATCCTTTAAATTGTGGGCGAGCATGTAAGGCTCATCCCCGGCGGTCAGCGAATCGAGCAGCAGGGATTTTCCATCGGAAACGATTCGCGGAGGATCAGCATCTCCACGGAACCAGCTCTGCCAGCTCCGCTTGCGCGGGACGCTCTTGTAACCGCGGCTGAGAATCGCCACTCGCCGTCCTCCGGCCTGCAAAGCGCGAGCAAACTTCTCAACAATCGGCGTCTTGCCCGTTCCGCCGACCGTGAGATTGCCGATGCTGATCACCAGACATCCGAGCGTGCGTTCGCGGAAAACTCTTTTGCGATAAAAATATAGCCGGAGTTGCACCAGCCTGTCGTAGACGAAGGAGAGGCCGTAAAGAATTCCGCGCAAGACTGAAGCGCGAACGCCCTGACGTCGTCCGAGCACGACGTCGATCCCGAATTCTTCTAGCTGTTCAAGCCTGCGACCCATCTTAGTGGTGAGCTTCGCGTGGCAGACGGCGCATCGGCAACACCTGCGCGCCTCGGTTATCTGCGTGGGTGATAATTGTTCGGGCGGGCACGTCTGCTGCCCGCGTCATGGCGGCTGCGATTCTTTCGGGGCTTTGGAGTGTAACAGCTGCTATCGCAGATCCGCTTCCACTAAGAAACGCGCCGAGGGCACCAACTCGCTCAGAGGCTGCAATTACACGTGGAAGAAAGCGAATCAGTTTCGTGCGAAATGGTTGGTGAAGTTTATCGGAGAATGCGCCTCGCATTTTTTCGTAATCCCGCGACGCAAATGCCGCGGTGATCGCACATGCGTTCGCACAGTTTTCTATGGCATCAACGCGCGAGATCTTTGAAGGCAAAATTCTTCGTGCGCGTGCGGTTTCGATTTCGAAGTCCGGGACTAGAAGAACGAAATATAAGCGCGACGCTACCTTGAAGCGCTGCACGCTGTCGGACGCGTGGCTTTTGCCATCTGAAAGCGAGCCTCCCGCGCTACTCGGGACCACAGTAAAGCCGCCAAAGCTGGCAGGTGCAGCATTATCGGGGTGTCCCTCTAATTCGGCGCATAATCTAAAGATGTTGAGTCGATCCAACGGATCGCCAACTAGCCGGTTCAGCCCAAGCAGGACGCCGAGACGAACCGTTGCGCTGCTGCCCAGACCGCGACACAGTGGAATTTGTTCGACAATTGAAGAGGAAAACGAGAACGCACGGCGGCGTGTCTCCTTAAAAAATCGTTCGGCTGCCTCTGACACAATTTGTGGATGAGAAGATTGAGGTATCTTGCGGCGGTTGACGGTGATGCTGTTATGGAGACGGAGCGCGACGCCCAAACAATCGTAGCCAGGACCGAGATTGGAAGTGCTCGCAGGAACACGAACGGTAACTTGTTGCATAGTTACGCCGCCGCCGCATGAACCGTTGGTTCGACGGCGCGGAATTGATTGCGGCAGTGTAGCAACGTCGCGTTTCACGGCAACCCATCCGTTGCGCCATATTCATTTCGAACTATCCGGTTGGAGCACAGAAACAAATGAATACCGGATGGATTGATCCAGGCCTCGTCCGCGATTTCCATTCAGAGGGCACTGATGCGCACCGGCTTTGCACTATTGAGGATGGGTGGGTTGAATGCTTTGGCGGCGACGTTCTGATCTCGTTTAAAAAAGTGTTGGCCCGCGAACGCCTACTCGAAGAACTGCAGACCTGGGCCAAAGGGGTCGGCTTCCCAGTGCGGCGTGTCTTTGCGCGACTGATTCCGACGAGAAACGAACGTCGCGAACCGCCAGTACTGATCGTTGGCGATCCGGGAGAGAGTTTACAAACTGTTGCCACGGAACGGTATCTGAGGTTTGGCATAGATTTCGGCACGGGTTATTCGCCGGGTTTATTTTTGGACCAGCGAGAGAACCGCCGGTACGTGCGTCATATTGCGCCAAAACGACTGCTAAATTGTTTCGCTTATACCTGTTCCTTTTCTGTATATGCAGCATGTACTCAAGCAAGCACTCTCAACAT
>Ga0207678_10005589_pt1 | contig 11239 bp, 9 predicted proteins | sample KBSC63metaG_FD_184319 | JGI IMG/M metagenome (GOLD analysis project Ga0207678, IMG submission 184319) | Corn rhizosphere microbial communities from Kellogg Biological Station, Michigan, USA - KBS C6-3 metaG (SPAdes) (version 2) | ecosystem: Host-associated > Plants > Roots > Rhizosphere > Soil ...
GCGGTGACGATGCCGGGCGCGTCGATCAGCCCCATCAGCGCCATCATCGTGACACTCTTGCCCGAACCCGATTCGCCGACCACGCCGACCACTTCGCCCGGCTGCACCGAGAGATCGATCCGGTCGACGGCCTGAAGCCCGCCGAAATTGACCTCGAGATTGCGGATAGTCAATAGATCGCTCATGTCAGGCCATCCGTTTCAGTTTGGGATCGAGCGCGTCGCGCAGCCCGTCGCCGAGGAGGTTGATGACGAGCACCGAAACCAGGATCGAGAGGCCCGGCATCGTGACGATCCACCATGCGCTTTCGATATAGTCACGCGCCGAGGCGAGCATCGCGCCCCACTCCGCGGCCGGCGGCTGAACGCCGAGGCCGAGAAAGCCGAGCGCGGCGGCATCGAGGATCGCGGAGGAGAAACCGAGCGTCGCCTGCACGATCAGCGGCGCGGCGCAGTTGGGCAGCACCTGCGAGAACATCAGCCGCACGGTGCCCGCGCCCGCCACGCGCGATGCGGTCACGTACTCCTTCTGCAGTTCGCCGAGCGCCGACGCGCGCGTGAGCCGCACGTAGCCCGGCAGCGCGACGATCGCAATGGCGAGCATCGTGTTGACGAGCCCCGGCCCGATGATGGCGACGACTGCCACCGCCAGCAGCAGCGACGGCAGCGCGAGCAGCACGTCCATCACGCGCATGATCGGCGTGTCGAGCCAGTGGAAGAATGCAGCGCACAGGCCGAGCACGACGCCCGGAATCAGCGCGAGCACGACCGAGACGAAGCCGATCCAGAACGACAGCCGCGCGCCGTACATGAGGCGCGAGAGAATGTCGCGGCCCGCTTCGTCCGTGCCGAGCAGGAACTGCCGGTTGCCGCCTTCGAGCCACGCGGGCGGGATTTTCACGAAGTCGCGGTATTGCTCGATCGGGCTGTGCGGCGAAATCAGCGGCGCGAATATCGCGACCAGGATCAGCAGAATCACGATTGCGCCGGAAACCACGGCGCCGCGGTTGCGCGAGAAGTTCGCCCAGAACTCGCGGCCCGCGACGAGGCGTCCGCTCGGAGGCGGCGCGACGGCTTGCGGGGGAAGATTGTTTTGAATGTCGGCCATCATGCCTCCCGCCGGGCCGCCTCGAGGGCGGCATGCGCCCCCTTGGGGGGCAGCGAACGAATGTGAGCGTGGGAATACATGTGTTACCTCGTATGGCGAATGCGCGGATTCAACACGCCGTAGAGCAAATCGACGACCAGATTCACGAGAATCACGAGTGTCGCGATCATGAGGATGCCGCCTTGCACGACCGGATAGTCGCGCCGGGAGATCGCGTCGATCAGCCATTTGCCGACGCCCGGCCAGGAGAACAGCGTCTCGGTCAGCACCGCGCCCGCGAGCAGCGTGCCGACCTGCAGTCCGATCACGGTCACCACCGGAATCAGTGCATTGCGCAGCGCGTGCACAACCACCACGCGCCCCGGCGCGAGACCCTTCGCGCGCGCCGTGCGGATGTAGTCCTCGCGCAGCACTTCGAGCATCGACGAGCGCGTCATGCGCGCGACCACCGCCAGCGGAATCGTGCCGAGCACGATGGTCGGCAGGATCAGGTGGCTCACGGCGGACTTGAATGCGCCTTCATCGCTCGAAAAGAGCGCGTCCCACAGCATGAAGCCGGTGACGTGCGGAATGTCGTATTCCACCGCGATGCGGCCCGAAACCGGGGTCCAGCCGAGCTTCGCCGAGAAGAACATGATGAGAATCAGGCCCCACCAGAAGATCGGCATCGAGTAGCCGGTGAGCGCGGTGCCCATCACGCCGTGATCGACTACCGTGCCGCGCTTTAACGCCGCCGCGACGCCGGCGGGCAGGCCGACCACGAGCGCGAAGATCATCGCGCAGATCGAAAGCTCGACGGTCGCGGGAAAGCGCGCCATGAACTCGCCCATCACGCTCGTGTTCGTGATGATCGACATGCCGAGGTCGCCCTTCAAGGCATGGCCGACGTAGTGGAGATATTGAAGCGGCAGCGGCTGGTCGAGGCCGAGGCGCTTCATCGCTTCGGCGTGTGCCGCCGGGTCCACGCCGCGCTCGCCCATCATCACTTCGATGGGGTCGCCCGGGATCAGGTGGATGAGTGCGAACGCGAGAACCGTGATGCCGATGAACGTCGGGATCACCATTCCTATGCGCCGCAAAACGAATCGGAACATGGTCGTCTCTTTGGGGAGGAAAAATGCGACCGGCGACGCGGGCTCGTGACCCTTGTCGCCGGACCTTTTCGACTAGTTATGAGTTAGCGCAAAAAGCGTACCGCTTTCAAGCTTACTGCATGCCGACGCCGTCGAAGCGCAGATAGCCGAGCGGCTCGATCTTGATGTCGATCACTTTCTTGCTGGCGGGCTGGTAGACCGTCGAGTGAGCGATCGGCGAGAACGGCAGCTGCTGCGCGAAGATCTGCTGCGCCTGCGTGTAGGCCTTCGTGCGCTGGGCGATGTCGTTGGTCACGCGGCCCTTGCTCACCTGTTCCTCGAACGGCTTGTAGCAGAACTTCGAGAAGTTGCTGCCCTTCACGGCGTCGCAGCCGAGCAGCGTGCCGAGCCAGTTGTCGGGGTCGCCGTTGTCGCCGGTCCAGCCGATCAGCATCGCGTCGTGCTCGCCGGCGTGGGCGCGCTTCAGGTACTCACCCCATTCATACGACACGATCGTCGCCTTCACGCCGATCTTCGCCCAGTCGGCCTGAATCATCTCGGCCATCAGGCGCGCATTCGGGTTGTACGGGCGCTGCACCGGCATCGCCCACAGCGTCAGTTCGAAGCCGTTCGGGAAGCCCGCCTTCGTGAGCAGTTCCTTGGCCTTCGCGGTGTCGTAGGGATTGCCCTTCAGCGACTTGTCATACGACCACTGCGTCGGCGGCATCGGAGCGACGGCAGCCTGGCCCGCGCCCTGATAAACCGATTCGATGATCGCCTTCTTGTTGATCGCCATGTCGAGCGCGCGGCGCACGTCGACGTTGTCGAGGTTCTTCTTCGTCACGTTATACGCGACGTAGCCTTCGTTGAAGCCCGCCTGCGACGGCGTGTCGATGTTCGGCGAAGCCTTCAGCGTGGCGATGTCGCCCGGGCGCGGATAACTCATCACCTGGCACTCGTTGTTCTTCAGCTTCTGCACGCGCACGGCTGCATCGGGCGTGATCGAGAAGATCAGCTTCGAGAGCTTCACGTCGTTCGGCTTCCAGTAGTCGGGGTTGCCGTCGAAGCGGATCGTCGCGTCCTTCGTGTAGCTGCGGAAAATGAACGGACCCGTGCCGACCGGGAACTGGTTGATGTCCGCGGCCTTGTTGTCCTTCAGCAGCTTGTCGCCGTATTCGGCCGACAGGATCGACGCGTACTCCATCGCCAGATTCTGGATGAACGGTGCATTCACTTCCTTCAGCGTGAACTTGACCGTATACGGATCGACCTTTTCGATCTTCGTGATCAGCTTGTCGAGGCCCATGTCCGTGAAGTACGGAAACGCGACCGGATACGCCTTGCGAAACGGCTGGTTCGGATCGAGCATGCGGTTGAACGTGAACAGCACGTCGTCCGCGTTGAACTCGCGCGTCGGCTTGAAGAACGACGTGGTCTGGAATTTCACGCCGTGGCGCAGATGGAACGTGTACGTCAGGCCGTCGGCCGAGACGTCCCACTTTTCCGCGAGGCCCGGCTCGACTTTCGTGCCGCCGCGCTCGAACTCGACGAGCCGGTTATACACGGTGAACGTGTTCGCGGTGAAATCGACGCCGGTAGTGTACTGGGCGGGATCGAAGCCCGACGGGCTGCCTTCCGAGCAATAGACCAGCGTCTTGTTGGGAATAGCGGCATTCGCGGCATTCGCGGCAAATAGCGATGCCGTGACGACGGCGCCCGCGAGCATCGAGATGCGTGCAGCTCGCAACAGGCCATTTTTTTTCATGTTTCCTCCAGGTTCGATGCCGGCCTTGGCCGGCGTAGCGCGATATTACTGAGCTTTGCCGGCCCGAACAAGGCAACGGACGGGCATGATGCAGGCCCGCTCCCGCCAGTCCCGGCGCGACGTTGGCGCGACTTGAACGTGTCGCGGTGAACAGCTGTTTGGCTCCGGTTTTTCCGCGCGTGCGGCATTTCAGCGCGCATCCTGCGGGGACGCTTTCTGTTGGACATGCGGGACGCCGCGGCGGCGCATCGGCAAGCGGGAAAACGAGCTAGACGGCGAATTCGGGCGCTACCCTAGCATGAACAAATTCCGCGTGCGCAGGCGATTTTTCGCAGTCTTTTCGCGGCATTTTGCATTTCAATACGGTTTTGTTATCGACGATGTTCAGGGGTGATAGGTCGGATGGCGAAATACCCGCCCGCGATGCTTCGCGGTACGCGCATCGAAACTGAAACGAAGCGGGCAATTGCAGCGGAAAGGAAAACGCGGAAGGAAGCGTGCAGAAAAGCGCGCAGGAAAGCCGCGGACCCGCGCGGCGAGCGCCGCGCGGGTAAGGAGACGATGCGTCAGGCGTTGTCCAGCCCGAGCCGCTCGCAGATGGACTTCGTCGCAGCCCCGCCGTTGAGCGTATAGAAATGCAGCCCGGGCGCGCCCTCGTCGATCAGGCGCCTGCACAAATCCGTCACGACGTCCAGCCCGAAATTGCGGATCGCTTCGCGGTCGTCGCCGAAGCTCTCCAGCCGGCGCGCGATCCACTTCGGCACTTCCGCGCCGCACATCTCGGAAAAGCGCATCAGTTGCGTAAAGTTCGTGATCGGCATGATGCCCGGCACGATCGGCACGTCGACGCCCAGCTTGCGCGCGTCGGCGACGAACCGGAAATACGCGTCGCCGTTGTAGAAGTACTGCGTGATCGCGGAATTCGCGCCCGCCTGCACCTTGCGCACGAAATTCTCGAGATCGGCGCGCGGCGAACGCGATTGCGGGTGATATTCAGGATACGCGGCCACTTCGATATTGAACCAGTCGCCGTGTTCCGCGCGAATGAAGCTCACCAGCTCCGACGCATAGCGCAGTTCGCCCACTTCGCCCATGCCCGAGGGCAGGTCGCCGCGCAGCGCGACGATATGGCGGATGCCGTGCGCGCGGTAAGCCCCGAGAATCGCGCGCAGGCTTTCCTTCGACGACCCGATGCACGACAGATGCGGCGCGGCCTCGAATCCTTCCTCCGCCATTTCGAGGACGGTATCGAGCGTGCCTTGCTGCGTCGAGCCGCCCGCGCCGAACGTCACGGAGACGAACTTCGGCTTGAGCGGCGCGAGTTGCGCGCGCGTGGCGCGCAATTTTTCGACTCCATCCTGCGTTTTCGGCGGGAAGAACTCGAATGAGAGTTCGATCGGTTTCATGATGATGAAATGAAAGGGCGGCGCGAACGCGTCAGCCCAGATTGCGCTGGCCGAAGACCAGCGCCGACAGCAGCCACGACACGATGCTGTACAGGATCGAGCCAAAGAACGCCGACCAGAACCCCGACACTTCGAAACCCTTCAGCAGCGACGAGCACAGCCAGAAGCACAGCGCGTTCACGACCAGGATGAAGAGCCCGAGCGTGACGATCGTCACCGGCAGCGTGAGCAGGATGAGGATCGGGCGCAGCACCGTATTGATGAGGCCGAGCACCACCGCGATGATGAGCGCGGTGCCGAAACTGCGAATGTGAATCGACGGTACGAGATAGGTGATGATCAGGAGCGCAAGCGCGTTGATCAGCCAGGTCAGCAGCACGGTCATCGATGGTTCTCCGTTTTGCGCGTTGAAGGCTCGGTACCGGCCCGGGCAAGGCGCTGCCGCGCCCGCGCCGTGCCGGTGCTGCTGGGTTTTTGCCAGGCGCTACCGCTCGTTCAATAGCGATAGTGGTTCGGCTTGAACGGACCGTTCTTGCCCACGCCGATGTAGCCCGCCTGCTCGTCCGAGAGCACGGTCAGGTCCGCGCCGATGCGGCCAAGATGCAGGCGCGCGACCTTCTCGTCCAGGTGCTTCGGCAGCACGTACACCTTGTGCTCGTACTCGCCGCCGCGCGTGAACAGTTCGATCTGCGCGAGCGTCTGGTTCGTGAACGAGTTCGACATCACGAACGACGGGTGGCCCGTCGCGCAGCCGAGGTTCACGAGGCGCCCTTCGGCCAGCAGGATGATGCGCTTGCCGTCCGGGAAAATGATGTGGTCGACCTGCGGCTTGATGTTGTCCCACGTGTACTGGCGCGTCGAGGCGACGTCGATTTCCGAGTCGAAGTGGCCGATGTTGCAGACGATCGCGTTGTTGCGCATCGCCTTCATGTGGTCATGGTTGATCACATGGTAGTTGCCGGTTGCCGTCACGAAGATGTCGGCCTTGTCGGCGGCGTATTCCATCGTCACGACGCGGTAGCCTTCCATCGCCGCCTGCAGCGCGCAGATCGGATCGATTTCCGTGACCCACACGGTGGCGCCCAGGCCGCGCAGCGACTGCGCGCAGCCCTTGCCCACGTCGCCGTAACCCGCGACGACCGCGATCTTGCCCGCGATCATCACGTCGGTGGCACGCTTGATGCCGTCCACGAGCGACTCGCGGCAGCCGTACAGGTTGTCGAACTTCGACTTCGTGACCGAATCGTTCACGTTGATCGCCGGGAACGGCAGGCGCCCTTCCTTTTCCATCTGGTACAGGCGATGCACGCCGGTCGTGGTTTCTTCCGTCACGCCCTGAATGTGCGCGAGGCGCGTGGAGTACCACGTCGGGTCGGCGTCGAGGTGGCTTGCGATCGACTTGTACAGCGCGACTTCCTCTTCGTTGGCCGGCTTGGCGATCACCGAGCGGTCCTTTTCGGCCTTCGCGCCCAGGATCAGCAGCAGCGTGGCGTCGCCGCCGTCGTCGAGGATCATGTTCGCGAATTCGCCGTTCGGCCATTCGAAGATGCGGTGCGAGAATTCCCAGTATTCGTCGAGCGACTCGCCCTTGAACGCGAACACCGGCGTGCCGCCGTCGGCGATGGCGGCGGCGGCGTGATCCTGCGTCGAAAAGATGTTGCACGACGCCCAGCGCACGTCGGCGCCGAGCGCCTTCAGCGTTTCGATCAGCACGCCGGTCTGGATGGTCATGTGCAGCGAGCCGGCGACGCGTGCGCCCTTGAGCGGCTGCTGCGCCTTGTATTCCTCGCGCGTCTGCATGAGGCCGGGCATTTCGGTTTCGGCGATATTGAGTTCCTTGCGGCCCCAGGCGGCAAGCGACATATCGGCGACGACGTAATCCTTGGAATTTTTGGAATCGAGAACTGCGGCGTTCATCACGCCCTCCTTTCTAAGAAATATAGAAATGTTGACGTGAGCGCCGTTCGATGCGGCGGATCAATGAACGCTCATCGCGTTTTCGAACCGTCCGGATTGAATGCTCCGAGCCTGGCGGCCTGGTGAAAGCCGTCGCAACGCTCCTCGGAAGCGAGTGCCGATTGTATCAAAAATGACTCGCGCGATACGGCCGCCGCAGGGGTTTTGAGGTTTTTATGTGCGCTCGGCGCGGTTGCGCTTTCGTCATGCCTGGGACTTTTTTCCGTTGCGGCGATTCGCGGACGGACGCCCGGCGCCGGACCGCCGTGTCAGCCGGTCAGAAGGGCAGGAACGAAAGCGCCGGGGCGAGCAGCACCATGACTACCCCGGCGATCATCATCGTCAGGCTGGCGACGACGCCCTCTTCGCTCCCCAGTTCCCGCGCCCGGGCAGTGCCCACGCCGTGCGCCGCCGCGCCGAAGAGCGCGCCACGCGCGAGCCGCGTGCGCAGCGGCACGAGCGCCAGCACGATTTCGCCGAAAAGCATGCCGCAGACGCCCGTCGCGATGACGAACAGCGCGGTGAGGTCCTTCGGCGCATGGATCTTGTCGGAGACGGCGAGCGCAAAGGGCGTGGAGACCGAGCGCGTCGCGAGGCTGCGCTGCAGGTCCGGCGAGAGATGCAGCAGTTTCGCGAGCGCCAGCGACCCGCCGACCGCCACCAGAATGCCCACCGTCACGCCCACCGACAGCGAAATCCAGTGGCGTCTCAGCAGGTGCCGATATTCGTAGATCGGCACGGCGAACGCCACCGTCGCGGGGCCGAGGAGCCACATCAGCCAGCGCGTGTCGGCGAAATAGACCGGATACGGAATCTGCGCGAGCACGACGAAAAGCGCCAGCACGGCCGGAACCGCGACGAGCGGCGTGAGCCACAGGCTCCTGAATCGCGCGTAGAGGCGCTTCGACGCGAAATACAGCGCCACCGTCAGCACGAAGCAGCCCGCCGCGATGAGACGCGCGGCGTCGTCGGCGAGCAGGGAGTCGTAGAAATGGGCCATCGCGCGGGGCCCGTTCAGGCGCGCGCCGCGACGCGGGCGACGATCGCGCGGCGCAGCGCCAGCCGGCGCTCGAGGCGCGCGGCCTGTTCGACCGCGAACGCCACGGCCACCATCACCATCAGCGTGCCGCCGACCACGACGAGCGCGAGCCGCCAGCCGTCTTCCATCAGGAGGCCGCCGTATTGCACGGCCGCGACCGCCGCCGGAATGAAGAACAGCAGCATGTCGCCGAGCAGCCAGTCGGCGCCCGCCTTGACCCAGCGCGGCGCGATGCCGCCGCAAAAGAGCAGCGCGAGCAGCGCCAGCAAGCCGACGACGCCACCCGGTACCGGCAGCGCGAACCTGCGCGCGACGAAATCCGCAGCCAGAAAGATCGCGGCGAGCGCCGAACTCTGAAGCGCGATCCGCATGAATCGGCCGAGCGCGGCGCGCGAGCGGAGGGTCTTCGAATTGGCGGTGGAATCTGGCATGGGAGGACCTCGGAAATGCATTAGGGTTAACCTGTAGGCCGAGTATAGAGTCCCCGTAAACATAATAAAAATGACTTAAACTTATCCGTTACATTCCATTTTGGAATTCTGGAGCGGCCATGGAATTGCGTGCGCTGAGATATTTCATCGAGGTCGTGAGACAGAAGAGCTTCACCGTCGCCGCCGAGCAGATGTTCGTCACGCAGCCGACGATCAGCAAAATGGTGAAGGCGCTCGAAGACGAAATCGGCTCCCCGCTGCTGTTGCGCGAAGGCCGCCAGATGGTGCTCACGGATGCCGGCCAGATCGTCTATCAGCGCGGGCTCGACGTGCTGGCCGCGCACGCGCGGCTCGAAGCCGAACTGAACGACCTCGGCACGTTCGGGCGCGGCACGCTGACCATCGGCATTCCGCCGATGGGCGGTTCGCTGTTCACGCCGGCCATCGCCGCGTTCCGGCAACGCTATCCGAAAGTCGAGCTGAAGCTGTTCGAACGCGGATCGAAGGCGATCGAGGCGGCGCTCCTCGACGGCGAACTCGAACTGGGCGGCGTGCTCCAGCCCGTCGATCTCGCCACCTTCGACGTGCTGCCCGTCAGCCGCCAGCTTCTCTGGCTCGTCGCGCAAAGGGGTTCGCGCTGGGATTCGATGTCGGAAGTGCCGCTCGCCGGGCTCGCCGAAGAGCCGTTCGTCTTCTACGGCGAGAGCCTCGCACTCAGCGACGTCGTGCTGAACGCGTGCCGCGAGGCCGGTTTTGCGCCGCAGATCGTCGGGCGCAGCGGGCACTGGGATTTCATGGCGGCGCTGGTACAGGCGGGCGTCGGCATCGCGCTGCTGCCCGCGCCGTACTGCCGGCGGCTCGACGCCAGCGCATTCACCTGCCGGCCGGTCGTCGCCCCCGAGATTCACTGGGACATGGCGGTAGGGTGGCGACGCAACGGCTATCTGTCGCATGCGGCGCGCGCGTGGCTCGACGTCGCGCGCGAGACGCTGCCCGCCAATCTCGGGCAGGATTTTCTCGCGGCGGAAGGCTTTCCCGCGCGACGCCGCGACGGTGAACCGTAACGCGTGCGCACGCGCGGAAACGAAAAAAACGCTGTCGCGCTTGCGCGCGACGGCGTCTCATTCACGGCGGGGCGATACAGGAAACGCACGCACCGCCATGACGCCGAACGTTACTGCTGTTCCTTGAACTCGATGCGGCGGTTCGCAAAGCGGCCGCTCGCGGTCGAGTTGTCGGCGACCGGATTTGCATCGCCGAAACCTTGTGCCGTCAGCGCGTCGGCGGGAACGCCGTGCTTGACGAGGTATGCGCGGACCGCTTCGGCACGCTTCTTCGACAGCGTCAGATTCGACGCCGCCTTGCCGACATTGTCCGAATAGCCGCCGATCTCGAGCTTCACGGCCTTGCCGTTCGTCGCGCAGGTCTTCAGCAGGTCGGCCGATTTCGCGAGCGCCAGTTGCGCGTCCTGCGGCGGCACGTCCGAGCCTGTCGTGAAGTTGATCACCTGCAGGTTCAGCACCTTGGCGACATCGGCGGCGGCGCAGTCGTCCGGCTTGAGCGCGCTGAACGCGTTCATGAACGAATCCTTCGCGTTCGCGACAGCCTGCTTCACGTCGAACGTGCCGATCGTGAAACCCGCGCCGAACAGCGACTTCAGCTTGTCGAGCCAGCCGAGCTTCGCATCCGCGGCCGTGCCGCTCAGCTCGATCTTCTCACCGGCGAGCTTCACTTCCGCGCCCGGCAACTGCATGAGCGGCAGCAGGCCGTCGAGCTTGTCGAGCCAGCTGGCGGGCTTCGTCTCCGGGTCGACCGTGATGTTCGCGTTGAATTTGCCTTCGCCGAACTTCGCGGTGAGCGCGTCGAGCAGCGTCTTCTTCTCCGTTTCGCTGCCGAGCGTCGCGTTGAGCGTCGGCACGCCGGCCTTGTCGACCGAGAACGTCAGCAGCGCGTCCTTCGTCGGCACCGGTGCGGGCGCGGGCTCCGAAGCCGCCATCGCAGCGGCGGGCGCGGCCATCGATGCTTCCGATGCCGCTGCGGCGACCGGCTCCGCGACCGGCTTCTTCTCCCCGACGCAGCCGCGCCCGAGCAGGATCGCGAGGAGCGCGAGGGCCGCGGCCAGCGCGAGCCACCACCATTTCTTGCCGCGTGCCTTCTCCGCGACCAAGACTTTGTCGCGCGACTCGTGCACCGCCGACACGCGCGCGCCGTGCGCCTGCGGATGGTCCAGATGCGACGAGACCGCCTTCATCTGCGCGCCTACGCCGGCAAGGAAACTGCCCGCGCCGCCCAGGCCGAGCGCGCCCGCGATCGGGTCGGTCATGCCGGGCTTGATGAACGGCAACTGATGGCCGAGCAGCGTCGGCAGCTGGCCGACACTGCCGTTGTGCTGCATGAAGTAGTTCTTGAGAACGCCGAACAGCGTCGCGCCGACGACACCCGTCAGTGCATGCGTCGCGCTC
>Ga0207678_10005592_pt1 | contig 11237 bp, 10 predicted proteins | sample KBSC63metaG_FD_184319 | JGI IMG/M metagenome (GOLD analysis project Ga0207678, IMG submission 184319) | Corn rhizosphere microbial communities from Kellogg Biological Station, Michigan, USA - KBS C6-3 metaG (SPAdes) (version 2) | ecosystem: Host-associated > Plants > Roots > Rhizosphere > Soil ...
GGCCTCGCAGCGCGGTGCGGTACTGGTGCGGGTGGATGACGTCGTAGACCTCGACGAAGGCCTGGGAGCTGGTCTGCATGATGAACTTCGGGCTGCGTGCGACGTCCTCGAAGCGGTACAGGTCGCACTCGTGGACATCGATCGACGGGGTGCCGTCGATGATCCACTCGGCCGTGGCCTTGGCCACACCTGCGGAGTGCGTCACCCACACGGCCTCGGCAACCCAGAACCCCGCGAGCTCCCGGTGCTCGCCCATGATCGACATTCCGTCCGGGGTGAACGAGAAGATCCCGTTGAAGGCCTCCTCGACCTTCGAATCACGCAGTGCTGGAATGAGTTCGGCGGCCGCCTGCCATGCGGGCGCGAAGTCCTCGTCGGTGAACGGCAGCATCGACGGCATGGCCTCGCTTGCGGTGTCGGCCAGCAGCGTGGACATGTCGACGGGCATCGGCTTGTGGCTGTAGGAGCCGATGCCCAGGCGGTCGACGTGCTCGCGGAAGTACACGTCCTGGTCCTGGTGGCGCAGGATCGGCAGGCCTGCTTCGGCCAGTTCAGTGTTGCGCCCCACCAGCGCCTCGATCTGCCCGGTCCGCGCATATTGATGGGCCATCGGCACAAGCGGGAGCACCAGGCCGACCTGCCGGGCGAACTGGGCGCCCCAGAACCCGGCCGCGCACACCACGATGTCGGCGTCGACCACACCGTCCGTCGTGCGCACACCGGCGACCCTGCCACCCGCCAAGACGATCCCGACAACCTCGGTGTGCGGCACGAACCGGGCACCGCGGGCGGTAGCGCGGGCGGCTTGAGCTTCGACGGCGCGCACCGCCTTGGCCAGCCCGTCGGCGGGCGTGTGGAAGCCGCCGAGCACACGGTCGGCGTCGATCAGCGGATGCATCTGCACGCATTCGGCGCGGCTCAGCAGTCGACCCTCGATGCCCCACGCCGCCGCCCAGCCTGCCTTGCGGTTCAGGTCGGCCAGCCGCTCCGGGGTGGTGGCCACCTCGAGACCGCCAACCTGGTTGAACACCCGGCCGTCGCGGTGTTCCAACGAGCAGAACTTCTCGATGGTGTAGGTGGCGAACGCGCTCATCGTCTTCGACGGGTTGGTCGCGAACACCAGGCCGGGGGCATGGGAGGACGAGCCACCCGTGGTGAACAGTGGGCCCCGGTCAAGCACCGTCAGATCGGTGTACCCGCGTGCGGTGAGCTCGTCGGCGAGGGCCGCCCCGACGACTCCGGCGCCGATGACGACGACTTTTTGCATGAATGAGCCGATCTGTGGACTGTTGCTCATAGCGCAACGCGTTGTGCAGTGCGCAACACATCGTCCTCCGGCGGGCGCGCGACGTCAACCGGGACACGCGGAAAGATCAGACCCCGGGGAACGGGCTGTGAGCTGGGCGGTTGCTCAGCGCCGGACTACTCGCCCGCCTCCGGCTGGTCGTCGGGGAGCACGGCATCCAGCGCCGGACCGACGATGCGCCGGAACGCCCGCCGGGGACGGCTCGTGTCGAGGATCGCTACCTCAAGCGTGTCGGGTCCCAGGCTGCGGGTGTCAGAAGCGTTGCCCCCCGCCTTGAGTGCGCCGACCGCGATCCTCACCGCGTCGGAGAAGTTGGTGTTCTCCGCGTACGACTCGTTGAGCTTCTCGATGATCGGTTCGGTCGTGCCGCCCATCACCACGAAATGGGGTTCGTCGGCGATCGAGCCGTCGTAGGTGATGCGGTAGAGCTCTGGCGCCTTCGTCTCGCCGAAGTGCGCGACCTCGGCCACGCACAGCTCGACCTCGTAGGGCTTGGCCTGCTCGGTGAAGATCGTGCCGAGCGTTTGGGCGTACACATTCGCCAGCTGGCGGCCGGTGACGTCACGCCTGTCGTAGGCATAGCCGCGGGTGTCGGCGAACTGGATGCCGCCGCGCCGCAGGTTGTCGAACTCGTTGAACCTGCCCACCGCGGCGAACCCGACCCGGTCGTACAGCTCGCTGACCTTCTGCAGTGAGCGCGAGGGGTTCTCGGCGACGAACAGCACGCCGGAGTCGTATGCGAGCACCACCACGCTGCGCCCTCGCGCAATACCCTTGCGGGCGAGCTCCGAACGCTCGCGCATCGCCTGCTCGGGCGAGATGAAATACGGGAAGCTCACGAGTCACCTCGTGCATCGGTCGACGGGCCGGACGTATGGCGGAATGTGTCTTCGCGAGAACGGCTTTCGATGACCTCACGGGCCAGCGCCGCGATCCGCTCTTCAGCCACCTCCTCGGCGCCGTCGGCTCCCAGAACCACCGCGGTCGGGTAGATGCCGCGAACCAGGTCGGGGCCGCCAGTCGCGGAGTCGTCGTCGGCGGCGTCGTACAGACCCTCGATCGCCACCCGCAGTGCCGAATCGGCATCGACCACTTGGGAGTACAGCTTCTTGATGGAGGACTTGGCGAAGATCGAGCCGGAGCCGACGGACTGATAGCCCTCTTCCTCGAAATTCCAGCCGCCCGCAGCATCGAACGACACAATCCGCCCCGCGGCCTGCGGGTTCGGGTCGTCCAGGTCGTAGCCGGCAAGCAACGGCAGCGCAATGAAGCCCTGCAGCGCCGCCCCGAGGTTGCCGCGCACCATGGTCGCCAACCGGTTCACCTTGCCGGGGAACGTCAGCGGCACACCCTCGACCTTCTCGTAATGCTCGAGCTCGACGGCATACAGGCGGGCGAATTCGACGGCGATCGCCGCGGTGCCCGCAATGCCCGTCGCGGTGTAGTCGTCGGTGATGTACACCTTTTTCACGTCGCGGCTGGCGATCATGTTGCCCTGCGTGGCGCGGCGGTCGCCCGCCATCACCACCCCGCCGGGATACGTCAGCGCCACGATCGTGGTGCCATGCGGCAGGGCGTCACCCGCTGCGAGCCCCTGATGCTCGGACCCAGTTCTGTTCATGGGCAGAAGCTCGGGCGCCTGACGGCGAAGCAATTCAGAAAAGGATGACAGGTTCACGGGTACAGATGGTGCTCCGGGAAGCGATGACGGGAAGTGCAGCTGATCGCGTTGCGGCCAGCTCACTGGCCACCCTTCTGGACGTACGCGCGCACGAAGTCTTCGGCGTTCTCCTCGAGAACGTCGTCGATCTCGTCGAGCAGGTCGTCGGTCTCCTCGGTCAGCTTCTCGCGACGCTCTTGGCCGGCGGCCGTGCTTCCGGTGACGTCGTCGTCCTCGCCGCCGCCACCACCACGCTTGGTCTGCTCCTGAGCCATCGCTGCCTCCACCCATCGTCTAAGCCTGTTTCCGGCGGGCCGTGTTACCGCCCGCCGGTTACTCCACACTACCGTTCGGTCGCCGGATTGCCGGGGATAGCGGGCGCCCGGGAGGTGGGCGGGAGTGTTTAGTTGGTGAGCTGTTCTACCAATTCGGCGGCGCTGTCCACGGAGTCCAGCAGCGCTCCGACGTGCGCTTTGCTGCCCCGCAACGGCTCGAGGGTTGGAATCCTGACGAGCGAATCCCCGCCGAGGTCGAAGATGACCGAGTCCCAGCTGGCGGCGGCGATATCGGCACCGAAGCGGCGCAGGCACTCGCCGCGGAAGTAGGCGCGGGTGTCCGTCGGCGGGTTGTCGACCGCGTCGATCACCTGCTGTTCGGTGACGAGCCGCTTCATCGAGCCGCGCGCGACCAGCCGGTTGTAGAGACCCTTGTCGAGACGCACATCGGAGTACTGCAGGTCCACCAGGTGCAGTCGCGGCGCCGACCAGTTGAGGTTCTCCCGGCTGCGGAAGCCCTCGAACAACCGGAGTTTCGCCGGCCAGTCCAATATCTCGGCACATTCCATCGGGTCCCGCTCGAGCAGATCGAGCACATGCGCCCACGTCTGGACGACGTCGGCGGCACGCGGGTCGGGGTCGCGGCTGTCCACCAGCTTGGCTACCCGGTCGAGGTAGATCCGTTGCAGCGCAAGGGCGGTCAGTTCACGGCCGTCTGCCAGCGCGACGGTGGCGCGCAGTGACGGATCACGGCTGACCACGTGCACGGCGTGCACGGGCCGGGCGAGCGCCAGGTCGGTGAGGTCCACGCCCTCTTCGATCAGGTCCAGCACCAGCGACGTGGTGCCGAGCTTGAGGTAGGTGGACGTCTCGGCGAGGTTCGCGTCGCCGATGATGACGTGCAGCCGCCGGTACTTGTCGGCGTCGGCGTGCGGCTCGTCGCGGGTGTTGATGATGCCCCGCTTGAGCGTGGTCTCCAGGCCGACCTCGACCTCGATGTAGTCGGAGCGCTGCGACAGCTGAAAGCCCGGCTCGTCGCCCGACGGGCCGATCCCCAACCGGCCGGAGCCGGTGATCACCTGGCGCGACACCAGAAACGGCGTCAGACCGGCGATCACGGCGGAGAACGGCGTCTGCCGCGACATCAAGTAGTTCTCGTGCGAACCGTACGACGCGCCCTTGCCGTCCACGTTGTTCTTGTACAACTGCAGCTTCGCCGCTCCCGGCACGCTCGCCACGTGGCGCGCGGCGGCCTCCATCACCCGCTCGCCCGCCTTGTCCCAGATGACCGCGTCCATCGGGTCGGTGCACTCGGGCGCCGAATACTCCGGATGCGCGTGGTCGACGTACAGCCGCGCCCCGTTCGTCAGGATCATGTTGGCCGCGCCGACCTCGTCGGCGTCCACGACCGGTGGCGGGCCCGCCGACCGGCTCAGGTCGAAGCCCCGCGCGTCGCGCAGCGGCGATTCCACCTCGTAGTCCCATCGGGTCCGCTTGGCCCGCTGAATCCCCGCCGCCGCCGCGTAGGCCAGCACCGCCTGCGTCGACGTCAGGATCGGATTGGCGGTGGGGTCGGACGGCGACGAGATGCCGTACTCGACCTCGGTCCCGATAATCCGTTGCATATCCTCAAGACTAGGGGACGCAGCGAAGTAGCCTGCGGCTGTGCCATCGGGACGGGACAACGCTGACGCGGCGAAGGTCGCGCAACGTCGTGCTGCCGATGTGTGGTTCCTCGCGCGCGGCCTGCCTGCTGTGTTGCGGCCGGGAGCCTTGGTGCGCAGGCTGTGGCCCCGGTCGGCGCCCGCGTTGGCGGCATTCGCCGTGTCCATGGCCTTCTCGGTCCTCATCGTCGTGATCACCGGCAAGCACACGATCGACATCGAGGGTCACCCCACTCGCACCGAGTGGTTCGTTCTGGCGATGCTGGTGTTGGTGCTCCCGGCTTGCGCCACCATCGGCTGGCTGGTGTCTCGCGTCGACGATGTCGCGACCCGAACAGTTGTGGCGTTCGTCTCGGTGGGCGTCGCCGTCGCCGGTGGCATTCTCGGTGGACCCAGCCCGCGCGTGATCACCAACCTCGTCTTCGAGGGGATCGTCATCGTCATCGTCTTGGCGCTCACCGCATGCGGTGTCGGGTCCATCCTGGGTTGGGGCCTGCGGACCGCAATCGAGAACGTCGCATCAGTCGGCGCCCTTTTCGTGCGCGCGCTGCCCGTCGTGCTGCTCACCGTCCTGGTCTTCTTCAACACCTACGTGTGGTCGATGGCGTCGACGATCAGCCGCGGCAGGCTGTGGCTGGCTCTGCTTTTTCTCGCCGTGATCGCGACCGCGTTCATCACCTCGGCCACGGTGGAACGCGTGCGTCCGATGCTGGCCGGGGACCGCGAATCCGTCGACGACGACGTCCGGTTGACCGGCACGCCGTTCGAGAAGATGCCCGATCCGGCCGCCGGCTATCCGTTGTCACGGACTGAGCAGAGCAACGTGGTGTTCGTACTCGCCACGTCGCAGGTGCTTCAGGTCGGGTTGGTGGCGATGGTTGCCGGGCTGATCTTCTTGGTGCTCGGCCTGATCCTGCTCAGCCCGGAACTGTTGGCGCAGTGGTCACGAAACGGTTCCAGCGATGGCCAGATCCTGGGGATGACGCTGCCCGTCCCCCAATCGCTGATTCAGATCAGCATGTTCCTCGCCGGGATGACGTTCATGTACGTCAGTGCGCGGGCCGTCGGCGACAACGACTACCGGACCCGCTTCCTCGACCCGCTCATCGACGATCTGCGGCTCACCCTGGTGGCGCGCAGCCGCTACCGGGCCGCCGTTTCCTGAGCCGTCATTCGCACTGCAATTCCGCCATCGTCGCGGACAATGTGTGCCGTGCCGAATGCGCGCGAGGTGAATCAGTGGTTCCTGCATCGCGGGTTGCCGCTGGTGCTGACCCGTCGGGTGCGCTCGCGCGCGCTGATCGAGCGGTCTGCGCCTGTGGTCAGTGGCGTCGGCGCGATCATCTCACTGACGATGATGCTGGCCGAGCTGACCGGCGGCGACGCTGACTACGGTGATGTGATCCGGCTCGGGGTGCTCACCCTGCTGCTGATGGCCGCCCCGGTCGCGCTGTATCTGCTGCACCAGAGCGGCACCACGCTGGGCAAGGCGGGCAGGCGCTCGGCCGCCCTTCTGGTGATGGCGCTCTTCGTGTTCGGGCTTCCGTTCGCCGACAGCGGTTTCTCCGGCTTCGCCGCCGCCGAGATCTTCGGGTTCGCGCTCGTCGCGCTACTGGCGGTGTGGCTGACTTACCTCGGCTTCGGTGCCATCGCGTTGTGGGCGTTCCGGTACGCGCTGGTACAGGTTGGCGCGCTAGGCACGCTGATGAGCCGTGCGCTGCCACTGCTGATGCTGACCGTCGTGGTGTACTTCACCGGCGAGCTGTGGCAGTTGGCCGCCCGGATGACCCGGCAAAGGCTATGGCAGACAGTCGGATTCCTTGCTGTTGTGGCAATCGCCTTCATGGTCACCACGATTCGCGACGAGGTACATGCGCTGCGCGATGATCGCGCCGAACAACACGATCCCGCCAAGCTGCTCGCGGGCACGCCGCTGGAACCCGAAGCAGGCCAACAGCCGTCGCGAACCCCACTGTCGCTCGCCGAGCAGATCAATGTGGTTGCGGTGATGGTGGTGTCCCAGGCGATCCAGGTGGTGTTCTTCACTGCGGGCCTGTTCGCGTTCTTCCTCGCACTCGGCATCATCGCCATTCCCGACGACGTGACCGTGTTGTGGTCCGCCGAGCAAACCTGTTCCGTGGGCCAACCGCCCTGCGCGGGAACATGGTTCGGCGTTCACATCCCCATACCGCAGACCGTGGTGCACACGTCGCTGTTCGTCGCGGTGCTTTCGGGGCTCTATTTCACCGTGAGCACAAGCGTCGACCCGATGTACCGGCAGCGCTTCTTCGACCCGCTGGTGTCCGACGTGGCGATCAGCCTGGCGGGCCGCGACGCCTATCTCGAGATCGAGAACCGCCGCGTCACACCCGACCCCGTGGGCTAGAGGTACTGACCCAGGTTGGACTCGGTGTCGATGGCCCGCGAGGCACTCGACGACTTGCCCGTCACCAGCGTGCGGATGTAGACGATCCGTTCGCCCTTCTTGCCCGAGATCCGTGCCCAGTCATCGGGATTGGTGGTGTTGGGCAGATCCTCGTTCTCGGCGAACTCGTCGACGATCGAGTCGAGCAGATGCTGGATGCGCAAACCCTTCTGGCCCGTCTCGAGAACCGACTTGATCGCGTTCTTCTTCGCCCGGTCTACGACGTTCTGGATCATGGCTCCGGAGTTGAAGTCCTTGAAGTACATGACCTCCTTGTCACCGTTGGCGTAGGTGACCTCCAGGAACCGGTTGTCGTCGATCTCGGCGTACATCCGGTCGACGACCTTCTCGATCATCGCCTTGATCGTCAGGCTGCGATCGCCGCTGAACTCGGCGAGGTCGTCGTCATTGATCGGCAGGTCCTCGGTGAGGTACTTGCTGTAGATGTCCTGTGCCGCTTCGGCGTCCGGGCGCTCGATCTTGATCTTGACGTCCAGGCGGCCGGGCCGCAGGATCGCCGGGTCGATCATGTCCTCGCGGTTGGACGCGCCGATCACGATGACGTTCTCCAGGCCCTCGACACCGTCGATCTCCGACAGCAGCTGGGGAACCACGGTGGTTTCGACGTCGGAGCTGACGCCGGTGCCGCGGGTTCGGAAGATCGAGTCCATCTCGTCGAAGAACACGATCACCGGGGTGCCCTCGGACGCCTTCTCGCGAGCCCGCTGGAAGATCAACCGGATGTGGCGCTCGGTCTCGCCGACGAACTTGTTGAGCAGCTCGGGGCCCTTGATGTTGAGGAAGTACGACTTCGCCTCACGAGCGTCGTCGCCACGCACCTCGGCCATCTTCTTGGCCAGCGAGTTGGCCACGGCCTTGGCGATCAGCGTCTTTCCGCAACCGGGAGGCCCGTACAGCAGCACACCCTTGGGCGGTCGCAGCGAGTACTCCCGGTAGAGCTCCTTGTGCAGGAACGGCAGCTCGACGGCGTCGCGGATCTGCTCGATCTGGCGGCCAAGGCCACCGATGTCGCTGTAGCTGACGTCGGGCACCTCTTCCAGCACCAGGTCCTCGACCTCGGCCTTGGGGATGCGCTCGAACGCGTAGCCGGCCTTGGTGTCGACGAGCAGCGAGTCGCCGGGCCGCAGCTTGCGTGGCCGCAGGTCGTCGTCGCGCTCGTCGTCGTAGCGGTCGGGCAGGTCGGCCGTGGCGACCAGGGGCTCGGCCAGCCAGACGATGCGCTCCTCGTCGGCGTGGCCGACCACGAGCGCGCGGTGTCCGTCGGCAAGGATTTCGCGCAGGGTGGAGATTTCTCCGACAGACTCGAAGTTTCCGACCTCCACGACTGTCAGCGCCTCGTTGAGGCGGACCGTCTGGCCCTGCTTCAAGCCCTTCGTGTCGATGTTCGGCGAGCATGTCAGCCGCATCTTGCGCCCGGAGGTGAAGACATCGACGGTGTCATCCTCGTGGACGCCGAGCAGCACGCCGTAGCCGCTCGGTGGCTGACCGAGCCGGTCGACCTCCTCGCGCAGCGCAAGCAACTGCTGGCGGGCCTCCTTGAGGGTCTCCATCAGCTTGGAGTTCCTGGCAGCGAGCGAATCGATCCTCGCCTCCAACTGGTGCACATCACGGGCGCTACGCAGACCACTCTGTGGACCCACCGCGCTCTCCAGCTGCTCACGCAGCACCGCCGCCTCGCGCCGAAGCTCCTCCAGCTCCGCCGCTTCATCGCTGGACATCGGTGTCCCGTAGGATTCAGAACGCTCTGACTCGCTCATGTTGCGCTCCCTCCCCGCACCGCATGTTGGTGCAGTAACAACATCAACGCTACCGGCGATTCAGCCTTTGTGTGTGGTGTAGGGATTCGACACACCAGCAACACTTGTTAACCTGAAGCTCGACTAGGTCCAATCGAAAGGACAGCCGTGATCCTGAAAACCCTCGTAACCGGCTTTGCAGCCGCTGCCGTCATCGGCGGCGCAGCTGCAGGTGTGACGTCGGTTGCATCCGGCACCATCGCCGCCTCGCCGGCCGTACAGCCGGTCGTGTGGGACATTCCCATGCCCGCGGCGCCTGAAGACGACGTGGCGTCCGATCTGACGCGCACGGTGAACACCCTCGGTTCCGGCGGGTCGTTCGCAGGCAAGTCGGCGTACATCCAGGGTCTGGGCCGGTTCACCGGTAAGGGCGTCGAGCTCAAGTACAACGACGCTGTGGCCAAGGGCTACCTGCCCCTGACCGCGACGGTGTCGGACGTCATTCCGAGCGACAACTCGGCCACCGCCAACGTCACTGCGACGCTGGCCTCCGGCGAGGTCCGTTCGATGCCGCTGACCTTCGTGCGCGGTCCAAGCCCCACCGGGTGGCAGCTGTCGAGCCAGTCGCTGTTCGCCCTCGGCGAGTTGGTGGGCTGAGTTCGAGCACCAGTGGGAAGCCGTACCGAATTCCTGAGCGCCGTCACCGCACTGGTGGCGGCGTTCGGGCTTTGCGGGTGCAACAGCGACGCGCCCCCTGCCGCGGAGCCGTCCGCGGCGACGACGATGACGACGCCTGTCGCGGCGCCCGCCTCTTCTCCGCTCCCGGCGCCGCAGGCGCTGACTGATGTGCTGGCCCGGCTGTCGGATCCCGCCGTCCCCGGCGCCGACAAGATCAGCCTCGTGGAGTTGGCGACCGCCGACGACGCCGCGGCGTTGGACAAATTCGGTAAGGCGCTGGCCGACAACGGTGCCCTGCCGCTGACGTTCGAAGCCGTCGACCTGAAGTGGTCGGAGACCGAAGTGGGAAACGTGGTGGCCACGGTCAACGTGACGACCGCCAACAAACCGCCGGGCAAGTTCAGCTTCCCGATGGAGTTCACGCCCGTCCGCGACGGCTGGCAGCTGACCCGCAAGACGGCCGACCTGCTGCTCGATTTCGGTCAAGGACCGACCGCCACATCGCCTCCTCCGTGACCCGTCACCATGGAGGTATGTGGATCGGCTGGCTGGAGTTCGACCTTCTGCTCGGGGAAGTCCATTCGCTCAAGCAGAAGCGGTCGGCTGTGCGGCCGGTGATAGCCGAACTGCACCGGCGGTTCGGCGTCTCCGCGGCCGAGACCGGATCCCAGCAGCTGCACCGCCGCGCCGGCGTCGGCATGGCCGTCGTGTCGGGCGACCGCACGCATGTCGTCGACGTGCTCGACGCCGCCGAGCGTCTAGTCGCCGCACGGCCGGAGATGGAGTTGCTCTGCGCGCGGCGCGGACTACGGCGCAGCGACGACGACTAGATCTGCTTCTTGCGGCGCACCGGCATCGGGGCCACAGCACCCGGAGCCAGCTTTCGAGCGCTGATCAGAAATGCGGTGTGTCCGCGCATGGTCTGCTGTGGGCGCACGGCGAGCCCGACAACATGCCAGCCACGCTGCATCGTTTCCCACGCCCTCGGTTCGGTCCAGCACTGCTGTTCGCGCATCGCCTCGACGGTGCGCGACAGCTGGGTCACGGTCGCCACGTAGACGACCAGCACGCCGCCCGCCACCAGTGCGTCGGCGATACCGCCCAGCACCTCCCACGGTGCGAGCATGTCCAGCACGACGCGGTCCACCTCGGGCCCGCTGTAGTCGGCGACGTCGGCGATCACGAGATCCCAGTTCTCGGGCATCCCGCCGAAGAAGGTCGCGACGTTGCGCGAAGCGTGCTCGGCGTGGTCGTCGCGTACGTCGTAGGACACCACCCGGCCTTCCGGCCCGACGGCACGCAGCAGCGAGCACGTCATCGCCCCCGACCCCGCGCCGGCCTCGAGCACCCGCGCACCGGGGAAGATGTCGCCCTCATGCACGATCTGCGCGGCGTCCTTGGGGTAGATCACCTGCGCGCCGCGGGGCATCGACATCACGTAGTCGACGAGCAGCGGGCGCAGTACCAGGAAC
>Ga0207678_10005596_pt1 | contig 11234 bp, 9 predicted proteins | sample KBSC63metaG_FD_184319 | JGI IMG/M metagenome (GOLD analysis project Ga0207678, IMG submission 184319) | Corn rhizosphere microbial communities from Kellogg Biological Station, Michigan, USA - KBS C6-3 metaG (SPAdes) (version 2) | ecosystem: Host-associated > Plants > Roots > Rhizosphere > Soil ...
CGCTGGGCTCGGCGAGCATCGCGCAGGCGCCCATTACCCTGCTCTGCGGCGACATCAGCTTTCTCCATGACGTGGGCTCGCTCTGGGCGGCGCGGCCCGAGCGCACGCACGGAGGGCGCTGGTCGCACCCGATCGTGCTGGTGGTGATCAACAACGGCGGAGGCCGTATCTTCGACCAGCTGCCCATGGCCCAGCAAGCAGGGCCCGATCAGCGTTTCTGGACCACCCCGCACGAGCTCGAGCTGCGCCATGCGGCGGAACTCTACGGTGTCGCCTATCGTCGCGCACAGACGCGGGCCGAGCTGGGTGAAGCGCTGCAAGCCGCCTACGCGCGCCCGGAGGTCAGCCTGCTGGAGGTCGTTGTGGAGGCCCACAGTGCCGCCGAGCGACTGCAGGAGCTCACGGGCGAGCTTGCCGCGGAGTGGGCAAGACTTCCTTCGACGTCATGACGGGGCTGGTGCTGCTGCACGGCTTCACCGGTTCCCCTGCGAGCTTCGACGGGCTCTCGGCGACACTCCGGCAGCGCTGGCCGCGCCTGCGCGTGCTGTGTCCGCCGCTGCTTGGCCACGGCGCCCCCATGCAGCCGGCGCCGCGGAGCTTCGCGCAGGAGGTCGATCGGCTGGCGGGCGTGGTCCGCCGCGCGGGCTTGGCCGGAGCCCACCTGTGCGGATACTCGCTGGGAGCTCGCCTCGCGTTGGGCTTGCTCGCTCGGCACGCCTGTTTGTTTGCCGGGGCGACCCTGATCGGAGTGCATCCCGGCTTGTCGAGCGAGGCGGAGCGGGCAGCCCGAGTCGGCGGCGACGAGCGCTGGTGCCAGCTGCTCGATCGCGAGGGCATCCCAGGCTTCCTGCGCGCGTGGCAGGCCCAGCCACTGTTCGAGACGCAAGGGCAAATCTCGCAGGCGGAGCTCACCAGGCAAGCCGAGATCCGGCGCGGCCACTCTGCCTCCGGGCTGCAACAATCCCTACGTGTGCTCGGCCTGGGTCAAATGCCAGACCTGCGGGGCGTGCTGCAGGTCCAGCCGCTGCGGCTGCAGCTCCTGGTCGGGGCGTTGGACGCAAAATTTTGCGCCATCGGCCAGCGCCTGGCCACGACGGCTCCGGTGCAGCTGGAGATCATCGCGGGAGCTGGCCATAACCTGCTGCTGGAAGCCCCCGGACCTGTGTCGCGTGTGCTAACCAGGGCGCTCGAGGTGCAGCTTTGAATCCCCCCCAGCCTGCCTCGATGTTGTCCGAGCCATCGCTCGAGCCCCAGCTGAGCGCGGTGGCCCGCTGGTGGCTGGCGGCACGGCCCAAGACCTTGCCCGCCGCCGCAACGCCCGTACTGGTCGGCTGCGCCTGTGCCGGCGCGGCGGGGCACTTCGCGCCCGTACCGGCAGCCGCCGCGCTCACGGGTGCGCTGCTGTTGCAGATCGCGGCCAACTTCGCCAACGACGTGTTCGATTTCGAGAAGGGTGCAGACACCGCCGCGCGGCTCGGGCCGGTCCGGGCCGTGCAAGCGGGCTGGATCAGCGCGCGCTCCATGCGGCGCGCACTCTGGCTCGTGCTAGCGCTCGCGCTGCTGGTGGGGATCTACCTGGTGAACGTGGCCGGCCCGCTGCTGATCGCGATCGGCCTCGCCAGCATCGCCGGTGCGGTCGCCTACACGGCGGGCCCCTATCCGCTCGGCTACCACGGCCTCGGCGACCTCGCGGTGTTTGTCTTCTTTGGCGTCGTGGCCGTGGCGGGCACGACCTACGTGCAACTCGGGCACGTGACGGAGCTCGCCTGGGCCAGCTCCATTCCGGTGGGCTGTCTCACGACTGCCATCCTGGTCGTCAACAACGTGCGCGACGTCGCGACCGACGTGCTGGCGAACAAGCGCACGCTCCCGGTACGCTTTGGCGTCGGCTTCGGCATTGCCGAGTACCATGTGCTCCTGGGGCTGGCGTATGCCTTGCCCCTGTGGCTGATGTGGCGAGGTCAGCTCACGCTCTGGGCCCTCTTGCCCTGGCTGTCGTTGCCGCTCGCGGTCGACCTCTCGCGCCGCATCCGGCGCGACGCCGGTCCCGCGCTGAACGGTGTGCTGGCGCATACGGCGCGGCTGCTGCTGTGCTTTGGTGTGCTGCTGAGCGCTTCGCTGCTCCTGGGGGCGCGCTCCAGCGCGCGTGACGCCGCGCAAGGCAGCCTGCTGCAGGCACACCCAGCACCCCGCAGCCATGCCGCCGGCTGAGCGCGCATTGCGTTGCGTCCGTCAGCAGCTCGAGCTGGCGGTTCCCTTGCGCAACGCTCGCCAGCAATGGTGCTCGCGCAGCACGCTGATCGTGGAGATCGCCGATCAGAACGGGCTGGGGAGTGGAGAAGCGGCGCCCCTGCCCGGCTACTCCCGCGACACGCTGGATGAGGCGGAGCGAGCCCTGCTGGCGATCCCCAGGGTGGCGCTGCAACGAGCCCTGCAGCTGTCCCATCCGGCGCAACTGCTGCAGACCGCCGAGTCGCTGATAGCGCCGGAGCTCCCCTCCGCGCGCTTTGCGCTGGAGACGGCGCTGCTCGATCGGCTCGGGCGGCAACGCCGGCGTCCGGTCTGGAGTCTGCTGCGCGAGCTGCTGCCGCTCGGCACGGAGCCCGGGCCGGTGCCGCTCTGCGTGCTGCTCTCGGGCGGCGAGCCCGCGGCGGTGCTGGGCGAGGCGGCGCGCCACTACGCGCTGGGCGTGCGCTGCTTCAAGTTGAAGATTGGCCCGGATCGGCTGCAGCCGGAGCAGGCACGGCTGCTCGCTCGGCTGCGAGCGGAGTTGGGAGGGCAGGTGCAGTTGCGGCTCGATGCCAACCAGAGCTTGCTGCGTTCCGAGCTCGCCGGGACCTTCGAGCTCCTGTCGGGCTTTCAGCCCGAGTTCGTCGAGGAGCCGCTCGCAGAGGCCCGGGCCGCGGAGCTGGCGCAGCTGCCTTGCGGCTGGGCGCTGGACGAGTCGCTGCAGCGTCTCGACGCCTCACAGCTCGAAATACTGGCGAGCGCACCCGGGTGCCGTGCGCTCGTGCTGAAGCCGACGTGCCTCGGGTTGAGCCGCTGTATCTCGCTGGCGGCGCAGGCGTCTGCACAGAACAAGGCAGCTGTGGTCTCGCACAGCTTCGAAGGGCCGCTCGGCTGGCGCGCGTGCGCCGCGCTGGCGATCGCGCTGGGTCCGGGCGCGGCGGCTGGCCTCTGGCCGCCGGCGCGTGAAGACAGCATCACCGACCTCGTCGCGGGAGGTTGGCTGCAGCCCTCGCCGCGCCCCGGGCTCGGAGCGGACGCATGAGCACACTGTCACTGCTGGACGCGGCGCGCGAGCTCCCTGCGCACGTTGCGCTCGCCCTCGGGGAGCAGGAGCTCTCGTTCGCAGAGCTCGCGGAGCGCGTGCGCGAGCGCATGCGCGGATTGGGAGCACTGGCAGAGCGCTCGCCGGCAAGTCGCTCGCCAGACAGGCCGCTGCTCGCGTTCCGCGCGACGGAGAGCCTGTCCACGCTGGAGCTCATCTATGCCTTGCTGGAGCTGGGGCTGCCCTTCCTGCCGCTGCATGCGCGCCTCACGGAACAAGAGGCCGAGCAGCTGCTGGTGCGGCTGCCCGTGGCGCAGCTGCTGGAGCCGACGGAGTCGGGCTGCAACATCGTGGCTCGCTCTGCGCCCGCGCTCGGACCGCAACAGCGCGACTGGTTCGAAGCGACGCCTCAGCTCGCGGCGCTGGCCACTTCCGGCAGCAGCGGCACACCCCACGTGGTGGTGCTGAGCCGCCGGGCGTTCCTCGCCGCCGCCCGCGCGAGCGCGGCCAACTTTGGTTGGCAATCCGACGACCGCTGGCTCCTGTGCTTGCCGCTGGCGCACATCGGCGGACTCTCCGTGGTGACGCGCTGCCTGATCGCGCGCCGCCCGGTCGTTCTGGCGGGTCCTGCTGTGCCGGGGGAATCGTCGGAGCAGCGGCTGGCGCGCGCCATCGCGAGCGGGCGGCCGCGGCTGCTGTCGCTGGTGCCGACCCAGCTGAGCGCGTTGCTGCAGATCGAGCCGCGTTTCGAGCTGCCGCCTCGCGTGCGTGTGATCCTGACGGGTGGCGCCGCCGCCCCGCCGAGCTTGCTTGCCGCCTGCGCGCAACGCGGCTGGCCCGTGCTCACGAGCTACGGCATGACGGAAGCCTGCTCGCAGATCGCGAGCGAGCGCCCCGGCAGCGCCGCCTCGGCCGAGCGCGGTTGTGGTTGGCCATTGCCCGGCGTGGAGATGCGGCTCTCGGAGGGCGACGCCATCCAGGTGCGAGGGCCCACCCTGCTCAGCGGCTATCTGCTGGGAGCCGAGGCTCCGCTCGATTCGCAGGGCTGGTTCACGACGGGAGACCTCGGTCGATTCGACGGGGCGGGGCAACTCCACGTGCTGGGGCGCAGCGATCAGATGATCATCACCGGCGGGGAAAACGTGGCACCGGCAGAGGTCGAGGCCGCGCTCGCTGCCTGTCCCGGCGTGCTCGAAGCGTGCGTCTTCCCCGTCCCCGACGCCCACTGGGGCCAACTGGTGGCCGCCGGACTGCGCGTCCAGCGCGAGGCGGACGCAGAACGGCTGCTCGAGGGTGTGTGTCGCGAGCTGGAGCGCAGACTCGCCGCTTTCAAACGCCCGCGTCGTTATGCGCTCGCGCGTGCGTTTGTCTACGGGCCCACCGGCAAGCTGGATCGGCGTGCCACCGCAACTGCGCTGCTCCCGGCGTTGCGTCCCTTTCCGGCTGTGCTCGAGCACAGCGTCAACCGGAGCTCAGCCTAGAGCAGGATAGCTTTCCAGGCGTCGACGGCCCCGGCGACCCCACCACGCAGAAGATCGAATTGCACATCGAGGTGCCCGGAGTCGGTGGCCACGCCCTTGACGCTGATCAACGGCGTGACCAGACCGATCAGCTTCTGCATGCGCGGGCTGGCGAACGTGCGATGGCGCTTCAGGTCGAGCACGATCCGGTCGTCTTTGGCTTCGACCAGGAACGCGGGACGGCGAGGCATCACGGCCACCAGGTTACCGATCTTGCCGAGATCGAGCGCGCCGCTGCGGATCAGCGCGGCCAGCGGCGACTCCGACTCGCCCAGCAGCGCCAGTTTGACCTCGTTGACCCGCAGCTCGACCCGCAGCTCTTCCGGGCCCAACTGGACATGCTCGATGAACAGGAGCGCGGAGACCCGCAAGGACGTTCCCATCAGCTCCACCGACATACCGACGCGGAGTCCGGGTGGTACCGCCTCCAGCGAGACGTCGCGCAGGCCCTTGCGGCCCTTCGCTCCATTCTGTGTCGCCGCCCAGCGCAGGGCCGCGATCGGTACGCCAAACTTGAACAGCGCGGCATTCCGCAGCAGCCGGAGCAACTCGTCGGGGTGCTGGTAAAGGTAGTTGCCGAGCTTCTGACGCAATTTGGACTGGAGCATGGCCTCGGGGCGCGGGCTGTCCCCGCTAAACTCGGGGTGCGGGCTGTCCCCGCGCGACTCCGGGTGGGGGCTGTCCCCGCGGTCTGCGCCGAGCATGACCCGCAGTAGCACGGTCCGGACGTATACGATAGATCCCGGGCCGGCTGCGGTGCTACAAGATCCGACCCCCGATTTCCGGGCTATTTTCACCAGACCGTGTCCGAGAGCGAAGACATTTCCCGCGGGGATACCCCCCATTCCGAAGCCCCAGCGAACGCCCACTCCGCCGCGTCGGAGCAGACCGCTTCCGAGCAGCAAGCCCCGGAGGATGTCGAGCTCCGGACCATCACGGATGAGGAGGAGCGCTGCCTGTCCCGCGTCGTCGCCCACGTGCGCGAGAAGCCGACCGATACGGTCGTCCGCCGGCTGATCGACTATGATCGTCAGCTGCTCGATCTGCGCGATCAGATCGCCCAGGCCCGCCTGGAAGATGTGCCGCCGCTGCTGGAGCAGATGGAGCGGCTGCAGAATCTAGCGGCGCGCCAGGGGCAATCTAGCGTGGGGCACGTGGATTCCAAGTCTCCCTACTTCGGGCGAATGGTTCTGCGCGAAGCTGGTCGCAATCGCGAGATCCTGATCGGACGCTCCACCTACGTGGACACGCGCGCTTCCGTCCGGATCGTGGACTGGCGCGACGCCCCCGTCAGCCGCCTCTACTACCGCTACGACGAAGGCGACAGCTACGAGGAGACGTTCGGCGAACGCGAGGTAGAGGGGGAGATCGTCACGCGTCGCAGTCTCACCATCGTCGACTCACGTCTGCGCCGCATCGTGGCGCCGCAAGGCGTATTCCTGCATCCGAGCGGCGGCGACTGGAAGCGCGGCGGCTCCGGCCTGCGCCTCAAGGGCGGCCAGGGCTCGGCCCTGCGCGCCGATCACCACCGTCCGGGCAAGCTGGGCGTCGGCAGCGAAGACGGCGGCGAGGACCGCCACCTCAAGGCCATCACGGCGCTGATCGACCCACGTCAGTTCGAGCTGATCACCAAGCCGGATTCGGGCCTGGTCGTGATCCAGGGTGGCGCCGGCAGCGGCAAGACCACGATCGGTCTGCACCGCCTGGCGTACCTGGCGTTCCAGGACCGTCGCCGCTTCCGTCCCGATCGGATGCTGGTGATCGCGTTCAACCAGGCGCTAGTGCGCTACATCTCGCAGGTCTTGCCTGCGCTCGAGGTAACGGGCGTCGGGGTACGTACCTACATCGAGTGGGCTGCTCGCCTGCGCACCACGCATTTCCCCGAGCTCACGCGCAAGCACGCCGAAGACACGCCGGCCGTGGTCACGCGGCTCAAGAAACACCCGGCGATGCTGCATGCCATCGACGAGCACGTGGCAGGGATCGCGACGGCGCTCCAGCGGCGCTTCGAGCAGGTCGTGGCGGAAGTCCCGGAGCTGCTCGCGGAGGTCCGCCAGCGCTTCGCGAGCCAGCCCGAGCGGCCGCTCGCGCATCGCTTGCACGCGCTTGCCAGCTGGCTCGAGCAAGGGCCGGCACAGGCCCCTGGCCGCGGCCCGCTGTTGCGCGAAGTGAAGCGCGGCCTGGCTCTCGGTCAGGACGTCGTGGGCGCATGGTCGGAGCTGATCACTGATCTGCCAGAGCTCACTAGCGCGATGCAGCGCCATGCTCCTGGACAGTTCACCACCGCCGAGCTGAACCAGGCGCACGCCTGGTGCGCGGCTCAGAACGCCCTGGTCGTCCTGGAGCTGGAGCGGGCGCGCGAGGCGGCGGAGCGGCGCGAGGAGGCGCGAGGCGGGGCGGCAGCTCGCCGCGCAGGGTCGAACGACAAGGCATCGCGGGCGCGCGGCGGCCGCGATGCGGCCGATCGTGAGGCTTCGCAGCGCGACCAGCCGGAGCGCGACGTTTCAGATCGGATCGAGCGCGAATCCGTTGACCGCGAGGCGATCGATCGCGAAGCCCTCGGGCGCGACGATGGCGAACGGCGGCGCGCGGCGGACAACGACGGCGAGGCAGGCGAGCGCGGGTCCAACGATTCGGACATGCTGGACACGATGGCCGAGGCCGAAGGGCTACCGGAAGCGCAGCTGGACCCGGAAGACGACACGTTGCTACTGCGACTGCATCAGCGGATGCGCGGGCCATTGCTGCGCCCGGGCGGGCAGGACGCGCTGAGCTACGAGCATATCCTGGTCGACGAAGCGCAGGATCTGAGCCCCGTCGAGCTCGCCGTGCTGACCCAGGCCGTGAGCCGCGGGCAGAGCATCACGTTGGCCGGCGACGTGGCTCAGCGCCTGCACATGGAGAATGGCTTCACGGGCTGGAAAGACCTGCTGAAGGAGCTTTCGCTCTCTCACGTGGAGGTCGAGCCGCTACGCATCAGCTATCGATCGACGGAGCAGATCGTGCGGTTTGCCGAGGCGGTCCTCGGGCATCTGGCGAGCGCCAGCCCACCGCAAACGACGCGAGCCGGCGTCCCGGTCGAGCTGTTCACGTTCGCTCACACGGGCGATGCGGTGGGCTTTCTCGCCGAGGCATTGCGCGAGCTGTGCGCCGACGAACCGCAGGCCTCCGTGGCAGTGGTCGCGCGCTACCCCGAGCAGGCAGACCTGTTCCACACCGGGTTGCGCCAGGCCGAGATCCCAAATCTGCGCCGCATCGCGGAGCAGGACTTCCCGTTCAAGGCGGGCGTCGATGTCACCGATTTGCGGCAAGTCAAAGGCCTGGAGTTCGACTACGTCATCTTGGTGGAGGTCAATCAGTCGACCTACCCCGTGGACGACGAGTCCCGGCATCTGCTCCACATCGGGGCCACGCGTGCGGCTCACCAGCTCTGGTTGTTGTGCGCGGGCAAGCCGAGCGAGCTCCTGCCGCGCGAGCTGCGCGACCGCGAATACTGAGCCTCGGCCAACGGTTCAAATCAGCAGTGCCGGGTATCCAATCCCGAGCTGGCGCGTATCCCGTTGCAGGTCGTAGATCGCAGCGATGGGAGACGGAGGCTGATGGAAAAGCGGTGGAATTCGGATCTCGACGCCGTGGCTGAGCTGCGGTCCCGGCGGCGTTTCATCGAGCAGGCTGCTGCGGGAACAATCCTGGCGGTGCTCGGAGGCCTCTACGCGTTCGAATCCGGCGCGCAGGCGCAGACGCACGAGAAGAGACCCGACGGGCGGCCGCGGCTGCCTCCGGGCCAGCGGGTGTTGCAGGCGCTCAAGCCCATGGGTGGGCAGCCCGGTAGCCCGTTGCGCAAGGACTTTCGGCTGCGCATCTCCGGCGAGGTCGAGCAGGTGCTGGAGCTCGACTTCGAGCAACTGGCTCGCCTCGGCGCCGCCGAGGTCAGCGCGGACGTGCACTGTGTGACCGGCTGGAGCGTCCTCGGGGCTCGCTTCACGGGGGTCCCCATCCAGGCCCTGGCGAAGCTCGCGCGGCCCAAGGCGAGCGCGCGACATGTCATCTTTGAGGCCGCTCACGAATACACGGCGAACGTGCCGTTGCAGCAGGCACTGAGCCCGGCCTCCCACGTCGTGTATCAGCTCGGCAATGACCCCCTGCCCCCGCCCCACGGCGCCCCAGTGCGTGCGCTGGTGCCTGACCTGTACTTCTGGAAGAGCCCGAAGTGGCTCACCGGGCTGCGCTTCGTGAGCCGAGACGAGCCGGGCTTCTGGGAGCGGCGCGGTTACAACAACCACGCCGACCCCTGGCGCGAAGAACGCTATGGCTGACACCGGTCGCGACGGGCGGCGCTTTCGCTGGCGTCCGTGGCTGCGGGCCATCCACCGCGACCTGGGCTATTTCTGCGTCGGCCTGACCGTGGTGTACGCGCTTTCGGGCTTGGCGGTGAACCACATCGCGGATTGGGAGCCGAATTTTCGCCAGATCAACCGTGAGCGGCAGCTGCCTCTGCCCCTGCCCGGCAGCGACGAGCAGCTCGCCGAGGCGGCTGCTCGCAGCCTCGATTTGCAGGCCCCCATTCGCGAGACGTATCGGATGGACGAGCAGACCCTGCAGGTCGTGTTTGATCGGAGCACCCTGCGCATCGACACGCGCAGCGGTCGGGTCAGTGAAGACACCCAGGAGCCGCGCTTCTTTCTGCGGGTGGCGAACTGGCTGCACTTGAATCGCGGCAAGAAGGCCTGGACGTACATCGCAGACGCCTACGCCACAGGGTTGCTGGTATTGTCGCTGACAGGTTTATGGATGTTTCCGGGTCGCAAGGGGCTGTTGGGTCGCGCTGGGTTGATCGCCATGGCGGGGGCGCTGGTGCCGGCCCTCTACGTCACGCTATCGGGTGGACCCTGAGCGCACGCCTCGTCGGGCGCCGATTGTTGGCGCTGGGTCTACTAGCGGCTTTGCTGCTCGGGAGCGCGACTCCCGCGCGAGCGCAGACACCGCCGGAGCAGCCCCCTCCGAGGGTCAGCGTGATCACCTTCGGCCCGGGCGATGAGACATTCTCCAAGTTCGGTCACGACGCGATCCTGCTCAGCGATCCGCGCCAACCGCCTCAGCGCCGCGAGCTCGTCTTCAACTACGGCACCTTTCGCTTCGATTCGCCCTGGCTGATCCTCGACTTCCTGAAAGGCAAGCTCAGCTACTGGCTGAGCGTGAGTACGCTCCAACAGACGCTGGCCGTGTATCGGCGCGCCAACCGCAGCGTCTCGGTGCAGGAGCTTTCGATGACGCCGGAAGCGGCGCGTGCCCTGAGTGCGTTCCTGTACGATAACGTGAAGCCGGAGAACGCCTATTACCGCTACGACTACTATCGCGACAACTGCGCCACGCGCATCCGCGATGTGATCGATCGGTTCACCGGTGGACGCCTGGCAGCGGCCTCGCACGGCCCAGCCGCGCTCACCTATCGCCAACACACGCGCCGCTTGACGGTGGGCGCGCCGTTCTTGTTCTTCGGCCTCGATCTGGCGATGGGCCCGCTCATCGACCAACCCGTGACCGAGTGGGACGAGATGTTCTTGCCGTCGCGCGTTGCAGCCAAGCTGGAGCACGTGACCGATGCCAGTGGAGCCCCGCTGGTGCGCGAACATTACACGCTGTTCGATGCCGCGAGGCCAGCCGAAGCCATGGGGGTGCCAGGTTTTCGTTGGGGCTGGCTCGCTCTCGGCGCGGCGCTGGGCGCGGCATTTTATCTGCTGGGGAGGCTTCCCGGAGCTGGAGGGCGCGCTGTGCAAGCCCTCGGGATTTCCGCGCTGGGGCTGCTGGCAGGGTTGCTCGGCGCTGCGTTGCTGGTGCTTTGGTTCCTGACGGATCACGATGTCACCTATTGGAACCAGAATGTGCTGCTGTGTCCGATTTGGGCCCTGGCGCTGCCCGTCTTGGCGTTTGACCTTGCTCGGCAGAAACCGCGCCGGCCGCGCTTAATGATGAAGCTGGCGGGCCTTTGCGTAGCCGGCGCCCTGCTCTCGTTCTTGCTGTTGCTCTCGCCCCTGCGTCAGTCGACGGGACCCGCGGTGTCCCTTTTCCTGCCGATTTGGCTGGGCCTGGGCTTGGGCGTGTGGGAGCGGCTGGGTAGGCCTGCGCCGGGCTCCCTCGTGCGCGCCGAGCCACAGCGCTGACTGCGCCGGTCCGCTCGCGCAGCGGCGGTCCCACCACCTCGGAGATGCCCGGCGCAGCCGCGTGGACCGCGCTGCGGGAAATTCGGCGCTAAGCGGCGGCTCTGGAGCTGCCGTTACCGAGACGGACAGCCGTAAACAAAGTGGGTTGCGATTCGTATTTGGTCGAGACAACATCCGCGTGAGCTCGTTGCCGCTGGTCGGTGGCGCCGATGCTCGGGAGTTTCATTGGAATGATTCGCTGGTCGGCTTTGTCGGCAAGCGTCGTCACTAAATTTCGGGCGG
>Ga0207678_10005599_pt1 | contig 11232 bp, 5 predicted proteins | sample KBSC63metaG_FD_184319 | JGI IMG/M metagenome (GOLD analysis project Ga0207678, IMG submission 184319) | Corn rhizosphere microbial communities from Kellogg Biological Station, Michigan, USA - KBS C6-3 metaG (SPAdes) (version 2) | ecosystem: Host-associated > Plants > Roots > Rhizosphere > Soil ...
GTGGCCGCTGCCACAGTGAGCGTCAGATTACCGTGGCACGTCGCAGCGGTCCACTTGACCGAATAGTTAGGTGGCGCCACCAGAACGACCTTTGAGCAAGCGCCAAACTAAGAACGATAGGCCAGCCGCGATGAGAGGCCAGATAGTGATGCGCCGAAAGGAATGCCAAGCAATTTGCGAGAGCTGCTCGGGCGTGCAATCGCGAAAGTGCGAGTAGATTGACGTAGCCGACGAAGCTGTTGCCAGTACAGCGAAGGTTAGGAAAACGAACGTGAGAGCCTTGCATAGCACTATGGCCATTGGCTCTGCAGGTTTAGGCGGCGGCCTGCCGCTAGGTTGTTCGTTACGCCACGTCATATGAAAGAAGGCAAGGTGCGACACCTAACTACAAATAGACCCCACATCCGGGGCGTTGCACGGAATATTCAGTTTGCTTCGGCAGCGCGTCAAGCGAAATTCCGCGCGTTGGCAAGCAGTTCGCCGATCTTCGCCGCCTGCTTCTGTACTGAATGTGCCGCGCAATCATCTCGAAACGGGGGCGTAACGGATTGTCGGGTTGGAAACAGGGGCGTAATGGCCGCGCCTAACCGCCCGGCATGCTTTCGATCTTCGCCTCGAGCGCGGCGCTGCGTGGACTGATCGGGCTGAGTTGGCGCGCGGTGTTGAGCGCGCGCAGCGCTTCGCCGCGACGGCCTTCGCCGACGAGGCGGTCGGCCTGGTCGTAGTAGACCTCGGCGAGTCGCGCGCGCAGGCCGATCAGGGTCGGGTTGCCGGGATCGGTGTCGGCGATCGCATCGAGATAGCCACGGGCGTTGTTTGGTTTGCCGGCGCTGATCGCCTGATCGAACAGCGCGCGGGCGCGCGGCGCAATCTGTTTCAGGCCTTGCAGCGCGCGCGTGTTGTAGCCGTCGATGCCGAGCACGGCGCGGTATTTGTCATAGGCGCCGCCGGGATCCATCAGGTCACCCGCGGCGAGCGCGCGATCGGCCTCGGCGAGCAGATCCTCGATACGCCCGCGCTCGGCAAGGCTGGGCTCGCGCTGCGATTCCTGTTGCGCTTCGTCTTGTTCGCGCGCCTCACGCTGACGTGCGCGTTCGGTGCGCGCAATCTGCGCAGTTTGCTGGCGTGAAGGTTGCGTCGGAGGCTGTGGCTTTTGCGGCGCCGGCTTCGATGGCGGCGGCACCGTTGGCGGAGTCTGCTGCTGCGCTTGCGCTTGCGCGTCCGCCTCGCGGCGCTTGGCCAGCGCGCTGCGCAATTCGGGAATCGCGGCATGGTTCGGCGCGAGTTCGGCAAGCTGCGCGAGGCGCTGGCTAGCGAGTTCGGTGTCGCCCTGTGCGAGCGCTTCGCGCGCGAGCTGCGCCTGCGCGGCGGCAACCTTGTCGAGACCATGACGCGCCACCGCGTTGCCCGCGTCGGCGTCGAGAATCTGGCGATACAACGTCGCCGCGCCATCGGCGCCGAGCAGCCGCTTCGCGGCGAGAGCAGCGTCGGCGCGTGCGAGCACGTTCTCGACCTGGGTGCCCTGCGACTGGGCGGTATCGAGTGCGGTCTTCAGCTCCTCGACCTGCGCACCGCCGCCGAGCACCTCGTTCGCTGCGTCCAGATTTTCGCGCGCTGCGGCGAGATCGTGCTTCTGCAAGGCCACGCGCGCATCGGCAAGCAGGCGCTGGCCGACCTGGTTGAGGCCGTCGCGTGCACGCTCGTCGTCCGCATCCTGCTCACGCACGCTCTGGAACAATTCGCGCGCGCCGCCCGCGCCGAGCAGCTTGCCGTCGGCGAGTGCCTTCTGCGCGCGCGCGATCGTATCGTTGACCTGCGTGTTCGGCACGAGCGTGCGCAGGCGATCCTGCCAATGCCAGGCCACACCGCCGAGCAGTGCGAGCGCAAGCACGATCGCTGCGGGAACGATCCAGCCACGCCGGTCCGTGGAACGCCTGGCCGCGCGCCGCCGGGCATCGCGGCCCACGGCACGGTAACTGCCGGTTTCGCCGAGATCGTCAAGACGACCGAGCGCGGGGTCGGTACGGTGATGCAGCGCGGCCACGGGCGTGGTCGGCCGCGCCGAGCCGGGCGCAAACCGGTCGTCGGCGATGAACGTGGTCGGAGTGGCTTCGCCGAAATGTGGGTCGTCCGCACTCGCGGCGACGGCATCGGCGAGTTCCGGATGCTCGCCTGCGGCGATCGCGCGCTCGAGGCGCTCGATCGCTTCGGCGAGTTGACGGCCGCTCTGGTAGCGATCGTCCGCCTGCTTGGCGAGCATGCGCGTGAGGATCGGCTGCAGGGTCACCATATTCTCCGGCAGCACCGGCACCGGTTCGGTGATGTGCATGATGCCGACCGCGAGCGAATCCTCGGCGTGATACGGCACGCGCCCGACCAGCATCTCGTAGAGCACGACACCGAGGCTGTAGAGGTCGGCGCGACCGTCGACCGTCTTTCCCCGCGCCTGCTCGGGACTCATGTAGTGCGGCGTGCCGATCACCGCGCCGGTGCGCGTCATGCGCGCGGCCGAATCGAGGGCCCGTGCGATGCCGAAATCGGTCAGCGCGGAAGATCCGTCCTCGCGCAGCAGGATGTTGTCCGGCTTGACGTCGCGATGGACGAAACCCTTGGCGTGCGCGTAGTCGAGCGCGAGCGCGATCTCGCGGGTGACGCGCAGCGCGAACTTCAGCGGCCGCGCGGTGCCATCGCGCGGCAGCACTGCGCCACCGCCGAGGTATTCCATCGCGATGTAGTTGTAGTCGCCGCTGCGCGCGACATCGTGGATGCCGACGACGTGGCGATGGTGCATCTGCGCCGCGATGCGCGCCTCGCGCAGGAAACGCTCGGAGAAATCGGGATCGGCGAGCAACGCCGGCGACATCACCTTGAGCGCGACGTCACGCTGCACCGATTCCTGCGTGGCCAGATACACGGTGGCCATGCCACCGCGGCCGAGCTGGCGCAGGATTTTATAGCCGGGTAGTTCGATCAAATGTCCGTCCCGCCGCGCAAACAAGACCCGCGGCGTGGTTTGCTGGTGACATCCAAGCTTAGCATGCCATTGCCGCGCCGGCCGCTCAATGCAGACTCGACAAGTCCGCCATGGCCGAGCACACCACCACCTCGTCGAGGGTCCCGCAACGCGACGTGTCCTGGCCATAGCGCGTGATGAAGGCGCCAATATCCGCGCTGCTGCGGTAGAGATACAGCGTGCCCGGCTCGCGTACGCTCAACGCCGCGGCTTCCCGCTCGCGCTTGCAGTTCTTGGTGTAGCGCGCGGGGTAGTTGCTGTTGGTCGGCTTGTTCGCGCGCGCAGCGATCAGGTCGATCTGCATTTCCTGGTACTTGTCGACGCCGATCTCCTCGTCGTAGATGCCGCCGCACTCGAACGAGGGGAATTGGAAGATGCGCTCGTGCGTCGCGATCAGTCCTTGCCATGCCTGCTGATGGATCGCCGGTTGCGCGCCCGCGGCACTCGCCGCACGACGCACGGACTGCGTCGGCTGCGCGTCGACCCATTGCAGCACGGCGGCGGCAACGAGCACCGCCGCAGCCGTCGTGCGCCGATAACGCGAGGCGACGCAGGCGATCGCCATCGCGATCAGCGCGTACATGGCCGGCCAGGCGAAGCGTCCGCTGCCACGCAGCGCGCTGAACGCCGAGCGGACGAAGTCGGGCAATGGCACATGCAGCAGCTCGTGCGGGCCGAGGCCGACGCGATTGGATATGGCGAAGACCAGCGCGAGCGCGAGCGCGGAGACGAGCACGGCATGGCGTTTCAATACGGGCAGCGCGCCGCGCCAGAACGGCAGGCAGGCGAGCAGCGCGAGCAGTACGCCCGCGCCGAGATAGACGCCACCCTCCCACTGCCAGATGCCCTCGATGCTAGGCGTTGCCGTGCCGAGCCATTGGCCGAGCCGCGTATCGGCGAACGGCACGAACGGCGAGAGCAGATTGAACGAATACAGGCCATAGTCGTCGTGCGGATGCGTATCCGGGAAGACGAAGCCGCCGATCAGGACCACGGCAGCGGAGGCGAGCGCGATCGCGCTGATACGCAGGGCCACGCCGCGCAGAGCCAGTCTGCCCTCACGCCATTGGTCAAGGATCGTGACGAGCGCGAGCATCAGCGCCATCGCGGCGAGATACGGCTGGACGAGAATCGCAACCACCGGCAGTGCGCAGATCCAGGCCCAGCCGCCGCGGCTCAAGCCTTCACGCTTGGCACGCACATAGCCTTCGAGTTCGGCGAGAATGAAGAAATGCCCCATCAGGGTCATATGGCCGAAGCGCGCGAACAGGAACGGCACGTAGCAGAACAACACGATGCCGGCGAAATGCGGCAGCCAGTCGCGCACGCCGAGCGCACGCAGCAGGCGCGAGGCGAAGATCGCCTGCAGGAAGAAGCACAGTGCGACCCAGAAACCGGTATAGGTCGGCAGCCAGCCGGTCAGCTTGTAGACGATCTTGGCCGGTAGAGCGAGCAGCGGCAGCGAATCGGAAAGATAGACGTTGCTGCCTTCCGGATCGTGGTAATTGCCGATCGCGAACAGCGGCAAGCGCCACTGATCGTGCGCGTAATACATCCAGCCGATCTCACAACGCGCCGCGTCGCCCTGCGGAAACTGCCAGAACGCGCCGCTGCCGCTGACGAAACCCGGACTGAGCGACAGCCAGACGAACCCGATCGCCGCGAGCACGACCGCCAGGCGCAGGCGCCACGAGACGCCCGCCGCGGACGCATCCGGATTCGAGACCACACGAGCCCCCTGACTACGGTCAAGTCGAGACGCCATCATACCTTGCGCCGCTGACCCGGTCGCGCGCCTCCATATCGCGCCATGTCGCTGCATCGATGTAACCATTCGCTGTGAAAATATCGCGCACGGCTGCGCCCTGATCGTGGCCGTGCTCGAACAGCAGCCAGCCGCCGCGCGCGAGATGGCGGCGCGCATCGCGCGTGATCGTGCGGATCGCGTCGAGGCCGTCGCTGCCCGAAGACAACGCGAGCGCCGGTTCGAAACGCAGGTCGCCTTGCCCGAGGTGCGCATCGCCGCGCGCGATGTAGGGCGGATTGCTCGCGATCAGATCGAACTCGCGTTCGCCGAGCGCCGCGCACCACTCGCCCAGCGCAAATTCGACGTTGGCCAGCGCCAGCCTCTGCGCATTGCCTCGCGCGACGGCAAGTGCAGCGTCGCTCGCGTCGGTCGCAAGCACGCGCGCGCGCGGCCGTTCGTGTGCAAGCGCGAGCGCAATTGCCCCCGAGCCGGTACCGAGATCGGCAATGCGCGCCTCGGTGTCGCGTGGAATCCTTTCGAGGGCCAGTTCGACTAGCAACTCGGTTTCCGCGCGCGGGATCAGCACGTCGGGCGTGACGACGAGGTCGAGCGAAAAGAACTCGCGGCGGCCGGTGATATAGGCAATCGGCTCGCCCTCGGCGCGGCGCGAGACGTAGCAGCGGAACTGTCCCGCCAGCACCTCGTCCACTTCGTCGCCGGCGTGCGCGAACAGCCACGCGCGGTCGACGCGCAGCGCATGCTGCAGCAGCAGTTCCGCTTCGCGCCGCGCCTCGCTGACCGTGCGGTCCGCGGCCAGCGCAGGTCCCGCTTGCGCGAGCAGGTCGCGCACCTTCGTCGCAGTCACGTCTTCTCCGCATCGGTTTGCGCGGTGCCCGCTGGTGGCGCACGCTGGGCTTCGGGTCGCGGCTGCCAATAGCCGCCGCGCGTCCACGCCATCCATGCCTCGCGTAGCCAGCCGATCAGCGCGTTCGCGAGCCACAGTGCCCAAGCGAGCATCAGCACCTTGTAGAGCCACATCGGCAGCGAGAACGCGCTCGCCTGCGGCAACGCGTCGGCGGCGCGATCGGCAAACCAGTTGAGCGAGGTCGCGCTCGAACTGTTGCCGACGACATGCATGTCAGGCGCGCCAAGCAGGCCGAGCTTGATCGTCGACACGAGCGCGACGAGCGCGACCACGGTCAGCACAGCGAGCCCGATCTGGACGAGATCGAAGCGCCACCACGGCTCCTTGGTTTCGCAACGTCCGCGCCAGTCGAACGCGAACAGCCACGCCGCGAACACGATCGGGGCCAGCCACGACGACGTCGAAAAGCCGAGGCCGAGCAAGAGCCAGTCGCGGAACTTGAGTTTGGTGCGGCGCGTGCGCGCGAGCGCCCAGGCGACCGCGACCATGACTGCGAGTTCACCCCAGTAAAGCACCGCCGGACCGACCGCAGGACCCGAGGTCGCGAGCAGCCAGCGATCCGCGGGCACGCGCGCGATCAATTCAATGTTCGCTGCAGGCAAACCGAGACCGACCTGCGGCGTGCGCACGACAAAGCCGAGCGCGGCGTCATCGCGAAAACTGACCTGATAACGCTGCATGCCGGGCTTGACCGGCAGCGTGAGCTTGCCGTCCTGCGCACGCAGGTTGAGCGATTCGTTGTCGCGCTGCACGGCGGTGACTTCGGCGCCCTTCGGCAGCGTGATCGCCTGTTCGCCGCCCTGGCTCGCGCGCAGGGTGAAGCCGAGCACGTGGCTCGCGCTGCGCTGGCCTATGTCGGTGACGAGGCTGACCGCATCGATCGCGCGCGTCGCGCCGGCCGCCGCCGCGGGCCGCGTGATCTTCACCGTCAGCGTCTCGCCGGGCAGCGGATGGAATTCGAAGTTGCGGTAGTCGTCGGCCTCCTCGCCGGCAGCGAGGCCGACGACGGGTACGCCGGAGAACTCCGCGTGCCAGGTCGGACTGACGAGCACGCGCCAGACCTCGGCGCGATCGGCGAGCGCCGGCGCGACCAGCGTCAGCGTGTCGGCTTTGTCCAGCGCGCCGTTCCACGACGTTTCCGCCGCACCGTCGGCGATCGCCACGGTCGCAGTGGAATTCTGCACTTTTATACCCGGCGTCGAGACATGCTCGCCGCCGAGCACGGGCAACGTGACCGCCACCCCACCCATCGCGGGAGATATGCGCTGGACCTGGGTCTGCACGCTCCAGTCGAGGCCGAGCATGAGCGAGCGCACGACGCGCACGTAGGGCGGAAACTGCTGCGCGCCGAGCTCGGGCTTCGCGCCGGCACCGGCATCGTCGCGCGTGCGCGAGAGGCTCAGCGAGCCGCCGAGCAGGCGTTCGTCCTCGATGCCGCTCGCGCTCCAGCCGGAGCCCGAGAACAGGACGCGCGCCGGCACGAGGACGAAATTCAGCGCGAGCCGGTCGGCATGTACGGCATAGCTCGCCTCGACGCGATGCACGCCGCGATCGAGCGCGATCCAGGCGCTGCCGTCTGCCAACCGTGCGACCGGCACGTCGGCCACCGTGTCCACTTTTATACTTTTCAGTGTCGCATTCGCATCGATGCGCGGCAACGGCAGGGCGAGTCGCTCGCCCGCATGCGCCTCGAGCACGACGTTGAGCGCATCGCCGCTGGCGATGACCTGCATTTGCGCGATGCCGGCACAAGCCGGCGCGCACTTGGGCGCCTCGGTCAGGCGCTCGCGCAGCTGCTCCAGCAGTTCGTCGGACGGAATGCCTTGCGCCTGCGCATGCGGCACGAACGCGAGGCTCGTCGCCAGCAGCACGCCGGCGAGGCCCGCGGCACCCATGCGTGCGGGCAGAAGTGCCGCCGGGCGACCGCGCCAGCTGCTCCAGGCGAGCCAGGCCAGCAGCAGCGCGAGCACGATGCGCAGCGGCCGCACCAGCCACGGCGGCGCGACGACAAGACGCACGCTCTGCGCCGGCGTGACCGGCCCGCTCCAGCTTAGATGCGCCGTGCTGCCGACCTGCCAGCTCGGTTCGCCTGCACCGGTCTGCATCACCGTGGACTGGCTGTAGTGGTCGATCAGATCCGATTTCCGGACGACGTTGCCGGTGACGGTGACCGATTCCAGTTCCTTCTTGTCCGCATCCGGCTCGGCGACCTTGGCGGCGCCTGCGACCGTCGGCATCGGCACAGTGCGATGGAGTTTGGGCTTCGCCAGCATCGGCGGCGGTGGCGGCGCTGGCGCGGCTGGCGGCGGCGGTATTGCCATGGCTTGTGCGGGAGCCGCCTCCACCTCGTCGCGAACCGGAGCCCCGTTGTCGAGATACGGGCCATCCTTGCGCGCGGCGTAGTACGTCCACGCGCCCTGCCCTGCCTCCAGTTGCGGGTACAGCGCATAGCGCACCTGGTCCGCCGCGAACGGCAACGCGACAAGGACGAAGGCTAGCATCGCCGCTCGGCGCAGCCATAGCGCAGCGACCTGGAGCTTGCCCGCAGGCAACGCACGCATGATCAGCGCGAGCGCGAGCAGCGCGACCAGCGTCCACAGCGGCGAGCCGGATTCCTCGTAGCCGAGCGCGAGATAGCCCACCGCGGCCAGCGCGCCGGGCACGCCGAGCAGGCGCCACGCGAGCAGCGCAACGATCGCGGCGACGAACACATCGAGCAGGCTCCAGCGCGACATCCAACTGCCCTGCACGCGGTCGGCGCCGGGTGCGCCGAGCAGCTTGTAGGCATAAGGAAAATGCAGCGTCGTGTCGATGCGGTCGAAACCTTGTTGCCAGCCGGTCGCCGGCAGATCGGACACGGCGTCGATGCGCACCGAGCCGGCGAGATGCACGTTCGGCGTGCGCCATTCGACGCCGGAAAGCGTGTCGTTCGCGCCGCGCGTGACCAGCAGCGCCTCGCCCGTGTTCGTCCCCGTGCGCGCCATCGTGCTCGCCTCGGCACGCTCGAGCTTGAACGGCGCGGCGACGTCGAGACGCCAGCCCTGCACCATCGAGCCATCGATCGCATCACGCGCGTACCAGCCGGAGCCGGCGAAATCGAGCCAGGCCTCGCGGCGCAGGCTCAAGCGATTGGCCTCGCCGGGCGATAGGCCACGCGATCGCTGCTCGATCGTGATTTTGTCACCGTCGGCCAGCGCGAACGCCGGCAACGCCTGCCACTCCGCCGGCACCTGCGCCTGCTGCGGATCGACCGAAACCTGGGCCGCGGCGTTGGTCACGCGCAAGCGCGGCGCCGCGGCATAGCTCCACACTTCCTGCTTCGGCCACGGCGCCGCGGGCAGATGCGCGGCGACCTCGGCGAGCGGCGCGAGCGAGCGCGCACTCAGGCTCAGCACCGCCTCGCCCGGTTGCACCTGCACGTGCAGGCGGCCGTCGTTGTCGAGCCGCGCAGGCCAATTGCCGCTGAGCGCGGTTGCGACGAATCCGGGCGGCAACACGGGACCGAATGTTTCTTCGCGCGCCTGCCCGGCGACGATGAAATGGATCTGCGTCGTCAACAGTGCGGGCACGCCGTCGGCGAGCTCGCGGAATACGCGCAGGTCGACGCTGTCCGCCTCGGGCGCCGCGGCGGCGCTGCGCCCGAGCGTCACCGCGTCGCCGTCGCGCTGCACCGGCGCAACCGCCTTGCCGTCGACGCTCAACGCGATCAGGCCAATGCCGCTCGGCACCGGTAGCGACTGCGGTCGTTCGTGCCACGGAATCGTGCCGGCGATGTCGTAGCCGCCTGCGGTCAGCCACAGCGCGGGCGTTCCCGCACGATCGAGCACGGGCTGCGCCTGGCCGTTGACCTTGACCTGCTGCGGCCAGTGCTGCGCGTCACCCGGCAACGTCACCCACGACGGCGCATCGACGCGCCAATGCAGCGCGAACGTGGCGCCGCTCGCGGCGGCGTCGAGACTGAGACGACCGGGCCACGCGCAGATGCGTCCGTTCGCATCGTCCGACATCTGCGTCGACAGGAATGGGCAGGCGCGGAAATCGAGATCCTTGAGCACCCAACTGCGCCAGTCGCGCAGGATCGTGGGCAGGGCCGCATCGTCCGCCGGCGGCGTTGCCGCGCCGGCAAGGTTGCAGAGCATCAACAGCGCGAGGAAACGTAGCGTGATTCGCAGCATGGGTGACTCCGTGGGCGGTCGATGCGGCATGCAACGTACGAGAGGCCAGCGCGGGGTTGGTTCCGCTTCGCGCGATGATATTGTTACCGCGTCGGCGCGGATAGCGCCGGACTCACGCTTTTCAATGCGAGCCGGTGCGCAGCCGTTTCGAGACGCCGCGCATGTTCGGCCTTGCTGGCGGCCGCCGCGGCGCCACTCCCTGCAACCAGCGCCGTCGCGCGCGCGAAAGGCAACCGCGACCCGGGAAGATCGATGCGGCCGAACACGCCCCAGGCCGGTACGCGCAGCTTGCGCGCGAGCAGCGCCAGGCGATACGGCGCCTTTCCGGACAACGAGGTGAGGTCGAATGCACCTTCGCCGGTGACGACCAGATCGTGGGCGCGCAACAGCGCGTCGAGGCGCGTTTCGCGGCGCAGGATCTCGAAACCCGATACGAGCCGCGCGCCGAAGAACGTCATCAGGCCGAAGCCGCAACCGCCTGCGGCGCCCGCACCGGGGACATCGGCGAGATCCTTGCCCAGATCGCGCCCGACAATGCGCGCGAGCCGGCGCAGGCCGCGGTCGAGCTCGCGCACCACCTGTGCGTCGGCGCCCTTCTGCGGCGCGAACCGATATGCCGCGCCGCTGCGGCCGAACAACGGATTGTCGACGTCGCACGCGGCGACGATACGCGCACGCGGCCGCGGCTTCGGCGCCACGATACGGTGCAGATGCAACAGGCCCGCGCCGCTGGGCGCGATCTCGTCGCCGCGACGATCGAGAAACTTCCAGCCGAGCGCGATGGCCAGGCCGACGCCGCCATCGTTGCTCGCGCTGCCGCCGAGGCCGATGACGATCTTGGTCGCTCCCGCGTCGATCGCCTTGCGCAGCACGAGGCCACTGCCGTACGTCGAAGTGCGCAGCGGATCGCGCAGTTCCGGCGGCAACTGCGCCAGCCCGCTCGCAGCGGCGAGATCGAACACCGCGCTGCGACCATCCCCGAGCAAGCCCCATGTTGCGCGGCACGGACGCCCCGCCGCATCGACGCTCGCGCAGCGGCGCAGCGTTCCGCCCGTCGCGTGCGCCAGGGCAGCGGCAAAACCCTCGCCGCCGTCGGCGAGCACATGCGTCGTGAATCGTGCCTGCGGCCAGGCGCGGCGCAGGCCGCGCACGATCGCGCGCGCGGCCTGGTCAGAAGTCAGCGTGCCCTTGAACTTGTCGGGCATCACCAACACGCGTTGCGGAGATTGCTTCATCGCGCGCGCTGCTTGCGGCGCTAGCGCGCGGCGACGGAATCGCGCGCGAGCTCGAGTGCGCCGATCACGCCGGCGCGTCCACCAAGTTGCGCGGGCACGACGAGATCGTCGAGTTCGATGCCGTACGCGGCGAAATC
>Ga0207678_10005606_pt1 | contig 11228 bp, 9 predicted proteins | sample KBSC63metaG_FD_184319 | JGI IMG/M metagenome (GOLD analysis project Ga0207678, IMG submission 184319) | Corn rhizosphere microbial communities from Kellogg Biological Station, Michigan, USA - KBS C6-3 metaG (SPAdes) (version 2) | ecosystem: Host-associated > Plants > Roots > Rhizosphere > Soil ...
TGTCGGAATGACACTCGAATGATTCACAATTAAATTGCCGGATTCAGAAGCACTTTACGATGGAAAAGGGCGTTTTTAGAGGCTGGCAGCGCGTACGGGAGTCGAACCCGTGTACCAGCCTTGAGAGGGCTGTGTCCTAACCACTAGACGAACGCGCCGTAAACGGGAATTGGTTAGATAATGTAACGACCGCTCGCTGGCAAGATGTCAGGAAGAAGTTGTCTTGGATCGGGAACTAAAACCGAACGTTCGCGCTATTCGCCTCCATCACCGCCGTCGTCGTCCCCTCCATCATCATTCCCGCCATCATCATCTCCAGTATCCTCGTCGCCTGCCGCGTCGTCGTCATTATCGTCGTTCGTGCTTTCGGCGTCGTCGTTGGAAGTGCCTTCCACGCTCTCATCGCCATCGGAAGTCGCTTCTTCTGCGGTGTTCTGAACCTTAATCAACGATTTCACGTCTGCTTGTTGTCCAGCCGGCGCTGTAGGGGGGCTCTTCCTTTCCGGAGCGAAGATGTGTGCCGGTCTCGTAGCGCGCACCACGGTAAAAATGCTGACTACCAGGCAGAGCAGGAGAGGAAGAAACCTTTTCACGGCCGAGAGCAACGTCACAGGAGGTTCAGAGACTGTCAATGAGTGAATAGATTATTGCATGACACGACCTCGCTTTACGAGGCGCAGCCAACGCGCGATGCTCGCGCCAGTGTGAAAACAACGAGTGAATCACTGCGAAAACGGTGGCGACCGAAAGCCGGGTGGGGGGTGCCAATCGCATGGCTGACGCTTTGCATTGTTTGGAGCTCCACATGGCTTGCCATCAAAATCGGATTGCGGGATCTCCCGCCGATTTCGTTCGTGGCGATTCGTTTTCTCATCGCGATCTTCGTGCTCGTAGCAGTGTCGATAGGCCGAACGCATTTACTCCCGGTGGGACGCAAAGATTATGTGGTCCTCGCGATGACGGGAATTCTCATGTTTGCTGTGAACTACACGCTGCTGTTTTGGGCGGAGTTGCACGTTTCATCAGGTCTTGCCGCGGTCTTGCAGGCAACAATTCCAATATTCGGCATAATGTTCGCTCACTGGATACTGCCCGACGAACCGTTGCGTTTGCCAAGGCTCGCCGGCGCAATCATCGCACTCGGGGGGGTAACGGTAATCTGCGCGAGACTGTTCGGGGTCAATGGTCCGCTTGCGTTCTGGGCCGGCGTGGGAGTTGTTTTTGGAGCAGCGAGCGCGGCCTTCGCAAACGTGGTTGTTAAGGCGCAATCGATGCAGCTCGCACCCGCGATGCTGGCTGCGTGGCAAATGATTTTCGGAACTGCGCCGTTGTTACTGCTTGGGTTCGCTGTCGACGGAAATCCGGCGCGGTTTCACTGGACTGTCTCGTCAGTGTTTTGCCTGCTTTATCTGGCGGTGATCGGCTCGGCGCTGACGTTTCTGCTTCTTTACTGGTTGCTGCCACGCCTGACGGTCGCGCAACTGCAAAGCATCTCGCTCATCACTCCACCCGGAGCAGTCATGCTAGGGTGGTTGTTAGGCGGCGAGACATTTCCACCCTCGTCCTTACTAGGCGCTGGCCTGGTCCTTGTGGGAGTGTGGATGATCTTTCGAAGAGTGTCTGGGCCGGAAACGGTCATTCAAGAAGGGTAATTGCTCAGTGACTTCCTTTTCGAACTATGGCTTTAAGGAGGTGTTCTTAAATGGTTGCCGCGTTTAGAACCATCACATTCGTGATCCAACCAGCCACAGTCCCGTTTTTAGTTCCGTCTTGTGTAACCAGGATATCGAGACATTGCGGATTTGTGTCCATGAGATCCTTGGCATCAGCGAGCGTTTTATCCGAAGCGAGAGGCAGGAAACTATTAACGATGTAGTCTTTTATTTTAGGGTCCTCTAGTAAGTCTTTGAGTGACAACGTTGATTCGTCCACGTCTGGCGGACGCTTCTTGGGTGCCACAAATGCGTCAATGGTGCTTCGGTGAAGCACGTATTTGCCCCTGCCTTCGGCATCCAGGACAGGAAGGCGTTGGCGGGGGCGCGACTTGTCCTTTTCAAAGCCATCATCGATGAGTTCTCTTATCGTGATATCCGCTTCGGTCTTATCTGGCGGAACCTTAAAAGACGTCACCTCATTGATCTTCATCATCGCTTTGCCTGCAGCCTCAGCCTGGAGCTTCTCACGCGGTGAGAGTTGACGCACCAGATTGGCAGCGCTTTTCGAAGCCGCCTCGAAGTTCACCTGTCCGAAATAAAAGGCGAGCACCGTTCCCACCCAGGCCCCGATGACCGGCAGAAGAACTCCGAGAACGTATTTGGCCATATCGAAAAATTGATCCCGTTGCTCTTTCCCGGGGTCACGAATCGCGTTTACACCCGCAACCACAATGATGAGGGTGGCTATAGCGAGAATCGCTACCAACGCCCAAGTCGTAACAGTTCTAGCCAACGTAATCCTGAAGGGGTTATCCCCGTCCGATTTATCATTGGTCGCCATAACGTCTTGTGCTGCACCGTTCTGTTTCTCCTGATTTCAGTCTGTTTTCCTCCGGATGATCAAGCAAAATTTGTGTTACGGAACAGTTCCTGTTGCTTCAAAATCGGCGGATCGAACACGTCGGTTAAAGCGATATGATGGATCCGGCACAAGTGAAACGGGTCAAGGTAACATGCGTGGCACAGGGAAATGCCTCCGCTGAAGCCAGCAGTTTACGGTGACTATCTGTTCACACGTTGGCCGCCACCCAGGCAGCGATTGTAGCTTGTGAATGCACCGGGCCGAAGAGCTTGTCCGGGCAACTGGTCCCGCCGGGCCGACAGTAACCCGGTGTGAAATCGTGACCAAAGATGTTCGTACGCGGGATCTGATGTTCCTGAAGTAACCAGCGAATTAATGCCGCGGAAGCGGCCGCCTGCGGCGGAGCAAGAGAGTCGGTTTCGCTGCCCACGTGTTCGATACCGATCGAACCATGGTTGGCGCCCATACAATGATTGGCGCAATCAGCGTCGTTGACCATCTGGTAGATGTCGCCGTTGCGATCAATAACGTAGTGCGCAGAAACTTTCCGCGAATCGTTTTGTTGAAACTCCGCCAGTGCGCTGGCCAGCGATCCCTCAGTGCAATGTAAAACAATCTTGTCTATCTTTGTTCCCACCTGGCGGCAGGAACAATTCGGGCTGCGGACAAATTGTTTGACGACCGGTTTTGCGAGCGCCGCAGGTCGACTGACCGGAGCGGCCTGCTTTGCCTCCTTTGATCCCTTCACTGCTTTCCCAGGTTTCACCGGTATCGCTCGCAGTGCCGAGATTGTTATTCGAACGACGTCATCCGTCTCTAAGCCGAGCGCTGCTGCCAAGCCGGGAGACAAATCCGCCACGCGCCCGGTCGCAATATTCGGGCCCCAGTCAACTGGCCGCGCATCGGCTGCCCGGCCATTTAAAGGATTCTCCACGCGTGCAAGCGCACGCTTCAAAAATTCTTTTGGCGTGTCGTTGTAATTCCAACGGCAGGCAAAATAGTATTTATCCGGATTAAGCCTTCGCCCAAGTCCGGTGATACCCGGGGGCGGCGTCGGCAGGAATAAGTAAGAGTATTTCGGGTTTTGCAGATCGGTCGGCGCAAACAGAGCGAGCCCTTCATCTGTCGACATGCCGGTGTCTTTGGGCCCGCCAAATGTGGACATCTTTCCTTCCACGCGGAAGAGAATCTCCTCGACCGGTGGAATCTTCGTGGCTGGCTTTTTCGACTGCGGACGCTTCGCTGCTGGCTTTTTGTGTTGCGGGCGCCTGGCTGCTGGTTTTTTCCGCTGCGGACGCTTGGCGGCTGGTTTTTTCTTCTTTGAAGGTTTGCGCTTTTGCGCCATGGGGAGATCTCGATTTCGATTTTCTCTTTCGGCATGTCGAACACGACGATGCCAATCGTCGGTCTTTTAGAGGATTTCTAAACCTAAGACAAGCACTCTTTCGAGTTAAGTGGGAGCTGTCCTCACCGCGAAATCCATTTTCGTCCGTCTTAGAAGAAGTTTACAATGCGAGCCGCAACGCCGATGTGGCGGAATGGTAGACGCAACGGACTTAAAATCCGTTGGGCCTAAAAGGCCCGTGCCGGTTCGAGTCCGGCCATCGGCAGTTCGCTCTCAGAAATGAAACGTTGATGAAGCTCGACGGAGCGTGGAATGACGAAGCATGTCCAAGACTCGTTAGCTGATCGAATGCGGAAGCTTCACATCAGCGAAGCCGATTTGGAGGAAAGCTTTGCGCGGTCGAGTGGGCCCGGAGGTCAGAATGTAAACAAAGTTTCAACCGCGGTGACGCTGAGGCATCTTCCGAGTGGCATCAGTGTCACCGTCCAGGATTCGCGTTCGCAAGCGGTGAACCGAAAGCTCGCGCGGGAGCGATTGCTCGATGAAATCGAGAGTGTTCGAGAAAGGCAGCGCATGGAGGAAATCGGGAAGCGTGAAAAAGAGCGGCGCAGAAAATCACCGAGGCCACCTGCACTAAAAAGGAAAATTCTCGAATCGAAACGCAGGCGGGGGGAATTGAAAAAGCAGCGAACAAAAATCAAATTCGATTAACATCGCCGAAGAAATTCCTGGAAGCCTTTTAATCGTGCTTCCATCGACTTGCACTTCGCATAACCCGAAAAGAAAAGGCAAGATTCGTGCCGTATGGCGAAGGCTGTGAATCGGCGCGCTTGGCTATTCTCGGAAGAAAGAAAGAATTTGTTGCCCTAATACATCTGCGGATGTGACTTGTGACGAATTGGGTTTGTAAACAAACCAGTTACCTTATGAAAAAAGCAATGTTATTGAGCGGTGCCTTTGCAGTCGTATGTCTGACCTTGATCTCGTGCGGGGGTACGCCGGAAACGACCACGACCACGACACGTCAAACCACCGTCACGGCAGCGCCGCCACCGCCGACACAGACGACTACAACGACCCATATGAGCGGCGGCTATTAGTAGCCGAAGTTCGTAGCGGTTGCGCCCGTTGTAGCCATATCCTTTAGGCGTTTCGCATCAAAAGAGTCACCGGATTCGAGCCGGCGACAGCCGCGTGGTTAGAGTGATGATGTCTCAGGATTTCTGAGCGGGCGCTTCCGTTTGCGCTTCCTCTTCTTCCACCTGACTCACTACGGGCGCAATTGCCTGAAGTTTCTCCTCACCGCGCAAATCCATCAGTTTCACGCCCATTGTATTGCGGCCAGTCTCGCGAATTTCTTTCACTCGAGTGCGTACCATCTGGCCTTTGTTGGTGATGAGCATCATCTCGTCAGTCTCACGGACGGTGAGCGCGCCAACGACTTCTCCGGTTTTCTCGCCGGTTTTCATGGTGATGATTCCTTTGCCGCCGCGTGATTGCCGCCGGTAATCATCGAACGTCGTCCGTTTACCGATTCCGTTCTCACCGGCCACAAGGAGCATCGCGTCCGGGTCGACAATCGCACTACCAACAACGTGATCGCTTTTCGCCGGGCGAATTCCCCAAACGCCGACGGTGTTGCGGCCCTGATCGCGTAATTGTTCTTCATGAAAACGCAAACTCATTCCTTTTCTGGTGATGAGCACGATCTCGTTGTTGCCGTTCGTTAGTTTCGCATCGATCAAGCGGTCGCCGTCTTCGATTTGAATGGCGATGATCCCGCCACGTCGCACGTTCGCGTAATCCGACAAATTCGACTTCTTAACGATGCCCGATTGCGTCGCGAACACGATGTGCAAATTCTCGTCCCATGTTTGATCGACGGCGTTCGGTCCCGTACCTGATTTTTTGGATTGCACGCGAATCGTCGCGGCAATCTTTTCATCGGGCTTCAGCTCAAGGATGTTGGCGATTGAACGGCCCTTTGCCGCGCGTCCCATCTCGGGAATTTCGTAAACTTTTTCCACGTAAGCGCGTCCTGTGGCGGTGAAGAACATCAGGTAATCATGCGTGGTAGCTGTGAAAAGGTGCTGGACGAAATCGCCTTCCTCGTCCTCGGTGGCGCCATCGCGCGTTTGCATCCCAATCACGCCTTTGCCTCCGCGTCGCTGCGCGCGAAATGCGCTCACGGCCGTGCGCTTGATAAAGCCGGCGTGCGTGATGCTGATGATGCAACCCTCATTGACGATGAGGTCTTCGATATTGATCTCGGCTTGGTCGGGAGCAATTTCCGTGAGGCGAGGGGAGCCGTACTTGTCTCGGATTTCGCGCAGTTCTTTTTTGATGATGGTGAAGACGCGCTGCTCTTTGGCGAGAATGTCGCGCAGGTCGTTGATGGTCTCGACGAGGTCCTTGTATTCGTTGACGATTTTCTCGCGCTCGAGTCCGGTCAGCTGATACAGACGCAGGTTCAGGATTTCGTCTGCCTGTTGTTCGCTAAATGCATAGCGGCCATCAGTGAGTCGCGCAGGATTGCGAATAAGGATGCCCAGTTGTTCGACCTGGCGTTTCGTGAATTCGAATGCGAGCAGTTTCACTCGCGCTTCATCGCGATTAGCTGATCCACGAATAATGCGCAGGAATTCATCGAGATTGGCGAGCGCAATAAGATACCCTTCGAGCGTTTCCGCGCGCTCTTCGGCCTTGCGCAGTTCGTATCGTGTACGACGCAGGATGACTTCGCGCCGATGGTCGATATAAACTGCGTTAGCGTTCTTGAGCGGCAGCAGCTTCGGCCGGCCGTGATCGATCGCCAGCATCGACGCGGCAAACGAACTCTCCAGCGCGGTGTGCTTGTAGAGATTGGCAATGATGACCTTCGGGTTGGCGTCGCGTTTGAGTTCGATGACGACGCGCGTGTTCTCATCGGATTGATCGCCGACGTAGCTGATGTCGGTCAGAACTTTTTCGTTCACTAACTGCGCGATCCGCTCGACCAACGTGGCGCGGTTCACGCCATAAGGAATTTGAGTGATGACGATTTGTTCACGGCCGCCCTTAAGTTCTTCTACGCCCGCTTTGCCGCGCACCTTCATGCTGGCCCGGCCGGTTTCGAGGTACTGGCGGATGCCACCCACGCCGCAGATCATGCAGCCAGTGGGAAAGTCAGGCCCCTTCACATGCTTCATCAGCTCGTCAAGCGTGATGTCGGGATTGTCGATTTGCGCGCAGATGCCGTCGATTACTTCGACCAGATTGTGCGGCGGAATATTGGTGGCCATTCCGACGGCGATGCCGGTTCCGCCGTTCACGAGCAAGTTAGGAAATGCAGCTGGGAAAACCGTCGGCTCTGTGCGCGTTTCGTCGTAATTGGCAACGAAATCGACGGTATCCTTCTCCATGTCGGTCATCAGCGCCGCTCCGAGATGGGTCATGCGCGCTTCGGTGTAACGCATCGCCGCTGGCGGATCGCCTTCGACGGATCCGAAATTCCCCTGGCCGTCGACCAGCCGCTCCCGCATTGCCCACGGTTGCGCCATGTGGACAAGGGTGGGGTATATCACCGCTTCACCGTGCGGGTGATAGTTACCGCTGGTGTCGCCGCAGATCTTTGCGCATTTACGGTGCTGCCGCCCCGGGAAAAGCGATAAGTCGTGCATCGCGTAGAGAATCCTCCGCTGCGATGGCTTCAGTCCGTCGCGCGCATCCGGCAACGCGCGAGAAATGATTACCGACATCGAGTAATCGAGGAATGATCGCGATACTTCCTCCGCTACATTTATGGGCTCTATTTTTTCGTTTGGATTCAACATGACGTGCTTTAGCCAGGGGCTGGCGAATATGCGGAAGGGCGCTCGGCTATGAAACGCTCTTCCCACATGCGCGAAATCTCATCCGCCTGTCTGGTTGTTGCAGGTGGGCCGACGCGCGCTCCAGCCGGAAGTTTGATTTTAAGAAAGTTCAGCGCGGCGCGAATCGTTCTTTCATAATCCTGGCAAAGCTTTTCATACTCCACTTCGAACGGTTCGATCCCGCCCCTTCGGAAAAAATCGTCCCAGAGTTTGTCCTGGCGTTCGGCTTCGTGCAGTGATTGCTCTATCAGGTCCGGATCGAATTCCGGCTCTCGCAAAATGCTTTTGCCCTCCTGCACTTTCCAAAGTCCTGTCTGAAGTGCGCGAGCAGTGGACAGTGCCTGGCGCAATTTGTGACGTCTCACGATGCGCAGAAAACGAAGACGAGGGAAAGCGCTGCGCAACAACTCCAGATTGCTCGTCGTAGAATTTCCAAAATCGTGTGCTTCTCGCAGCCGGGCAAGAAACCCGTCCAGGTACCAGCTCATCAGTTTAAAACCGAACACCTCGTTGCGTGTTACCTTTGCATTCACGATGGCGCGCACATACGCGGCGTAGTCAGCATCCGGATCGATTCCGAGTTCGGCTGCATAACGGGGTTCAGCTTTTGGCAAAAAAAATTGTTTAGGCACGCCTGCTCGGCGGGTGTCACGCAATCCGTCCGTGAGCAGATTGCTCCCCGAACGGGGAATCGTGCAAACCACGTAACAGCGCCGCGGATAACGCAGCTTATGAAACAAACCACCCATTCGCTCTATACGTCGAGATTCCGCACGTTTAGCGCGTTATCTTCGATGAATTGCCGGCGAGGCTCGACGACGTCGCCCATCAGAATCGTGAACATCTTGTCGGCGTCGACAGCATTATCATCGTTCAGATCAACCTTCAGCAGTTTGCGTTTCTCGGGATTCATTGTGGTCTCGAACAACTCCTTGGCATTCATCTCACCGAGACCCTTGAAACGTTTGATTTGCACTCCGCGACGGCCAATCTCCAAAATCTTTTGCAGGATTTCGGGGATGGAAAACAGCGGATGCGAAATCGATTTCTCACCTTCGCCCTCGATCAACTCAAAAATGGGGCGATCGCTGGCGGCGTAATGATCAACTTTCAAACCTTTTCGGGCCAGTTCGGCAATGATTTTTTCTATCACAGCAGACTCGTGTAACTCTACCAACCTGCCGCGTCTGCGGGTCCCATCTGTGCGCGCCGGCGCCTCGCTTAACGGGAGCAACTCCTGCCCGATCTCGGTGTCGAACAAGTTGAGATCGAGATTTTCCTGATGGAATTTGCGGACCTCTTTCTCGTCGTGAAAATAATGTGCGCTTTCCTCATTCCCATCGCGCACCTTCACTAGATAATTGGGGAGTTTACCGGACTTGGAACTGCGTTGACCAAGGTACGTCTCGAAATCGCCGCCATGACGACGCACTGCTTCGCTTAGTTTGGCGAGTTTCTCGAGCGATTCGAGAATGTCTTTGAGTTGTGTTGCAGTGAATTCCTTCTTGTCGGCAAGATTTTTCAGCCGTACGTCCTCTGCGCCGAGGGAAATGAGAATTTTATTTAGTCGAGCGTCGTCTTCGACATATTCCTCGCGCTTCTTTCGCTTGATCTGATAGAGCGGCGGTTGCGCGATGTAAATCTTCCCTCCGCGCACCAGGTCGGTCATTTGCCGGAAGAAAAACGTCAGCAACAGGGTGCGAATATGCGACCCATCCACGTCGGCGTCCGTCATGATGATGATGCGCCCGTAACGGAGCTTTGTCATATCGAACACGCCTTCATCTTTGCCGTTGCTCTCTTCTTTCGATTTACCAATTCCGGCGCCGATCGCGGTGATCATCGCCTGGATCTCGGTGTTCTTTAGAAACTGGTCTTCGCGCGCTTTCTCGACGTTGATGAGTTTGCCGCGGATTGGAAGGATCGCCTGATAGCGCCGGTCGCGTCCCTGTTTCGCCGAGCCGCCAGCTGAATCGCCCTCGACAATATAGAGCTCGGTCAATTCCGGATCGCGCTCAGAACAATCAGCCAATTTTCCCGGCAAACCGCCGCCGGTCAGCGCACCCTTACGAATCGTTTCTCTCGCCTTACGAGCAGCTTCGCGTGCTCGCGCGGCGGTAAGGACCTTTTCGAAGACGCGACGCGCGATCGGCGGGTTCTTGTCGAAATGAGTCATCAATCCCTCGTACACGGTCGAGTTCACGATTCCGTCGATCTCCGTATTGACGAGCTTTACCTTCGTTTGCGATTCAAAGCGCGGATTCGGCAGTTTAACGCTGAGAACGGCGATTAGTCCTTCGCGCACGTCGTCTCCGGAAATGGCCGGGTCCTTTTCCTTGAGAAGGCTGTTTTGTTTTGCGTACTGATTGATTGCCCTGGTGAGGGCAGTGCGAAATCCAGTGAGATGGGTGCCCCCGTCGGGGTTCCCGATGGAATTCGCGAACGGCAAAATCTGATCGTTGTAACTGTCGTTGTATTGGAGGACGACATCGACAAAAACTTCGTCGCGCTGTCGTGCGATCACGATCGGCTTGGGATGCAAGACCTGTTTGTTTTCCCCCAGTTGCCTAACGAACTCTTCGATTCCGTGTTTGTAATAAAAATGCTCCTTCTTTGGCGGATCGACGCGTTCATCGGTGAGTGTGATCTCCAGACCGGGATTCAGAAACGTCAGCTCCCGCAAGCGCGTCGCTAATCGTTCAAACTTGAATTCGGTCGTGATGGTGAAGATTGTGGGGTCAGGCAGGAATGTAATGAGCGTGCCTGTGGTCTTCTTGTTCTTGATTTCGCCGATGACACTCAGTTTGTCGGTCGTTTTGCCTTTGGCGAAGGCCATGTGATAAACCTTGCCTTCGCGCGAGACCTCGGCCTTAAACCATTCCGAGAGCGCGTTTGTGCACTTCGCGCCGACACCATGTAATCCGCCAGAATACTTGTATGCGCCTTGTCCGAATTTTCCGCCGGCATGCAGATTGGTCAGGACCAACTCGATGGCCGGCATCTTCCATTTAGGATGAACGTCGACCGGAATACCGCGGCCGTTGTCGCGCACCGAGATCGATCCATCGACGTGGATGACCACTTCGATCTTTGTGCAAAATCCGGCGAGATGTTCGTCGATCGAATTATCGAGAACTTCGTATACCAAGTGGTGCAATCCGCGTTCGTCCGGGTCTCCAATAAACATTCCCGGCCGTTTCCGGACTGCTTCGAGACCTTCGAGCTTGTCGATCTGCGCCGCGTCGTATTTTTGCGTTGAGGCGATTCCGGTACTAACTTTTTCGACCAGAATTTCCTCTTGAACTTGCGCCATAAAAGCGGGGCCAGACACCCCAGATAAAGAGGATAGCCGAAAAAGGCTTCGAAACAACAAATAATCTCGTGGTTCGGAGCGAGTTATTTACGCTACTAATTGAACGAAGCGTAGCGCCCAAGCCCATTATATTGTGGTTCAGGTTGAAGCGCTTGCTCCGTCGATTCTGGCGTCTTGACCAGCCGTTTTTGGGCTCCCAAAA
>Ga0207678_10005607_pt1 | contig 11226 bp, 8 predicted proteins | sample KBSC63metaG_FD_184319 | JGI IMG/M metagenome (GOLD analysis project Ga0207678, IMG submission 184319) | Corn rhizosphere microbial communities from Kellogg Biological Station, Michigan, USA - KBS C6-3 metaG (SPAdes) (version 2) | ecosystem: Host-associated > Plants > Roots > Rhizosphere > Soil ...
GCCGACGCTATAGCAAACACAGGCACGACTACCCGCGCTAAAGGCAGATAGATGCGCTCGTAGTAGCTGCTCCACGAAGCCCAGACGAGAAAGAGACACGCCGGAACGACGACGCCCAACCAACCGAAGAGGACGTCGTTGAGGGGTACGCCATCCATGGCGACGAGGTGAAACGCTTCCGTGATCGACAGAGCGCACATTGCGAGCTGAAAGAAACGCACGCGAGCGCGTACCCGCTCCAGATGGAAGGTCTGGAACTCCTTTTCGAGCTCAGGCGAGAAGCGCAGATCAGGAAAATCCCGCCGCAGCTCGCTGGCATAGGGTGAGTCTGGAAGATGTTCCAGATCTAGAGCTGCGTGCATCTGCATCGGGCCGGAAATTTATCTCACCTCGAGTGATGGGAATGTGACGCGGTTCCGAAGGCGTTTCACACCTTTGCTCACCAAGTGTAGCGAACTCTGTAGCGGACGAAAGTCTCGCCGTCCTTCGGAACCTCCACTGGAAAAGTGATGGTGCGTGAATCTTCTTTTATGAATTCATGCGTCTTGGTGAGAATCTTCCAGTTGCTCCAGCGAAATAAATTTTCTTTGACGACCACTTTCACTGAGCTGTCCTTGTGATTGCGCAGCCGGATTTCGAATTGCTCCTCCATCCATCTTGCTTTGCTGTCCACGGTGAAGTCGGTCTGCTTGCGCTCGCCCACGACATCGAACGCGGATCCCAGCTTTACGCGCACCGTCTCGTCCTTCGGTGTGTGATCGATGCGATCTTCACCGATGAATTCCAGGCTTCCGTCAGCAGCGTCGAGCTTTGATACGCGGATGCGACCTGCCGGCAGGGGGACACCGAGGCCGAACTGCTTGTCGTTTTTGAACTCCAGATACACGTCGACCTTTTTATTCGATTCACTGGTGAAATTGCGATCGGTCATCGGGCTCGGGTACACGTAATAATCAGGTGCACCGTTGTAGAGCAGGACTTTCTTGGCCGGAATCTGGCGAGCCTGATCAAAGAGTTCGATCTGCTTGGTGGAGTTGTTGGTGAGGGTCGTAGCGCGCTGCAGCGTGTACAGGTGAAATTCGAAGAAGGATTGCTCCTTGAAGCCGGGCGCTGACGTGGCCATGTCGGCAGCTTCGCTGAGCGCACGCTTGGCGAGCATTGGCATGGCTGCTGTCGGCACGGGTGCCCGGTGTACGTCGCCTGCGATGAGCTTCAGATGGGCATTGGGGTACGCGGTCCCGGACTGATTGATGACGCTGACCCAGGCAGAGAGATCGAGCACGCCGCTATTGGCGTCTTTGCCCTCGTTAAAGATCAGGTTGTAGTCGGACCACCATGTGACGCCACCGGTCTGATACGTCACTCGACTCCGTTGAGTGCCAGCGATAGGTGACGCCACGTCCCACACGAGAGTAGGACGCGTATCGAGACCACCCGGCACTTCGGGAAAGCGAACCGACGAATAGTCGCGCACGGACTGAATCGATCCGTCATTCGTTCGCAGAAGCAAACCGTCTGTGGACGAGAGCAGCGTACCGTTGATGGTCTCCATTCGATCACCGACGTGACGCTCAACGGCGATTGGGCGGTCGATATATTTCAGTAGGAGTTTGTCCGTGCTCACCAGGTCAAACTGATAGTTCTGTTCGAGAACGCGCGTCCGCGGTTCGGACAAGGACGTAAAGGTGACCGTTGTTGGATCGATGAGTGCGGCAACGTCGGCGAACTTCAACGTCGAGCGTCCACTCGCAAGTTTCACGTCGCGCTCCTGACGCACCATCGCGTAACCAGGGACACTCGAAGCGTTGGGGACTCCACCCCCAGGGACGGGTCTATACATGTCAGGCGACATCGCGCCTGCCTGTTCCGAGCTGTAAATAGTGATCGCGGTGTCTTCGCTAGCCGCGTTGGCGCCGGACGCTCCCATGATCGGGAGGAAACCAAGGGCGGTGACAACGGCTTTGCGAATGGACGACTTTCTGGTGGGCATGAGGGGCTCCGGTGAATGCCTTCCCAGATGCAAACGGCGGTGCGCGGCGAATCGGGTTACCGGCCGCGCTCAAATTTGGGTCAGGCGGAGAATCTGATCGCCCGGCAAATTGCTCGTGTGCCCGTCACTTTTCTGAAGAGTCGAAGTGGACGGGAACGGGCGGAAGAGTGTGATCCGCGTCACATTGCAGGTTCGGCTCTCCCGATCTGTGAGCCATCGCCTAGGTACCTCGGCAATGGCACTGCAGGATACGTTCAGGATTGATTGCCCGAATCCGGCTCGACACTATGGAAGCAGCTTCACGACCTGAATTTGAGCCTTTGGCTGACCTTCCCGTAGAGGAGCCTATGGGGATGGGGCTGCCATCGGGACGCTCTTCTTCTGCGCCGGCACCTGCTGTTGCCGCTGCCGCTCCTTCGAAGCGCCCCTTGGCGGATGCCGATGAGGATTTGCTATCGCATGGGGCGTTGTTGGATCTCGGGGCCGACCTCCCTGGCGCCTCCGCTGTTGCAGTAGCCCCTGGGTTGGACGCACGGCCTGATACCTCGTTGGTTCCAACGCTGTCGTCCGCATCATTTGAGCCGGCGTCAAAGTCAGGCGACCTGCTCGACCCGGAAATCCTGCTGGGAGTTGCGGAGCCAGGTGGACCAGCCCGGGTAGACGGCACCAACGGCTCTGGCACTCTGTCGCGAGCCGATGCTGCTCCGGCTACCACTCCAATCCCTGTTGCCACTCCTGTCTCTGCTGCCCCCGCTGCCGCCGTCGACGGTGCTACAGCGAAAACGCGTTCACCTTCGACCGCGGGCGTTGGCACCAAGCCGCGATCAAGCACTGTTAAGAGCGTTCCAAACGCTGGCGCCGATGCCAGCTCGACGACGGCAACCACGAAGCGATTGCCCTCTGGCGGACCGACAGCGTCCGCATTAAAACCCGCGACCCCGAGGGTTGGGGCGGCCGCCGCGACTTCCGTGGCCGGTGCGATCCCCGCGCCCGGCGCAACCTCCATGGCCGCCGCGCCCCCTGCGGCCAGCGCAACCTCCGTGACTGGCGCAGCCTCCGTGGCTGGCGCGGCTTCTATGGCTAACGCGGCCTCCATGGCCGGCGTGACCCCTGCGGCCGGCGCCACACCTTTGGCTGTCGGGGCCTCCATGACTGCAATGGCGTCCGCCGCGGCACCAGCCCCGGCGGCTGCGACGACCCCTGCTTCGCCAGCGGCACCTAACGCCGCGGAAGTTGCTCGCAAAATCGCCGCCGCCGCCAAAGCAGCATCCAGCCGCCGCGCAGGCGCGACGTTGGCTGGCGTCACTAAACCCATGGCGATTCCGCCGGGCGGTGGCACCACGCAGACACAGACACACACGCCGATGTCAGCAACGACCTCGGCCCCAAAAGTCTCACCATCTCCAAGTGCAGTCGGTTCGCCAGGACGGGCCGCAGCTGACACCGCGACGACAGGTACGAAGAAAATAGTTCCACCTGTCGCCACCGAATCGTCCGCCGCCACCGCAAAGGGGATCGCTCCGGTTGGCGTCGAGCCGACTACCGCCACAGCAAAAGGTGTCGTCCCTCCGGTTGCCGTCGGGCCCTCTGCCGCCGCTGCTGTAAAGGGCATCCCGCCGATTGCTGTCGAGCCGCCCGGGGCCGCCGCTGCAAAGACGCTCCCGCTGGTTTCTTCCACAGAGTCGCCCATAGCCGCCGCTGCAAAGACGCCCCCCGCGATTCCGCCCGTGATACCAGTCGCCGCTGCGAAGGGTGTCCCACCGGTTCCCGCCGTCGGGGCTCCCGCAGCTGCCGCCACGAAAATGCCCCCATTGGGTACCGCTGAGCCGCCTGCCGTCCCAGCCGCTGGCCCCGTCGGAGCCGCGGCCGATGTGAAGACATCTCCGTCCGGGACTGCGTCGCAGTCACAAGCGATTGCAGCCACAGCGACCGCGCCAACGGTCAGCTCACCAGCCCATACGCCAGCTGCAACACCGACAGCCACACCCGCCGCCTCACCGTTCCACGAGCAGCTGTCCGATCTGCCCATCGAATTGGTGGATGATCCGCTAGCGGTTGCAGCTCCTCCGCCGGGCATGGTTGTTCCAACATTCGCGCCTCCACCTCCGGTGGCCGCGCCGACCCCGCCGCCGCACATACCGTCCGCATCATTTGCGCCGACCACGTCATCATCCGCGCTGGGATCACACACGGTCGGTTCGCCTTCGCTCGGTTCGTCTGCGATCGGATCTCCTGCGGCGGGATCACTCGCACTGGGATCGCCAGCCCAACCTGCATCGACCCCTCCGGCCGTGCAGCCGACGTCCGTTCCTGCTGCAGCGGCGCCATCTGCACGCCCGTTCCCATCGCCGTCCATCGCGCTTTCGCCTGAGCCGGCACTTTCCCAGTCGTCCGCTCCGGCCGTACCGATTGCGCCAGCCGCGGTCGTAGCCGCCGCATCGGCTGCAAGTCCGCCGATGGATCGGGACTTCATCGCCCGCAACCAGATTGTTGAGCGCTATCTTTCCGGGCGTTTACCCCTGAAAGGCGCCACCGATTTCGAGACCTTCTGCAAGGAAAACCCCAAGGTCCTCGATGAGCTGGGTTTGCCGGAACGGGTCAACGCGGGCCTGCGTCTGCTGGAAGCGAGCGGCAAGCCCGAGCCCTGGCAGGAAAAGTCGCCCCGTTTCTGGAGCCGGCCGCAGTTTGTTCTGGGCCTCGTTGCCGCGGTTGTGTTGCTCGGCGTCGCGCTCGCCATAACGGCCAGCAACGTCTCGATCAAGGAGCAGAAGATTGCCAGGCTCGAGAAACAGGCAGCAGAGCGACCTCTCGAGCCAGCCACCACCACGCGGGTGATCCGACTGGTTCCGAGCCACGAGGCTGCTTCCAACACTCCGGCTGTTACGATCGGCGGAGGAGCCGCGCAGCTGGTCGACTTCAAGATCGATGAGACGCGCTCGGCTTACAAGACATTCCGCGTCACCATTGATCGCATCGATCAGGGTCGGGTGGCCGTACTGCACAACCTGGTAAAGGATTCGAACGGACACCTGCGCATTGCGCTGAACAGCTCGGCCCTGGGCCCGGGCAACTATCAGCTCGCCATCGAAGGTCTGTCTTGGCGCGGAGATCCGGAGCCGGACTCCTGGGTCACCATCGGAATTCAACACTAGGTTTTCCGGCAGCACCGCTTCACGGCGAATGTGATGGACCTCGCGATTCCGCATCGCTGCGGAGCATTTTCAGCTGAGGAGTCCGCAGCAAAGGCCGATCCAGACACGGAACGGCACGAATCGCTGTCGTAGAGTCAAACCCTGATATAAGGGACTGAAGCGGATCCCGAGGGTACATGGCAACGATAGAAGACCGCCGCAGGACCGACACTCCTGCGACAACGGCAACGCAAAACGACGTATTTGTCGCCCGCCAGCCTATCTATGACTCCGCCATGGCCGTCATGGCGTTTGAGTTGTTGTACCGGCCCTCTCCGGCTGCCACCAAAGCGAAAATCACGGACCCCCGGCAGGCAACGCTGGAGGTCATCTCCAGTGCCGCGCTCGAAATCGGTCTCGACCGGCTGTCAGGCGGTCAACCTGTCCACATCAACTTTCCCGCCGAAATTCTGCGGGACGTACCGGATCTTCCGCTGCCTCCGAATCTCGTGGTGATCGAGGTGTTGGAGGATGTACGAGCGGAGCCCGCGGTTGTTGAGGGCATCCGCAAGTTGCGGGCACGTGGACATCGCATCGCCCTCGACGACTACTCTCCCAAGGTCAGTGACCCACGCCTGTTGGAGTTTGCCGATATAGTCAAGCTCGAGATCAGTCATCCGCCGGCCGCTGAGCTGGCGCAACTGGTGGCGGATCTCAAGCCCCGTGGCCTGCAGTTGATTGCCGAGAATGTGGAGACGCCGGAGGACTTCGAGTCCTGCGTGGCGTTGGGATTTACGGGGTTTCAGGGCTACTTCCTGCAACACCCGCAGACATTCCGCGCCAAGCGCGTTCCAGCCAGCCGCCTGACTACCCTGCGGTTGGTTGCCTCACTGTCAAACGAACAGTATTCAATCGATGAGATTGAATTGTTGATCAGCCAGAACGTGTCCATGTCCTATCACGTGCTGCGTTGCATCAACTCCAGCTATTACAACCTGCCCCGCAAGATCGACTCCATCCGCCAGGCGATCGTAATCCTGGGCGTCAATCATCTCAGACAGTTGTGCTCGCTGCTCTGTCTGCAGGGATTTGATGACCGCCCGCCGAGTTTGTTTCTCAACGCCATGACCCGGGCCCGCATGTGCGAGCAACTCGGTCAGCTCGGAGGAGCCAAGGACACCGGCGCGTTCTTCATCACCGGCCTGTTCTCTCTTCTCAACGCAATGACGGGCATGCCCACCCAGAAGATTGTCGAAGAGCTGCCACTTTCACCGGCTGTTTGCCGGGCGCTCGTTGCTGGGGAAGGCGAGCTCGGTAAGGCACTCAAGTGCACCCGCGCGTATGAGCGCGCGGCATGGGACCATGTTACTTACGGAAATCTCTCGCCTGCGCTCATTCGGGCGGCGTATGTTGATGCGCTGTTCTGGGCCGAGCAGGCCCGGGCGATGCTCTCGAACTGAGTTCAGGCCCTGAGGGTCTTGAGCGGCGGCTGATTCACGACCGAGCGGGTCGCGAGCCAGCCGGTGGTCGCCACCAGTACCGCGCCTCCAACCAGGCCCTCGACACCGATCCACCAATCAAACGTGTAGTGTAGTTGGAGCACCCGTGTATCAATGAAGTACGCGGCAACAGACGCGCCCATGGCAGCAAGCATTCCTGATAAAAGGCCCAGGGTTGTGAATTCCGAAAGCACCCCCTGAAGCACTGTGGCCCGACGAGCCCCCAGCGTACGTAACATGGCGCTCTCATAGCGGCGCTCTTCCCTACTGGACTGCACGGCAGCCAACAGCACCGTCAGCCCCGCAAACAAGGTGAAGACAAAGACGCTCTGCACAGCCAACACGGCTTTGTCGAGAACTGAGCGGACCTGTGCCAGGAGATCATCGATATCGAAAATCGACACGCTGGGGAATCGCTTCGCCAGTTGCGAGAGAGCGCGGGCGTCGCCGGCCTTCAGGTTGGCGCTGGTGATATAGGTTCCCGCGGTCTTCTCCAGTACCCCCGGCGGGAATACGACAAAGAAGTTGGGTTGAAAGCTGTCCCACTTCACCTTGCGGATGCTCGCCACCTCGACCTCAAAGGTCTCGCCCGCGATATCGAAGGTCAGGCTGTCGCCAACATTCACCTTCAGTGAGTCCTGGAACTCGGTGGACAGGGAGACGAGCGGTTTACCGTAGTCAGCGGGGGTCCACCATTCTCCAGCGACGATCCGATTGTCGGCGCCGGGCTCGGTAGACCAGGTGATGTTCTGCTCGCGCGTCGCGAAGTTCTCGCTGTCCTCGCCGGCAAACTTCATGTCCTCCACCGAACGGCCTTTGATACTGGTCAGTCGTCCTCGGATCATGGGGAGGACGCGGGCTGTCTTTGCACCGCGGTCCTTCAGAAATTGCACAAACGCATCCCGATCGGGAGGCGCAATATTGACGAAAAAGTAGTTGGGTATATCCGCCGGCAAGGTTCGGCGCCAATCGCTGTTGAGATCGTCACGGACGATTCCCAACAACAGCAGCACCATGATTCCCGTGCCAAAGGCCACGATCTGCACGAGGCTCTCCGCGCGACGCCGGCTGAGATTCGCAACACCAAAGCGCCAGGCGACACCCACGCTCCCACGCAATCTTCCCGCCAGCGACACCAGCACCCAACCAGCCAGAGTGAGGACAACCAGGAATGCCGCCAGCCCGCCGGTAAAACCCAGGAACAGATTCCAGTCGCGCACGACCCAGTAAACGAGAAAGGCCACTACCGCGACAGCGGGACCGAAGGCCAACATCAACAGCAGGGGCGGTGGACCTACATCCCTTCGCAATACCCGCAGCGCAGGGGTTTGCGACAGCTGCAGGAGGGGAGGCAATGCGAAGCCGACCAACACGGCGATAGCCGTCATGAATCCGATTGCGGCGGGAACGAGGCTGGCCGGGGGCAAGTCAACGGCCAACAGACTGCGAATCGTCCTGAGCAACCACTCCTGCGCAAGATAGCCCAAGCCACAGCCCAACACCGCCGCAATAATCGCAACCATCGTAAGTTGCAGAACGGTTACTGACAGCGTGAATGCTCGCGTGGCGCCAAGAGTCTTCAACAGGGCAACTGTGTCCAGGTGACGGTTGACGTATTGCCGGGCTGACATTGCCACGGCAATTGCGCATAGAAGGACGCTTACGAGACTGGCCAGGCTCAGGAAGCGGCCGGCGCGGTCGATGGCGTTTCTGATCTGAGGACTGGCGTCGGTAATATCGTGAACCCGCTCGGCCCGCTTCTTGTGCGCCACGAGCCAGGTCTTGAAATCGGTGATCCGATCCCGGTCGCCGGCAAACAGCGCCCGATAACTGACCCGACTACCCGGCTGAATGAGCTGGGTCGCTGCCAGGTCCGCCTCATTCATCAACAGAGACGGAGCCAGTTCCGCGAATGTTCCGCTCTGATCGGGCCGGGAGATCAACACGTGACCGACACGCAATGTTGCCCCACCGATGGCCACTTCCGAGCCGAGGCGGACATCGAGTGCTGACATCAGCTTCGAATCCGGCCAGATCTCGCCCGGAGGGGGAATACCCTGAGCTCGCTTGCCAGGAGTAAACGGCTCGTCTGCTATTAACACCCTCCCGCGCAGCGGATAACCATTGGAGACTGCGCGCAGGTTCGTTAGCTGGCTCCGGTCACCATTGAAGACCATGCTCAGCAGCGCCGTGTTTCGCGCAGTCGAAAGTCCTCGACGCTTTGCTTCCTCGTAGTACTGGTTGTCGATTGGCTGCGGGGATCCAAGACGAATGTCTGCAGCCAATACCTCGCTCGCCTGGAGCGCTACCGCGGTGCTGATGCGGCTCACGAGAAATCCGACGCCTGTAAGCGCGCCCACCGCGACCGTGAGGGCTAACAGCAGAATACCGAGCTCGCCGGAACGCCATTCACGCGCGAGGGATCTGAGAGCCAAAGAGAGTGCGCGCATTGCCGGGCCTATACCACGCGTCCCGCTTCCATTCGGATAGTGCGGGCGCAGCGTGCGGCCAAACCTAGATCATGCGTTACTAAGACCAGAGTTGTATGTGAGTTCGCGTTGAGCTCAAACAGCAGCTCGCCCACGCGGCTGCCTGTGACGGTGTCCAGGTTTCCAGTAGGTTCGTCCGCGAACAGTACCGCCGGCTTCGTAACAAACGCACGCGCAAGTGCCACGCGCTGCTGCTCACCGCCGGAAAGCTGCCGTGGATAGTGTCCGGTTCGGGCGCCCAGGCCGACGCGCCCAAGAGAATCCACAGCGGCACGGCGTGCATCCACATTGCCGGACAGTTCCAAAGGCAGCATGACGTTTTCGAGGGCAGTCAGGGCCGGAATGAGATGAAATGACTGGAACACGAAGCCGACGCGTTGCGCTCTGAGACGTGCCCGTCCATCCTCGTCCAGCTTTGCGAGGTCCTGGCCCTCGAGAAGCACTCGCCCGCTCGTGGGCAGATCGAGTCCCGCCAGCAGCGCAAGGAGCGTCGATTTGCCCGCACCAGAAGCGCCCACGATGGCGACCGACTCGCCAGGGGCGATGTCGAACGACACGTCGTGCACAATAGTGAGCGAACCTTCTGGACTGGTAACCCGCTTGGTGAGGTTTTCGGCCGTGAGAACGCTGTCACGAATCGTCTGCGCCTGCGCGCTCAGCATCGCACTTTGGGTCATCGCACTCCAAGACGCCGCGGCGGCCAGTCGAACTATCCTCGTCTTCGGCGACAGTCTCAGCGCCGCTTACGGCTTGAAGCCTGAACAAGGGTGGGTAGCACTACTGAACGAGAGGCTACGAACACAAGGTTACGGTTACAACGTCGTCAACGCCAGCATCAGCGGCGAGACCACCGCAGGTGGCCTGCAGCGTCTGCCCAGGGCATTGGAGCTGAATAAGCCGCAAATCCTGGTCCTGGAGCTGGGTGCCAACGACGCGCTGCGAGGATTACCCCTCACCACCGCAAAAGACAATCTGTCAAAAATGGTAGAGCTCGGTACCAAGGCCGGCGCCCGCGTGCTGCTCGTGGGCAATCGCATTCCGCCCAACTATGGGCCGAAATACACTGCCGACTTTGTACGGATGTACGCCGATCTGAGCGCCCAGTACCACACGGCGCTCGTGCCATTTTTGTTGCAGTCCGTGGCATTGGAAAGCTCGAAGATGCAGGACGATGGATTGCACCCGAATGCTTCAGGCGAGCCGGCGGTGCTTGATACGCTCTGGCCGCAGCTCGTACCGTTGTTGAAAAAAGATCGTTGAAGGGGGCGGTGATGGAGAGAATCTGGCTGAAGTCCTATCCGGACGGCGTGCCCGCGGAAATCGACCTCAATCAGTTGCGGACCCTGGGGCAATTGATTGACGACAGTTGCACGCGGTTCGCGGATTCGGTCGCGTATGTACAGATGGGCAAATCGCTGAAGTTCAGCGAGATCGACCGCCTGGCCCGCAACTTCTCGGCCTATCTGCAGAAAACCGCAGGCCTCACGAAGGGCGAGCGCTTCGCGATCATGCTGCCCAACGTGCTGCAATACCCGATCGCGATGTTTGCTGCTCTACGCAGCGGCCTCATAGTGGTCAACACCAACCCGTTGTACACCGCTCCCGAGTTGGAGCACCAACTCGTCGACTCCGGCGCCACCGCCATCCTCGTGCTGGAGAACTTTGCGCACGTGGTGCAGAAGGTTCTGCCACGAACCAGCGTAAAGCACGTTTTCGTGACCGCGGCCGGAGATATGCTCGGCTTTCCGAAGTCGGCCATCGTGAACTATGTTGTTCGCAGGATCCGCAAGCAGGTTCGCCCCTGGCAAATCGACGGAGCTGTTGGCTTCAAGGAAGCCCTGGCCCGAGGTCAAAGCCTTTCGGCCGATCCTGTTGATATCCGCCCGGAGGACGTGGCCTACCTGCAATACACAGGCGGCACGACAGGTGTTGCCAAGGGCGCCATGCTCACCCACTCCAACGTGTGCGCCAACATCCTGCAAGCCGAAGCCTGGATCACGCCCGTATTCCAAAAGAGACTCGGGACGTTGATCACACCGATCCCGCTGTATCACATCTTCGCGCTGACCGCGAACTGCCTGCTGTTCCTGCGCCTGGGCTGGCGGACCGTCCTGATC
>Ga0207678_10005608_pt1 | contig 11226 bp, 13 predicted proteins | sample KBSC63metaG_FD_184319 | JGI IMG/M metagenome (GOLD analysis project Ga0207678, IMG submission 184319) | Corn rhizosphere microbial communities from Kellogg Biological Station, Michigan, USA - KBS C6-3 metaG (SPAdes) (version 2) | ecosystem: Host-associated > Plants > Roots > Rhizosphere > Soil ...
GCGAATCACCCTAGCGGCAATCCCTTAGCGACATCGCTGATCAACCCTGACGGAAAGGCTCTTCCCGCCAATGGCCGACGCACATCTCACGCGCGCCCCTCAGCCAAAGGGCGTGACGGGAGTCGTGGTGTTCGCCGATGGACGGACGATCTGGGGCCAGGGGTTCGGGGCCGAAGGCGAAGCGGTCGGGGAGCTCTGCTTCAACACGGCGATGACCGGATACCAGGAGGTGATGACCGATCCCTCTTACGCCAAGCAGGTGATTGCCTTTACCTTCCCGCACATCGGCAATGTCGGCGCAAACGACGAGGATATCGAGGCGGCAGAGGCGCATGCGCTCGGCTGTCTGGTGCGCGACCGGGTGACGGCGCCGTCCAATTATCGCGCCGGGCAGGATTTCGCTGACTGGATGCGCAAATGGGGGCGGATCGGGATCGCCGGAGTCGATACGCGGGCGCTGACCAAGCTGGTGCGCGAGGAAGGGCCGCCAAACATCGCCATTGCGCACAGCGAGCGCGGCGAGTTCGATCTCGACAAGCTGCAGAACATGGCCGCCGAATGGCCGGGCCTCGAAGGCATGGACCTGGCGAAGGAGGTTTCGCGGCTTCAGGTCGAGCGTTGGGCCGGCGGCAAGTGGGAGTGGAACGCCGGTTATTCCGGCGCGGGGCAGGAGGACGGCCGACCCCACGTCGTCGCGGTGGATTACGGATCCAAGCGCAACATTTTCCGCAACCTGGTCGAAGCCGGAGCGCGGGTCACAGTGGTTCCGGCGACCGCCTCGTTCGAGGAGATTATGGTGCACGAGCCCGACGGCTTCTTCCTCTCGAACGGTCCGGGCGATCCGGCGGCGACCGGCAAATATTCGGTGCCCGTGATCCAGGCGATGCTGGAGACGGGCAAGCCGCTGTTCGGAATCTGCCTTGGCCACCAGATGCTGGCGCTGGCGGTTGGCGGCAAGACGTCAAAAATGTTCCAGGGCCACCGCGGCGCCAACCATCCGGTGAAACGGCTGGACGATGGGCGGGTCGAGATCACCAGCATGAACCACGGCTTCGCGGTCGAGCGCGAAGGCCTTCCGGAGAATGTGCGCGAGACCCATGTGTCGCTGTTCGATGGCTCGAATTGCGGGATCGAGCTGACCGACCGGCCGGCGTTCAGCGTGCAGTACCACCCCGAGGCAAGCCCAGGGCCGCAGGACAGCTTCTACCTGTTCGAGAAATTCGTGGGGATGATGCGCTAATGCTTACGGGATTGCCTGCGAGCGCGCCACGTTGCGACGAGCGCTATAATCACAACAGCAATCGCCTTCAAAAACCAGAGCCTGTTGAACGACCCGTTCGCGGTTCGAACGTGCCGCATCTCATTAATGCCGATCGCCGCGCCAATCAGCACCAGAATCAGAATGCCCAAGATCCAACCAACAATCGGATGATCTCGGACCCACTGGGCTTTCGGACCGAGCTGAGGTTCGGGATAGGGCATGGCCGCATCCTCGCATTCAGTGAAGTCGCCGTAAATGCCTAAACGCACGGACGTATCCTCCATCCTGATCATCGGCGCTGGCCCGATCGTGATCGGCCAGGCGGCCGAGTTCGATTATTCGGGAAGTCAGGCGGTCAAGGCACTGAAATCAGAAGGCTATCGAGTCATTGTCGTTAATTCGAACCCGGCGACGATCATGACCGATCCGGAGCTTGCCGACGCGACCTATATCGAGCCGATCACGCCGGAGATCGTCGCCAAGATCATCGAGAAGGAGAAGCCGGACGCGCTCCTCCCGACGATGGGCGGGCAGACGGCGCTCAACACGGCGCTGGCGCTGGCCAAGGACGGAACTCTGGAGCGGCTTGGGGTCGAGCTGATCGGGGCCAATGCCGAGGCGATCGAGAAGGCGGAGGATCGGCTCAAATTCCGCGAGGCGATGGACAAGATCGGGCTGGAGAGCCCCAGGTCGCGGATCGCGCACAGCCTCGAAGAGGCGATGGAGGGGCTGGAGTTCGTCGGGCTTCCGGCGATCATCCGGCCAAGCTTCACGCTGGGCGGGACCGGCGGCGGAATCGCCTACAATCGCGAGGAATTCGCCGAGATCGTCGCCGGCGGCCTCGACGCCTCACCCGCCACCGAAGTGCTGATCGAGGAATCGGTGCTCGGCTGGAAAGAATATGAAATGGAGGTCGTCCGCGACCGCGCGGACAATGCGATCATCATCTGCTCGATCGAGAATATTGACCCGATGGGGGTTCATACCGGCGACAGCATCACCGTCGCTCCGGCGCTGACCCTCAGTGACAAGGAATATCAAAGGATGCGCTCGGCATCGATCGCGGTGCTGCGCGAAATCGGTGTCGAAACAGGCGGTTCCAACGTCCAGTTCGCAGTCGATCCGAAGACCGGGCGGATGGTGGTGATCGAAATGAACCCGCGCGTTTCGCGGTCGTCGGCGCTGGCATCGAAAGCGACCGGCTTCCCGATCGCCAAGGTCGCCGCCCGGCTGGCGGTGGGGTATACGCTCGACGAAATCCGCAACGATATCACCGGCGGCGCAACCCCCGCGAGCTTCGAGCCGACGATCGATTACGTCGTGACCAAGATCCCCCGCTTCGCGTTCGAGAAGTTCAAGGGCGCGCAGCCGCTCCTGAGCACCGCGATGAAGTCAGTGGGCGAAGTCATGGCGATCGGGCGTAGCTTCCCCGAGAGCCTGCAGAAGGCCCTCCGCGGGCTGGAGACCGGGCTGACCGGACTCGACCGGGTGCGCGAGCTGGAAGGCGCGCCAGTCGAGCAGATCGAGGCGGCGCTGGCGCGGCCGACTCCGGAGCGGCTGCTGGTCGCGGGCGAGGCGCTTCGGCAGGGGCTTTCGGTTGAGCGGATCAACGCCATTGCCGGGTTCGATCCGTGGTTTTTGAGGCAGTTGGGTGAGATCGTTCTCGCGGAGATGGAGGTCCGCACCAGCGGATTGCCCAGCGACGCCGCCGGCATGCGTCGGTTGAAGGCGCTGGGCTTTTCCGATGCGCGGCTCGCGCAGCTTGCGGTGCGCTCGGCGCACGTCGTGGGCGAGCCCGGCAAGTCGGGGCTTCTGCACGATACGGTGAAGGCGATGACCGGCGCGGTCAGCGAGGCGGATGTGCTGGCGCACCGGCTCCGGCTCGGCGTGCGCCCGGTATTCAAACGGATCGACAGCTGCGCCGCCGAGTTCGACGCGACCACCCCCTACCTCTATTCGACCTACGAAGCACCGCTGTTCGGCGAGCCGGTCGATGAGGCCGAGGTTTCTGACCGGCGCAAGGTGATGATTCTCGGCGGCGGTCCGAACCGGATCGGCCAGGGAATCGAGTTCGATTATTGCTGCTGCCACGCCGCTTTCGCGCTTCGCGATGCCGGGTTCGAGACCGTGATGGTCAACTGCAACCCGGAGACGGTCTCGACCGATCCGGAAACCTCCGACCGGCTCTATTTCGAGCCGCTGACGATCGAGGACGTGCTGGAGATCGTCACACGCGAGTCTGAGAAAGGCGAGCTGGCGGGCGTCATCGTCCAGCTCGGCGGCCAGACCCCCCTCAAGCTGGCGCAGGAGCTCCAGGCGGCAGGCGTGCCGATCCTCGGCACGTCGCCCGACAGCATCGACCTTGCCGAGGACCGCGAGCGGTTCGCGAAGCTGGTCGGCGATCTCAACCTCAAGCAGCCGGCGAACGGGATCGCTCGCAGCCGCGAGGAAGCGCTGATGGTGGCGGAGCGGATCGGCTATCCGGTGCTGCTGCGGCCGTCCTACGTGCTCGGCGGGCGTGGGATGGAGGTGGTCGAGGGTCCGGAGCAGCTCGACCATTATATCGCGACGGCGGTCGCGGTTTCCGGCGCCGCGCCGGTGCTGATCGACCGCTATTTGCGCGACGCGGTCGAGGTGGATGTCGACTGCATTGCCGACGGGGAAACGGCGATGGTCGCCGGGATCATGCAGCATATCGAGGAGGCTGGCGTCCACTCGGGCGACAGCGCCTGCTCGATCCCGCCGCACAGCCTCAGTGCCGAAGTCGTGGCCGAGCTCGAACGGCAGAGCCAGGCGCTGGCGCTCGCGCTCAAGGTCAAGGGGCTGATGAACGTCCAGTTCGCGGTGAAGGACGGCGAGGTCTATTTGATCGAGGTCAATCCGCGCGCCAGCCGAACGGTGCCGTTTGTGGCCAAGTCGATCGGCCGGCCGGTGGCCAAGATCGCGGCTCGAGTAATGGCGGGGGAGAAGCTCTCCGGCTTCGACCGGATCGAACGCGACCTGTCCTACGTCGCGGTCAAGGAGTCGGTCTTCCCCTTCGCGCGCTTCCCCGGCTCCGACCCGGTGCTCGGTCCGGAAATGAAGAGCACCGGCGAAGTCATGGGAATCGATCGCGATTTCGACATTGCGTTCGGCAAGGCGCTGATCGCCGCCGGGATGCGGCTGCCGCAAGCCGGGACTGCGTTCGTGTCGGTCAAGGACGCCGACAAGGACAATATCGTTCCTGCGGTCGCAAAGCTGCTCGAGCTCGGATTCTCGGTGATTGCGACGGGCGGAACGGCAGCGCACCTCGCCAGCCGAGGGCTCGAAGTGGGGCAGGTCAACAAGGTAGCGCAAGGGCGGCCGCATATCGTCGACCGTCTGACCGACGGCGAGGTCCAGCTGGTCTTCAACACCACCGAAGGCTGGCAGTCGCTGAAGGACAGTCACTCGATTCGGGCGACGGCGGTTAACCGCAAGGTCCCCTACTTCACGACGGCCTCGGGAAGCCTTGCTTCGGCCAAGGCGATCGAGGCGCTTCGCGGGCGGGCGCTTGAAGTGCGCTCGCTCCAATCCTATTATTCTGCCTCCGTAAACTGAAATTCAGCTGAAAATCTGTCTTCCAGGACGGGGCTGCGAGGCCCTGCCGGGGCAGTTTTGAAAAAGGGATTTGGACATGGCGAGCGCCGAAAAAGTGCCGATGCTGGCCGAAGGGCATCGCAAGCTCTCCGACCAGTTGCGCCAGCTGAAGAAAGAGCGACCCGAAATCGTCGAGGCGATCGAGTCGGCGCGCGCTCATGGCGATCTGTCGGAAAACGCCGAATATCATGCCGCCAAGGAGCGGCAGGGGCAGATCGAAGCCAGCATCGCCGATATCGAGGACCAGCTGAGCCGCGCCCTTGTCATCGATCCCACGACGCTGTCGGGCAACAAGGTGGTGTTTGGAGCCACGGTGACGCTGATCGACGAAGACGACAAGAAGGTCCGCTATCAGCTGGTCGGGCAGGTGGAAGCCAATGCCCGCGACGGACGGATCAGCTACAATTCGCCGTTGGGGCGCGCGCTGATCGGGCGCGAAGTCGGCGAGGAAGTCGAGGTCTCGACTCCGTCGGGCGACCGTTATTACGAAATCGAGAAGGTCGAGTTCGTTTGAACGCGGTCCCGGGCCGCTTCCAGACCGCCCGGACCGCGACCGTCATCATCTCGGTCGCGACCGCGGCAGCGTGGCTGATCGCCTATCTTGGCGGTTGGGACGACGCGGCGGCGCTCGCACTCGGCTTCATTCCGGCGCGTCTGTCGGGGCTGGTGACGGTCTATTCGGCGGTTCCGGCCTGGCTCACTCCACTAACGGCGACGCTGGTTCATGCGGGGCTGCTGCACCTCGGCCTCAACCTGTTGATCTTCGTCTGGTGCGGAATGCTGGTCGAGCGGGTGCTCGGCGCCGGACCGTTGATCCTGATCTACGTGGTCGCGGCTTACACGGCGGCGATCGCCGAGTGGGTGCTGTTCCCCCATTCGACCGATCCGATGGTCGGGGCCAGCGGGGCCATCAGCGGGATCATCGGCGCCTTTGCGCTCAGCTTCGGCCGGCCCAAGCGGATCGTGCGCAACAACACGCTCAATCAGATCATCAACGGGCTGTGGCTTCTAGCCGCCTGGGTCATCCTGCAGTGGATGACGGGGATGCTCGGCGGCCTCAACGGCTACCAGATCGCGACTCCCGCGCACGTGGGCGGTTTCCTCGCCGGGCTGGCGCTACAGCGGCCGTTGCTGTTGTGGAGGTACCGCAACGCCTAGCCCAAGCGGGGCGGTCGTGTATGTTAACATGATCGCGGTACAGGGCTGAAGATGGGCGGTTCGGGGGCAGGGATCCACGAGATCGGCGTTTCGCAGAGCGAGGAGGCCAATCGAATGCAGCTGCATTCGGCACATTCGACCTCCGCGAACCTGGAATTCTGGGCCAAGTCACGCCTGCTCATCGCGCGCCGCCTGCTCCTCAGGGCTGCCGCAGGCGAGCTGTTTCGGCGGTATGAGCGAATGTCCGTGCTTCCTGCGACTGCCCGGCTCCTCGCCTACGACGAACATCGGCTCTACGCGGATTGCGAACAGCGCGAGCGCGAGCTTGAGCTCGGAAAAGTCCAGAACCTGCGCATCGCCGCTGCCGCTATCAACGGAATTGTTCTGCAGCCGTCCGACACCTTCAGCTTCTGGCGCGCAGTCGGTCGTCCCAGCCGCAGAAACGGCTATGTCGCCGGGCGGGAGCTCAGAAGCGGATGCATGATCCCGTCGGTCGGCGGCGGGATTTGCCAGTTGACCAACGCCTTGTCGCGAGTGGCTCATGCAGCGGGAATGGAGATTGTCGAGCGGCATAGCCACACGCTCCATCCTCCAGGCTTCTTCATCGATTCCACGACCGATGCGACGGTCTTCTGGAATTACGTCGATCTGCGCTTTCGCTCCCGGACGTGCGTTCGAATCGGCGCGCAGCTTACCGAAACCACGCTCGCGGTGCGCCTGGATGCGCTTCCGTGAACGCTGAGCCGCGCAGCTGCGCCAGCTGCGACGAAATCGCCTGTGGAATGCACCGGCTGCTGCCGGCGAGCGAAGCGCCGACGGACAAGACTAGCTGGGTGTTGGATTGCGTATGGCCGGAGACCGCAAGTTTGGTCGCGCACGCGTTTCGGCCGAACCACCAATTGATCGCCCCCGGAATTTGGCGAGGGTACCCGCGCCGATATGCATGGCCGGCGCCCGTTGAGCATTTGGCACGCTTCTCCACCTTGCGCCGTCATCTGGCGATGCGGCGCGTGGCAAATGCGACCGGTGCGGTTCGTCAACAAACATATCTGCGTCACGATCGCGCGTTGGCGCTGCGGCTTGCCAGACGCGTGGATTATCGTGCGCGGCATCTGGTGGTCACGCAGGCCTGGTTGCCTTGGCTGGATGAAGCGGGCGCGCTCGGCGGGCGGACGTTCGACGTGATCATGAGCCGATACCCGTTCGGGGAGATTCACCGGCTACTGGACGAAGCTGCGGCAGAGATGAAAGGGTCGCGCACGATTACGGATTTTCGCGCGAGCCGTGAACTCGTGGAACGCGAGGCACAGCTGCTGAGCAGGGCTCGACGGATCTACACGCCTCATCATGGCATCGCCTCGATATTTCCGGAGCAGGCCGTGACACTCTCCTGGCACAAGCCTGCGCCGCGGCCGAGAGGCTCCGGACGGCGCGTGGCTTTTCTCGGCCCCACTATCGCCCGGCAGCGGCCGGACATAGCGAGCCGTTTGGCGCGCGGTCTCGACCAGCCGCTAGTCGTCTTTGGCTCGATACCGGAACTGCTCTGGGGCGACCTTCCGATCGAGCGCCGGGATATGGGCCCGCATTGGCTCGACGATATTGGCGCTATCCTCCACCCGGCGACGCTGACCCATGAGCCTCGCGCTCTCCTGGAGGCGCGGGCAAACGGGGTTATCATCTATGCGACGGCCGGATGTGGGCTCCCGCCCGAGGAGTTCTTTCCTTTGGAGAGCTTTTCAGCAGCGCAAACGAACGATTGAGGCCGCCGCCTCAGGAGCCGGTGACCGCCTTAGGCCTCGAAATCCCCTCTGCATCCGGCTCGAGCAGCCGGTGCAGGTGGACGATCACATATTTCATTTCGGCATCGTCGAGAGTCTGCCGGGCCTTGCTGCTCCAGGCATTCTCAGCGTCTGCGTAGCTGCCGTACAGGCCGACGAGGTCGATCGAGCTAAGGTCGAAATCCAGACCCTGCGGGTCCTTCACTCGCCCGCCGAAAACGAGATGAAGCTTGCTCATGGGCGGAGCGCTAGCAAGATTTTGAGCGCTTGCGAACCGCCTAGCCGGCCGCTTCGTCCTTGAAAGTGCCGACCGCCGCCTGAGCCGCCTCGCGCGCGGCTTCGCCAGCCTTGTCGACCAGCGCGTCGGGGGTGAGGCCGAGCTCCTTCAGCTTATCCGACCCTGCGCGCCGGGCCGCGCCCGCCGCATCGCGAGCAGCGCCGGTGATCCGGTCCCCAACCGGCGAAAGCAGATCCCGCTCCCTGCGGGTCGTGGGGAGCAAAGCAGCGATCAGGGCTCCGGCGGCGAGTCCCGCGCCGAGCGCAATCAGCGGCGCCTGGTCGATCGTGTCGCCGACGCGACCGCTCGCCTGCGTTGCCCAGCCGTTGCCGTTTTCCGCTCCGCGGTTGCTGTCGCTCATCACGTCGTCTCCATTTTTTCCTTTTGGCCCTTGCGAGCCTTCGATTTGTTCTTGCTGTGCATCAGCCGGTCGGCGAGATCCATCAGCGGTTCCCGGGCAAGAAACAGCGCGACTGCGGCGACGATGCCAGTCGCTGCGACGGGCCGTTTGCTGACTGCGTCGACTGCATCTTCGGCAAGATCGGCGCCCTTGGATTTGGCTGCCTCCCAGGCATCGCGGGCGAGATTGTGAGGCGTCAGGCTGTGAAGCAGGTCCTCGCCGCGCTCGATGACCTCGTCGACAGTCGCTTCGAAACGAGCCCTGGCGTCAGCCGCCCGGCGGCGGGCGTCGGCAACGCTTTGCGATTCGGCTGTCACAGGGCTGCCCTTATCTTCTGCGCGCCGAGCCACCCGAGAAGTCCGGCGACCGCGCCGAGGAGGACGAAGGCAACGACCCCGCCGAGCAGCGGGCCGATCAAGGTGGCGAGCGCCATGACAATCCCAACGCAGAGCGCGACAATGGCTCCAAAGGCAATGAACAGCGCGAGGCCGAGCAGGATCGCCGCCGTTCGCGCCGCCGCGGCCTTGTCGGCGGCAATAGCCTTGACCAGGTCGATCTCCGCCTTCGCATAGGCTTTGCCGTCATCGACGAGCTGACTGACCAGCTCGCCGATTGGACGGTCGTTGCCGCCGGGCGGAGTATCGGCCGGTTTGAGCATCAGCTCCGGCGGCGGCTTTCTCGGTCCTCGTCGTCACCGCTCGACAGGCCGGATTTGATCAGCCGCGCCAGGGCAAAACCTACGATGGCCGCGCCGGCGAGCGCGACCGCCGGGCTTCGGCGGATGAATTCGCGCGTGTCGTCGATCAGCTCTTCCGGATCCTTCGCGGCGAGATTGTTGGCCGCGCCCTCGATGGTTTCGGCGGCCCGCCGCGCATAATCGCCATACTCCTCGCCAAGGCGCTCATCGATCCCTGCGGCGGTGTCGCCGATCAGCTTGCCGACATTGGCGAGAGCCTCGGCCGAGCGTTCGATGCCCTGGCTGAGCAGGTCCTTGGCGCGATCGGCGGCCTGCCCGGAAAGTTTCTCGCTGCCAGAGCGCACCTTGTCGAGAATTGCATTGGTCGTTCCGGTCGACCCCGTGGTCGCGCCGCCGGTTGGAGCATTCGAAGCTCCGTTTCCTTGGTTGCCCTTATCGCTTGCGCCTTCAATCACAGTGTCGGTTCCTTCCGGAAGATCTTGCTCAGCCATCTCGTCCTCCTTTACCGGATTCAACCTTTCGCGCTTGCTCCCGTTCCGAAGCTTTCCGAGAGAATGTTGCGTCTCCGCCAAGCGCTTTATAGGGACGGCTCATCTTCGACGTCATTACGCCTACGTAAGAAGGAATTCCATGACTGCAATCACCGCCATTCGCGGCCGCCAGATCCTCGACAGCCGCGGCAATCCCACAGTCGAAGTCGACGTTACGCTGGAAAACGGCAGCTTCGGGCGGGCGGCGGTGCCTTCGGGCGCCTCGACCGGCGCGCATGAGGCGGTCGAGCTTCGCGACGGCGACAAGAGCCGCTGGGGCGGCAAGGGAGTCACCAAGGCGGTGCAGTCGGTGAACGGCGAGATTGCCGAAGCGCTGATTGGTCACGACGCGGAGGACCAGGGCGAGATCGACGCGTCGATGATCGCGCTCGACGGCACCGACAACAAGGGCCGGCTTGGCGCCAACGCAATCCTGGGCGTCAGCCTCGCCTGCGCGAAGGCGGCGGCGAACGCGGCGGGTGAGCCGCTCTACCGCTACATCGGCGACAGCACCGCCAACATGCTGCCGGTGCCGATGATGAACATCATCAACGGCGGGGCCCACGCCGATAATCCGATCGACTTCCAGGAATTCATGATCGTTCCGGCGGGGCTGCCGAATTTCGCGGAGGCGCTGCGCTGCGGGACGGAGGTGTTCCACGCGCTGAAGTCGGGTTTGAACAAGGCGGGGCTGGCGACGGCGGTCGGTGACGAGGGCGGCTTCGCGCCGAATATCGGTTCCCCGCGGGAGGCTTTGGACTTCATCGTGAAGTCGATCGAGACTGCGGGCTATCGCGCAGGGAGAGACGTGCTTCTCGCGCTCGATGCGGCGGCGAGCGAATTCTACCGCGACGGCGCCTATCACCTCGATGGCGAGGGGCGGGTGCTTAGCTCCGAAGATATGACCGGCTATTATGAGGAGCTCAGCCGCGACTATCCGATCGCTTCGATCGAAGACGGCTTGGCGGAAGACGATTGGGCCGGTTGGAAACATCTCACTGAGCGGCTCGGCTCGCGAGTCCAGCTTGTGGGCGACGACCTGTTCGTCACGAACGTCACGCGGCTTTCTCGCGGGATCGAGGAAGGCATCGCCAATTCCATCCTGATCAAGGTCAACCAGATCGGCACCCTGACCGAAACGATCGCGGCGGTCCGGCTCGCACAGAGCAACGGCTACACGGCGGTGATGTCGCACCGTTCGGGCGAAACCGAGGATTCGACCATCGCCGATCTCGCGGTTGCGCTGTGCACCGGCCAGATCAAGACCGGAAGCCTCGCGCGTTCGGACCGAACGGCCAAGTACAACCAGCTGCTTCGCATCGAGGAAGAGCTTGGCGATCGCGCCGTTTACCCGGGTGCGAGCGCTTTCAAGGCCTATCATCCGGCCTAATTCACAAGTTCGGACGGGAAGTCGCGGAATTCACTTGCGTTCACTGACTCTTCGTGATTCTTGTGGGATCGCGATGGGGAAAAACCGCAATATCGGGCTGATCCGGCGGGCTTTTTG